>OCRP01000007.1_pt1 | contig 313003 bp, 291 predicted proteins | sample 1538871 | NCBI WGS metagenome assembly OCRP01 (sample SAMN04571731, study PRJEB22368) | human gut metagenome | biome: human gut; material: stool | host: Homo sapiens | place: Luxembourg | collected 2012-09-20 | reverse complement strand
TAGAAAGCAACTTTATTGCTTCTGCATAAAAAAATTACTGGGGATCCCTCAGCCCTGTGGGAGAGGGGCAGGGTGAGGGCATCAGGCCGCACTGAGAATTAAATCTCGACCTGCGTCCCCAGCTCAATCACGCGATTGGGCGGGATCTCAAACTGGTCAGGCGCACGCAGGGCGTTACGTTGCAGGATGAGATACAGCTTACCGCGCAGACGCAGATACCATGGGCGCTTGCCGATGATCAGCGACTCGTGGGACATAAAGAACGATGTCTCCATCATGCGGCAGCTCAACCCTTCCAGACCGCAGCGGTGGAATACCTCTTCCACATTCGGCGTTTCGCGCCAGCCGTAGCTTGCCACCACGCGCCAGAAGGTTGGCGACAGCTGCTCAATCTGTACGCGTCGCACATTGTGAACATACGGCGCATCTTCAGTACGCAGCGTCAGCAGGATCACGCGCTCGTGCAGCACTTTGTTGTGCTTAAGGTTATGCATCAGCGCAAACGGGATCACGTTCAGCGCACGAGACATATACACCGCCGTGCCCGGCACGCGCACCGGCGGGGATTTCTCCAGCGAGGCGATCATCGCCTCCAGAGAATTACCGTGCTCATGCATACGACGCAGCAGGCGGAAACGTTCGCTCTTCCACGTCGTCATCACGATGAACATCACCAGACCCAGCGTCAGCGGCAGCCAGCCACCGGAGACAATCTTGTCGAGGTTCGCAGAGAACAGCGGCACGTCTATGCAGAGGAAACCAACCAGGATCAGCCCCACGAGGAACTTATTCCAGTGCCAGTTACGGTACGCCACGGTGGTGGAGAGAATAGAGGTCAACACCATCGTTCCGGTTACCGCGATACCGTACGCCGCCGCCAGGTTACTGGAGTGCTCGAAGCTGACGATAACAATCACCACCGCGAAATAGAGCAGCCAGTTGACGAACGGAATGTAGATCTGACCTGACTCCATCTCAGAGGTATGGATAATGCGCATCGGCGAGAGATACCCCAGACGCACGGCCTGACGCGTCAGGGAGAATACGCCGGAAATAACAGCCTGAGAGGCAATGACCGTCGCCAGCGTCGCCAGGATCAGCATCGGAACCAGCGCCCAGTCCGGCGCCAGCAGGAAGAACGGGTTTTTAATCGCTTCAGGATGGGCAAGCAGCAGCGCGCCCTGGCCGAAGTAATTCAGCACCAGTGAAGGCAGAACAACGCTAAACCAGGCGACGCGAATTGGGAGTTTCCCGAAGTGGCCCATATCTGCATACAGCGCTTCAACACCGGTAATGGAAAGCACTACCGCGCCCAGCGCCACAAACGACACCACTTTATATTCCAGGAAGAAATGCACCGCCCACATTGGGTTCAGCGCATGCAGGACATCCGGATTGGCGATAATACTGCGTAAGCCCAGCGCCGCCAGGATCAGGAACCAGGCCAGCATAATAGGCGCGAACAGCTTACCCACCAGCCCGGTACCGTGTTTTTGTATAGCAAACAGCAACGTCAGCACGATAATAGCGAGTGGCACCACCCACGTATCAAGCTGAGGCGCGACAATCTCCAGCCCCTCTATGGCCGACATCACCGAAATCGCTGGCGTAATCACGACTTCCCCATAGAAGAAGCTGCCGCCAATCAGGCCAATGATGACCAGCACGGAGGTCATTCTTGCAGACGTATTGCGCCCAGCAAGGGACATCAGGGTCAGAATACCGCCCTCGCCCGCGTTATCAGCCCGCATAACGAAAGAGAGATACTTAAGGGAGACCACCAGGATCAGCAGCCAGAAGATGAGCGAGAGGAAACCAAATACGGCGTCACGCTCTACACCAAAACCAAACTGACCGGACAAACATTCACGAAGCGTATAAAGCGGGCTGGTGCCGATATCACCGTAGACAACCCCGATCGCTGCAAGCGTTACTGCGGGTAATGATTGCTTATTATCAGTGCTCATAGACTAGTCTTTTCGTTTGAATAACAAATGTGTGCTTAGTCCCTTGGCCCACAAAAAGCGCACAGTATGCACGATTCAATGCAAAATCGTACCCCTAAATGCAGCCGCATTAATGTAGCGCAAAGAAAATAGCGCCGCACTTCAGCCTATTACCAGGCCAGACCGAAACGTCTATACTCGCTTCAATTAGCCGCCACGACGGCGAAAGGATGCAAAACTATTATGGCTCACTCACATTTATTAGCAGAAAGAATTTCCCGCCTCAGCAGTGCGCTGGAGAAAGGCCTTTACGAGCGTAGCCACGCCATTCGCCTCTGTTTACTGGCGGCGCTGAGCGGGGAAAGCGTGTTTCTGCTGGGTCCGCCGGGCATTGCCAAAAGTCTGATCGCACGCCGCCTCAAATTCGCTTTCCAGAACGCTCGCGCATTCGAGTATTTGATGACGCGCTTCTCCACGCCGGAAGAAGTTTTCGGCCCGCTCTCCATTCAGGCGTTAAAAGATGAGGGACGCTATGAACGTCTGACGGCGGGCTATCTCCCGGAAGCGGAAATCGTCTTTCTTGATGAGATCTGGAAAGCCGGCCCGGCCATTCTGAATACCCTGCTGACGGCAATCAACGAACGCCGCTTCCGCAACGGCGCGAGCGAAGAGAAGATCCCCATGCGGTTGCTGGTGGCCGCGTCTAACGAACTTCCCGAAGCCGACAGCAGCCTGGAAGCGCTGTATGACCGCATGCTGATCCGCCTGTGGCTGGATAAAGTCCAGGACAAATCGAACTTCCGCTCAATGCTGGTAAGCCAGCAGGACGAAAACGAAAATCCGGTGGCACCATCATTACAGGTCACGGACGAAGAGTATGACCAGTGGCAGGAAGAGATAGGCAAAATTAAGCTGCCCGATGCCGTCTTTGAGCTGATCTTCATGCTGCGCCAGCAGCTTGATTTATTGCCCTCCGCGCCTTACGTCTCCGACCGTCGCTGGAAAAAAGCCATTCGTCTGCTTCAGGCAAGCGCCCTGTTCAGCGGCCGCGATGCTGTCGCCCCCATCGATCTGATCCTGCTGAAAGACTGTCTGTGGCACGACGCAGAAGGGATGAATCTGATGCAGCAGCAGCTGGACGTTTTGATGACCGGGCACGCGTGGGGTCAGCAATCCATGCTTAATCAACTGGGGGCGATTGCCCAACGTCGTCTTCAGCTTCAGCAGCAGCAAAGTGACAAAACCGCGCTGAAGGTGAACCGTCTTGGCGGGATGTTTGCCCGTAAACCGCACTATGAACTGCCAGCCGAGCTGACTGACGCCTCGCTCACGCTTCTTCTTCAGCAGCCGCTGAAGCTTCATGATATGCAGGTGGTGCACGTGACGATAGAACGCGTTGCGCTGGTTCAGTGGCTGGATAAGGGCGGCGAGATCCGCGGTAAACTCAACGGTATCGGCTTTGCACAGCCGCTGTCGATGGAAGTCGACAGCAGCCAGCACCTTGTGATCCGCGACGTCAGCCTTCAGGGATCGCGCCTGGCGCTGCCGGGCACGGCCTCTGACAGTCTTCCGGAGGAGATCAAACAGCAGCTCGAAGCGCTGGATAACGAATGGCATCAGCAGCACACGCGCTTCAGCGAGCAGCAGAAATGCCTCTTTATCCATAGCGACTGGTTAGGTCGCATTGAAGCCAGCTTGCAGGATGTCAGCGCGCAGATTAAACAGGCGCGTCAATGCTAACGCTGGACACGCTTAACGTCATGCTGGCGGTTAGCGAGGAAGGGTTGATCGAAGAGGTCGTCATTACCCTGCTCGCTTCACCGCAGCTGGCGGCCTTCTTTGAAAAATTTCCGAAGCTCAGAAAAGCAATGACGGACGATCTTCCCCGCTGGCGCGATAACCTGCGCCAGCGGTTTAAGGAGACGGAAGTCCCGCCGGAACTGACAGAGGAAGTGGCTGGTTACCAGCAGTGCCAGCGGCTTTCAACGCCGCAGTTTATTGCCCAGCTACAGCAAACCCTGACGCTGCTAGATAACGTTCACTCCCCGTTTGCCAGCCAGGCCAGAGCGCTGGTCACGGACAACCCCAGCTTTACTCCCGCCCTGCATACGCTGTTTTTACAGCGCTGGCGGCTCAGTCTTGTCGTTCAGGCCACCTCTCTCAACCAGCAGTTGCTGGACGAAGAGCGCGAACAGCTGTTAAGCGAAGTTCAGGAGCGGATGACGTTAAGCGGCCAGCTAGAACAGGTGCTGGTGGAGAATGAAAACGCCGCCGGTCGACTCTGGGATATGAGTGCCGGTCAGTTAAAACGTGGCGATTATCAGTTGATCGTGAAGTACGGCGACTTTCTGGCACAACAGCCGGAGCTGATGAAGCTTGCTGAACAGCTTGGTCGTTCCCGGGAGGCCAGGTCAGTTCCAAAGAAAGATGCGCCGATGGAAACCTTTCGTACGCTGGTACGCGAGCCGTCCACCGTACCGGAGCAGGTGGACGGCTTACAGCAAAGCGATGATATCCTGCGCCTGTTGCCTACGGAACTCAGCACGCTGGGAATGACCGAACTGGAGTATGAGTTTTATCGCCGTCTGGTGGAAAAACAGCTTCTTACCTATCGGTTGCATGGCGAAGCCTGGCGCGAAAAAATCAGCCAGCGCCCGGTGGTGCATCAGGACTTTGATGAGCAACCGCGCGGTCCATTCATTGTTTGCGTAGATACGTCCGGATCGATGGGGGGATTTAACGAGCAGTGTGCAAAAGCGTTCTGCCTGGCTCTGATGCGCGTGGCGCTCGCCGATCGTCGTCGCTGCTACATCATGTTATTTTCCAGCGAAGTGGTGGGGTATGAACTGACCAGCCCACAGGGGCTGGAGCAGGCGATCCGCTTTTTAAGCCAGCGCTTTCGCGGCGGCACCGATCTGGCCAGCTGTTTTCGCAGCATCATTGAGCGCATGCAGGGCGGAGACTGGTACGACGCGGATGCGGTGGTGATTTCCGATTTTATTGCCCAGCGGCTGCCCGACGACGTCGTGAATAAAGTGAAGGAGATGCAGCGCGTGCATCAGCACCGCTTCCATGCCGTGGCGATGTCTGCACATGGAAAACCCGGCATCATGCGCATCTTCGATCACATCTGGCGCTTTGATACCGGGTTGCGTAGCCGCCTGCTCAGACGCTGGCGACGTTAATTAAAGAAGAGAACCGACGCTCTCACGTACCTGCTGCGGCCAGACCCCACACTGTACCTGACCGATATGGGACAGTTGCAACAGCAGCATGGTCAGACGAGACTGGCCAATACCACCGCCGATGGTCTGCGGCATTTCACCGCGCAGCAGCGCCTGGTGCCACTCCAGTTGCAGACGATCTTCATCACCGGTCACGGCCAGCTGACGCTTCAGTGCTTCAGCATCCACGCGGATCCCCATCGAAGAGAGTTCAAACGCATCTTCCAGAACCGGGTTCCAGACCAGGATATCGCCGTTCAGACCGGCATATTCGCTCTCGCCCACGGTGCTCCAGTCATCGTAATCCGGCGCACGGACGTCGTGACGTTTACCATCAGACAATTTCCCGCCAATGCCGATCAGGAATACCGCGCCCAGCTCTTTGGCGATCGCGCGTTCACGGCCTTTGGCATCCAGATCCGGGAAACGGCTCAGCAACTCCTGACTGTGAACAAAGTGGATCGTTTCCGGCAGGAACGGTGCCAGACCAAACTCTTTGCTCACGGCCGCTTCGGTCGCTTTGATCCCGGCGTAGATCGCCTCAACGGTAGATTTCAGCGTACCGACGTGACGCTCGCCGTCACCCATTACGCGCTCCCAGTCCCACTGGTCAACGTAGACAGAGTGAATGGGGGAGAGGCGGTCTTCATCGGGGCGAAGGGCTTTCATATGCGTGTAAAGCCCTTCGCCCGCGCTGAAGTCGTGTTGTCCCAGGGTTTGACGCTTCCACTTCGCCAGGGAGTGAACCACTTCGAACTGGGCGTCTGGCAGTGTTTTCACTTTTACCTGTACCGCTTTTTCGCAACCAGACAAGTTATCCTGCGTCCCGTCACCCACGCGGCTCAGAATCGGCGCCTGCACTTCAATAAGGCCAAGCTTCTCTTCCAGCTGGCGAGAAAAATGGGATTTAACGAAACTGATCTGGCGTTGTTTTGCGATGTAAGCGGTTTTCATTATTTATACTCCTGCGTCCTGTTGATACTGATTAAGCAACAGAACAGGCGCTTAATTCAATAACCCATCAACAAAAAGCCACCTTCACTTTTGATTCGTTAAAATAAGGCGCTAGAATAGAAGGAATCATTAATCTTCATAAGAAAAACCTATGGAAAATTATCAGATCGACAATCTGGACCGCGGCATTCTGGAAGCGCTCATGGCCAACGCACGCACCGCGTATGCCGAACTGGCGAAACAATTTGGCGTCAGCCCGGGGACCATTCACGTTCGCGTAGAGAAAATGAAGCAGGCCGGGATCATCACCGGCGCACGCATTGATGTCAGCCCGAAGCAACTCGGCTACGACGTCTGCTGCTTCATTGGCATTATTCTGAAAAGCGCCAAAGATTACCCCTCCGCGCTGGAGAAGCTGAACGCGCTGGATGAAGTCACTGAGGCGTACTACACCACCGGGCACTACAGCATCTTTATAAAGGTCATGTGCCGATCCATCGACGCCCTCCAGCAGGTACTTATCAACAAGATCCAAACAATCGATGAAATTCAGTCCACCGAAACCCTGATCTCCCTGCAAAACCCGATCATGCGTACTATCCGCCCGTGATCGGGCAATTTCATTCCCACATTTTCCACAGGTAGATCCCAGCTCGTTCACAGCGTACAATGGCCGCCTCTTTATCTGAGCGAGCGATCAATGGCGGACATTACTCTTATCAGCGGCAGCACCCTGGGCGGTGCGGAATATGTAGCGGAACATCTGGCTGAGAAGCTGGAAGACGCGGGCTTTTCTACACAAACGCTGCACGGACCGCTGCTGGAAGATCTCCCGACTGACGGGGTCTGGCTGCTGATCACCTCCACGCACGGCGCGGGCGATCTGCCGGATAACCTGCAACCTTTATATGACGAACTGCTGGAACAACAGCCCGATCTGGCAAACGTCCGGTTTGGCGCTGTAGGGATCGGCAGCCGTGAATATGACACTTTCTGTGGCGCCATAGAGAAAGTAGAAGCTGCAGTGACCGCCTGCGGAGCAAAACAGCTGGGTGAAACACTGAAGATCAACATCCTCGATCATGATATTCCCGAAGATCCAGCCGAGATCTGGCTCGCGGAATGGAAAAATTTACTCAAAAACGATTAAAGATCGTGCGATCAGATGTGGATAACTCTGGTTAAAAGCTCGTATTAACCCGTAGTTATCCAAAGAACAACGTTAGTTTAGTTTTTGACCTGTGTATAAAGTGGCGATCTGATCCCAGCTTATACGGTCCAGGATCACCGATCATTCACAGCAAACGATCCTTCCTAACTGCATGATCTTATTTATGGGATCGGACTTATCCACAAAGGTTTGCGATCCTAATAAGAGATCACAATAGAACAGATCTCTAAATAAAAAGATCTTCTTTTTAATAGCCCAGGATCCCAATGCTTTCTCGAAAGACTAAAGTTGAGTAGAATCCACGGCCCGGGCTTCAATCCATTTTCATACCGCTTTACGCGAGGCAGACCACCATGTTTTATCAGGATCCTTTTGACGTCATCATCATTGGCGGGGGTCACGCAGGCACTGAGGCCGCAATGGCCGCAGCGCGAATGGGTCAGCAGACCCTGCTTTTGACACACAATATCGACACGCTGGGACAAATGTCCTGTAATCCGGCGATTGGCGGCATTGGGAAAGGACACCTGGTAAAAGAAGTGGATGCACTTGGCGGCCTGATGGCGAAAGCGATCGATCATGCGGGCATTCAGTTTAGGATACTAAACGCGAGTAAAGGTCCGGCTGTTCGCGCCACCCGTGCACAGGCAGACCGCGTGCTTTACCGTCAGGCTGTGCGCACAGCGCTGGAAAACCAACCGAACCTGATGATCTTCCAGCAGGCTGTAGAGGATCTTATCGTGGAAAACGATCGTGTTGTTGGCGCCGTGACCCAGATGGGTCTCAAGTTCCGCGCAAAAGCGGTGGTGCTGACGGTCGGGACATTCCTGGACGGTAAAATCCATATTGGTCTGGACAACTACAGCGGTGGCCGTGCGGGCGATCCGCCGTCGATTCCGCTGTCTCGTCGTCTGCGTGAGCTGCCGCTGCGCGTAAGCCGCCTGAAAACCGGTACGCCGCCGCGAATTGATGCGCGTACCATTGATTTCAGCGTACTGGCACAGCAGCACGGCGATAACCCGATGCCGGTGTTCTCGTTCATGGGCAATGCGGCGCAACATCCGCAGCAGGTGCCGTGCTACATCACGCACACCAATGAAAAAACCCATGACGTGATCCGCAATAACCTCGATCGCAGCCCAATGTACGCCGGCGTGATCGAAGGGATCGGCCCACGTTATTGCCCGTCGATCGAAGATAAAGTGATGCGCTTTGCCGATCGTAACCAGCATCAGATCTTCCTCGAACCTGAAGGGCTGACCTCGAACGAAATTTACCCGAACGGCATCTCCACCAGCCTGCCGTTCGACGTGCAGATGCAGATTGTGCGTTCAATGCAGGGGATGGAAAACGCGAAGATCGTTCGTCCTGGCTACGCTATTGAGTACGATTTCTTCGATCCGCGTGACCTGAAGCCGACGCTGGAAAGCAAATTCATCCAGGGTCTATTCTTCGCAGGCCAGATTAACGGCACCACCGGGTACGAAGAAGCTGCCGCACAAGGGCTGCTGGCCGGTCTGAATGCCGCTCGCTTCTCTGCCGAGAAAGAGGGCTGGGCACCGGCGCGTTCTCAGGCTTACCTGGGTGTTCTGGTCGACGATCTCTGCACGCTGGGGACCAAAGAACCGTACCGCATGTTTACTTCTCGTGCGGAATATCGCCTGATGCTGCGCGAAGACAATGCCGATCTGCGTCTGACCGAGGTGGGCCGCGAATTGGGTCTGGTGGATGACGAACGCTGGGCGCGCTTCAACGAGAAGCTGGAGCGTATCGAACAGGAACGTCAGCGCCTGAAAACCACCTGGGTGAATCCGCAGGCGGAAACTGCTGCTGAAGTGAACGCTCACTTAACTGCGCCGCTTTCGCGCGAAGCCAGTGGTGAAGATCTGCTGCGCCGTCCTGAAGTCACCTACGAGAATCTGGTCAAACTGACCGCGTTCGCACCGGGCCTTGAAGACGCTGAAGCGGCTGAACAGGTCGAGATTCAGGTGAAATACGAAGGTTACATCGCGCGTCAGCAGGATGAGATCGAAAAACAGCAGCGCAACGAAAATACGCTGCTGCCGGAAATGCTGGACTATCGTCAGGTGACGGGGCTTTCCAACGAAGTGATCGCTAAGCTGAACGATCACAAACCTGTGTCGATTGGCCAGGCCTCACGTATCTCCGGTGTCACACCTGCCGCGATTTCGATTCTGCTGGTGTGGCTGAAAAAGCAGGGTATGCTGCGCCGCAGCGCGTAATTAACATTGCTTTTGGCGGGTGGCGCTTCGCTTACCCGCCCTACTTAATCGTAGGCCCGGTAAGCGGCAGTGCCACCGGGCGAAAAATCTCTCAACAGGTATCCACCGTGCTCAATAAACTCTCTCGTCTGCTGGAACAGGCAGGTATTTCGCTCACCGATCACCAGAAAAATCAGCTGGTGGCCTATGTCGATATGCTGAACAAATGGAATAAAGCGTACAACCTCACCTCCGTACGCGATCCCAACGAGATGCTGATTCGCCATATTCTCGATAGCATCGTTGTGGCGCCGTATCTTACCGGTGAACGTTTTATCGACGTGGGCACCGGTCCGGGCTTGCCGGGCGTTCCGTTGTCTATTGTTCGACCGGAGAGTCATTTCACGCTGCTGGACAGTCTGGGCAAGCGCGTACGCTTTTTACGACAGGTTCAGCATGAGCTGAAGCTGGAAAACATCACGCCCGTGCAGAGCAGGGTAGAGGAGTTCCCGGCAGAGCCACCGTTTGATGGCGTTATCAGCCGCGCATTTGCCTCACTCAATGACATGGTGAGCTGGTGCAAACACCTGCCGGCGAATAAGGGCCGTTTTTATGCGCTGAAAGGACAACTTCCGGGGGACGAAATAGAGCAGCTTCCGGACGGTTTTGCAGTGGAATCCATTGAAAAACTCCAGATCCCTCAGCTCGAAGGTGAGCGTCATCTGGTGATAATTAAGCCAAACACATTTTAAAAAATTAATAAAAAATGTGGAATTTGTGCTGTTCTGATGGTGTTAAAAAGCAGCACATCCAGTCTGATTTGGCCGTAGTTAATTTAACCTTGTTGTCACCATGGATTTTCTTATGGTTAACCTGAAGTGATTCGTTCACCCTGAAGATAGTCAACCATGAAAATATCAGTCTGCTAAAAGTGGGTAAAGGCAACAAGAATGAAATGTTAAATATTTATTAAGAATGTCAATAAAAGGTTTTTGTTGTATACGGCTCTGTTTTAAAAATAGTTGCGTTTTTTTTGCTTTAATTTCAATCGGATGAAATAAATCGTTTTACGTCTTTGATAAATACCACTTTATCGCAAATGTGTATTTTGTGATCTCGTGCACGCTTTATCACCAACGTTTCCGCGCTGTTTGCAGTTTTGCCTGAAGGTTGGCACTGAGTTCAAAAGTTGAAAAATAGGACTGGGGAAAAATATTTAAACATTTATTCACCTTTTCGCTACTTAATGTTTGAAATCACGGGTACGCACCGTATAATTTGACCGCTTTTTGATGCTTGACTCTGAGCCTTAAAGGACGTTTTATACGACACGCGGCATACCTCGAAGGGAGCAGGAGTAAAAACGTGATGTCTGTGTCGCTCTTGAGTAGAAACGTTGCTCGTAAGCTTCTGTTCATTCAGTTTCTGGCTGTGATAGCAAGTGGACTGCTGTTTAGCCTCAAAGACCCCTTCTGGGGCATCTCCGCCGCGTGCGGAGGTTTGGCGGTGGTTCTGCCAAACGTGTTGTTTATGATTTTTGCCTGGCGTCATCAGGCGCATACACCCGCCAAAGGCCGCGTGGCCTGGTCCTTCGCTCTCGGCGAAGTGTGTAAGGTGTTGCTGACCTTTGCTCTACTGGTGATGGCGCTGGCGGTTTTGAAAGTGGTATTCATGCCGCTGATAGCAACGTGGGTTTTGGTGCTGGTGGTACAAGTTCTGGCTCCAGCTGTAATCAATAACAAAGGGTAAAAGGCATCATGGCTTCAGAAAATATGACGCCGCAGGATTACATAGGTCACCATCTGAATAACCTTCAGCTGGACCTGCGTACATTCTCGCTGGTGGATCCACATAACCCCCCGGCCACCTTCTGGACGATCAACATCGACTCCATGTTCTTCTCGGTGGTTTTGGGTCTTCTGTTCCTGGCCATGTTCCGCGGTGTTGCTAAACGAGCGACCAGCGGTGTTCCAGGGAAATTCCAGACGTTCATCGAGATGATCATCGGCTTTGTCCATGGCAGCGTCAAAGACATGTACCATGGTAAGAGCAAGCTGATTGCTCCGCTGGCCCTGACCGTGTTCGTTTGGGTCTTCCTGATGAACCTGATGGACCTTCTGCCTATCGATTTCCTGCCGTGGATCGGCGAGCATGTCTTCGGTCTGCCTGCCCTGCGCGTGGTTCCGTCTGCCGACGTGAACATCACCCTGTCGATGGCGCTGGGCGTATTTATCCTGATTCTTTTCTACAGCATCAAAATGAAAGGCGTAAGCGGCTTTGTGAAAGAGCTTACCTTGCAGCCGTTCAACCACTGGGCGTTTATTCCGGTCAACCTGATCCTGGAAGGCGTTAGCCTGCTGTCCAAACCTGTTTCACTGGGTCTGCGACTGTTCGGCAACATGTATGCGGGTGAGCTGATTTTCATTCTGATCGCGGGTCTTCTGCCGTGGTGGTCACAGTGGATTCTGAATGTGCCATGGGCCATTTTCCACATCCTGATCATTACGCTGCAAGCCTTTATCTTCATGGTTCTGACGATCGTCTATCTGTCGATGGCGTCTGAAGAGCACTGATTTTTTACCAACACTACTACGTTTTAATTGAAACAAACTGGAGACTGTCATGGAAAACCTGAATATGGATCTGCTGTACATGGCTGCCGCTGTGATGATGGGTCTGGCGGCTATCGGTGCTGCGATCGGTATCGGCATCCTCGGGGGCAAATTCCTGGAAGGCGCAGCGCGTCAACCTGATCTGATTCCTCTGCTGCGTACTCAGTTCTTTATCGTTATGGGTCTGGTGGATGCAATCCCAATGATCGCTGTAGGTCTGGGTCTGTACGTGATGTTTGCTGTCGCGTAGTAGTTGTTTTTAGAACCCCAAGCCACAGAAATTTAAGAGGTATTGTGCTGTGAACATGAACGCAACAATCCTCGGCCAGGCCATCGCGTTTATTCTCTTTGTCTGGTTCTGCATGAAGTATGTGTGGCCGCCTTTAATGGCTGCCATCGAAAAACGTCAGAAAGAAATTGCTGACGGTCTGGCTTCCGCAGAACGCGCTAAGAAAGATTTGGACCTTGCACAGGCCAACGCGACAGACCAGCTGAAAAAAGCGAAAGCTGAAGCTCAGGTAATCATTGAACAGGCTAACAAACGCCGTTCTCAGATCCTGGACGAAGCCAAAGCTGAAGCAGAACAGGAACGTACTAAGATCGTGACACAGGCTCAGGCTGAAATTGAAGCTGAGCGTAAACGTGCTCGTGAAGAACTGCGTAAGCAGGTTGCGATTCTGGCTGTTGCTGGCGCCGAGAAGATCATCGAACGTTCCGTGGATGAAGCTGCTAACAGCGACATCGTGGACAAACTTGTCGCTGAACTGTAAGGAGGGAGGGGCTGATGTCTGAATTTGTTACGGTAGCTCGCCCCTACGCCAAAGCAGCTTTTGACTTTGCTGTCGAACACCAAAATGTCGATCGCTGGCAGAATATGCTGGCGTTTGCCGCTGAGGTGACGAAAAACGAACAAATGGCCGAGTTGCTTTCTGGTGCGTTAGCGCCTGAAACCCTCGCCGCGTCGTTTATCGCCGTGTGCGGAGAGCAACTGGATGCCAACGGCCAGAACCTGATTAAGGTGATGGCGGAAAATGGTCGTCTCCGTGTGCTCCCGGATGTTCTCGAGCAGTTTGAGCACTTACGTGCCCTTAGTGAAGCTACCGCTGAAGTTGAAGTAACTTCCGCGACTGAACTGAGTGATGAACAGCTTGCGAAAATCACCGCCGCGATGGAAAAACGTCTGTCACGCAAAGTTAAGCTGAATTGCAAAATCGATAAGTCTGTAATGGCAGGCGTAATCATCCGTTCGGGTGATATGGTCATTGATGGCAGCGTACGCGGCCGTCTTGAGCGCCTTGCAGACGTCTTGCAGTCTTAAGGGGACTGGAGCATGCAACTGAATTCCACCGAAATCAGCGAACTGATCAAGCAGCGCATTGCTCAGTTCAGTGTTGTGAGTGAAGCTCACAACGAAGGTACTATTGTTTCTGTAAGTGACGGTGTTATCCGCATCCACGGCCTGGCCGATTGTATGCAGGGTGAGATGATTTCCCTGCCGGGTAACCGTTACGCTATCGCACTGAACCTGGAGCGCGACTCCGTAGGTGCCGTTGTGATGGGTCCATACGCTGACCTTGCCGAAGGCATGAAGGTTAAGTGTACTGGCCGTATTCTGGAAGTGCCGGTTGGCCGTGGCCTGCTGGGTCGCGTTGTTAACACCCTGGGTGCGCCAATCGACGGTAAAGGTCCGGTTGAGCACGATGGCTTCTCTCCAATCGAAGTTATCGCACCAGGCGTTATCGACCGTCAGTCCGTTGATCAGCCAGTGCAGACGGGTTATAAGTCCGTTGATGCCATGATCCCAATCGGTCGTGGTCAGCGTGAACTGATCATCGGTGACCGTCAGACCGGTAAAACCGCGATGGCAATCGACGCCATCATCAACCAGCGTGATTCCGGCATCAAATGTGTGTACGTGGCTATCGGCCAGAAAGCGTCCACCATTTCCAACGTGGTTCGTAAACTGGAAGAGCACGGCGCACTGTCTAACACCATCGTTGTGGTAGCTACCGCGTCTGAATCTGCTGCACTGCAATACCTGGCACCATACGCTGGTTGCGCAATGGGCGAATACTTCCGTGACCGCGGTGAAGATGCGCTGATCGTATACGATGACCTGTCTAAACAGGCTGTTGCTTATCGTCAGGTTTCCCTGCTGCTCCGTCGTCCACCAGGACGTGAAGCATTCCCGGGCGACGTATTCTACCTCCACTCTCGTCTGCTGGAGCGTGCTTCCCGCGTTAACGCGGAATACGTCGAGAACTTCACCAAAGGTGAAGTGAAGGGTAAAACAGGTTCTCTGACCGCTCTGCCGATCATTGAAACCCAGGCGGGTGACGTTTCTGCGTTCGTTCCGACCAACGTAATCTCCATTACCGATGGTCAGATCTTCCTGGAAACCAACCTGTTTAACTCCGGTATTCGTCCGGCGGTTAACCCGGGTATCTCCGTATCCCGTGTGGGTGGTGCTGCTCAGACCAAGATCATCAAGAAACTGTCCGGTGGTATCCGTACCGCGCTGGCACAGTATCGTGAACTGGCTGCGTTCTCTCAGTTCGCATCCGATCTGGACGAAGCAACCCGTAAACAGCTGAGCCACGGTCAGAAAGTGACCGAGTTGCTGAAGCAGAAACAGTACGCGCCAATGTCTGTTGCTCAGCAGGGCCTGGTACTGTTCGCGGCTGAACGCGGTTACCTCGAAGATGTGGAACTGGCGAAAATCGGTAGCTTCGAAGCCGCTCTGCTGGCTTACGTCGACCGTGATCACGCTCCGCTGATGCAAGAGATCAACCAGACCGGTGGCTATAACGACGAAATCGAAGGCAAGCTGAAAGCTATCCTCGATTCCTTCAAAGCAACCCAATCCTGGTAATCGTCCGGCGGCTTGTCTCAGGACAAGCCGTCTGGCATTGAGGAGAAGCTCATGGCCGGCGCAAAAGAGATACGTAGTAAGATCGCAAGCGTCCAGAACACGCAAAAGATCACTAAAGCGATGGAGATGGTCGCCGCTTCCAAAATGCGTAAATCGCAGGATCGCATGGCGGCCAGCCGTCCTTATGCAGAGACCATGCGCAAAGTGATTGGTCACCTTGCAAACGGTAATCTGGAATATAAGCACCCTTACCTGGAAGAACGCGACGTTAAGCGCGTGGGCTACCTGGTGGTGTCGACTGACCGTGGTCTGTGTGGCGGCTTGAACATTAACCTGTTCAAAAAACTGCTGGCGGATATGAAAGGCTGGTCCGATAAAGGCGTTCAGTGCGATCTGGCACTGATTGGCTCTAAAGGCGTCTCTTTCTTTAACTCCGTTGGTGGCAACATTGTCGCTCAGGTGACCGGTATGGGTGATAACCCGTCCCTGTCCGAACTGATCGGCCCGGTTAAAGTGATGTTGCAGGCCTACGATGAAGGCCGTCTGGACAGACTGTACGTTGTCAGCAACAAATTTATTAACACCATGTCTCAGGTGCCTACGCTCACTCAGATGCTGCCGTTACCGGCATCAGAAGATGACGAGCTGAAACAGAAAGCCTGGGATTACCTGTATGAACCCGATCCGAAACCGCTGCTGGATACCCTGCTGCGTCGTTACGTTGAATCTCAGGTTTATCAGGGCGTTGTAGAAAACCTGGCCAGCGAGCAGGCCGCACGAATGGTGGCGATGAAAGCCGCGACCGATAATGGCGGCAGCCTGATTAAAGAGCTGCAGTTGGTTTACAACAAAGCTCGTCAGGCCAGCATTACTCAGGAACTCACCGAGATCGTCTCGGGGGCCGCCGCGGTTTAACCAGGTTTACGAATTACGTAGAGGATTCAAGATGGCTACTGGAAAGATTGTCCAGGTAATCGGCGCCGTGGTGGACGTCGAGTTCCCTCAGGACGCCGTACCACGCGTGTACGACGCGCTTGAGGTACAAAATGGTAACGAGAGCCTGGTGCTGGAAGTTCAGCAGCAGCTCGGCGGCGGTATCGTGCGTACCATCGCCATGGGTTCTTCCGACGGTCTGCGTCGTGGTCTGGAAGTGAAAGACCTTGAGCACCCGATCGAAGTCCCGGTAGGTAAAGCAACACTGGGTCGTATCATGAACGTATTGGGTCAACCAATCGACATGAAAGGCGACATCGGTGAAGAAGAGCGTTGGGCTATCCACCGCGCGGCACCTTCCTACGAAGAGCTGTCCAGCTCTCAGGAACTGCTGGAAACCGGCATCAAAGTTATCGACCTGATGTGCCCGTTCGCGAAGGGCGGTAAAGTTGGTCTGTTTGGTGGTGCGGGTGTAGGTAAAACCGTAAACATGATGGAGCTGATCCGTAACATCGCGATCGAGCACTCCGGTTATTCCGTGTTTGCGGGTGTTGGTGAACGTACTCGTGAGGGTAACGACTTCTACCACGAAATGACCGACTCCAACGTTCTGGATAAAGTATCCCTGGTTTACGGCCAGATGAACGAGCCACCAGGAAACCGTCTGCGCGTTGCGCTGACTGGCCTGACGATGGCTGAGAAGTTCCGTGACGAAGGCCGTGACGTTCTGCTGTTCGTTGATAACATCTACCGTTACACCCTGGCCGGTACTGAAGTATCTGCACTGCTGGGTCGTATGCCTTCAGCGGTAGGTTATCAGCCTACGCTTGCGGAAGAGATGGGTGTTCTTCAGGAACGTATCACCTCTACCAAAACTGGTTCTATCACCTCCGTTCAGGCGGTATACGTACCTGCGGATGACTTGACTGACCCATCTCCAGCCACCACCTTTGCTCACTTAGATGCAACCGTGGTACTGAGCCGTCAGATCGCGTCTCTGGGTATCTACCCGGCCGTTGACCCGCTGGACTCTACCAGCCGTCAGCTGGATCCACTGGTTGTTGGCCAGGAACACTACGACACCGCGCGTGGCGTACAGTCTCTGCTGCAACGTTACCAGGAACTGAAAGACATCATCGCCATCCTGGGTATGGATGAACTGTCTGAAGAAGACAAACTGGTGGTAGCACGTGCGCGTAAGATCCAGCGCTTCCTGTCCCAGCCGTTCTTCGTTGCGGAAGTATTCACCGGTTCTCCAGGTAAATACGTTTCCCTGAAAGACACCATCCGTGGCTTTAAAGGCATCATGGAAGGCGAATACGATCACCTGCCAGAGCAGGCGTTCTACATGGTTGGTTCCATCGAAGAAGCCGTGGAAAAAGCCAAAAAACTTTAACGCCTTAATCGGAGGGTGATATGGCAATGACTTACCACCTGGACGTCGTCAGCGCAGAGCAACAAATGTTCTCTGGTCTGGTCGAGAAAATCCAGGTAACGGGTAGTGAAGGTGAACTGGGTATTTTCCCGGGTCACGCACCGCTGCTCACCGCCATTAAGCCTGGTATGATCCGCATCGTTAAACAGTTCGGTCATGAAGAGTTTATCTATCTGTCCGGCGGCATTCTTGAAGTGCAGCCAGGCAGTGTGACCGTTCTGGCCGATACCGCTATTCGTGGCCAGGATCTCGACGAAGCGCGAGCCCTGGAATCGAAGCGTAAGGCTGAAGAGCACATTAGCAGCTCTCATGGTGACGTGGATTACGCTCAGGCGTCTGCGGAGCTGGCCAAAGCGATCGCGAAACTGCGCGTTATCGAGTTGACCAAAAAAGCGATGTAACACCGGCTTGAAAAGCACAAAAGCCAGTCTGGATCCCAGGCTGGCTTTTTTTTTCGGCCTTAATTCATGATGAAAAAGATGTAGAATTTTAAGCATCAAACGTTTTTACTTCTCACACAAACTACCGTCAGGATGCGTATGTTAAACAGTGCGATGAGCGTGGTGATCCTTGCTGCAGGCAAAGGTACCCGCATGTATTCCGATCTGCCTAAAGTGCTCCACACGCTGGCAGGAAAGCCAATGGTGCAGCATGTTATTGATGCAGCTAATGAATTAGGCGCCAGCCAGGTGCATCTGGTTTATGGACATGGCGGCGATCTGCTGAAAAAAACGCTGCGTGACGACAATCTCAACTGGGTGCTACAGGCAGAACAGCTGGGTACGGGTCATGCAATGCAGCAGGCTGCACCCTTCTTCGCTGATGATGAAGACATCCTGATGCTCTACGGCGACGTCCCGCTGATCTCCGTTGAAACCCTCACTCGCCTGCGTGAAGCCAAACCGCAGGGTGGCATTGGGTTGTTAACCGTCGTGCTGGACGATCCAACCGGCTATGGCCGCATTACGCGTGAAAACGGCAAGGTAACCGGGATTGTTGAGCATAAAGATGCCACTGACGAACAGCGTCAGATTCAGGAGATCAACACCGGCATCCTGATTGCGAACGGTGCGGATATGAAGCGCTGGCTGTCCAAACTCAATAATAACAACGCGCAGGGTGAATACTACATCACCGACATCATTTCGATGGCGTACCAGGAAGGGCATGAGATTGCTGCCGTTCATCCGGCGCGTATCAGCGAAACGGACGGGGTAAACAACCGTCTACAACTGTCACGCCTGGAGCGTATTTACCAGTCCGAGCAGGCAGAAAAACTGTTGCTGGCGGGCGTTATGCTGCGCGATCCGGCGCGTTTCGATCTGCGTGGCACGCTGACCCACGGGCGCGACGTTGAAATAGATACTAACGTTATCCTGGAAGGTAACGTCACGCTGGGCAACCGCGTCAAAATCGGCACCGGCTGTGTGATTAAAAACAGCGTGATCGGTGACGACTGCGAAATCAGCCCGTACAGCGTGGTGGAAGATGCCCATCTTGAGGCGGCATGTACCATTGGCCCGTTTGCGCGTCTGCGCCCGGGCGCTGAGCTGCTGGAAGGCGCTCATGTAGGTAACTTCGTGGAAATGAAAAAAGCACGTCTCGGTAAAGGCTCGAAAGCCGGTCATCTGACCTATCTGGGCGATGCGGAAATTGGCGACAACGTAAACATCGGTGCAGGGACGATTACCTGTAACTATGACGGTGCCAATAAGTTTAAAACCATCATCGGTGATGACGTGTTTGTAGGTTCCGATACCCAGCTGGTGGCGCCTGTTACCGTGGGCAAAGGCGTGACCATTGCCGCCGGGACAACCGTTACGCGCGATGTGGCCGAGAACGAGCTGGTGTTAAGCCGCGTTCCGCAGGTCAGTAAGCAGGGCTGGAAACGCCCGGTGAAGAAAAAGTAACGACAATATACACCCCTCACCCTGACCCTCCCCCCATAGGGGAGAGGGGAACTGAATGGTGCGGTTTTCACCCTCTCCCCTATGGGGAGAGGGCTGGGGTGAGGGGATAACATAATCCTCCCCCCACCAGCAGTACCCATAAAAATAACCCCACTCTCTACAAGGCTCGGGGTGCCCGGAAAGGGCAAATACAGGTCAGCGACAACGCATGGCATAACGCCATAATCAGGAAATCTAACTATGTGTGGAATTGTTGGCGCAGTTGCGCAGCGTGATATTGCTGAAATCCTTCTCGAAGGTTTACGTCGTCTGGAATACCGTGGTTATGACTCAGCCGGTCTGGCTGTCGTCGATGCAGAAGGTCATATGACCCGTCTGCGTCGTCTCGGTAAAGTGCAGATGCTGGCCCAGGCGGCGGAGGAACATCCGCTGCACGGTGGCACCGGTATTGCGCATACCCGCTGGGCGACTCACGGTGAGCCATCTGAAGGCAACGCACACCCGCATGTGTCTGAACACATTGTGGTGGTGCATAACGGCATTATCGAAAACCACGAACCGCTGCGTGAAGAACTGAAAGCGCGCGGCTATACCTTCGTCTCTGAAACCGACACCGAAGTAATTGCTCACCTGGTGCACTGGGAGCTGGCACAGGGCGGTACGCTGCGTGATGCGGTGCTGCGCGCTATCCCTCAGCTGCGTGGTGCTTACGGTACGGTGATCATGGATTCCCGTGACCCGTCCACGCTGCTGGCCGCGCGTTCCGGTAGCCCGATGGTGATTGGTCTTGGCATGGGTGAAAACTTTATCGCTTCCGACCAGCTGGCGCTGCTGCCGGTTACCCGTCGCTTTATCTTCCTGGAAGAGGGAGACATTGCCGAGGTGACACGTCGCAGCGTGACCGTATTCGACACGAAAGGCGAGCAGGTTAAGCGCCAGGAAATCGAATCAAACCTGCAATACGACGCGGGCGACAAAGGTGCTTATCGTCACTACATGCAGAAAGAGATCTACGAACAGCCAAACGCCATTAAAAACACTCTGACCGGGCGCATCAGCCATGGTGAAGTGGATCTGAGCGAGCTGGGCGCCAATGCCAACGAAATGCTGAGCAAAGTCGAGCACATTCAGATCGTGGCCTGCGGTACCTCTTACAACTCCGGTATGGTCTCTCGCTACTGGTTTGAATCCCTGGCGGGCGTGCCGTGCGACGTCGAAATCGCATCTGAGTTCCGCTATCGTAAATCCGCTGTGCGCCGTAACAGCCTGATGATCACTCTTTCCCAGTCTGGCGAAACGGCCGATACCCTGGCGGCGCTGCGTCTGTCTAAAGAGTTGGGTTACCTGGGTTCGCTGGCCATCTGTAACGTACCGGGCTCCTCGCTGGTGCGTGAATCCGATCTGGCGCTGATGACTAAAGCGGGCACCGAAATCGGCGTCGCTTCCACCAAAGCGTTTACCACTCAGCTGACCGTTCTGCTGATGCTGGTGGCGAAGCTGGCGCGTCTGAAAGGCGAAGATGCTTCCGTTGAGCATGACATCGTTCACGGTCTCCAGGCGCTGCCGAGCCGTATTGAGCAGATGCTGTCTCAGGACAAGCGCATTGAGGCGCTGGCTGAAGATTTCTCTGATAAGCACCACGCTCTGTTCCTGGGCCGTGGCGATCAGTACCCTATCGCACTGGAAGGCGCGCTGAAGCTGAAAGAGATCTCCTACATCCACGCGGAAGCCTACGCGGCAGGCGAGCTGAAACACGGTCCGCTGGCGCTGATCGACGCGGATATGCCGGTTATCGTGGTGGCACCGAACAACGAACTGCTGGAAAAACTGAAATCTAACATCGAAGAGGTGCGCGCCCGTGGTGGTGTACTGTACGTCTTTGCGGATAAAGATGCCGGTTTCGCCAGCAGCGACAACATGCACATCATCGAGATGCCGCATGTGGAAGAGGTGATTGCGCCGATCTTCTACACCGTACCGCTGCAACTGCTGGCTTACCACGTCGCGCTGATCAAAGGCACCGACGTTGACCAGCCGCGAAATCTGGCGAAGTCCGTTACCGTAGAATAATCCTTCCAGGCTCCGCCATCCGGTGGAGCCTTTTTTTATGACAATCCGTCATTTTCAGCTATTTTATCAGTGTCACATAAAGAAAATATTACTGAAAACAAGCTGTCATAATAATCATTAAGTTTATGATTTAACTATGGATTTTTGCTTATTTTTAAGTGAAATTTTCTTTGTCATAAAACTGTCATATTTCGTACATTTATCTGTCACCTGTTTGTCCTATTTTGCTCATCGTAGCCACTTAAACAATGATTTACGAAATCCTTGCAGGAGACATTATGAAAGTTATGCGTACCACTGTCGCAACTGTTGTCGCCGCGACCTTATCGATGAGCGCTTTCTCTGCCTTCGCAGCAGCAAGCCTGACTGGCGCTGGTGCAACCTTCCCTGCGCCGGTGTATGCCAAATGGGCGGATACCTACCAGAAAGAAACCGGCAACAAGGTTAACTATCAGGGTATCGGCTCCTCCGGTGGCGTAAAACAAATTACCGCGAATACCGTTGATTTCGGCGCATCCGACGCTCCGCTGTCTGATGAGAAACTGAATCAGGAAGGCCTGTTCCAGTTCCCGACCGTGATCGGCGGCGTTGTGCTGGCTGTTAACATCCCTGGCCTGAAATCAGGCGAGCTGGTGCTGGACGGCAAAACCCTGGGTGATATCTATCTGGGCAAAATCAAAAAATGGGATGACGAAGCCATCACCAAACTGAACCCGGGCGTTAAGCTGCCTTCACAGAATATCGCGGTGGTTCGTCGTGCTGACGGCTCTGGTACCTCTTTCGTGTTCACCAGCTACCTGGCGAAAGTGAACGAAGAGTGGAAATCTAAAGTCGGTTCCGGCTCTACCGTTAACTGGCCAACCGGTCTGGGCGGTAAAGGCAACGACGGTATCGCTGCCTTCGTACAGCGTCTGCCTGGCTCTATCGGCTATGTAGAGTACGCTTACGCGAAGCAGAACAACCTGGCTTACACCAAACTGGTTTCTGCTGACGGCAAACCGGTTAGCCCGACCGAAGAGAACTTCGCTAACGCCGCAAAAGGCGCTGACTGGAGCAAATCCTTCGCTCAGGACCTGACCAACCAGAAAGGCGACGATGCATGGCCTATCACGTCTACCACCTTCATTCTGGTCCACAAAGAGCAGAAGAAGCCTGAGCAGGGTGCTGAAGTGCTGAAGTTCTTCGACTGGGCATACAAAAACGGCGGCAAACAGGCGAATGACCTGGATTACGCCAGCCTGCCAGACAGCGTGGTTGAGCAGATCCGTGCTGCATGGAAAACCAACGTGAAAGACAGCAGCGGTAAAGCGCTGTACTAACAGGATATTTTTGACGAAGATGGCGGGTGGCGCGCAGCGATCCCGCCCTACGGTTCATCCTGTAGGCCCGGTAAGCGTCAGCGCCACCGGGCATATTCGTAAGACGTCTCATAAAGAAGAGTAATTTATGGCTGCAACCAAGCCTGCATTTAACCCTCCGGGTAAAAAAGGTGACATGATTTTCAGCGCGCTGGTGAAACTGGCTGCGCTGATTGTGCTATTGCTGCTGGGCGGCATTATCGTGTCCCTCATTTTCTCCTCCTGGCCGAGCATTCAAAAATTTGGTTTCGCCTTCCTGTGGACCAAAGAGTGGGATGCGCCGAACGATATCTACGGTGCGCTGGTGCCGATTTACGGCACGCTGGTGACCTCTTTTATCGCTCTGCTGATTGCGGTGCCGGTAAGCTTCGGTATTGCCCTGTTCCTGACGGAGCTGGCGCCGGGCTGGCTGCGACGTCCGTTGGGTATCGCCATTGAACTGCTGGCGGCCATCCCAAGTATCGTTTACGGCATGTGGGGCCTGTTTATCTTTGCTCCGCTGTTTGCGACGTACTTCCAGGAGCCGGTGGGTAATGTTCTCTCCGCCGTTCCGTTTGTGGGGGCCCTGTTCTCAGGCCCGGCATTCGGTATCGGTATTCTGGCGGCTGGCGTGATCCTCGCCATCATGATTATTCCGTACATTGCGGCGGTCATGCGCGATGTCTTCGAACAAACCCCGGTGATGATGAAAGAGTCGGCCTACGGCATCGGCTGCACCACCTGGGAGGTTATCTGGCGCATCGTCCTTCCGTTCACCAAAAATGGGGTGATCGGCGGCATCATGCTGGGCTTAGGCCGCGCGCTGGGTGAAACCATGGCGGTGACCTTTATCATCGGCAACACCTACCAGCTCGACAGCGTGTCGCTCTACATGCCGGGGAACAGTATTACCTCTGCGCTGGCGAACGAATTTGCCGAAGCGGAATCCGGGCTGCACGTCGCAGCGCTGATGGAATTGGGTCTGATCCTGTTTGTTATTACCTTTATTGTGCTGGCTATCTCCAAGCTGATGATTATGCGTCTGGCTAAAAACGAGGGGGCACGCTAATGGCGACTCTCGACATGCAAAACACCGCTCAGCTTGCGGAATCTCGTCGCAAAATGCAGTCAAAGCGCCGGATTAAAAACCGCATTGCGCTGACGCTTTCCATGGCCACGATGGCGTTCGGCCTGTTCTGGCTGATCTGGATCCTGATGTCCACCATCACCCGTGGTATTGATGGAATGTCCCTGGCGCTGTTCACCGAGATGACGCCGCCGCCAAACACGGCGGGTGGTGGCCTGGCAAACGCCCTGGCGGGCAGCGGCCTGCTGATCCTGTGGGCGACCGTTTTCGGTACGCCGTTGGGCATCATGGCGGGTATCTATCTGGCGGAGTATGGCCGCAAGTCCTGGATCGCTGAAGTCATCCGCTTTATTAACGACATTCTGCTTTCTGCCCCGTCGATTGTGGTAGGTCTGTTTGTTTACACCATCGTGGTGGCGCAAATGGAACACTTCTCCGGCTGGGCGGGTGTGATTGCGCTGGCGCTGTTGCAGGTACCTATCGTTATTCGTACCACTGAAAACATGCTGAAACTGGTGCCGGACAGCCTGCGTGAAGCGGCTTACGCGCTGGGCACGCCGAAATGGAAAATGATTTCGGCGATCACCCTGAAAGCGTCCGTCTCGGGGATCATGACCGGTATCCTGCTGGCTATCGCCCGTATCGCTGGTGAAACCGCACCGCTGCTGTTTACCGCCCTCTCCAACCAGTTCTGGAGTACGGACATGATGCAGCCGATCGCCAACCTGCCGGTGACGATCTTTAAATTTGCGATGAGCCCATTCGCGGAATGGCAGCAGCTGGCCTGGGCCGGGGTGCTGATCATCACCCTTTGCGTACTGTTGCTGAACATTCTGGCGCGCGTCATTTTCGCGAAGCAGAAACACGGTTAAATTTTTACGGCGCGGCACATCGCGGCGCCGGATGAGGAAATGAGTCAATGAGTATGGTTGATACTGCCCCGGGTAAGATTCAGGTTCGTGATTTGAACTTCTACTACGGCAAATTCCATGCCCTGAAGAATATCAACCTGGATATCGCGAAGAACCAGGTCACGGCATTTATCGGTCCGTCTGGCTGTGGTAAATCCACGCTGCTGCGCACCTTTAACAAAATGTATTCGCTCTATCCGGAGCAGCGCGCAGAAGGTGAAATTCTGCTGGACGGTGACAACATCCTGACCAATACCCAGGATATCGCCCTGCTGCGTGCGAAAGTGGGGATGGTGTTCCAGAAACCCACGCCGTTCCCGATGTCGATCTATGACAACATCGCCTTTGGTGTGCGTCTGTTTGAGAAGCTCTCCCGTGCGGATATGGACGAGCGCGTGCAGTGGGCATTGACCAAGGCCGCATTATGGAACGAAACCAAAGATAAACTTCACCAGAGCGGGTACTCTCTCTCCGGTGGTCAGCAGCAGCGTCTGTGCATTGCGCGCGGTATCGCCATTCGCCCGGAAGTCTTGCTGCTGGATGAGCCGTGCTCAGCCCTTGACCCGATCTCAACCGGGCGTATCGAAGAGCTGATCACCGAGCTGAAGCAGGATTACACCGTGGTGATCGTCACTCACAACATGCAGCAGGCTGCCCGTTGTTCTGACCACACGGCGTTTATGTACCTGGGCGAGTTGATTGAGTTCAGCGATACGGACGCGCTGTTCACCCGTCCTGCGAAGAAACAAACCGAAGATTATATTACTGGCCGCTACGGTTGATTTGCCTTAGTGCATGTGGAGAAACCATGGACAACCTCAATCTTAATAAACACATTTCCGGCCAGTTTAACGCAGAGCTGGAAAGCATTCGCACCCAGGTGATGACCATGGGCGGCATGGTCGAGCAGCAGCTTTCTGATGCGATTACGGCAATGCACAACCAGGACAGCGAGCTGGCGAAGCGCGTTATCGAAGGCGATCACAACGTCAATATGATGGAAGTCGCCATCGACGAAGCGTGCGTGCGCATCATTGCCAAGCGTCAGCCAACCGCGAGCGACCTGCGTCTGGTAATGGCGATCATCAAAACTATCGCCGAGCTGGAGCGTATTGGTGACGTGGCGGATAAAATCTGCCGCACAGCGCTGGAGAAATTCTCCCAGCAGCACCAGCCGCTGCTGGTGAGCCTGGAGTCTCTCGGTCGCCACACCGTGCAGATGCTGCACGATGTGCTGGACGCTTTCGCGCGCATGGATCTGGACGAAGCGGTCCGTATCTACCGTGAAGATAAGAAAGTTGACCAGGAATACGAAGGCATAGTGCGTCAGCTAATGACCTACATGATGGAAGATTCCCGTACCATTCCAAGCGTGCTGACCGCGCTGTTCTGCGCGCGCTCAATTGAGCGTATTGGCGACCGCTGCCAGAACATTTGCGAATACATCTTCTACTTCGTGAAGGGACAGGATTTCCGTCACGTGGGCGGCGACGAGCTGGACAAGCTGCTGGCGGGTAAAGATCCGAAAGAGTGATGTGTGTGGCGGGTGGCGCTATCGCTTACCCGCCCTACGATCCTTGTAGGCCGGATAAGCGTTAGCGCCATCCGGCTTTGTTTTTTCAGCGAGTAATATCCCACCCGCGCGCCTTCCACAGTTCCGGCAGCTGCGCCAGGTCTGTAAAGGTCGTCACTTTTGGATGATCGATCGGCTTGTTGTGCGGATCGGCGCAGAAGTAAAACACCTCCATCCCCGCATCAATCCCCGACTGCGCGCCCGCAGACGAGTCATCCACCAGGATGCAGTTCTCCACGTTGACGTTCATCGCCTTCGCCGCGTGGAACATCAATGCCGGATCCGGCTTCCAGCGCTGGATATCGTAGCCGCTGAACAGTTTTTCCGGGAAGTGGTGCAACATGTCCAGCTTGCCGAGTGAGTGCTGCATTTTGCTGACCGGGCCGTTAGAGACCACGCAGATCGGCACCGTCATCGCATCCAGCAGCGCGTTAGCGCCGGCGATAACTTCCAGCTCGGCGTCGAAGAGGCGTGCGACCTCGGCGCGGTACACCGGTTCCAGATCCGCTTTCGCCAGATCCACCCCGTGCTCTTCGTTAATGATGTCGATGATCTCGTACAGCTTCACGCCCTTAAAGCGTTTAAACACCTCTTCGAGATCGAGCGTAATGCCAAATTCCTGGAACATGGCGACATACGCGCGGGAACAAATGACCTCACTGTCGACCAGCGTACCGTCACAGTCGAAAAATACCGCTTCAATTCCGGACATGCCTTTCCCTTTTAACAAGTTTAACGTTTACGTACGACAGTTTAACGAGACGCAATCGTTGCCGTATAAGCAAAATCAATGAAAAAAGTATCCCGTAACCGCCACTATTGTCGCATTTTGGTATAGGATAGCGACGAATTTTCCCTCCTTGTTCGGAAATTGATGATGAGTCAACAACACACTACCCAGACATCTGGTCAGGGGCTGCTTGAGCGCGTGTTCAAACTGCGCGAGCACGGCACAACGGCACGCACCGAAGTGATCGCCGGTTTTACTACCTTCCTGACGATGGTCTATATCGTTTTCGTTAACCCGCAAATTCTGGGCGTGGCTGGCATGGACACCAGCGCCGTCTTTGTTACCACCTGTCTGATCGCGGCCCTTGGCAGCATCCTGATGGGCGTTTTCGCTAATCTGCCCGTGGCGCTGGCCCCGGCAATGGGTCTGAATGCGTTCTTTGCGTTCGTGGTGGTTCAGGCGATGGGCCTGCCGTGGCAGGTCGGGATGGGCGCTATTTTCTGGGGCGCGGTCGGCCTGCTGCTGCTGACCATCTTCCGTGTGCGCTACTGGATGATTGCGAACATTCCCGTGAGCCTGCGCGTGGGCATCACCAGCGGTATCGGTCTGTTTATCGGCATGATGGGGCTGAAAAACGCTGGCGTAATCGTGGCGAACCCGGAAACGCTGGTGAGCATTGGTAACCTGACCTCTCACAGCGTGCTGCTGGGCGTGCTGGGCTTCTTTATTATCGCGATCCTGGCGTCGCGTAACATCCACGCTGCGGTGCTGGTCTCTATCATCGTGACCACGCTGCTGGGCTGGATGCTGGGTGACGTGCATTACAGCGGTATTGTCTCTGCGCCACCGAGCGTTTCTACCGTGATTGGTCACGTTGATCTGGCGGGCTCGCTGAACCTGGGTCTGGCCGGAGTGATTTTCTCCTTCATGCTGGTCAACCTGTTTGACTCCTCCGGTACGCTGATTGGCGTGACGGACAAAGCGGGTCTGGCGGACGAGAAAGGCAAATTCCCGCGCATGAAGCAGGCGCTGTATGTGGATAGCATCTCGTCCGTTGCGGGTTCTTTCATCGGCACCTCGTCTGTTACCGCTTACATTGAATCCTCTTCCGGCGTGTCCGTGGGCGGCCGTACTGGCCTGACGGCGGTAGTCGTGGGTCTGCTGTTCCTGCTGGTGATCTTCCTCTCTCCGCTGGCGGGGATGGTGCCACCGTACGCGGCAGCTGGCGCGCTGATCTACGTCGGCGTGCTGATGACCTCGAGCCTGGCGCGCGTGAAGTGGGAAGATCTGACGGAAGCCGTTCCGGCGTTTATTACCGCGGTGATGATGCCGTTCAGCTTCTCGATCACCGAAGGTATCGCGCTGGGCTTTATCTCGTACTGTGTGATGAAGATCGGTACCGGCCGTTTCCGCGAACTCAGCCCGTGCGTGATGATTGTGGCGCTGCTGTTTGTGCTCAAGATTGTGTTTATTGACGCGCACTAAGGTGCGGTTTGTGGTGTCAGGTGGCGCTTCGCTTACCTGACCTACTGACGAGTGTAGGCCCGGTAAGCGCTAGCGCCACCGGGCTTTTTTATCAGGTTTTAACCCGCTTAATATAATCCCCAAACGCAGTCAGCTGACCAGAGAGATGGTCACGCGTACTCTGATCCACCACTTCACCCGTTTGCGGGTCGACTTTGTTCTGAATCACGCCGCCCATAAATTCCGGCTTGTTCATCACCATCGCATCCAGGAACACCAGGATCTGTCGCAGGTGATACTGGCAGCGCGCACCGCCGATGGCGCCCATTGAGCTGGTCTGGATCAGCACCGGTTTGCCTGACAGCGGCTGCTCCGGTAAACGGGATAACCAGTCAATCGCGTTCTTCAGACCACCCGGAACCGAGTAGTTATATTCTGGCGTTACAATCACTACACCATCAGCCTGACGGATCTGCTCGGCTATCGCCTCCACGCTGTGCGGGAACCCTTCTTCCTGCTGAACGTCAGCATCATAAAGCGGGATGTCGCCAATAGACGGCAGGGCGCTGATCTCCATTCCCGCAGGCGCCAGCTGTGGCAGCGTGCGCGCTACCATCCCGTTAAACGAACCTTTGCGCAGGCTTCCCAGTAACGTAACAACTTTCAACGTATCAGACATGATTACTCCTGTTTCATCATGATGACCCTGGACGGATCAGCTATGGGTGTATGCTTTTTCTGCCGGTAAACTGGTTAATCGCATCAGGCGCGCGGCGGGCTCGTTGGCGCGCTCAGGTACATCCGGAAGACTACGCCAACCGCGAATACTGTCAAACTCCCAGATTTTCAGCCGTTCGATGGCGGGGCTCACCGCAACGGACCAGATCAACACGTCCTCAGCGTCGCTGAGCGCCTCTACCAGCGAGGCTTTCGCGGCACGCAGGCGTCCGGAGCCGGGAAGCAGCTGCAACAGGCTGGCGTCGTCTGATGCCGCGCCGCTCAGTTTACGGATGCTCTGGCGAAGGGTGATAAGCTGCGCTCTGGCTTCAACGGGGTCGTTCTGGTTACGTATCCACAGCTTTTCATTGCTGGAGAGCGGGTATTCATCGAGCGCGTTAGCACCATGGAAGCTGCGCGTGACGCGTTGCAGCTCCATATCCAGGCCGCAATCACCTTCAGTCGTCAGCGCGACGCCAACAATGTTGCCGGTATACGCAATGGAAAAATGGGGGAGTGCCGGGTCCGCAAAAACCGGGCGACCTTCTGGCTGGGTGAGTATGTCCGGTAATTCGCTGGTGCCGTACAGCATAAAAAGCAGTTCTGCGAGGAGCGCTCTGGAAGCTAAAAACCGCGTCCTGCGGTGTTCAGGTAGTTTGAGCGCCTCACTGTGACAGGCTGAAGAAATTCTGGCCGATACGAGATGCCCTTCCGTTAATGTTCCTCGTGCAAAGTGCGTAGCCATTTTTCGCTCCCTGATAATGGTCGTAGTCGGTTAAACGGTTACATGATTATCGCTTAACTCAGCTTCTGTTTTAATCAGTAAATAGAAATAAGAGAAGCCTGAGGACCGAACTTTACATTATCTTAGGCAAAAACCTGACCTGGCGCGGTATACAGGGCTTTTATAGTTTCGCGCAGCCAGATAATTTTCGGATTATGGCTGTTCCGCTTATGCCAGATTAGCGTGAAGGGTACGGTCAGCTTTTCTGCCTGCGCCTCATCGATGGGAATGGGAAGGCAGACCAGATTGCGCTGGTGGAGTTGATTGTAGTGATGGCAGTAGTAGGGCGCAGTGGCAATGTAGTTGTGGTCCGGCTGAGCCGCCATAAACATCGACTGTTCAAAGCCGGGCAGGCTCATGGCGACGTTGCGCTCCCGGCCCATCTCTTTTAGCACTTCATCAAGCGCCCAGGTATCGCTGCGCTCCCAGAAGATGCTGATATGCGGGTAGCGCAGAAACGTCTCAAGGTTCCACGCTTCGTGAAGTGCCGGATGATCTTCTCGCAGATAGACGCACGGACGGTCGCTGAACAGGATTTCGTAGTCAATAAACCACGGCATCAGCTTTAGCAGCTCGCGGGAGCGCGGGTGCGTTTCGCGGCCGGTAAAACCGAGATCGACCTCCCCGCGCGTAATGGCGTCCAGCGAATCATAATCCCACTGGCGCAACTTCACCGTCGCCTGTGGGTAGCGCTCATTCACCTGCTCCAGCAGGGTGTTGAAGCGAATCAGCATCAGCGGCGTTTCGGCGGCGAGCACAAACTTGAGCCCGCCTGGAGAGCTATGGTGGAATTTATCGACGATCTGATTGCCAATCTGCATCCAGTCGGCCAGATCCTGTTCCAGACTCACCGTTAGCGGCGTGGGCAGTAGCCCTAAAGGCGTTTTCACAAACAGCGGATCGTCGAACCAGTCGCGCAGCTTCGCCAGCGATTTACTCACCGCGGACGGCGTCACGTTCATTCGCTTCGCGGCTTTGGTGACGCTGCGCTCCTGCAACAACAACTGCAGGCAAAGTAAAAGATTAAGATCGAGACTGCTGATGGGCTTCTTCATAGTGCGCCGCGGGCTGGATGACCATAAGTAAGGTAATGCAGAGTATGCTACAGCCAATCAGAACCCCGATCAGCATATTCAGCGCGTTAAGGCCGATCACCGCCGCCAGCCAAATCCACAGCGACGAACCGCAGACCTGCGCAATGCCCAGCACCGAGCTTGCCACGCCTGCCCGCAGTGAGAACGGGCCAAGCGCCTGACTCATCGCCACGCCGAAGCCGCCGGAGAATCCGGCGCAGATCAGGGTCATACCCACCAGCATCAGCGCATGTGAGGTGGCGGTCGCCAGAATTACGCCTGCGGCGAGAAACAGCGTCTGTGAAGCGAGCATCAGCGTGCGCTGGCGGAAGATATTGAGCGCAAAGGGCATCGAGAATGAAACCGCCATGCTGACCATCGCATTGAGCGCCATCACCGTCGAATACTCACCGCGATCGAAGCCTATCGTCTCCATCAGTAACACCGGGGAAACGTTTACATAGGTGAGGATCACCGCCACGCTGAGCGTGATGATGGCCAGGCGGCTCAGGAAAAAGCGATTCAGAAGCTTTTCAGCCGGATGAATGGTAGCAGCGTGGTGCGTCTGCTGCGAACCGGGATGGGTCTCTTTCAACACCGTCACGGACAGTATAAAGACGATGGCGCCCATTGTGGCCATGGTCCAGAAAAGGCTCTGCCACGGAAATTTCAGCATGATCAGGTAGCCTACAACCGGTGCCAGCACCGGGATGATGCAGGTAATGCCGTTCAGCATCGACAGCACCCTGGCGCGGCGCTGGGCGCTCAAGGTATCGCGCAGAATGGCAAACGCCACCACGTAACAGCCGCCCGCGCCAATGCCCTGGATAAAGCGCCCTGACAGGAACATTGTGCTTTCCTGAGCCATTGAACACAGTACCGATGCCAGCGTAAAGATAACCGCCCCCGTAATGGCGACGGGTTGACGGCCGGCTCTGTCCGCGATTTTCCCGGCAAATACCATCGACGACGCCATTCCCGCGAGGTAGGCCGAAAACGCGATGTGCAGTTGCGCCTCGCTGGCACCCAGATCGCGTGCAATATGCGGTAGCCCCACCAGATACATATCAATGCCGGACGGATACAGCAGAACTAATGCGAAACTACAAAACAGAAAACGAGCCATAAATCCCCCATAGATGCAGGCAAGCAGGATAGGGGGCATGGGGGGATTAAGCGAGTTGCCATTGGGACAATGGTGATTTCCCTGGAGGAAATCACCATGTTCTATCGGGAATTACTTACCAATACAGAAGCTTGAGAAAATTCGTCCAAGCAGATCGTCCGACGTAAACTCCCCGGTGATCTCGCTCAGGTTCTGCTGCGCCAGACGCAGTTCCTCCGCCAGCAGCTCGCCGGCCCAAGCGCCGATCAGCTGGGCTTTGCCCTGCTCAAGGTGGCGAGCCGCCTCTTCCAGCGCCTGCAAGTGACGACGACGCGCCAGGAAGCCGCCTTCCATGCTGGTGTCAAAACCCATGCTCTGTTTGAGATGGTTACGCAGGGCTTCCACGCCTTCCCCGGTACGGGCCGACAGACGAATAAGTGAGTGGCCATTCACATCGCTGATGCCCAGCGTTTCGCCGGTAACGTCGGCCTTATTGCGCACCACGGTGATCGGCAGTTTGGCCGGGAGACGGGCAATAAAGTCTGGCCAGATTTCTGCCGGGTCAACGGCGTCGGTCGTGGTGCCGTCCACCATAAACAGCACGCGGTCGGCCTGCTCGATCTCCTGCCAGGCGCGTTCGATACCGATACGCTCGACTTCATCGCTCGCATCGCGCAGGCCAGCGGTATCGATGATGTGCAGCGGCATGCCGTCGATATGGATATGCTCGCGCAGGACGTCGCGGGTGGTGCCGGCTATGTCGGTCACGATCGCCGCTTCACGGCCCGCCAGAGCGTTCAGCAGGCTTGATTTCCCGGCGTTGGGGCGACCAGCAATGACCACCTTCATGCCCTCACGCAGCAGGCTGCCCTGGCGCGCTTCGGCGCGAACGGCATCCAGATCGTTCATCACCTGGTTGAGCTGGGCTTCGATTTTGCCGTCAGAAAGGAAGTCAATCTCCTCGTCCGGGAAGTCGATAGCCGCTTCAACATAGATTCGCAGGTGAGTAAGTGCTTCCACAAGGTGATTCACGCGTGCGGAAAATGCCCCCTGCAACGAGTTCAGCGCGGAGCGGGCTGCCTGTTCGGAACTGGCGTCGATCAGGTCGGCAATCGCTTCGGCCTGAGCCAGGTCGAGCTTATCGTTCAGGAAGGCACGCTCGGAGAACTCACCCGGCTTCGCAATGCGCAGGCCAGGCAGGGTCAGAATACGTTTCAACAGCAGGTCGAGGATCACCGGGCCGCCGTGACCCTGAAGCTCCAGCACGTCTTCGCCGGTAAAGGAGTTTGGGCCGGGGAACCACAGCGCAATGCCCTGGTCCAGCGAGGTGCCGTCGGCATCTTTAAATGGCAGATAATCAGCGTAGCGCGGCTTTGGCAGTTTACCCAGCACCGCTTCGGCCACCTCACGCGCCTTCAGGCCGGAGATGCGCAGAATGCCTACACCACCGCGTCCCGGTGGGGTTGCCTGGGCGACGATAGTGTCGTTATGGCTCATGGTTGCTCTCGTTCAATACAAATAAAAAAGGCGGTCAATCGACCGCCCTTATTTTAGCGTTAAGTTACCGAATCAGGACTTTTTCTTTTCGCGGCTATGCAGGCCACGTTTTTCCAGACCACGGTAAATCAGCTGCTGCTGGATGATGGTCACCAGGTTGCTGACGATATAGTACAGCACCAGACCTGACGGGAACCACAGGAAGAACACGGTGAAGATGACCGGCATAAAGGTCATGATCTTCTGCTGCATCGGGTCAGTCACGGTGGTCGGAGACATCTTCTGGATGAAGAACATCGTCACGCCCATCAGGATCGGCAGGATGTAGTACGGGTCCTGTGCGGACAGGTCATGGATCCACAGGGCGAACGGCGCGTGGCGCAGCTCAACGGAACCCATCAGCATGTAGTACAGCGCAAGGAAGATTGGCATCTGAATCAGCAGCGGGAAGCAACCACCCAGTGGGTTCACTTTTTCTGCTTTATACAGGGCCATCATCTCCTGGCTCTGACGCTGTTTGTCATCGCCCAGACGCTCACGCATAGCCTGAATCTTCGGCTGTAGCATACGCATCTTCGCCATGGAGGTGTACTGCGCTTTAGTCAGCGGGTACATGATGCCACGAACGATAAAGGTGATAACGATGATGGAGAAGCCCCAGTTACCCAGGAAGCTGTGGATGAACTTCAGCAGCTTAAACAGCGGCTGAGAGATGAACCACAACCAACCGTAATCAACGGTCAGATCCAGGTGCGGCGCAACGGCAGCCATTTTGTCCTGGATTTCCGGGCCGACCCACAGGGTGCTTGCCAGCTTACCGGTTTGACCCGGCTGCACCAGAACCGGCTGAGATTTGTAGCCGATGGCTGCAATACCGTTGCCGAGGTTCGCGGTGTAGAAGTTGTTCGTACCGTCGTTATTCGGTACCCACGCCGTCGCGAAATACTGTTGCAGCATTGCGACCCAACCGCCTTTAGAGCTGACGTTCAGGTTTTCGTTATCGGCAATGGTGTCGAATTTGTATTTCTCGTACTTAGTATCTGGCGTGGAGTAAGCCGCGCCACGGAAGGTATGCAGCGCAAAGTTGCTGCTTCCGGTGTCACGGTGAGACGGCAGATTGATGGACTGCTTCAGCTGACCAAAGGTAGAGATTTCCAGCGGTTTCGCACCGGTGTTCTGTACGCTGTAGCCCACGTTCACCGCATATTCACCGCGTTTCAGGGTGAAGGTTTTGGTGAAGGTGTTGCCTGCCGCGTCGGTGTAGGTCATCGGAATAACCAGTTCGTTCTGACCATCAGCCAGCACAAAGGTGTCATTCTCGACGTTATACAGTGGACGCGCACCGTTCGCCGGGTTATCCGGGCCATCACGACCGGTCAGGCCGCTCTGTGCCTGGTAGATAAACTCAGGCGTGGTTTCCAGTAACTGGAACGGTTCGGTAGACTTCAGCTCTTTCGGGTAGGTCAACAGCAGCGCCTGCTCAACATCACCACCACGGGTGTTGATAGTCAGCTCAAGCACATCGGTCTTAACCGTAATCTGTTTCCCCTGGCCACTGGCCGGTACGCCCTGGTCGGCGGCGCTACCCGCTGCGGTGGTCGTGGTCTGCGTGGTCTGCTGCTGGGGTTGAGGATTTTTATCCTGCTCCCATGCCTGCCAGATCATGAAAGACACGAACAACAAAGCGATGATAAGAAGATTGCGTTGCGAATCCATCGTTAGTGTTCTCTGGTATCAAAAGGTCCTGGAGGGACGGGGTCGTCTCCACCTGGGTGTAAAGGGTGGCATTTTAATACGCGTTTCACCGTCAACCAACTGCCTTTTATCACTCCAAACCTGCGCAATGCCTCAATTCCGTAGCTTGAGCATGTTGGCGTGAAACGGCAATGTGGCCCGAGTAGCGGACTAATCAGGCGTTGATAGACCCGAATGAGGGCTATCAGGACCCGCGAGCCAGGCGACAGTGGCGGCGCCATAATTTTTCCAACGCTTCCGAGAGAGCACGGTTATCGAGGTCGGCAACCCCTTTTTTAGCCACCACCACGAAATCCATTGAAGGCAGTTCGTGCTGACGTAAACGGAAGCTTTCACGCGTCAGACGTTTAATCCGGTTGCGTTCATGCGCACGCTTAACGTTTTTCTTGGCGACTGTGAGACCGATGCGGGGATGCCCCAGCGAATTTTGGCGGCCGAGGATGGTGATTTGCGGCGTGCCAGCCCGTAGTGGCTGCTGGAAGACGAAAGTGAAATGAGTGGGAGTTAACAAACGTAACTCCCTGGGAAATGCGAGCTTAACCACTCAGGGGTTAGCTTTATTACTTGGAAACGGTCAGACGAGCGCGGCCTTTAGCACGACGACGTGCCAGAACCTGACGACCATTTTTAGTAGCCATACGAGCACGGAAGCCGTGAGAACGGTTGCGCTTCAGTACAGACGGTTGAAAAGTGCGTTTCATGGCGATTTCTACCTAAACTTGAATAAATTCACTGACTTTTGCGTATACCCGAACGAGATTCGAACGACTAACGCCTCAGCGTGGGTGATTAAAGAGGCCGGATTGTAATAATTGTACACTCCGGAGTCAATTCTCTTTCCTTAAATCCCTGCGTATTTCCGCACGATTTCGCGTGGAAAATGAGCAACGAACGACGCAGGAAGATGAGCATCACGCGCCGGGTCGAGGATTATACGGGCTCGCCAACAAAGCGCAAGGATCCTCCTGGATCTTCGTTAGATCATTTAAGCCCAAAATTGTCTGTGCTCATTAAATTTTCCAATATGCGGCCTAAATCGCGAGGCACTCGCGTCAGGATCGTTTACACTTACCCGATTCCGGATCTTCCTGTGGATAAATCGGGAAGAATCTGTGAGAAACAGAAGATCTCTGGCTCAGTTTAGGCTATGATCCGCGGTCCTGATCGGGATCCAGCGATCCTGGCCGGACATAAACACAACATCGTTCAGGCTGTATCAACGATAGCGTGTATAACCGCAGATAGCGGTTCGCACATCACCCTGATGGGGTCATGTCGATGTGCGCCAACAATCATGAATATTCAATAGTTTTCTTTTATTGTTCGAGTGGAGTCCGCCGTGTCACTTTCGCTTTGGCAGCAGTGTCTTGCCCGATTGCAGGATGAGTTACCAGCCACAGAATTCAGTATGTGGATCCGCCCATTGCAGGCGGAACTGAGCGATAACACGCTGGCTTTGTACGCGCCAAACCGTTTCGTGCTCGATTGGGTAAGGGATAAATACCTTAATAACATCAATGGACTGCTTAACGATTTCTGCGGGTCAGATGCCCCACAGCTGCGTTTTGAAGTGGGCACAAAGCCGGTCACCCAAACCGTTCGTGAAGTTGTCAATGTGGCAGCCCCTGCACAGGCGGCGCCCGCTCCAGCGCCTCGCGTTGCACCGGCTCGTCAGGGCTGGGATAACGTTCCGGCCCCCGCTGAGCCTACCTACCGCTCTAATGTTAACGTGAAACACACGTTCGATAACTTCGTTGAGGGTAAGTCGAACCAGTTGGCGCGCGCGGCGGCCCGCCAGGTTGCCGATAATCCCGGTGGTGCTTACAACCCGCTGTTCCTTTATGGCGGCACGGGTCTCGGTAAAACGCACCTGCTGCATGCGGTGGGCAACGGCATTATGGCGCGTAAGCCCAATGCCAAAGTAGTGTATATGCACTCCGAACGCTTCGTTCAGGACATGGTAAAAGCCCTGCAAAACAATGCGATCGAAGAGTTTAAACGCTACTACCGTTCCGTTGATGCGCTGCTGATCGATGACATCCAGTTCTTTGCCAATAAAGAACGATCGCAGGAAGAGTTTTTCCACACCTTTAACGCCCTGCTGGAAGGCAATCAGCAGATCATTTTGACCTCGGATCGTTATCCAAAAGAGATCAACGGCGTTGAAGATCGTCTCAAATCCCGCTTCGGCTGGGGCCTGACCGTGGCGATCGAGCCGCCGGAGCTGGAAACCCGAGTCGCGATCCTGATGAAAAAAGCCGACGAGAACGACATTCGCCTGCCGGGTGAAGTGGCGTTCTTTATTGCCAAGCGCCTGCGTTCCAACGTTCGTGAGCTGGAAGGGGCACTGAACCGCGTTATCGCCAACGCCAATTTTACCGGTCGTGCGATCACCATCGATTTTGTGCGTGAAGCGCTGCGCGATTTGTTGGCATTGCAGGAAAAACTGGTCACCATCGACAATATTCAGAAGACGGTGGCTGAGTACTACAAGATCAAAGTGGCAGATTTACTGTCTAAACGTCGTTCCCGCTCGGTGGCGCGTCCGCGTCAGATGGCGATGGCGCTGGCAAAAGAGCTCACCAACCACAGCCTGCCGGAAATCGGTGATGCGTTTGGTGGACGTGACCATACGACCGTGCTGCACGCCTGTCGCAAGATTGAGCAGTTACGCGAAGAAAGCCACGACATAAAAGAAGATTTTTCCAATTTAATCAGAACATTATCATCGTGACGCTATGAAATTTACCGTTGAACGTGAACATTTATTAAAACCGCTGCAACAGGTGAGTGGCCCATTAGGCGGCCGCCCTACGCTGCCTATTCTTGGAAACCTGCTGCTTCAGGTCGCTGACGGTACGCTGTCGCTGACCGGCACAGATCTGGAAATGGAAATGATCGCGCGCGTTACGCTGACTCAGCCGCACGACGCGGGCGCGACCACGGTTCCGGCACGTAAATTCTTTGATATTTGCCGTGGGCTGCCGGAAGGCGCTGAAATCGCCGTGCAGCTGGAGGGCGACCGCATGCTGGTGCGCTCTGGCCGCAGCCGTTTCTCCCTCTCCACGCTGCCCGCTGCGGACTTCCCCAACCTGGATGACTGGCAGAGCGAAGTTGAATTTACCCTGCCGCAGGCGACGATGAAGCGTCTGATTGAAGCCACGCAGTTCTCCATGGCGCATCAGGACGTTCGTTACTACTTAAACGGCATGCTGTTCGAAACCGAAGGTGAAGAGCTGCGTACCGTGGCTACAGACGGTCACCGTCTGGCGGTCTGTTCCATGCCGATTGGCGATTCACTGCCGAACCATTCGGTGATCGTACCGCGTAAAGGCGTAATTGAACTGATGCGTATGCTCGACGGCGGCGACACCCCGCTGCGCGTGCAGATCGGTAGCAACAATATTCGTGCCCACGTGGGCGATTTTGTCTTCACATCGAAGCTGGTAGACGGACGTTTCCCGGATTATCGCCGCGTATTGCCGAAGAACCCGGACAAAACGCTGGAGGCAGGTTGCGACATCCTCAAGCAGGCGTTCGCGCGCGCCGCTATTCTCTCCAACGAGAAATTCCGCGGCGTACGTCTGTACGTGAGTGAAAACCAGATCAAAATCACCGCCAACAACCCGGAGCAGGAAGAGGCAGAAGAGATTCTGGACGTCACCTACGCCGGGGCTGAGATGGAAATCGGCTTCAACGTCAGCTATGTGCTGGATGTGCTGAATGCACTGAAATGCGAGAACGTTCGCATCCTGCTGACTGACTCCGTTTCGAGCGTACAGATTGAAGATGCCGCATCACAGTCGGCTGCTTATGTTGTCATGCCAATGAGACTGTAATGTCGCTCACCCGTCTGTTGATCCGCGACTTTCGCAACATCGAGAGCGCGGATCTCGCTTTATCCCCTGGCTTTAATTTCCTGGTTGGCGCGAACGGCAGCGGCAAAACCAGCGTGCTGGAAGCCATCTATACGCTCGGTCATGGCCGGGCGTTTCGCAGTTTGCAGATTGGTCGCGTGATTCGCCACGAGCAGGATGCGTTTGTGCTGCATGGGCGCTTGCAGGGTGCCGAGCGGGAAACCGCCATCGGCCTGACCAAAGACAAGCAGGGCGACAGCAAGGTGCGCATCGACGGCACCGACGGCCACAAGGTGGCGGAGCTGGCACTGCTGATGCCGATGCAGCTGATTACGCCGGAGGGGTTTACTTTACTCAACGGCGGCCCCAAATACAGAAGAGCGTTCCTCGACTGGGGATGCTTTCACAATGAAGCCGGTTTCTTTAACGCCTGGAGCAATCTGAAGCGTCTGCTTAAACAGCGTAACGCCGCATTGCGCCAGGTCACGCGCTACGCCCAGCTGCGTCCGTGGGACATGGAATTAATTCCTCTTGCGGAACAAATCAGCCGCTGGCGTGCCGAATACAGCGCAGGTATCGCCGAAGACATGGCCGACACCTGCAAACAGTTTTTACCCGAGTTCTCTCTCACCTTCTCTTTCCAGCGTGGCTGGGAAAAAGAGACGGATTATGCCGAGGTGTTAGAGAGAAGCTTCGAGCGCGATCGCATGTTGACCTACACCGCGCACGGCCCGCACAAGGCGGATTTCCGCATTCGTGCCGACGGTGCGCCGGTGGAAGACACGCTGTCGCGCGGGCAGCTGAAGCTCCTGATGTGCGCGCTGCGCCTGGCGCAGGGGGAATTCCTCACCCGCGAAAGTGGGCGACGCTGCCTGTACCTGATAGATGATTTTGCCTCGGAACTTGACGACGCGCGGCGCGGGCTACTTGCCAGCCGCTTAAAAGCCACGCAGTCGCAGGTTTTCGTCAGCGCCATTAGCGCTGAACACGTTATGGACATGTCGGACGAAAATTCGAAGATGTTTACCGTGGAAAAGGGTAAAATAACGGATTAACCCAAGTTGAAATGAGCGAGAAACGTTGATGTCGAATTCTTATGACTCCTCCAGTATCAAAGTCCTGAAAGGACTGGATGCGGTGCGTAAGCGCCCGGGTATGTATATCGGCGACACGGATGACGGCACCGGTCTGCACCACATGGTATTCGAGGTGGTAGATAACGCTATCGACGAAGCGCTCGCGGGTCACTGTAAAGACATCGTGGTCACGATCCATGCGGACAACTCCGTGTCCGTTACCGATGACGGTCGTGGCATCCCAACCGGTATCCACCCGGAAGAGGGCGTATCTGCTGCGGAAGTGATCATGACCGTCCTGCACGCAGGCGGTAAGTTCGATGATAACTCCTATAAAGTTTCCGGCGGTCTGCACGGCGTAGGCGTATCCGTAGTAAACGCCCTGTCGCAGAAGCTGGAGCTGGTTATCCAGCGCGAAGGCAAAATTCACCGCCAGATTTACACCCATGGTGTGCCGCAGGCACCGCTGGCCGTTACCGGTGATACCGACAAAACCGGTACCATGGTGCGTTTCTGGCCGAGCCTTGAAACCTTCACCAACGTCACCGAATTCGAGTACGAGATCCTGGCGAAACGCCTGCGTGAACTGTCGTTCCTGAACTCCGGCGTGTCGATTCGACTGCGCGACAAACGCGACAACAAAGAAGACCACTTCCACTACGAAGGCGGTATCAAGGCGTTCGTTGAGTATCTGAACAAGAACAAAACGCCAATTCACCCGAATATCTTCTACTTCTCTACTGAAAAAGACGGTATCGGCGTGGAAGTGGCACTGCAGTGGAACGATGGTTTCCAGGAAAACATCTACTGCTTTACCAACAACATTCCACAGCGCGACGGCGGTACTCACCTTGCGGGCTTCCGCGCGGCGATGACCCGTACCCTGAACGCCTACATGGACAAAGAAGGCTACAGCAAAAAAGCGAAAGTCAGCGCCACCGGTGACGATGCCCGTGAAGGCCTGATTGCCGTGGTCTCCGTGAAGGTGCCGGATCCGAAATTCTCCTCACAGACCAAAGACAAGCTGGTCTCTTCTGAGGTGAAATCGGCGGTTGAACAGCAGATGAACGAACTGCTGAGCGAATACCTGCTGGAAAACCCGTCCGACGCGAAAATCGTGGTGGGTAAAATTATCGATGCGGCGCGTGCCCGTGAAGCGGCGCGTAAAGCCCGTGAAATGACCCGTCGTAAAGGCGCGCTGGACCTGGCAGGCCTGCCGGGCAAACTGGCTGACTGCCAGGAACGCGATCCGGCGCTGTCTGAACTGTACCTCGTGGAAGGGGACTCCGCGGGCGGTTCTGCAAAGCAGGGCCGTAACCGCAAGAACCAGGCGATTCTGCCGCTGAAGGGTAAAATCCTTAACGTTGAGAAAGCGCGCTTCGACAAGATGCTCTCTTCTCAGGAAGTGGCGACGCTCATCACCGCGCTCGGCTGCGGCATCGGTCGCGACGAGTACAACCCGGACAAACTGCGCTATCACAGCATCATCATCATGACCGATGCGGACGTCGACGGCTCGCACATTCGTACGCTGCTGTTGACCTTCTTCTATCGTCAGATGCCGGAAATCGTTGAGCGCGGCCACGTCTACATTGCCCAGCCGCCGCTGTATAAAGTGAAGAAAGGCAAGCAGGAACAGTACATTAAAGATGACGAGGCGATGGATCAGTACCAAATCGCGATCGCCCTTGATGGTGCGACCCTGCACGCAAACTCCAGCGCGCCAGCGCTGGCCGGTGAACCGCTGGAGCGTCTGGTCTCCGAGTTCAACGCCACGCAGAAAATGATTGGCCGTATGGAGCGTCGCTATCCGAAAGCGCTGCTGAAAGAGCTGATTTATCAGCCGACCCTGACCGAAGCCGATCTGAGCGACGAGCAGACCGTCACCCGCTGGGTGAACACCCTGGTGAGCGAGCTGAACGAGAAAGAGCAGCACGGCAGCCAGTGGAAGTTCGACGTTCAGCAGAACGCTGAGCAGCAGTTCGAGCCGATTGTTCGCGTGCGTACCCACGGCGTCGATACCGACTACCCGCTGGAGCACGAGTTTGTTACTGGTCCGGAATACCGCCGTATCTGCACCCTCGGCGAGAAGCTGCGTGGTCTGATCGAAGACGACGCGTTCATCGAACGTGGCGAGCGTCGTCAGCCGGTAGCCAGCTTCGAACAGGCGCTGGAGTGGCTGGTGAAAGAGTCCCGTCGTGGCCTCTCTATTCAGCGTTATAAAGGCCTGGGCGAAATGAACCCGGATCAGCTGTGGGAAACCACCATGGATCCGGAAAGCCGTCGCATGCTGCGCGTCACCGTTAAAGACGCAATCGCAGCGGATCAGCTGTTCACTACCCTGATGGGTGACGCGGTTGAACCACGTCGCGCCTTCATCGAAGAGAACGCCCTGAAAGCAGCGAATATCGATATTTAACGGTTGTTTTTGTGGGGCTCATTCCAAATCACGTCTCATAAAGAATGCAGTCGGCTAAGGACAAAAAAGAGAGTGACATGATGTCACTCTCTTTTTTTTACTTATATTTGAATATCAATAAAACGAAGTCGATCTCATTGATGTGATCCTCGCCCAGGAGTATATACCCCGATAAAGAGTATGGTGGTCTGTTAAAGTTGAAATCGGTACGGAAAAAGGAATAAACCGTATGAGCAGCAGGAGCGATATTATCGGGGCCGATGAATGGCAGGTAACGACCCGCAGCGGCCTCGTCTACAGTGAGGTCCTCGGTTGGATCGACCTGGGGCATGCCAGGGGCGAAGATATTTCCCTGCTTCTGGCTGATTTCAGCAGCGGCGAAGCCAGTGGCAGACCTTATTACACGATTGCATACAATCAGAAAATGAATATCGGGAAAGGACTGGCCGGAACGGGTAAGTTTGTTCGCTGGGAAATAAAACGTGGGCGCTCGATGTCAGAAATTAACAGCATTGCCCTGGCTATGATGATGGATACCGCGAGAAATTTTGAAAATTACCAGTCCCGCGCTTTTTTCAGTTGGTACACCGATAGCGGGTTCAGCGGAGAAGACCTGGTGTCGGATCTGCTCGGTTTTTACAGGGCGCTGATTCCTTCGGATTACCGGGCTCAGTTGCGGCCTGTCAGTCGTGAAAGCGCACTACGCCGCTGGGATCATTACGGACCGATCGGTAATTTCAAGAACCGGGGTTTTCTTCCATTGATTTTTCCCGACCCTGATGACCTTAATATCCGGCATGAACCCTATAAAGGCCCGCTTCCCCGCTTTATGAGGTGGGTAACGCCGTTTGATAACTTCAGTTCAGACATTGTTCGTATTCTTAACGATAACGGCACATATCATTCCTTCTTTACCCACTCAGGACGACGTTGAGCATGAAAAAGTTAGCCATATTCTCAGGGCTGGCCATTGTGATTGTCACGGTCATATACCTCCTTTTGCCGTATGAGCCTGAGATGACATATCGTGAATCAGATAGGGTTCGCTATCATTTTTACACACCGGCATCGATTAAGCAGGCACCACGCCTGTCACCGGATTATACCTTCAGCCACTCTGCTGCAAATGGACAGCCAGAGACCGCTGGCGTGTGCTTTAGCGGGGTATCTGATGCCGCTGTACTTAAAAAATATCTTGTTTCGCGTGGCTACGCCTTTGCCAGAAAGGCCCCCGTCGGGGAGCTATGGACGTCAGAACGTAGTCAGGATGTGTACTTCACTGTTATAAGCAGAGTTTCGCCTGGTAAGCAGGTTTGCCTGTATGAATCAGATCGTTAATCTGCGCTTTTAGCGCGGCTTTTTTATGGGCGCAGGCATATCCAGCGACATCACGGACGGTAAACGGCTCGCCAGCGTATCTATCGCTATTCTAACCCTCAGCGGCAGATGCGGCGTCTGCTGCCAGACTGCATGAACGTCGAAGCGCACGTCCGGTGCCTGCTTTAAAAGCGGGATGAGTTTTCCCTGATGTATTTCTCTGCGGGCCATCCAGCAGGGCAACCACGCAAGGCCGTGTCCGGCCAGCGCAGCGTCGCAGATTGCCTGTAAATCATCCATATTGAGCGATGAGCGGGGAGTAAAGGTGTGCGATCTCCCTTCGCTATCCATTAGCTGCCAGGGCAGCACTCTGCCTGATCGCAGATAGTTAATGGCAGTGTGGTGGGGTAAATCAGCAACGTTTTCTGGCTGGCCGTTCTTCATCAGGTAATCCGGGGCGGCACACAGCACCATGCGATGGTCGCCCAGCCTTCTGGCGACCAGCACGCTGCTGTCCTGCAGCGTGCCGTTACGTACCGCCATATCAAAGCCTTCCTCTACCAGATCCACCACGCGGTCGCTGAATGACATTTCAAGCTCAAGCCCAGGATGTTCCTGCGTCAGTTCTATCAGCAGTGGCGCGACGCACTGGCGACCAAACAGAACCGGCATGGCGACGCGCAGGCGGCCGCTGACCTGCTGCTTCCCTGTTTCAAGCAGCGACTCCGCGCCCCGAATCTCCTCCAGCGCGCGAAGGCAGCGTTCATAAAACAGAGCGCCGTTGACGGTCAGCCTCTGGCTGCGGGTGGTACGCTGGAAAAGACGTACGCCCAGCCGCTCTTCAAGACGAGCAATGCTTTTTCCTACCGCCGAGCGCGACAAATGCAGACGGACGGCGGCCTGCGCAAAACTTCCCGCCTCAACGGCGGCCACAAATACAGGTATATCCTTCAGCGTATCGGTCATGGATTGTATCCACTGCGTCATCAATTATGGGAAAATTTATCGCCACTGGCGACCAAACGTCAACGGTAGACTGTCAGTCCTAAAGCTTATTTGATGGCAGGAGAGAAAAAATGACAGAAACAATGCAGCGCTGGTCAATGAACGCCCTTGGGCGCGAGAGCCTTCAGCTTGTTCAGGTGCCTGTGTCACAGCCAGGCCCGGGGGAGGTTCGCGTAAGGGTTAATGCCGTTGCGCTCAACTACCGGGATAAAATGGTGATTGAAGGCACGATGCCGATTCCGCTTTCCTTCCCGTTTACCCCAGCATCTGACATGGCAGGCGTGGTGGACAGCATTGGCGAAGGCGTTACGCGTTTCAAACCCGGCGCACGCGTCATCTCAACCTTCTTCCCGGAATGGATCGACGGCAAGCCGCAGGCAGACGCGCGCGATTTGCCCTATAAAACGTCCGGTGGATACTTCCAGGGCATGCTGGCCGAATATGTGATTGTGAGTGAAAACGCGCTGGTGGCGTCCCCGGAAAGCCTGGATGACGCTGAGGCCAGCACGCTTCCTTGCGCGGGGCTTACCGCATGGTTCGCGCTGGTGGAGCGCGGTCATTTACGCGCCGGGCAATCGGTGCTGGTACAAGGCACGGGCGGTGTGGCGCTATTCGCTTTGCAGATAGCAAAAGCGCACGGCGCAGAAGTTATTGTTACGTCGGGGAGTGATGAAAAACTGGCTCTGGCCAAAAAGCTGGGAGCCAGCCAGGGCATCAACCGACTGAAAGGCGACTGGGCTGAAAATACGCTGGCACTGACGCAGGATCGCGGCATCGACCAGATTATCGAAACCGTGGGTGGGGAGAATCTGAGACATTCCCTTCGCGCGGTAGCCGTTCACGGGCGTATCTCCGTTATTGGCGTGCTGGCCGGAACGGACATTTCCCTGCCTGCTGGCGAGCTGCTGCTGAAATCCCCCGTCATTCAGGGGATTGGGGTTGGACACCGCCGGGCGCTGGAAGATTTCGTCCGTGCTGTTGATGTCACGGAGTTAAAACCGGTGATTGAACATCGCTACCGTTTTGACGAACTGGAACAGGCGCTTGAGCATCTGGATCGCGGTGCGTTTGGCAAAATCGTTCTCACCCGCGAGTGATTTCTTGTTCCCGGGATAAATACAAAAGGGGCTTTTTGTTACGCAAGGTAGCTCTATTTTTGTGTGCTTAATCGCGTTAGCATGAAATAGCACTCATTTATCCCGGGGACCTCATGGCTATCAAACTCATTGCAATCGATATGGACGGCACGCTGCTGCTGCCAGACCACACTATCTCTCCTGCCGTTAAAAATGCGATCGCCGCCGCACGCGAAAAAGGCGTGAACGTGGTGCTCACCACCGGACGCCCGTATGCCGGGGTGCACAACTACCTGAAAGAGCTGCACATGAATCAGCCTGGCGATTACTGCATCACCTATAACGGCGCACTGGTGCAAAAGGCAGCCGATGGCAGCACGGTGGCGCAAACTGCACTGAGCTATGATGACTACCGTTTCCTGGAAAAGCTCTCCCGCGAAGTGGGCTCTCACTTCCACGCGCTCGATCGCAATACGCTTTACACCGCCAACCGCGATATCAGCTACTACACGGTGCACGAGTCCTACGTTGCAACCATTCCACTGGTGTTCTGCGAAGCGGAAAACATGGACCCGGCAACCCAGTTCCTGAAAGTGATGATGATTGATGAACCTGCGGTTCTCGACAAAGCCATCTCACGCATTCCGGCTGAGGTAAAAGAGAAATACACCGTGCTGAAAAGTGCGCCGTACTTCCTCGAAATCCTTGATAAACGCGTCAATAAAGGCACGGGCGTCAAATCGCTTGCCGATGCGCTGGGCATCAAGCCTGAGGAGATCATGGCGCTGGGCGACCAGGAAAACGATATTGCGATGATCGAATATGCAGGCATGGGCGTGGCGATGGATAACGCCATCCCGTCGGTGAAAGAAGTGGCGAACTTCGTCACCAAATCTAACCTGGAAGACGGCGTGGCTTATGCGATTGAGAAATTTGTCCTGTCCTAACAGCTGTCTGTAATCATCAGCCTCGGTTATCAACCGGGGCTTTTTTTGGCGCTGAATTTATCGAATTGTTCTTTTTGTGATCTGGATTGTAGTACAACATTAATTGATTGTACTACATTGTCACCACGGCAAAGGCGAAAGGATTCACGTTTGTACTGCAAAAGTGAGGCGAAATTCAGCGGTCGCGGTAAAGTAGTGATGGACTTACAGAGCACAAGGACTCTCCATGACACTCAATAAAACCGATCGCATTGTCATCACGCTGGGCACTCAGATTGTGGGTGGCAAATACGTTCCCGGTTCGCCGCTGCCAGCAGAGGCGGAACTGTGCGAGGAGTTTGAAACCTCGCGCAACATCATCCGGGAAGTGTTCCGCTCGCTGATGGCGAAGCGGCTGATTGAAATGAAGCGCTATCGCGGCGCGTTTGTTGCGTCGCGTAACCAGTGGAACTACCTCGATACCGATGTTCTGCAATGGGTACTGGAAAACGACTACGACCCACGGCTTATCGGCGCGATGAGCGAAGTCCGAAATCTGGTGGAACCGGCCATCGCCCGCTGGGCGGCAGAGCGCGCAACGTCAGGTGACCTGGCACAGATTGAGTCGGCGTTAAACGACATGATCGCCAATAACCAGAATCGGGAGGCGTTCAACGAGGCGGACATTCGCTACCACGAGGCGGTACTGCAGTCGGTGCATAACCCGGTGTTACAGCAGCTTAGCGTGGCGATCAGCTCGCTACAGCGAGCAGTATTTGAACGTACCTGGATGGGCGATGAGGCCAACATGCCGAAAACGCTTCAGGAACATAAAGCGCTGTTCGATGCGATACGGCATCAGGACGGCGATGCGGCAGAGCAGGCGGCGCTGACCATGATCGCCAGCTCGACACGAAGGTTGAAGGAAATCACATGACATCACGCTACATCGCAATTGACTGGGGATCGACCAATCTGCGCGCCTGGCTCTACCAGGGGGAGCAGTGTCTGGAAAGCAGGCAATCAGAAGCAGGTGTGACGCGCCTGAACGGTAAATCCCCCGAAGCGGTGTTAGCAGAGGTGACACAAAACTGGCGCGACGGTACTACGCCAGTGGTGATGGCCGGAATGGTCGGCAGTAACGTGGGCTGGAAGGTTGCGCCTTACCTGTCGGTTCCGGTGCATTTCACCGCCGTTGGCGAGCAGTTAACGTCCGTTGGCGACAATGTCTGGATTATTCCCGGTTTATGCGTCTCTCGCGACGATAACCATAACGTGATGCGCGGCGAAGAGACGCAGCTGCTCGGGGCGCGCACCCTTTCTCCTTCTTCTGTCTACGTCATGCCCGGGACGCACTGCAAATGGGTCCAGGCGGATGCTGAGCAAATTCATGATTTCCGCACGGTGATGACCGGCGAACTGCACCACTTGCTGCTTAAGCATTCGCTGGTGGGGGCCGGTTTGCCGGAGCAAACCCCTTCGCCGGAAGCGTTTGCCGCCGGGCTTGAGCGCGGGATCGCATCCCCTGCCGTTTTGCCGCAACTTTTTGAGGTTCGCGCCTCGCACGTGCTGGGAAATCTTCCGCGCGAGCAGGTCAGCGAATTTCTGTCCGGCCTGCTGATTGGCGCAGAAGTCGCCGCCCTGAGCGACGGGTTCGCCGGGCAGCAGGCCATCACGCTCGTCGCGGGTTCATCGCTGACGTCTCGTTACCGCCAGGCGTTCCACGCTATCGGACGGGATGTTGCTGCGGTGGAAGGCGACACGGCATTTCAGGCAGGCATAAGGAGCATCGCTCATGCAGTGGCAAACTGAACTTCCCCTGATCGCGATTTTGCGCGGTATCACGCCCGGTGAGGCCTTAGCGCACGTTGGCGCGGTGATCGACGCCGGGTTCGACGCGGTGGAAATCCCGCTCAACTCCCCGGAATGGGAAAAAAGCATTCCGGCAGTTGTTAAGGCGTTCGGTGATAAGGCGCTGATTGGTGCTGGTACCGTATTACAGCCGGAGCAGGTGGATGAACTGGCGAAGATGGGCTGCAAGCTTATCGTCACACCGAATATCAACCCCGAGGTGATCCGCCGGGCGGTGGATTACGGCATGACCGTATGCCCGGGTTGCGCCACGGCCACAGAAGCCTTTGCCGCCCTCGATGCGGGCGCACAGTCTCTCAAAATTTTCCCGTCGTCGGCCTTTGGTCCGGATTACATCAAAGCGCTGAAAGCGGTCTTACCCGCCAGCGTGCCGGTCTTTGCCGTGGGCGGCGTCACGCCGGAAAACCTGGTGCAGTGGATAAAAGCAGGTTGTGCGGGCGCGGGGCTGGGCAGCGATCTCTATCGTGCCGGACAGCCCGTTGAGCGTACCGCACAGCAGGCGGCAGCATTTGTGAAAGCGTATCGAGAGGCAGTGCAATGAAAATAACCAAACTTACCACGTACCGTTTACCCCCGCGTTGGATGTTCCTGAAAATCGAAACCGACGAAGGCGTGGTTGGCTGGGGCGAGCCGGTGATTGAAGGCCGTGCGCGTACGGTTGAAGCCGCGGTTCACGAGCTGGGTGAATACCTGATTGGCCAGGATCCGGCGCGCATCAACGACCTGTGGCAGGTCATGTACCGGGCGGGATTTTACCGTGGCGGTCCGATCCTGATGAGCGCCATCGCCGGTATCGATCAGGCGCTGTGGGATATCAAAGGCAAAGTGCTGAATGCCCCGGTCTGGCAATTAATGGGCGGCCTGGTGCGAGACAAAATCAAAGCCTACAGCTGGGTGGGCGGTGACCGCCCTGCGGAAGTGATCGACGGTATCCGGCAGCTGCGCAACATCGGTTTTGACACCTTCAAACTCAACGGCTGCGAAGAGATGGGCGTTATCGACAACTCGCGCGCGGTAGACCGGGCGGTGAACACCGTGGCGCAAATCCGCGAGGCTTTCGGCAACGAGATTGAGTTTGGCCTGGATTTCCACGGCCGCGTCAGCGCGCCAATGGCCAAAGTGCTGATTAAAGAGCTGGAGCCGTATCGCCCGCTGTTTATTGAAGAGCCTGTTCTGGCCGAGCAGGCGGAATACTATCCAAAACTGGCTGAACAGACGCACATTCCCATCGCGGCGGGGGAGCGTATGTTCTCGCGCTTCGAGTTTAAGCGCGTGCTGGAAGCGGGCGGCATTGCGATCCTGCAACCGGACCTCTCCCACGCGGGTGGCATCACTGAATGCTACAAAATTGCCGGCATGGCAGAAGCCTACGATGTGGCGCTGGCGCCGCACTGTCCGCTTGGGCCGATTGCGCTGGCAGCCTGTCTGCATGTGGACTTCGTCTCCCGTAATGCAGTGTTCCAGGAACAAAGCATGGGCATTCACTATAACAAGGGCGCGGAGCTGCTCGACTTTGTGAAAAACAAGGAAGACTTCAGCATGGAAGGCGGTTTCTTTAAACCGTTAACGAAGCCGGGCCTTGGCGTGGAGATCGACGAAGCCAAAGTCATTGAGCTGAGTAAAAGTGCGCCGGACTGGCGTAACCCACTGTGGCGTCATGAAGACGGTTCCGTAGCCGAGTGGTAAATCGCCGGATGGCGCTACGCTTATCCGGCCTACTCTCTCGTAGGCCCGGTAAGCGAAGCGCCACCGGGCAAAAAAAACGTACATAGAAAAAATATAACCCTCTGTAAATTACAGGGCATGGTGAGCGGCTTCGCTATGCCCAAAATCTGGAGACAGATTGCGATGGATATTCCAGTTACTGCTGCAAAAACCGGGCGTCGTCGTTACCTGACGCTGATCATGATCTTTATTACCGTGGTCATTTGCTATGTAGACCGCGCCAACCTCGCCGTGGCCTCGGCCCATATTCAGGAAGAGTTTGGCATCACCAAAGCGGAAATGGGCTACGTCTTCTCGGCGTTTGCCTGGCTGTATACGCTCTGCCAGATCCCCGGCGGCTGGTTCCTTGACCGCGTGGGGTCACGTCTGACCTACTTTATCGCTATTTTGGGCTGGTCCGTGGCGACCCTGTTCCAGGGCTTCGCCACCGGGCTGATGTCGCTGATAGGCCTGCGCGCCATCACCGGGGTGTTTGAAGCGCCCGCGTTCCCGACCAACAACCGCATGGTGACCAGCTGGTTCCCTGAACACGAACGCGCTTCCGCTGTTGGTTTTTACACCTCCGGGCAGTTTGTTGGTCTGGCGTTTCTGACGCCGCTGTTAATCTGGATCCAGGAGCTGCTGAGTTGGCACTGGGTGTTCATCGTCACCGGCGGGATCGGCATTATCTGGTCGTTAATCTGGTTTAAGGTCTATCAGCCGCCGCGTCTGACCAAAAGCATCACCAAAGCCGAACTGGACTACATCCGCGACGGCGGCGGTCTGGTGGATGGCGATGCGCCAGTGAAAAAAGAGGCGCGCCAGCCGCTGACCAGAGCGGACTGGAAGCTGGTCTTCCACCGTAAGCTGGTGGGCGTATATCTGGGCCAGTTCGCGGTGACCTCCACGCTGTGGTTCTTCCTCACCTGGTTCCCGAACTATCTGACCCAGGAAAAAGGGATAACCGCGCTGAAGGCGGGCTTTATGACCACCGTTCCCTTCCTTGCGGCGTTTTTCGGCGTGCTGCTCTCGGGCTGGCTGGCGGATAAGCTGGTGAAAAAAGGCTTCTCACTGGGCGTTGCGCGTAAAACGCCGATTATCTGCGGACTGCTGATCTCTACCTGCATCATGGGAGCGAACTACACCAACGATCCAGTGTGGATCATGACCCTGATGGCGGTAGCGTTCTTCGGGAACGGTTTTGCCTCCATCACCTGGTCGCTGGTGTCGTCCCTGGCACCGATGCGGCTGATTGGCCTGACCGGAGGCGTGTTCAACTTCGTTGGCGGCCTGGGCGGGATCACCGTGCCGCTGGTCATCGGTTACCTGGCGCAGGACTACGGCTTTGGTCCGGCTCTGGTGTATATCTCTGCCGTGGCGCTGATCGGCGCGCTCTCCTACATCCTGCTGGTAGGTGACGTGAAACGAGTAGGCTAATCCCTTCGGATGTTTTACCCTGATGCGATAACCGCGCATCAGGGTATTTTCATGAAACAAATCACCTTCGCTTCCCGCAACCACCAGCTCACCAACATCAACATCTGGACGCCAGACAGCCAGTGGCTTGTCTATGATGTCCGCCCGTCCGGCGCTTCGTTTACCGGTAAAACCATTGAGCGGGTCAATGTCATTACGGGCGAGGTTGAGGTGATCTACCGTGCGACTGACGGCGCGCATGTCGGCGTGGTGACCGTTCATCCTGCCGGGGAGAAATATGTTTTTATCCACGGCCCGAAAAAACCGGATGCAGACTGGCAGTATGATTTTCACCATCGTCAGGGAGTGATTGCGCACAACGGCCAGGTGAGCAATCTTGATGCGATGGATATCACCGCGCCTTACACGGCGGGGGCGCTGCGTGGCGGCAGCCACGTTCACGTTTTTAGCCCGAACGGGCAGTTCGTCAGCTTTACCTACAACGACCATGTACTGCACGCGCGCGATCCGCAGCTGGATTTGCGTAACGTCGGGGTGGCGGCGCCTTTTGGTCCGGTAAATCCACAGGGGAACCATCCGCGGGAATATGCTGGCACCTTCTGGAGCGTGCTGGTAAGCCGGACAACGCCGAACCCGCAACCGGGCAGCGATGAGATCAACCGCGCCTATGAAGAGGGCTGGGTGGACAACGACAGGCTGGCGTTTATCGGCGATACGGTGTCTGCGAAAGGCGAGAAAGTGCCCGAACTGTTTATTGTGGACCTTCCCAAGGACGAGCAGGGCTGGAAACGGGCGGGCGATGCGCCGTTGCAGGGGACGCCGGATACAATGCCCGCGCCGCCTGCGGGCGTCATGCAACGCCGCCTTACCTTCACCCATCAGAAGGCGTATCCGGGGCTGGTGAACGTGCCGCGCCACTGGGTGCGCAGCAATCCACAGGGGACGCAGATTGCGTTTTTAATGCGGGACGATAACGGCATTGTGCAGCTGTGGCTTATCTCCCCTGAAGGCGGTGAGCCGCGTCAGTTGACCCACGCTGAGAGCGATATTCAGTCGGCCTTTAACTGGCATCCTTCCGGCAACGGGCTGGGATTTGTGCTTGCAGGCCGCATTGCCTGCTGCGATGCGCAGACCGGAGAGGTGACGTTTTTGACGTCCGATCATGGCAACCCGCCGTCTGCTGACGCTGTGGTGTTTTCCCCGGACGGACGTTTTGTTGCGTGGATGGAAGAGAAGGACGGTTTCCGCCAGCTGTGGCTAACGGAAACCGCACAGAATTAGCGCGGGGTCATCTCTGCGGGCGGGATGACGGAGTTAGTCGCCAGCGTCTCCTGCTCGCTTTTCTCAACGCGCGAACGCACTGAGCTGTCGGTGCGGAACATATCCCACGGCAGCAGAAGCGTATCGGCAACCGCCGTAAACGGCATATCAAGAATCGCCAGAGATTTGGTACCCCAGTTTGTCTCATCATCAGAGATCATGGCGGCACTGGCGCGCGTCCCCGGATATGTTCCTTCTTTACCGCCGGTGTGCGACATCACGCTCGAACACCCGCAAAGTAAAACAACCCCGCTGAACGTCGCCAGCTTAATCAGAACATTTCTCATCATCACTCAGTCATCATTAGTAGCACGGCATTGACCTGCAACTCAGGGTTATAGCGAGGCGCGTCCAAAATGGATAGCTCAAAACTCCCGCACTGTGGTCGCCATCGCAATCTAACCCTTTGTGCTGTGCCCCTGAGTCTATGCGACAACCAGCAAAGTGCAAAAAAATCTCACATCAACAGGCTTGAAAAGGCCGTATCCAGACCCATTTTAAGAATGTAACCCGATAACGGACACGCCTGATGGGTGTTCGGGGAAGCAGAAGCCTGTCCATGGTGGAAGGCTACATTTTCTCGCTGATTCCAGGAGTTTTTATCTATGCGTAATTTCGATCTCTCTCCGCTATACCGTTCTGCCATTGGTTTTGATCGTCTGTTCAACCACTTAGAAAACAACCAGAGCCAGAGCAACGGCTATCCTCCTTACAACGTTGAATTGGTTGACGAAAACCACTATCGCATTGCGATTGCTGTCGCCGGTTTCGCAGAGAGTGAACTGGAGATCACCGCGCAGGACAATCTGCTGGTGGTGAAAGGCTCCCATGCGGGCGAGCAGAAAGAACGAACCTACCTCTACCAGGGCATCGCAGAGCGCAACTTTGAACGCAAGTTCCAGCTGGCTGAGAACATCCACGTCAAGGGCGCGAACCTGGTGAACGGCCTGCTGTTTATCGAGCTGGAACGTGTGATTCCGGAAGAGAAAAAACCGCGTCGTATCGAAATCAATTAATTAAGCGGGTCGCGGCTGCGGCCCACCTGAAATTGCTTGCCGTAAAGGGAGCATATGCGAATCCGCAAGGGTTTGCAGGTACAACTGCGCACAAAAATAAACTGTGCCGAACTCGCTTCTCAGAAGGAGATTTAGTATGCGTAACTATGATTTTTCCCCCCTGCTGCGTCAGTGGATCGGTTTTGACAAACTGGCTAACGCGCTGCAAAGCGCAACCGAACAGCAGACGTTTCCGCCGTACAACATCGAAAAAAGCGATGATAACCACTACCGCATCACGCTTGCGCTGGCCGGGTTCCGTCAGGAAGATCTCGACATCCAGCTTGAGGGTACGCGCCTGACCGTTAAAGGGTCACCGGAAAAACCAGACACCGAGACCAAATGGTTGCATCAGGGGCTTGTCACTCAGCCGTTTAGCCTGAGCTTTACCCTGGCAGACCATATGGAAGTTTCTGGCGCGACGTTCACTAACGGGCTGCTGAATATTGACCTCACCCGTAACGTGCCGGAAGCTATCGCGCCGCAGCGCATCGCCATTAGCGAACGCCCGGCGTTGAATAGCTAATTCACTTTTTTGCCGGGTGGCGCCTCTATGCTGCGATGCGTCATCGGTTAGTTCTGCAATATGGCCGAGGTAATATCCATTTTTTGTTGGCAAAAATCGTTTCGGGAATATGCTTTCAGAAACAGATAATCGAGGCGATGAAATGGACACGTTGCTTTTACCCGGCCAGAATCCGCGTGCCTGGGCGGAAACCATGATCAACCTGGAGGCCAGGAAACTGGTTAGTACGGCCAACACGGTAGCGGCTATGCATCTTCAGGATGGATTTATCCGTATCCAGTTTGTGGATGAGATCAGGGCATTCATCATGGCCCAGTTTGAGGCCGCACGCAGGGCAAAAACGGATGATGATTGTATGGCCTGCCTGCAGGCATTGCGCGGCGAGAACACTAGTCTGCTTGAACAGTCCCGCTCCCTCAAAACCGGCTATGCAAAACTCTATGCCGAGGTGAAGGTTGTCCGGGACGAGAACAAAATTGTGGGCTACATCATCTCGGCTGTTGATGTGGTGGTGGCCGGAGCGGCTATCTTTGGTGGGATCGTCATGATCTCCTCCATGACGCCGGTGGGGGTGGTTGCCGGGGTGGTGATTGTCGTAAATGGCTTCAATACGATTTCACGGGAAGCCGCGCACAACCTCCTCAGTGATAAGCAGACGGAGGGGATTTTCGCAGACGGCTCGATGGAGATCGCTGAATTTTTGGGCTTTAGCCGGCAGCAGGGTCTGGGGGCCTATAAGGCTGTCACACTCTTCAGTGAAGTCTATGGCGCGTATGGCCTGAGGCTGAAACCCGAAGCACAACGGCTGTGGTACTGGACCAGGCCCGATTTCTTCAGGAAAGTATCCGACACGCCACGTCCCGCGATGGCGCTTAAAATTGCAGGATGGGGTGTTAAAGCCAAAGTGGCGCTTGATTTACTAACTATTGAGCCTTCCGGGAAATAGTCTTCTGCAGGCGGAATGCTTTCCAGCCCAGCGCAGGAGGAAAGGTCATCCAGGCAATGATCAGAACAACAAAGGAACTCATGCCCCCGGAAAGAATGTGTGTCCTGCTGCCGGCGATGAGGGTGACAAGCATAACCAGAACCAGCGCGACCGTGATCCATACCGACACCCGGAAGCGCCTTGAGAGCGCATCGATAAGATGCTGCATAGTGCCTCCGCCTGCTACAAGCCGGCCCTGTAAATTGTCCACTTCGCTCTTACTGAAACCTGCTTCAAGCAGGTCTTTCTCACTGATAGCCATAACGTCCCCCCTAATCAGGCGAAAGTATACGGTATCAAGCCAATAATCCCCAGGTGGCCAGCAATAATGTTTCTGCGGGCAGGTTCAGGATATGTGATAACCCGTTTAAACAACTCTGTGACAGCACGACGCCAGCGACCGCCAGTTGCTTCACTTCAGGTGACCGTTTTGCGTTTACCTTCGGCTTTTTTGTGCGCCATCGCCCATACAACCGCCGCCAGCTCTGAGAGAATCCTTGATATAACTAAGGTTATGCACAGGATGTGGAACATGAGTGATATCGCGTTAACCGTCAGCGTGTTGGCCCTTGTCGCGGTAGTGGGGCTATGGCTGGGGAATATCAAAATCCGCGGCGTCGGGTTTGGGATTGGCGGGGTGCTTTTCGGCGGGATTTTTGTCGGCCATTTTGCCGACCAGCTTGGGTGGGTGCTCAGCGCCGATATGCTGCATTTCATCCAGGAGTTCGGCCTGATCCTCTTTGTGTATACCATCGGTATTCAGGTGGGGCCGGGCTTCTTCGCTTCCCTGCGCGTCTCCGGTTTACGCCTTAATCTCTTTGCCTTCGGCATCGTCGTGATGGGTGGGCTGGTCACCGCCATTCTGCACAAACTCTTCGCTATTCCGCTGCCCGTCGTGCTGGGCATCTTCTCCGGCGCCGTAACCAATACGCCCGCGCTCGGGGCGGGCCAGCAAATTCTGCGCGATCTGGGTATCCCTGCTGATGTCGTCGATCAGATGGGGATGAGCTACGCCATGGCCTATCCGTTTGGCATTTGCGGTATTTTGCTCTCCATGTGGCTGGTGCGCGTGCTGTTCCGCATTAACGTCGAGCAGGAGGCGAAAGAGCATGAAAGCACGCTGACCAACGGCCATGCGCTTATTAAAACCATCAACATTCGCGTCGAAAACCCCAACCTGAATAATATGGCGATACAGGATGTCCCCATTCTGAACAGCGCGACCATTATCTGTTCACGCCTGAAACGTGACGACACGCTGATGGTGCCTTCACCTGACACCCTCATTCAACACGGCGATCTCCTGCATCTGGTAGGGCAACCGGCGGATTTAAACAATGCCCGGCTGGTGATTGGTCAGGAGGTGGATACCTCGCTCTCAACCCGTGGAACGGACATGCGCGTGGAGCGCGTGGTAGTGACCAATGAGAAGGTCCTGGGCAAGAAAATACGCGATTTGCAGGTAAAAGAGCGTTATGACGTGGTGATCTCCCGGCTAAACCGCGCTGGTGTCGAGCTGGTGGCCAGCCAGGATGCCAGCCTGCAATTCGGTGATATTCTCAACCTCGTCGGGCGTCCTTCATCCATTGATGCCGTAGCGGACATGGTGGGCAACGCCCAGCAAAAACTCCAGCAGGTGCAGATGCTGCCGGTCTTTATCGGCGTCGGGCTTGGCGTCATGCTTGGCTCCATCCCCCTGTACGTGCCCGGCTTCCCGGTAGCCCTGAAGCTGGGGCTGGCAGGCGGGCCGCTCATTATGGCGCTGATCCTCGGGCGTATCGGCTCCATCGGTAAGCTCTACTGGTTTATGCCGCCGAGCGCTAACCTGGCGCTGCGGGAGTTGGGCATCGTGCTGTTTCTGGCGGTGGTGGGGCTGAAATCCGGCGGCGATTTTGTCGATACCCTGGTGAACGGCGAAGGGATGAGCTGGGTAGGCTACGGCATATTCATTACCGCCATCCCGCTGATAACGGTCGGATTACTGGCGCGTATGTTCGCTAAAATGAACTATCTCACGCTGTGCGGCATGCTGGCCGGTTCCATGACCGATCCGCCCGCGCTGGCGTTCGCCAATAACCTGCACGCCACCAGCGGCGCGGCGGCGTTGTCCTACGCCACGGTCTATCCGCTGGTGATGTTTTTGCGCATTATCACCCCGCAACTACTGGCGGTGCTGTTCTGGGGGATGGGCTAATAAGTCTTCCGGGTGGATACGCCGTAGATGGTAGTCCACCTGGTAATCGCTGGTGTTCCTGAACATCACGGAATAGTTGAGGAACTCGCCGCTGTCGCTGTAGGAAAGAGAGGTGATGCGCAGCAGCGGCGTCTGTTCCGGCAGATTCATATAACCGGCCAGCTGTTTATCTGCCAGCACTGGCGTCAGGCTCTCGTAGTTGCCGCTAATGGTGATTCCGCACTCCTTCTCGATGTAATCAAACTTAGACCCTTCGAGATGCGCCAGGGAAAGATTGCGGAACAGCTTCACCGGCATAAAGCTGTCCTCCAGCATCAGCGGTTTTCCGTCCACGTAACGCACCCGCCTTGAAAAATAGATCCGCTCATCAACCTGAATCCGCAGCTGGCTGGCGATGGCGGGCGGCGCGGGCATCACTTCAAACTGCAACACCTTGCTCTGCACTTCTTTCCCCTGCTGGCGCAGTACCTCCACCAGCCCGGTCAGGTTAGTCGTTTCATGATGAACGTCTTTGCGCGCCACGAACGTCCCGCTGCCGTGTCGACGTTCAACCAGCCCCCAGCTTACCAGCAGATCCAGCGCCTTGCGGATGGTCATCCGGGCTACGCCAAACTCCTTTGCCAGCGCTTTTTCGCCGGGTAACGGGCTGCCAATGTTGTAGTCCGACGAATTGAGCCGTAGCCGCAATCTGTCGGCAATAGATTTGTAGATCACCTGTAGACCTCTGCTCGCCCGTTATGGCGTGGATTACGTCTTAACTTGTCCATATTTGCTATCAAAAGTAGACCTGATTGGTCAAATTAAAACCATGAATGCGATCACGAATCGCAGCGGCACGCCATGTTCCCGCATCAGTAACTTCTTATGCTCACCTCAGGCCAGTAAAAAATCATAAAGGCCTCTACCCCTACAGGTTGTTTCATGAGGATTTAAAAATGCTCAGTCAAATACAACGTTTTGGCGGCGCCATGTTCACCCCGGTTTTACTGTTTCCCTTTGCCGGGATCGTGGTCGGGATCGCCATCATGCTTCGCAACCCGCTGTTTGTCGGCGAAGCTTTAACGGCCCCCGATCATCTGTTCGCGCAGATTGTTCACATCATCGAAGAGGGCGGCTGGGCGGTGTTCCGCAATATGCCGCTGATTTTTGCTGTCGGCTTACCGATTGGCCTGGCAAAGCAGGCGCAGGGCCGCGCCTGTCTGGCGGTGCTGATTAGCTTTCTGACCTGGAACTACTTTATCAACGCGATGGGGATGACCTGGGGTCACTTCTTTGGCGTCGACTTCTCTGCTGAACCCACTGCTGGCAGCGGGCTGGCGATGATTGCCGGAATCAAAACGCTTGATACCAGCATCATCGGGGCGATTATCATTTCCGGGCTCGTCACCGCCATCCACAACCGATTTTTCGAAAAGCCGTTGCCAGTCTTCCTGGGGATTTTCCAGGGTACCTCGTTTGTCGTTATCCTCGCGTTCTTCGTGATGATCCCCTGCGCCTGGCTGACGCTGCTGGGCTGGCCGAAAGTGCAGATGGGCATTGAGTCCCTGCAGGCGTTCCTGCGCTCTGCCGGTGCGCTCGGCGTATGGGTCTATACCTTCCTGGAACGCATTCTGATCCCAACCGGATTGCACCACTTTGTCTACGGTCCGTTTATCTTCGGCCCGGCGGCGGTAGAGGGCGGCATTCAGGTTTACTGGGCGCAGCACCTGCAGGAATTCAGCCAGAGCACTGTGCCGCTGAAAACACTGTTCCCTGAAGGCGGCTTCGCCCTGCACGGCAATTCGAAAGTGTTTGGCTCGGTCGGGATTGCGCTGGCGATCTGGTACACCGCGTCGCCGGAAAACCGCGTCAAGGTTGCGGGGCTGCTGGTTCCGGCCACGCTTACCGCCGTGCTGGTGGGTATTACCGAACCGCTGGAGTTCACCTTCCTGTTTATCTCGCCGTTGCTGTTTGCTATCCACGCCGTGCTGGCCGCAACGATGGCGACGGTGATGTATACCTTCGGGGTGGTGGGGAACATGGGGGGCGGTCTGCTGGACCAGTTCCTGCCGCAAAACTGGATCCCGATGTTCCATAACCACGCCTCGACGGTATTCACCCAGATTGGCATCGGCCTCTGCTTCACCGCTCTCTATTTCGTGGTCTTCAGGACGCTTATCGAACGTCTGAATCTGAAAACGCCGGGCCGGGAAGAGAGCGAAATCAAGCTCTACAGCAAGGCCGACTATAAGGCGGCGCGTGGGCAAACCACCGCCCCGGCAGCAGCCAGCCAGCATTTCGGACAGGCCGCTGGGTTCTTACAGGCGCTCGGCGGCGCAGCAAATATCGAAAGTATCAATAACTGCGCCACCCGCCTGCGTATCGCCCTGGTGGATATGACGAAAACCCAAAGCGACGACGTCTTCAAAGCCCTGGGCGCACACGGTGTGGTGCGGCGCGGCAACGGCATTCAGGTGATTGTCGGTCTGCACGTTCCTCAGGTGCGCGACCAGCTGGAATCGCTGATGAAAACCCCTTTAACAAACGAACAAACCACTCTGACAGAGGCTATATCATGAAAAAATTCTCAGTTGTTATTGCAGGCGGCGGCAGTACATTCACGCCTGGTATCGTCCTGATGCTGTTAGCCAACCGTGACCGTTTCCCGCTGCGTGCGCTGAAGTTCTATGACAATGATGGAGCACGTCAGGAGGTTATCGCCGAGGCGTGCAAAATCATCCTCAGGGAGCAGGCGCCTGAGATTGAATTTAGTTACACCACCGATCCGAAAGCAGCCTTTACCGATGTGGATTTCGTGATGGCGCATATTCGCGTGGGCAAATACCCGATGCGTGAAAAAGATGAAAAAATCCCGCTGCGCCACGGCGTGCTGGGCCAGGAAACGTGCGGGCCGGGTGGCATCTCCTACGGCATGCGCTCCATCGGCGGCGTGCTTGAGCTGGTAGATTATATGGAACAGTACTCCCCGAACGCGTGGATGCTGAACTACTCCAACCCGGCGGCGATTGTCGCGGAAGCCACGCGCCGCCTGCGTCCGAACGCGAAAATCCTCAACATCTGCGACATGCCGATCGGCATTGAAGGCCGTATGGCGCAAATCGTCGGCCTGAAAGACCGCAAAGAGATGCGCGTGCGCTACTACGGTCTGAACCACTTCGGCTGGTGGACGTCGATTGAAGATCTGAACGGAAACGATCTGATGCCGAAACTGCGCGAATACGTGGCGAAAAACGGTTATGTTCCACCTTCGGAAGATGCGCATACTGAAGCGAGCTGGAACGATACCTTCGCCAAGGCCAAAGACGTACAGGCGCTGGATCCGGACACCATGCCGAACACCTACCTGAAGTATTACCTGTACCCGGACTATGTGGTCGCCCATTCCAACCCGGAGCGTACCCGCGCCAATGAAGTGATGGATCACCGTGAGAAGCATGTATTCAGTTCATGCCGGGCGATTATCGAAGCCGGTCATTCTTCTGCCGGTGAACTTGAAATCGACGAACATGCATCGTACATCGTCGATCTGGCGACCGCGATTGCCTTTAACACCCAGGAACGCATGCTGCTGATTGTGCCTAACAATGGGGCTATCCATAATTTTGACGCCGACGCGATGGTAGAAATTCCGTGTCTGGTCGGCCACAACGGACCGGAGCCGCTGACCGTGGGTGATATTCCGCACTTCCAGAAAGGGCTCATGAGCCAGCAGGTGGCGGTGGAAAAACTGGTGGTGGACGCCTGGGAGCAGCGCTCGTATCAGAAACTCTGGCAGGCGATTACCCTGTCGAAAACCGTACCGAGCGCATCGGTGGCGAAGGCGATTCTGGACGATCTGATTGAAGCTAATAAGGATTACTGGCCAGAGCTGCACTAATCTTTCTGACCGGCATCGCCAGATGCCGGTCTCCTTGTCCTGGCTGAATTACGCTATGCTGAAGCCTGCATGCTGCACGACAAGGAACCTTCATGAACATTTCCCGCCTCGGTGAAGCGCCGGACTACCGCTTCTCACTGGCTAACGAACGCACGTTCTTAGCGTGGATCCGCACCGCCTTGGGCTTTCTGGCCGCAGGCGTCGGCCTTGATCAGCTCGCCCCCGATTTTGCCACTCCGTTGATTCGCGAAGTGCTGGCCCTGCTGCTGTGCCTGATTGCCGGCGTGCTGGCGATTTATGGCTATCTGCGCTGGCTGAGAAATGAAAAAGCGATGCGTCTGAAGCAGGATCTCCCCTACACGCGCGGTTTGCTCATCATCAGTACGATTTTGCTGATGGTTGCGGGCGTAGTGATGTTACTGGTGCTGTATGCCGGATAGCCGCAAAGCGCGGCGGGAAGCGGACCCCGGGCTTCAGCCGGAGCGAACCTCGCTGGCCTGGCTGCGCACGCTGCTTGGGTATGGTGCGTTGATCGCGCTTGCCATTAAGCACAACTGGCACCGCACGGGGGCGCCATTCTGGATCTCCATTGTTGTGCTGGCGCTGGTAGCCATCATTTTATGGCGCTACACCCGCAGCCGTAACCTGATGGACGTGGCGCAGAGCGACTTTGTACAGCCGAAGGCGGTGCGGGATAAGTTCCTTATCGCCCTGGCCGTGCTGTCGCTGTCACTGCTGTTTGCGGTCACCCACATTCAACAAATTTTGCACCTGTAGGCCGGGTAAGGCGCAGCCGCCACCCGGCATATTTACTTCCCTTTCGCTAAATATTTCGCCATCTCGTCTTCCGGCACCATGCCGCCGCCGGTCGCCCAGACCAGGTGTGTAGTGTTAGCATTCGCCGTTATGCGTACCGCCCCGGCCATCCCCGCCAGCGCCGACGGCTCCAGACAAATGCCTTCTTCCTGCGCCAGCCAGCCGAGCAGGTCGTACATGCTTTGATCGGAGAGGGTATAGAACCCGTCAAGCAGACGCTCCATCGCGCGGCCCACGAAGCCGGACGCGCGACCTACCGCCAGACCGTCCGCCGCCGTCACGTTATCAATACCCAGATCCTGCACGGCGATTTCATCGTGCAGCCCGGTGTAAACGCCCAGCAGCATGCACGGGGAGTGCGTGGGCTCGGCGAAGAAACAGTGGACGTTATCGCCAAAGGCCAGCTTCAGGCCAAACGCCACGCCGCCGGGGCCGCCGCCGACGCCGCACGGCAGATAGACATTCAACGGATGTTCAGCATCCACCGCGCGCCCCTGCGCGGCAAACTGCGCTTTCAGGCGCTCACCTGCAACCGCGTAGCCCAGGAACAGCGTGCGTGAGTTCTCATCGTCAATAAAGAAACAGTTTGGATCGCTTTCCGCCGCTTTGCGCCCTTGCTCCACGGCCACGCCATAATCCTGCTCATATTCCACGACGATCACGCCGTGGCTGCGCAGTTTGGCTTTCTTCCACTCGCGAGCGTCTGCGGACATATGCACCGTGACCTTAAAGCCGATGCGCGCGCTCATAATGCCGATGGACATCCCCAGGTTGCCGGTTGAACCCACCGCGATGCTGTACTGGCTGAAGAAGGCTTTAAAGCGTGGCTCCAGCAGGATGCTGTAGTCATCTTCAACGCTCAGCAACCCGGCTTCCAGCGCCAGTTTTTCCGCATGGGCCAGCACCTCATAGATACCGCCGCGCGCTTTAATGGAGCCGGAAATCGGCAGATGGCTGTCTTTTTTCAGCAGCAGCGTGCCTGGAATGGCCTTGCCAGACTCTTTCTCCAGCCGCTTTTGCATCGCCGGGATAGCGACCAGTTCGGATTCGATGATCCCGCCCGTTGCCGCCGTTTCCGGGAAGGCTTTCGCCAGATACGGCGCGAAGCGTTTCAGGCGCGCATGCGCGTCGTCCACGTCGGCTTTGGTCAGCCCGACATATGGCAACCCTTCCGCCAGCGTCGTGGTGTTCGGATTAAGCCAGGTGATCTCTTTCAGGGCAATCAAATCCGCCAGCAGCGGAAACCGGTCAATGAGGCCGGTCAGGTCAGTCGTTTTCATAATCTGTCTCAGAATTTAGTTCGTTTTGACTCTACACCAATTGTGAAAAAGCATGCTAAATACAGAGTAAAGCATTTGATTATTTGCAAGGGGCGTCGTGTTAAAGCCGTTAATTGTCACCGTGTTAGCGCTCGCTTCCGGCTGGGCCTGTGCCGCTGAGCCACCCCTGACGGCTGCCCATTACGCGCAGATGTTGGGCGTCGGAATGGATGTCGACTGGGCCCGCACCGAGCGCGGTATACGCGAATTCGACCCGTTGGTGGTCCGTGATTTCCAGGCGAAAGGCATACATCATGTCCGTATTCGGGTGGCGGGCGAACCGACGGAAGCGCGGCTGATTCACCTGCGTAAGCTGGTGGAGGCTTGCGAGCAATACGGCGTCATCCCCATCATCGCCTATCAGGCCGATGAATATAAAAACGATCCGAAAGCGGATACCGAAAAAGCGGTGATCAACTGGTGGATTGCCGTGGCGCACTATTTTGGTCAGCGCTCGCCGTTGCTGGGGTTTGACCTGATCTACGAACCGGCGGACAAGCTCAACCACAACGTTGCTTCGCTCAACCGGGTGTATGAGAAAGCGATCAAAGACATTCACGCCATTGATGCCAGCCGCATGATTTTTATCGCCCCTCGTCTGCGCGCCGCGCCGGAGGATTTATCCAGCCTGAAGCTGCCCGCACACAGCCAGAATTACCTGCTGGCGGAATGGCATATTTTCCCCTGGGGTCCGCTGAAAACGAACGGCAAATACCCGTGGACGTCCGGAACCGCGGCTGAGAAAGCGGCTATCCGTAACCGAATCAATGCCGCGCTGCACTGGCAGCAAAAAACCGGGCACGTTAGCTGGGTCGGGGGCTGGGGCGTGGGGGAGTCAAACCACCTCACGCCAACCGCTTCGCAAATGGCCTTCGCCAACTTTATGGCCTGCGAGCTGCAAAAGGCGAAAATCCCGTATGCGCTTAACGCGGACTTCCAGTTTTACGACGGGGAAGAGGGTGCCTGGCGGCCTGCGCCAGAGCCGTTATTACAGGCGATGATTGCGCCCGTGTGTGAAAAGCCCGGCGAGAAGCCGGGCCATCATGCGGTTAAACCGGCTGTTCGTGATGCGGGACGCGCGACGCCAGCGGCAGCCAGCACAGCAAAATCAGCAGCCCCATCAGGGTCATCAGCAGGCCCAAACTCGCCTGCCCGGTCTGCGGCATCATAGCCGAAAGCCAGGCCAGCGCGCCGGAACCGATATTCTGTAAACCGCCAACCAGCGCGCCTGCCGTGCCCGCGAGGAACGGGAACGGCTCCATTGCACCGCTGGTGGCGAGCGGGAACAGCATGCCCGCGCCGAAGAAGAACAGCGCCGCCGGGATGAGCAACGTCCAGACCGACATCACGTCAAAAAGCCCCGGGATCCACATCATCAGCCCGGCCAGTAGACAGCTGATCACCGACTGCCACATCAGCGTAGAGAAGCGTTTGTTCGGACGTCCGGCGAACCATGCGCCGAAGAACGCCGCCGGGATCGGCAGAATAAACAAAATGCTCACCACCATGCTGCTCAGGCCAAGGCCTGCGCCCAGCAGCACGCCGGAACAGGCTTCAAACACCGCAATGCCCGCCAGGCCGCCGATTAGCATCAACAGATAACAGGTAAACGACCCATTACCGAACAGCGTTTTGTAGCTGGCGATGAGCTTCGTGCGCGGCGCGTCCTGCGGACGTGTTTCCGGCATCCAGCGCGCCATGCTGAAGGTGACAATAATGCACAGCACCAGCAGGAAGGCGTAACAGGCGCGCCAGGACCAGACGGTGTCCAGCAGACCCCCAATCAGCGGGGCGAGCAGCGGGCTGACCAGAATGCCCATATTTAACAGACTGTTGGCGTGGCGAAGTTGGGTGCCCTGGTACATATCACGCGGCAGGGTACGCGCCATGACCCCGCCGACGCCGGTGCCCACGCCCTGGAGGGCGCTGGCGGCAATCAGGACGGTCAGGCTGTGCGTAGTAATGGCAATCACCGTCGCCACCATGAAAATGCTCATGCCCACCAGAATGACCGGACGACGCCCGACGCGATCGGACAGGGGACCATAAACCAGCTGTGAAACGCCATAGGTCAGCAGGTAGGCTGCCATCACGCTCTGTACCGCACCTTCGCGGACGCTCAGATCTTTTGCCATATCGGCAATCGCCGGAATGTAGATGGTTTGCGCCATCTGCCCGACGGCCACCAGTAACACCAGCATCAACAATAAGTTCACGTTCCGTTGCTTTTTCATGTCGCTGAATACTTTTGCCAAAAGAGATAAATAAAGAATAAGTGACTACGCATTCCCATAAATGCGCGAGGAATCTACCACAGAGAGATGACAATTTAAGCATTACTGTGATGAATGACAGAAGGCGTGAAGGCAGGATTTGTAAACAAGATCGGCAACTAATGTTGCCAGCGAATTACGCCAAGCGCAGCAGGACCGCACCGGCTGCAATACCCAGCGCCGCCGCGATGCGCAGGCCCACAACCTTCTCTTTTAAAAGCACAAATGCGATGAATGCGCCGAAGAGAATAGAGGTGTCACGTAGTGCGGCGACCACCGCCAGCGGCGCCTGAGTCATCGCCCAGAGTGCCAGACCGTAAGATCCCATCGTCCCGACGCCGCCGAGCAGTGTAACGCACAGGAGACGAACAAATATGGCCAGCTTGCGGCAGTCGGCTGGGGCGAGAAGGGGAGTAAAATCAGCGCAATAAGCGCGGCTGAACCGCTGACCCCGATCGCCGAGTAGAGCTTGTCCGTTCCGGCTTTAACGATGGCGTTCCAGCTGGCATGCAGCAGTGCGGCGAACAGTAAAATGCAGAAAACGGTGATGGACATGGCGGATCGGTTGGTGAAATGTCATCCAACTGTAACATTCCCCCGTCGAGGCTGCCAGCCGCTTACACTGCGCAAAAAAGGCGGTGCGTCACCCGGGGCTCGTCTGACACCAGCCTGAAGCCCGCCCGATGATAAAATCCGTACGCGGTTTCCGGCGCATGGGTATTAAGAAAATCAAACCAGATGCTGGCATCCGCCATCACCACGGTCAAAAGTTGTTTTCCAATCCCCAGCCCACGGCACTTTTCGCTGACGTAGAGATGACGAATACGTCCGGCGCGCGGCTGCTGGCTGAATGGATCGCGATTTAGACCGCACACGCCCACCAGCCTGCCGTTAAGAAACGCACCCAGCAGCTTTTCACCCGGCGCGTTAAAGCGATTCTCACCGCGCTGCCAGTTCTCTTCCAGCCTGCGCAGCATATTGAAATTTAACGCGATACTCTCGGCCTTCAGGGCGATATAGCCCGGTTCATCAGGCGTAACAGGCTCAATTAACAGACGCGACATAGCATTCCCTCGTTATTAAAGAGGGGCGGTTGCCCGCCCCTCTCAGGTGCGACTTGAACCTGAATCACTTAACGTATTTCAGGACAGCATCAAGCAGTTGCAATACAGCAACAATGAGTTTGAGGACAAGTATGACCATATCCACGACGCTCATACGCGTCTCCTTTTGGTTAAAAGGAGCACGATGCTGGCGTACCTTTCCGCCGCCTGTGGCCAGCACCTGGATTGACGTAACACAGTGTGCTCACTTCAGGGGTTAAGGCACTGACGGCACCACCCGTTTCAGCCAGGACTTCGTTGCGCCGGTAAACTGCGGCCCCCTCGCTCACTGCGAACACCCTCAGTATAGATAAATACTGTATGCATGAACAGTATTTTATGGACAAATTTTGGAAGGCGATCCATACTCAAAAACGTCAAAATCCGTGCCGGAATTGCGCGTTCGTCTTCGATCGCGTATACTTTTCGCGTTGACGTAACACAGTGTGTTCTGCGGCAACCAACCGCAAAACCCTGATAAAAACCTCGCTTAGGCGGGGTTTTTTGTTTTCTGACGAAGTGAAAATAGTATCCTCCGTTGACTTATTGGCAATAGGTGTTATCGTTGCCATAATGGCAACGGACGCGGCAGGCAAGCAGGATGCATTTAATCTCAATGAAGGCAATTTTGGATGCGGTAAGCCAGTTCCCGCAACACAGAGAAGAGCTTCTCTTTTTAGGACGAGTTATTGAAAAGAGCCACTGCCTGACGCCCGCTGCACTGAGAAAACTTTTCCCAACGCTGGATAACTTCAAGTATCTTGATAAGCATTATGTTATTGATATTGCAAATAACAATCTCAGAGTAGTGGCTCTCATATTCTTTGAAAGCCAAAAGTTTTATGTGCGCCATGTTTTTACTCATAAGGAATATGACCGTTTTACGGAGAAACATCGCACTAAGGGGAAGAAATGATGATCGTCGCTGATGCAATGAAAGCTACGCACGCCCTTGTTGCGGCCGTTCCTTTACTGGGTGAACAGCCGAGCGAGAAAGATTATAAGGATGCGTTTGAGCTGGTTGAGTATCTCCTTATGAACGAGCCCAATAGCCCCTTGCTGGATATTGTTTGCGCCAGAATTAGCCATTACGAAGCTAATCGGCCAGAGATAGTCGCATTACGCAAGGAGATGGAGTCCGTTCCCGTCGGAATTGCAGTTTTGAGAACCTTGATGGATCAATACAATCTGACGATATCGGATTTTAAGGATGAAATTGGTAGTAAATCGATGGTTTCACGGGTTCTGAATGGTCAGAGACAGCTTACTCTGAACCATATTAAAAAGCTGGCGGTCAGATTTGGGGTATCACCTGCGCTATTTATTGAGTGAGTAAAAACCCTTTATTGAGTGTCATCACCCAACAAACGAAACGTGATCCCTAACGCATTTTTGCGCAGTTGAAAATATTTCCATTGTCACATCCGAAAACCTGTGTTTGTATAAATTCTATCACTGATTCCAAACACAGGTCCCCAATGACTTCATCCATCTTCACGTCGACCCTACTAAAAACTGCGCAACCTGCCGCAGTGGTCGTCGTGCGTGTGGTGGTGGTCGTCGGCAATGCGCCGTAGGGACTGGATCAACACACGAATCCAAAACCCCGCCGGCGCAAACCGGGCGGGGTTTTTCGTTTAGGACCCCTCCCGGATACGCTAAGTAGTTCGGGTTGCAGGAAGGCGGCAAGTGAGCGAATCCCCAGGAGCGTACATAGGTACGTGACTGGGGTGAGGGAACGCAGCCAACGCATCTGCAACCTGAACTACGACGCGTAAAGCTGGCTCAGAAGAAAAGGACTGGAGCATGGCAAGTTCGGGCACAACATCCACAAAAACGCGTTTTACAGGCGCGCAGCTGATTGTTCATTTACTGGAACGACAGGGCATCACCACCGTTGCGGGCATCCCGGGTGGGACCGTGCTGCCGCTGTATGATGCGTTAAGCCAAAGCACACAGATCCGCCACGTGCTGGCGCGCCACGAGCAGGGCGCAGGCTTTATCGCTCAGGGCATGGCGCGTACCCAGGGTAAACCGGCGGTCTGTATGGCCTGCAGCGGGCCGGGCGCCACTAACCTGGTGACCGCCATCGCCGATGCGCGCCTCGACTCCATTCCGCTGATCTGCATTACCGGCCAGGTGCCGTCCTCGATGATCGGTACCGATGCGTTCCAGGAAGTGGACACCTACGGCATCTCTATCCCCATCACCAAACATAACTATTTAGTTCGCGATATCAGCGAGCTGCCTCAGGTGATCAGCGATGCGTTTCGCATTGCCCAGTCTGGCCGCCCGGGTCCGGTGTGGATAGACATTCCTAAGGATGTCCAGACCGCAGAAATTGAGATCGACGTCCTGCCCGAGCCGGGCAAGCGTGCCCCGGCGCCGGAATTCAGCGTTGAGAGCGTGCGCGATGCCGCCGCCATGATTAACGCGGCCAAACGCCCGGTGCTCTATCTGGGCGGCGGGGCGATCAACGCCGCGGATGAAATCCGTCAGTTCGCTGAAAAATCCAGCCTGCCTACCACCATGACCCTGATGGCGCTCGGCATGCTGCCAAAAGCGCACCCATTGTCTTTAGGGATGCTGGGCATGCACGGCGCGCGCAGCACCAACTACATCCTGCAAGAGGCGGATTTGCTGATTGTTATGGGGGCGCGTTTTGATGACCGGGCGATCGGCAAAACCGAGGAGTTCTGCCCGAACGCCAAAATCATTCACGTGGATATCGACCGCGCCGAGCTGGGTAAAATCAAGCAGCCGCACGTGGCGATTCAGGGCGACGTGGCCGAGGTGCTGGCACAGCTGATCCCACAGACGGAGGCAACCGACCGCGCCGACTGGCGCCAGCTGGTGGCCGATCTGCAACGCGAGTTCCCGGGCGCTATCCCAACCGAGGGCGACCCGCTGAGCCACTATGGTCTTATCAACGCCGTTGCCGCCTGCGTGGATGACAGCGCGATTATCACCACCGACGTCGGCCAGCATCAGATGTGGACCGCCCAGGCGTATCCGCTTAACCGCCCGCGCCAGTGGCTGACCTCCGGCGGCCTTGGCACCATGGGCTTCGGCCTGCCAGCAGCGGTTGGCGCGGCGCTCGCCAACCCGGACCGTAAGGTGATCTGCTTCTCCGGTGACGGCAGCCTGATGATGAACATTCAGGAGATGGCGACGGCAGCCGAAAACCAGTTAGACGTCAAAATCATTCTGATGAACAACGAGGCGCTGGGCCTGGTACACCAGCAGCAGAGCCTGTTCTATAAGCAGGGCGTGTTTGCGGCGACCTATCCGGGGATGATCAACTTCATGCAGATTGCCGCTGGTTTTGGCCTGCACACCTGCGATCTGAACGCCGAAGAAGATGCCCACGCGGCGTTGCAGGATGCGATTTCTCGTCCGGGCCCGGCGCTGATCCACGTGCGTATCGACGCGCAACAAAAAGTGTATCCGATGGTGCCGCCGGGTGCGGCAAATACTGAGATGGTGGGAGAATAAACCATGCAGAAACAACATGATAACGTCATTCTGGAACTCACCGTCCGCAACCACCCTGGCGTCATGACCCACGTCTGCGGGCTGTTTGCCCGACGGGCGTTTAACGTGGAAGGCATTCTGTGCCTGCCGATTCAGGGCAGCGAGCACAGCCGCATCTGGCTACTGGTGAACGACGATCAGCGTCTGGAGCAGATGATGGCGCAGATCGACAAGCTGGAAGATGTCACCAAAGTGGCACGCAACCAGTCCGATCCCACTATGTTTAACAAAATTGCGGTGTTTTTCGAGTAAATCACTTAAGGTAAAAGGCTTTTGCCGGATGGCGCTGCGCTTATCCAGCCTGCAAGGACGTTACACGTAGGCCGGATAAGGCGTTTACGCCGCCATCCGGCGTGTTCACGCATCAGGATCAAACCATGACCACCATCGCCCTTATCGACGACCACCTTATCGTCCGCTCCGGCTTTGCCCAGCTTTTAAACCTCGAACCGGATTTTCAGGTCGTGGCCGAGTTTGGCTCCGGTCGCGAGGCGCTGGCGGGCCTGCCGGGACGCGGGGTGCAGGTCTGTATCTGCGACATCTCAATGCCGGATCTCTCCGGGCTGGAGCTGTTAAGCCAGCTGCCGAAAGGGATGGCGACCATTATGCTCTCCGTCCACGACAGCCCGGCGCTGGTCGAGCAGGCGCTCAACGCGGGCGCGCGCGGCTTCCTCTCTAAACGCTGTAGCCCCGACGAGCTGATTGCCGCCGTGCGCACCGTCTCCACCGGCGGCTGCTACCTGACGCCGGATATCGCCATCAAGCTGGCGGCGGGACGGCAGGATCCGCTCACCAGGCGCGAGCGTCAGGTGGCAGAGAAACTTGCCCAGGGCATGTCGGTAAAAGAGATTGCCGCGGAGCTGGATCTGTCCCCGAAAACCGTGCATGTTCATCGCGCCAACCTGATGGAAAAACTCAACGTCAGTAACGATGTCGAGCTGGCGCGCCGTATGTTTGACAGCTGGCAATGAGTCCCGTTTTTTCACGGCTGATCGCCGTCGTCGCCAGCTTTTTTATCTTCTCCGCCGCATGGTTCTGCCTGTGGAGCATCAGCCTGCATCTGGTGGAACGCCCGGAGCTGGCGGTGCTGCTGTTCCCCTTTGGCCTGCGTCTGGGACTGATGCTTCAGTGCCCGCGCGGATACTGGCCCGTTTTGCTCGGTGCAGAGTGGCTGATGCTGATCTGGCTGGCGCAGGAAGTGGCGCTGGCGCATCTGCCTTTATTGATGACCGGAAGCCTGCTCACGCTTATCCCGGTCGCCCTGATTTCCCGCTACCGTCACCAGCGCGACTGGCGCACGCTGCTGCGTCAGGGGGCGGCGCTGATTGCCGCCGCGCTGTTGCAGTCCCTGCCGTGGATGGGCGAAAAGGAGGTGCTCAACGCCCTGCTGCTGACCCTCACCGGCGGCCTGACGCTGGCACCGACCTGCCTGGTTTTCTGGCACTACCTCACCAGCACCGTCTGGCAGCCGCTCGGCCCGGCGCTGGTCTCCCAGCCGGTGAACTGGCGCGCCCGGCACCTGATCTGGTATCTGCTCCTGTTTGTGGTGAGCCTGTGGTTGCAGCTTGGTCTGCCCGCTGAATTATCACGCTTCACGCCGTTTTGTCTGGCGCTGCCGATCATCGCCCTTGCCTGGCACTACGGCTGGCAGGGGGCACTGATCGCGACCCTAATGAACGCCATCGCGCTGATCGCCAGCCAGACCTGGCACGATCATCCGGTAGATCTGCTGCTCTCGCTGCTGGCCCAGAGCCTGACCGGGCTGCTGCTGGGGGCGGGCATCCAGCGCCTGCGCGAGCTGAACCAGTCTCTGCAAGCCGAGCTGGCGCGCAATCGCCGTCTGGCGGAGCGTCTGCTGGAGACGGAAGAGAGCGTGCGCCAGGAGGTTGCCCGCGAGCTGCACGATGACATCGGCCAGACCATCACTGCCATCCGCACCCAGGCGGGCATTGTCCAGCGCCTGGCGGCAGAAAACACGGGTGTGAAGCAGGGCGGGGCGCATATCGAACAGCTTTCGCTGGGTGTCTATGACTCCGTTCGCCGCCTGTTAGGGCGGCTGCGCCCGCGCCAGCTTGACGATCTGTCCCTGGAGCAGGCGGTGCGTTCCCTGATGCGCGAGATGGAGCTGGAAAGCCGCGGGATAGTCAGCCATCTCGACTGGCGCATCAATGAAGCTATCCTGAGCGAAGGTCAGCGCGTGACGCTGTTCCGCGTCTGTCAGGAGGGGCTGAACAACATCGTCAAACACGCCAGTGCCCGCGCGGTCACGATCCAGGGCTGGCAGCAGGACGAGCGCCTGATGCTGGTGATTGAAGACGACGGCTGCGGCCTGCCGCCGGGCTCCGGCCAGCAGGGCTTTGGCCTGGCGGGGATGCGCGAGCGCGTGAAGGCGCTGGGCGGCACGCTGACGATCTCCTGCACCCACGGGACGCGCGTCAGCGTCAGTTTGCCGTTAAGGACGTACCATGTTTAAAACCCCGGCCAGCGCCGCCCCGCTAGGCAACAAAGCGGAAATCGACGCCCGCTATCGCTACTGGCGACGTCATATCCTGGTCACTATCTGGCTCGGCTACGCGCTGTTCTACTTCACCCGCAAAAGCTTCAACGCCGCCGCGCCGGAGATCCTCGCCAGCGGCGTGATGGCGCGCACCGACATCGGCCTGTTGGCGACGCTGTTTTACATCACCTACGGTCTGTCGAAGTTCTTCTCCGGCATCGTCAGCGACCGCTCCAATGCGCGCTATTTCATGGGCGTTGGGCTGATCGCCACCGGCGTGGTGAACATCCTGTTTGGCTTCTCCACCTCGCTCTGGGCCTTCGCCCTGCTGTGGGCGCTGAACGCCTTTTTCCAGGGCTGGGGCGCGCCGGTCTGCGCCCGTCTGCTGACCGCCTGGTATTCGCGCAATGAGCGCGGCGGTTGGTGGGCGATATGGAATACCGCGCATAACGTCGGCGGGGCGCTGATCCCGATGGTGGTGGGGGCTGCCGCGCTGCACTACGGCTGGCGTGCGGGGATGATGATTGCCGGTGGCCTCGCGATTGTCGCCGGGCTGTTCCTCTGCTGGCGCCTGCGCGACAGGCCGCAAACCGTCGGCCTTCCACCGGTGGGCGACTGGCGGCACGACGAGATGGAGATCGCCCAGCAGCAGGAGGGGGCCGGGCTGTCCCGCCAGCAGATCCTCACCAAATACGTACTGAAAAACCCCTACATCTGGCTGCTGTCGCTCTGCTACGTGCTGGTCTACGTGGTGCGCGCGGCCATCAACGACTGGGGCAACCTGTACATGTCCGAGACGCTCGGTGTGGATCTGGTGACCGCCAACTCGGCGGTGACCATGTTTGAACTGGGCGGGTTTATCGGCGCGCTGGTGGCGGGCTGGGGCTCGGACAAGCTCTTCAACGGCAACCGCGGGCCGATGAACCTGATTTTCGCCGCCGGAATTTTGCTCTCCGTCGGCTCGCTGTGGCTGATGCCGTTCGCCAGCTACGTGATGCAGGCGGCGTGCTTCTTCACCATCGGTTTTTTCGTCTTTGGCCCGCAGATGCTGATCGGCATGGCGGCGGCAGAGTGCTCCCACAAAGAGGCGGCAGGCGCGGCGACGGGCTTTGTCGGGCTGTTTGCCTACCTCGGCGCATCGCTCTCCGGCTGGCCGCTGGCGCGGGTGATCGACATCTGGCACTGGAGCGGGTTCTTCGCGGTGATCGCCATCGCGGCGGGCATCTCCGCCCTGCTGTTGCTGCCGTTTTTGCACGCGCAGGCACCGCGCGAAGCGTGACGCCCCTCACCTTTTGCTGTCGAGTCGCGCAAAACTAAGAAATTTTCCCGGTTTCACCTGGACGCTGTCTCAGGCATCTCTCCTGGCTGGTTTTTACAATGCTGCAAAAATCAGCTCAGGAGTAACTCAGTCATGCTGGCCTTCTTAAATCAGGTGCGCAAGCCGACCCTGGATCTGCCGCTCGACGTGCGGCGCAAAATGTGGTTCAAACCGTTCATGCAGTCCTATCTGGTGGTCTTCATCGGCTACCTGACTATGTACCTGATCCGCAAAAACTTTAACATCGCGCAGAACGACATGATCTCCACCTACGGGCTGAGCATGACGCAGTTGGGGATGATTGGCCTGGGCTTCTCCATCACCTATGGCGTGGGGAAAACTGTCGTTTCCTACTATGCGGACGGCAAAAACACCAAGCAGTTCCTGCCGTTTATGCTGATCCTCTCTGCCATCTGTATGCTCGGCTTCAGCGCCAGCATGGGCGCGGGCTCCGTCAGCCTGTTCCTGATGATCGCCTTTTACGCCCTGAGCGGTTTCTTCCAGAGCACCGGCGGGTCATGCAGCTACTCCACCATCACCAAATGGACCCCGCGCCGCAAGCGTGGTTCGTACCTCGGCATGTGGAACATCTCCCACAACCTCGGCGGAGCGGGTGCGGCTGGCGTGGCGCTGTTCGGCGCGAACTACCTGTTCGACGGTCACGTCATCGGCATGTTTATCTTCCCGTCGATTATTGCCCTGATTGTTGGTTTTATCGGCCTGCGCTACGGCAGCGATTCCCCGGAGTCGTACGGCCTCGGCAAAGCCGAAGAGCTGTTCGGGGAAGAGATCAGCGAAGAGGACAAAGAGACCGAAGAAAACGAGATGTCCAAATGGCAGATCTTTGTTGAGTACGTGCTGAAAAACAAAGTGATTTGGCTGCTCTGTTTCTCGAACATCTTCCTGTACGTGGTGCGCATTGGTATCGACCAGTGGTCCACCGTGTATGCCTTCCAGGAGCTGAAGCTTTCTAAAGAAGTGGCGATTCAGGGCTTCACCCTGTTTGAAGTGGGCGCGCTGGTCGGCACGCTGCTGTGGGGATGGCTCTCCGACCTCGCCAATGGCCGCCGCGCGCTGGTGGCCTGCGTCGCGCTGGCGCTGATTATCGCCACCCTTGGCGTCTACCAGCACGCCAGCAACCAGTACATTTACCTGGCGTCCCTGTTCGCGCTCGGCTTCCTGGTGTTTGGTCCGCAATTACTGATCGGTGTGGCGGCAGTGGGCTTCGTCCCGAAAAAAGCGATCGGCGCCGCCGATGGGATTAAGGGCACCTTCGCCTACCTGATCGGCGACAGCTTCGCCAAGCTGGGCCTGGGGATGATCGCCGACGGCACGCCGATTTTCGGCCTTACCGGCTGGGCGGGCACCTTCGCCGCGCTGGATGCCGCCGCGATTGGCTGTATCGTCCTGATGGCGATGGTTGCGGTGCTGGAAGAGCGTAAGATCCGCCGTGAGAATCGTGCGCAGAAATTAAAAGTAGCCTGAGTGTGCAGGTAACTTCTTTGCCCGGTGTGTGATGCCGGGCTTTTTTATTTTGCACGGCCTACCTTTACTCCGCTTTACACACTCGCTCCTCTCTATGCTCTACAGTGTTTTTGCTGCCGCCTTTCGTGCAGCCTTAGCCCTTTTGCTAACGGAGAGCTTGCATGTTAACCCGACGATTGTCCTGCCTGGCGCTGCTGATGGCGCTGGCGTCCCCCGCAATGGCCGCGGATGCCCCCACCTACGGCGAGAAGCTGGAAGGTTTTGACTACGGCTGGCCGGTAAAACACTTTACCTTTACCTCGCAGAACCAGCCTCTGGATATGGCTTACCTGGACGTGAAACCGGAAAAACCCAACGGCCGCACCGTGGTGCTGATGCACGGCAAAAACTTCTGTGCTGGCACCTGGGACGGCACTATCCGCGCGCTGTCGGCCGGTGGGTATCGCGTGATCGCCCCTGACCAGATTGGTTTTTGTAAATCCACCAAGCCGGAGCATTACCAGTACACCTTCCAGCAGCTGGCGGATAACACCCACGCGCTGCTGAAAACGCTGGGCGTCGAGCGCGTGACGGTTATAGGACATTCGACCGGCGGCATGCTGGCAACCCGCTATGCGTTGATGTGGCCGCAGCAGGTGGAGCAGCTGGTGATGGTGAACCCGATTGGTCTGGAAGACTGGAAAGCGCGCGGCGTGCCGCATATTACGGTCGACCAGTGGTACCAGCGCGAGCTGAAAGTTAGCGCCGACGGTATTCGTCAGTACGAGAAAAACACCTACTACGCCGGGGAGTGGAAACCGGAGTACGAGCGCTGGGTCACCATGCTCGCCGGGCTGAACAACGGGCCGGGTAAAGCGCGCGTGGCGTGGAACTCGGCGCTGCTCTACGACATGATTTATACCCAGCCGGTTGTCTATGAATTTAGCGAGCTGAAGATGCCGGTATTATTGATGATCGGCACGAAGGACAACACTGCCATCGGGAAAGATCTCGCCCCACCGGAGATCCGCAAGACGCTCGGCAATTACGCGGTGCTGGGCAAAGAGACGGCGAAGCGCATTCCGCACGCGACGCTGGTCGAGTTTAACGACATGGGCCACGCGCCGCAGATGCAGGATCCTGAACGTTTCCACGACGCGCTGCTGAAAGGGCTTCAGGCGCGCTGACGGGTCTCCAGCAACAGCCCGCGCAGCCACGCCTGCGCGGGATTGCTTTCATCGCAATTATCCAGCTTTTTTCGGTTCACTATTCTGGCCGTTCCCGCTGTTGACGCGCTGCGTTTCCCGCTATGATGGGCGGCTAGTCTAAGGAGAACGCATGGTCTGGATAATGCTGGCAACGCTTGCCGTGGTATTTGTGGTTGGATTTCGTGTCCTGACCTCAGACTCCCGCCGCGCCATCAAACGTTTAAGCGAGCGGCTGGGCATCACCCCGATGCCAGTCGAGTCGATGATCGATCAGTTCGGTAAAACGCCGGGCAATGAGTTTATCCGCTACCTTGAGCGCCCCGACGAGGCACATCTGCAAAATGCGGCGCAGGTGCTGCTCATCTGGCAGGTCTGCATTGTCGACGGCAGTGAAGAGAATCTGCATACCTGGCACCGTATGCTGCGTAAAGCCCGCCTTGCCGCACCCATTACCGATGCGCAAATTCGACTGGCACTTGGCTTTATGCGCGAAATGGAGCCCGATCCGCAGGAGCTGAACGCCTTCCAGCTGCGCTATAACCAGCTATTTCTGCCGGAAGAAGGTGTGTTTTATCTGCATTAAGCCTTTTTGGCGCACAAGATATTCTGAGCGTTCAGGATCTCCTCTCTGTTTTCATTGAGGCGAGTTGCAGCATAGATATCAATATTTAATCTCTTTGCCTCATCGTCCGTCAGTTCGCGATAGCATAGCCCCTCCTGATTGAAGGTGCATTTTGACTGAGGCAGCAGCGCAAACCCTTTCCCTCTTGCGATACGGCTTAGCATCACGAGGGAATCATCCGGCTCTTTAATACGCTTCAGCGGCGTTTTCAGCGTGTCAAAGTAGCTTTCGCATTTGTCATAGAATGACGGATTAGCGCTTCTCGAAAACCAAAAAAGTGGAAGATCGCTAATGTCTTGCAGCGAGACTTTCTCTTTCAGACTGGCAGGATGTAAAGAAGGCATTGCGATGAGCAACGGTTCCTGGCATACCCAGCGGTATTGAACAATGTCTTCATGACCCGTCCCTTTTTCCCCGGTCAGCACCAGATCCAGCATATTTTTAGACAAGCTTTGCAGCAGCTGTGCTGACGTCAGGTCGGGCGTTTCAACGTCATCTCCGGCGTTCATTTTTTGAAGCTGGGTATTTACAGGTTCAATATATTCAAAATTAAGCGTGCGCGTGAGACCGATGCGCAGACTCGTTTCTGAAGAGTGAGGGGCTTCTTTTAAGTTGCTGATGTCTTTGAGTATTTTTTCTGCCTGAACGACCAACGCTCGACCTGCTTCAGTAAGGCTAACGTCATGCGTGCTGCGACTGAACAACTGACGTTTCAACACCGCTTCAAGACATTTTATCTGACGCGTCAGAGGCGGTTGAGTCATGCGCAGACGTTCGGCAGCCTTACGAAAGTTCAGTTCATGTGCAACAGCGAGAAAGCATTGTAATTGTTTGATACTGGGCAGGTTATTGCTGATTAAATGTTCTGCTGTAGCCATACGTGGGTCCTAAGTGCGAAAAGGTATTTCGTCTTTTTCCATTTCGATATTACACGCTAAATGCTGGCAGCAAAACCCGTTTTAACAGTAATACAAAAAATATATTACAAATTTAACAATTCCAATAGTTTCCTGTATTGATAAATTTCTATCCGAATCCTCACTTAATCAATACTCGGAGTAATTATGTCGTCTAAATATGTACTGGTATCACGCTTCCCATTAAAAAACACTTTTTCTGAAAAAGAATTTACTTCCTTAAAAAGCAGTGAAACCGTTCGCTACTATACCTGTGAAGAAAACGGCGTTAATGAGTTGTTGGAATTACGCGCATTCAATGATATTAAAGAGATTGCATGGGTTGAGAATGAAATGGAATCCATGTTCCATCGTTTCTCTGAGGTTCTTTCTGCCGATATCCGTCGCGAACTGCTTAAGTTTGTTGAATCCCCAATTGATAATAAAAATAGCTTGCCAGAATCAAATTATATTCAACTCCGACACGTCGAAGTGCCTGCGCATAACTATCAGCAGTACCGTCAGTGGCGCGATGAAACCATTTTTAATGTTGTAAGAGATAACAAAGATAAGATTGAAAGTTTCGAAGCGTTTCATTCACTGATCAGCGGTGTTCCGGGTGTAATGTTTATCTCCTCATTCAACGGCGATAAATCAGCATATAAAGAAGCATTTACCAATGCGCGTTATCAGGAAATTATTCAACAGGCCGGCGATAACTTCATTACTGGCGGTAACGACGGCCTTTATACACGTATCTATCGTGCTTGCTGTTGTTGAGGGACAATGAATGAACTGTAAAAAGTTGGTAGTTGTTGGCGATAAATTTAATGAATTTGCCAATGGTAAAGATGTACTGACTATATCTCAGCTAGAATTATTGACTCAAATCCCTGCGAATATCATTGATAAAGAACATGAAATTATTGTTGGGCAGGGCGTGCGCAAGGATTTTGCTGGAAAGGTAATTTCAAATCAGGCAAGAAATGCGATCCATGGTAATAAGTTGAAAATATGCTCTCTGGAAAAACTGGTTAGCGACAAAAAAAATGCTTATTGCCATAAAAGACTGGAACAGAATGTACTTATAGGACCTGCGGAACAAGCTGAGCATAACCACGATCTTTATGCGATGCCGCTGTTAATCGATGAGCGTTGCGAATTGATGGCGGATCATCAGACGGGGCAGCATATTCAGGGAATGCTCCTGGTTGAAGCCAGCCGACAGGCCTTTATTGGCGTCACCGAAGAATTTATTTACCAACAGGAAAGCGGACGCTATTACGTCATTAACAGCATGGCAATCAATTTCGCCAGTTTCCTGTTCCCTTTACCGGCGCTGGTCCACTTTGAATTTCTTGAAAAAGATATTAACGACCGCCGGGGGCGTTTCAAGGCTCAGGTTCGCGTCACTCAGCACCAAACGCTTTGCGCGACAATGGATGTCTCGTTCACCGTTTATCCTTCCGCCCTGATTACAGAGAGAGAGAAATCTCTGGCTGAGGTTGCCATGCAGGCGACCATTGTTGAGCAGCAAGGGGTGACTCAGGGGGTAACGCATGCCTGAATTGCGTAGCCAGAAATACCGTCTGGCTGCTACCACGCAGGGGCCGCTTTACCCCCCTGCTGAGGTCATGGACGGGAAGGGTAATTTTGTCGTGGTTGGCATGGTGCCAGGAGATAATGGACTGCAGTGGCGAAGCGTCATTGTCTCTCCGGACAGCCCGCTTCCGGCATTTGGGGAAGTCGCACCCTATAACATTCTGTGCGATCTGAAAAAGATGACTCAGGACGCGTTGAAGGACATCATTCTTCATACTCTTCCTTTACCCATTCCGATGAACAACTATCGGATGATTTTCTCCCCAGAACAGCGGCCGCAGGCCAATAATGAAATAAGGCCTGGCCTGCCACTTCATGAAGGCTATATCGCGGATTATCGAAGCAGCGATGGAAAGCGAGAGATCGAGCCAGTGACCCTCGCTGCCTGGCTAGAGGCAGAGGGCACCTTTGAGGTCACATTGTCCGAAGATAAGAAACGAGCCAGGTTCACGTTTTCGTTCCGGAGCCTTGTTCCGGATAGCGTTTACACCGTGATGAGTCTCAGGGAAAACGATCTAGCCTCGGAGGATCCGAGCAGGCCAGGTCCGCTGGGAATACCCAACGTATTTATAACCGATAGCGAAGGTAATGCCGAATATTGGGCAGAGTTGACCGATCCTTTTCCGGCTCCGGCGAGGAAAGGAAACAGAATTATTAACGTAGTCGTACTTTATATGAGCTCGCGTCAGAGCTACGGCGGTGCAATTGGCTTTTACGGTCTTGGTGGCGATATCCATGCCCAATTAAAACTCAAAGGCCGTTCCTTCGATGAATTTACAACTATAGAGTGAGAAAAGTATGCCATTTGTTCATGTTATGACCTGGCCTGCGAAAGATGAAAATCAAATCATCAGACTCCAGGAAGATATTACATTTGCCGTTCACAAAAATACGGGTGCGCCGCTCGATAAAATTTCCGTGGTGGTTTCTGAAATTGCCCCTTCCCGCTGGGCGGATGCAGGCGTGTCTGGGAAGGATAAAGATTTTCCTGTTAAGAGTCGAAGAAAAAACTACGAGGAATAAAGTTTGCGTAAACATGCCGCCTTTTTTGATGTTGATGAAACGCTTATAAATATTAAAAGCATGTTTGATTTCTATGATTTCTGGTGCAGGGAAAATAATCAAAACGATCGTCTTCAACGCTATATGTCTCGTTTTCGCGCCGACGTAAAAAACGGTGTGCTAAGGGAGACTCTGAACCGAGAATATTATCGCCAGTTTAAAGGTGTGTCTTGTCGTTATCTGGAAGAAATGGGTGAGAAGTGGTTCAGGCGTAAGCTGGAAAGCGAGTTTTTTATTGAGAGTGCTGTTTCAGCCCTTAAAAAACATCAGAATCAGAACATGTATACCGTATTTATATCGGGCTCTATGCTTCCGATTCTTTCACCTATTGCAAAATATCTTGGGGTAACGGAAGTACTCTGTGCGCCGGTGATAATAAATGACGCAGGTGAGTTGACGGGTGAAATCGGCCTGCCTCAAACAATTGGAACAGGTAAAAAAGACGCGCTTTTAGCCTTTTGCGATGATAAAGAGATTAACCCCGCGGATTGTTATGCCTACGGCGACGATCTTTCGGATATTCCAATGCTTGAAGCCACTGGCCATCCCGTGTGTGTGGGAAAGCATTCCGCGCTTACCAGATATGCAACTGAAAAAAAGTGGCACATTATTTAAATCCTTATTGAGGTAAGTAGTATGACTTCAGAACTCTCTCCGCAAAATATGACGTTAAGGTCATGGCTTGCTTTATTCATTCTGGCTATTTCAACCTTTACTATTGTCACCACCGAACTGGCGCCAGTCGGATTATTAACGCCAATCGCAGAGGGGCTAAAGTCTTCGGAATCTGCGGTGGGCATGACCGTGTCGCTTTATGCTTGGGTGGGGGCGTTGAGTGCGCTGTTTGCCTCCGTCTGTTTAGGAAATGTGTCCAGAAAGCGGCTTTTACTTGTGCTCACCGTGGTGCTTCTGGTCTCTAACGTTATGGCTGCGACGGTAAACGTCTATAGCATGCTGCTTAGCGCCCGCGTACTGGGTGCGCTCGCTCACGGCGCATTCTGGGCGATGATCGGCGCGACGGCGGTGGCTATGGTCCCTGCCAGATATATAGGGGCCGCGACGTCAATCGTATTTGGTGGTGTTTCCGCAGCAAGCGTTTTTGGCGTACCGGTATCCAACTATATTGGTATTCACTTCGGCTGGCGTCAGGCATTTTGGCTGATGGCCGCGCTGAGCGTAATTGCCTTTGTGGGTATTAGCGTTCTTGTTCCCCGGATTACCAGCAAAAGCGCGCTCGGGCTGGATGCGCTTAAAGGCGTGCTGAAATCATCAACATTATGGAAAATCTACTCAGCAACCTTGCTGGCTGTGACAGCTCACTTTGCCGCCTTTACGTACATTGAACCCTGGCTACACACGCAGAGTTCACTGTCCACCACCATTATTCCTGCTGTGCTTTTTGTTTACGGCATCGCGGGACTTGCAGGTAATTTCCTGACCGGCGTGTTGATTGATAAGTATCTCAAGCTGACGGTCTCTTTGTCTGTACTGCTAATCTGTGCAGTGCTGTTGTTCCTGGGCCTGTCTGGTTCCTCGCTCTCTGCTGCGTTGATCTTCACAAGTATGGTTATCTGGGGTGTCGCCGTATCAGGAATATTTGTCGGTTTCCAGACGTGGGTTTTACGTATGGCAGAGGATAAAGCCTTCCCGGCCTCCGCAATCTACGTTTCGTTTTTCAATACCGCCATTGGTATCGGTGCGTCAGTCGGTGCCTGGATGGTTTCATCATTTTCAATGCCGCTCCTGTATATCGTCGCCGGTACGGCCATCGGTCTGTCCGTTCTGCTTGTCGCGGTTATTCCGGCAACGTTGACCGCAAAACAATCCCGTATGGAGAAATCTTATGAGTCAAATTAATGACCGCACGCGTTATGGCAGAGAGATTATGGACCGTCTTGAAGCGGGGCTCGCGGATAAAGTCACCCGCCGCCTGAGCGAGCTGGACCCGGGGCTGCCCGCCCTGATTACCGACTATGCGTTCGGGGATGTGGTGGGTCGTCCGGGACTGGATCTCAAAACGCGCGAAATGTTGACCGTCGCCTCGCTTGTGACGCTGGGTAATGCCATGCCGCAGCTAGAACTGCATATGAGAGGCGCGCTCAATACCGGCGTGACGCCGGAAGAGCTGCTTGAAATTGTGATACAGATGGCGGTATATGCTGGCGTTCCCGCCTGCATGAATGGTCTTACTGCATACCGCGCGGCAATGGCCGCGACGGGCCATACCTTGCCAGGACTGAAGGGAAGTGACGCATGAGCGAGATTGTTATTATTGCAGCCCGCCGCACGGCGACGGGCGCATTTCAGGGCGCGCTTGCGGAGCATTCAGCCTCTGACCTGGGAAGCCGCGTCATTCAGGCGCTCCTGAAAGAATCTGGCGTAGAAGCCAGTCATATCTCTCAGGTCATTATGGGACAGGTTCTTACTGCGGGGTGCGGCCAGAACCCGGCCCGACAGTCGGCACTGAATGCTGGATTGCCCGTAGATACGCAATGCCTGACGGTAAACAAAGTGTGCGGGTCCGGGCTTAAGGCGGTCCATCTTGGCATGCAGGCGCTGAAGACGGGTGAAGCTGAGTTTGTTATCGCCGGTGGTCAGGAGAGTATGTCCAACGCGCCGCATATCGCCACGACGTCGCGTAGCGGAACGCGGCTGGGTAATATTACTCTCAAAGATAGCCTGGTTTCTGACGGGCTCTGGGATGCCTTCAACGATTATCACATGGGTATCACCGCAGAGAATGTTGCGACGGAGTTTGGTATCAGCCGCGAAATGCAGGATGAATATGCCCTTGTCTCTCACCACAATGCGCTTGAAGCGCAGGCGCGTGGCATTTTCGAGCGTGAAATTATCCCTGTTGAGTGGCAGACGCGAAAAGGTGAAACGATAAGCGTGGAGAGGGATGAAGGACCCCGTGCAACCAGTATCGAAAAATTGACGAAACTGAAGCCTGTCTTCCGAAAAGAGGGTACGGTGACGGCGGGAAATGCTTCATCGTTGAATGACGGTGCCGCTGCGGTCCTGCTTTGTACGCGTGAGACTGCCGAAGCGCGTGACTTGCCGGTTCTGGCATCGCTGGGCGTATTTTCCAATTCCGGTATCCAGCCGGCATTAATGGGTGCAGCCCCGATTCAGGCCATTGCCGACTGTCTTTCCCGCTCGGGATGGAAGCCTGAGGATGTCGATCATCTTGAATCCAACGAAGCGTTTGCCGCCCAGGCGCTGGCCGCCCAGGCGCTGGCCGTGATTCAGCAGACCGGGATTTCTCCGGATCGTATCAATCCATACGGCGGGGCAATCGCGCTTGGGCATGCGATAGGTGCATCTGGCTGCCGAATTTTGGTGACGCTGGTTCATTCCCTGATCCGTAATGATGCCAGGCGTGGCGTTGCCGCACTGTGCGTTGGCGGCGGGGAAGGCGTCGCGTTGAGCGTTTATCGCTAACGGCGTATCTGTGGATATAAAAAAACCGGGGAAACCCGGTTTTTTATTTTCAAGATGCTGTATCAGGCATTCACGCCCTTCATACCCTCGGCAGAATAACGATCGCCTTTAATCGCTACCCGGCGATGAAGGTTGTTCAACGATTCGATATCGTTCTTCTCAAGCACAGTATCGGCAGCGCGCGCGTTTTCGGCCAGATAGTTGACGTGCTTAGTACCCGGAATGGGAACCAGCCGATCGTATTGTGCTAACAGCCAGGCAAGCGCAATCTGACCTGCGGTACAGCCGTACTTTGTCGCCAGTGGGGTAATGATATCGAGCAACTGGCGATTATGATCGAGGCTGGACTGAACAAATCGTTCGTTATTCTTGCGGAAATCACCTTCTGCAAAATCGTTGTTGTTCAGGTATTTTCCCGTCAGGAAGCCTCTGCCAAGAGGTGAGTAGGGCACCAGGCCAATACCTAGCGCTTTCACGACCGGCAAAATGTTTTCCTCGATGTCTCGTGTCCACAGAGAATATTCTGTTTGCAATGCGGTGACCGGATGCACCGCATGAGCCCGTTGCAGCGTTGAAGCCGACACTTCGCAAAGGCCGATGTGGTTGATCTTGCCCTCTTTAACAAGGGTGCGCAGACAATCCATACTCTCTTCGATCGGGGTTGCGTTGCTCACTCTGTGAAGATAAAAGAGGTCGATTCGTTCCACGCCAAGCCGCTTTAGGGACTCATTACAGCAGCGGATGATATAATCAGGCGTATTGTTGATAGTGCGGGCGTAGGACTCGTCAGGAGAGCGATCGATGCCGCACTTCGTGGCGATTTTAAACTGCTCACGAGTGCTTTTATCCAGACCGGCAAGAAAATGACCAATCAGTCTTTCATTATGACCACGACCATATAAATTTGCGGTATCAATAAACGTCACATTTAGATCGATAAGGCTATGCAATACCTGTAGTGAGGCTTTGTCATTAGTCTGGCCATAAAATTCACTCAGACCCATGGCACCGTAGCCGACGGCACTGACGGTAAGATTTTGAGATAAAGTACGTGTTTTCATAGTTTCTCCTTTTCAGACGCTATGATTGTTTCACCTCAATTGTGGTTACTGAATTTTCATTTTCGTTATGCTGAAAAGGTATCAGTGACCGCCGATCTGTCTTCCGAATCTTTAAAAACGGCAAAAGTTGTCAAATCGTTAAATCCGTCACACTTTTGATGATAAACTGCGCGACTTTTCCGCACGTTTTAATCTCAGGTGATGCCATGACAGAACATATCCAGCCCACGACTCCGCCGCAGGCCAAAGAGGTGTCTCGCCCCAACTGGTCGGCGGTTTTCTCCGTGGCGTTCTGCGTCGCCTGCCTGATCACCGTTGAGTTTCTGCCGGTCAGCCTGCTGACGCCGATGGCGCAGGATCTGGGCATTTCCGAAGGCGTGGCGGGGCAGTCCGTTACCGTCACCGCCTTTGTGGCGATGTTCGCCAGCCTGTTTATCACCCAGGCGATTGGCACCATTGACCGTCGTAAAGTGGTCATTCTGTTCAGCGTGCTGCTGACGCTCTCCTGCCTGCTGGTCTCTTTCGCTGAAAGCTTCACCCTGCTGCTGCTGGGTCGCGCCTGCCTGGGGCTGGGGTTAGGCGGCTTCTGGGCGATGTCGGCCTCGCTGACCATGCGCCTGGTGCCCGCGCGCACCGTGCCAAAAGCGCTGTCCGTTATCTTCGGCGCGGTCTCTATTGCGCTGGTGATTGCCGCGCCGCTGGGCAGCTTCCTTGGTGGGATTATCGGCTGGCGTAACGTCTTTAACGCGGCGGCAGTGATGGGCGTGCTGTGCATTATCTGGGTGTGGAAAGCGCTACCGTCTCTGCCGGGTGAAGCGGCGCACCACAAACAGAACATGTTCGCGCTGCTCAAGCGTCCGGGCGTGCTGGCGGGGATGACCGCCATCTTCATGGCCTTTGCCGGGCAGTTTGCCTTCTTTACCTATATTCGCCCGGTGTATATGACCATGGCGGGCTTTGACGTGGATGGCCTGACGCTGGTGCTGCTGAGCTTCGGTATCGCCAGCTTCGTCGGCACCTCACTGTCGTCTCAGTTCCTGAAACGCTCCCTGAAGGTGGCGCTGGCGGGTGCGCCGCTGGTGCTGGCGATCAGTGCCGCGGTGCTGGTGCTGTGGGGCAGCGACAAGTGGGTCGCATCGGCGATTGCAATTGTCTGGGGCTTTGCCTTTGCGCTGGTGCCGGTGGGCTGGTCGACGTGGATCACCCGCTCGCTTGCCGATCAGGCGGAAAAAGCCGGGTCGATTCAGGTGGCGGTGATCCAGCTGGCGAACACCTGCGGCGCGGCGGTGGGCGGCGTAGCGCTCGACCATCTGGGGCTGACGTCACCGCTGGTGATCTCCGGTACGCTGATGCTGCTGACCGCGCTGCTGGTGGCGGGGAAGGTTAAGGCGAAGTAGTCAATTTTCCCCCTCACCCTAACCCTCTCCCCGTAGGGGAGAGGGGACTGCTCGGTGCTGTCTTTTCACCCTCGCCCCTTTGGGGAGAGGGCCGGGGTGAGGGGACATTCGCTTACGCCGATGCCTTAACCCTTCTGCGTGAATCCATCGAAATCAGCACCACCGACGACACAATCAGCAGCGTTCCCAGCCAGTCCGGCAGGGTGAATGCCACCCCCAGCAAAACCACCGACAGCAGCGCGCTGCTCAGGGGTTCGGCGCAGCTCAAAATGCTTGCCTTCGGCCCACCGATCATCTGCGCGCCCTTCAGATACAGGCTGAACGTCAGCGCGGTGCCAATCACCACCAGGTAGAAAAACGCCAGCAGCAGGCCGCCGTCAATGGCGAAGGTGGTGCCGCGTCCGGCGTAGAACGGCGTCAGCATTAGTCCCGCAATCAACATACTCCAGCCGACAATCGGCAGCGTGCCGTAGCGGGCGATAAGCGTTGATGGATAGGTGGTGTAAAACGCCGCGGCAAACGCCGAGGCGATACCGAAGAACAGCGCGGCAGGGGAGATGGAGAGCGACGTCGGGTCGCCGTGGGTCACCAGCAGGAAGGTACCCACAAGCGATGTCAAAATCGCCGACAGGACAAACATGCCGGGACGCTTCTTCCGCGCCAGGGCGAACCACGCCACGATGATGGTTGGCGACAGGAACTGAAGCACGGTGGCCGTAGCGGCGTTGGATTTTTCAATCGTCAGCAGGAAGGTGAGCTGCACGGTGAGCGCGCCAACCAGTGAGAAAAACAGCAGGCTGAGGGCGTCCTTGCGGTTTTTGATGACCGAGAAAATCTTGTCGCCGTGAACGAAGGAGAGCGTCAGCAGGATCACGCCGGTAAACAGCAGGCGAACCATGGTCAGGTAAGGTGAAGAAATGTGGCTTTTCTCCATGATGTACTGCGCGCAAACCCCGGAACTGCCCCATAAAACGGCGGCGATCAGGACGTTGAGCATCCCTTTGCGTGTGGAACCCATGTTCTCCCCTGTTATGTTGTCGTTAATTGGCCAACAGCATAGCATGGTTGTGTGCGGCCTGATGCCCTCTCCCACGGGGAGAGGGGGAAAACCGTAGGCCGGGTAAGCGTAGCGCCACCCGGCATGTTGTTGACCTTAGAACCACGCCTCCCACATCGCGCCGACGTTGAAGTCGTCCAGCGTCTCATCTTTGGTGTTGTTCACGCGCGCGGTGCGTTCGTTGTCCACTTTGCCGCCGGTCACGTAGAAGCGCAGCATCGGACGGAACTCCGGCCCCATGGCGATAGACATGTTCTGCGACAGGGTCAGCTTCCAGCCCTTGTTGTCGCCGCCGTTGTCGTAATCTACGTGCTGCCAGCCCGCTTCCAGCCAGGTGGAGTGAACGTCGTTCCACCAGTGCATCGGGCGCACGATGGCGTTGTAGTTCTTACGGTTGTCGGTGTCATCACGGCTGTTGTCATAGTCGTGGAAGGCGAGGATGTACTCCACCTGCGTGGCCTGGGTGAATTTATACAGCCCTTCGAAGCTGGCGTAGACCGTGGTCAGATCTTCGGTTTTGTTGAACACGCTGTTGTCCGAATTATCGGAGTAGCGGGCGATCACCTTGTTCACACCGCTGTCGTTGGTGTGGCTCAGCACCACGCCGCCCTGCCAGGCGTTCAGACGCTCGTCGCTCTCAACGGCTTTGGAGTCAAAACCGTAGTTGGCGTACAGCTCCAGGTCGATCGGGCCGAGCTTCATGCCGTGGATTTTTGAGGTGGCAGCGTAGTTGCCCTTGTCACCCGTGCCGGAGCCGCCGGTACAGGTGATGCGCGACGGGTTGGCTTCATCTTCCATCACTTCCGGGCTACAGGATTCCACCGCCGCCACGGCAGCCACGTCGAACTGCACGCCGCCGATGTCGAAGTTCTTCACCCCGGCGCCCTGGCCATCGTGGTTCATCCAGAAGTAATCGTTGATGCCCTGCTGCGGACGCTGGTGGAAGTCACGACCGGCCCAAAAGTAGGCGTTCGGGTTGGAGGCCATAATGTTGGTCACCCCGGCGTAAGCTTTTTTGAGGTTAACTTCGTCGCCCCAGTGGTCGATCATCACGTTGATGTCCCAGATGGCGCCGTTATCACCCTTGAAGGCCTTGGAGAGCTGGAATTCCCCGCCGTTGCCTTCGTTACCCAGACGACCAATCGCGGACGCGCCGTTGTAGGAGCCGTCCACCGCCACATACTTCTGGTCAGCGGCCTGGAAGTGCGCGCCGTAGCGGGCGTAGCCGGTAAATTTGATGCCAAACGGAATCGCCATGTCCGGGGATTGCGCTGCGCTCTGCGGCTCGGTGATGACGTCCGCTTTTTTCGCGACCGCCGCATCCATTTTCGCCTGACGCTCGGCCAGGGCTTTATCCACCGCTTTCGCCACAATGGCGTCGATTTGCTCCTGCGTAAATTCTTGCGCGAGTACGGAAATTGGACAAAGCGCGGCGATAACCGCCATGGTTAATGGAAGTTTTTTAATCGTATTCATGGTTATCTCAATATAGTTTAATTTTATTCAGACAATAACCATCCCGCTCCGATCTGACAGAATATGTCGCTATCATCAGAACAAGTGGATTTCTAGTTTTAGGTACAGAGGTATTACATTAAATTATTTCGCCATAGACTATCTCTGATATAAATGAATAATCTCTTCAGATAATTCACGCGCTAATAGCGAATTCATTAAATGATCCTGCGCGTGCACCATAATTAAGGTCATCGGCTGGCGGGCTTCGCCCGCGTCCTGCTCGATCAGTTTGGTCTGCATCTTGTGTGCCTGGCGCGCGTAGCCATCGGCTTCACGCAGCAGGCTTTTGGCTTCGTCAAGGTTGCCCTGGCGCGCCGCATGCAGCGCTTCGAAGCACAGGCTGCGGGACTGACCGGCGTTGACGATAATTTCCATTACGGCTTCTTCTAATGCGATCATCATTTTTACTCTTTATCAAAGCAATTATTTAAGGCGGTAGCGGCAAACCACTCTCCGCTTTTTTTAATGGTGCGCTGCTGCGTCTCCAAATCGAGCTGAATAAAACCGTAGCGGTTTTTGTAGGCATTGCACCACGACCAGTTATCAATAAACGTCCACATATGGTAGCCCAGACAATTGCAGCCTTCGCTAATACCTTTATGCAGCCACGCTAAATGCTCAGAAATAAATTCGATGCGGTACCGATCGTTTATCTGGCCGTTTTCAATAAAGCGCTGCTCGTTTTCGACACCCATCCCGTTTTCAGAAATAAAACAGCGGGGGTTACCGTAATTGTCGCGCAGGTTAACCAGAATATCGTAAATACCCGGCTCGTAAATTTCCCAGCCGCGGTACGGATTCATCTTGCGGCCCGGCATCTCGTAGCTATCAAAGAACCACTCCGGCATAAACGGCGCCTGCGGGTTCACCGCGCTGTCGCGACACTTCACGCGGCGCGGTTGATAGTAGTTAACGCCGAGCAGGTCGATTTTCCCTTCCGCAATCAGGAAACCGTCTTCCGGCTTGCAGGCGGGTAGCTGATCGTAAGATTTCAGCAATGCCACCAGGTCGGCCGGATACTCCCCGCGCAGCACGGGGTCGAGGAAGCTGCGGTTAAACATCAGATCCGCGATATGCGCCGCCTTCACGTCCGCCGGGTTCTGCGAACGCGGGTATGACGGCGTCAGGTTCAGCACGATGCCGATCTCCCCCGCGTAATGCCCGGCGCGGTAAGCCTGAACGGCCTTCGCATGGGCCAGCACCGTGTGATACGCCACGGTGGCCGCCCGACGAAAATCCACCACGTTGGGGTAGTGGAAGTCGTACAGATAACCGCCTTCCACCGGAACAATCGGCTCGTTGAAGGTAAACCAGTGCAGCACGCGGTCGCCAAACAGCTCGAAGCAGATCTGCGCATAGCGGGCGTAGGCGTCCACTACGTCACGGTTTTCCCAGCCGCCTATCTCCTGCATCGCCATCGGCATGTCGAAATGGAACAGGGTGATAAACGGCGTGATGCCCTGTTCATTCAGCTCATCAATGACCTGATTATAAAAATCGACCGCGTCCGGGTTCACTTCACCGATACCGTCGGGGATCAGGCGCGCCCAGCTAATCGAGGTGCGAAAGCTGTTGTGGTTCAGCTGCTTCAACAGCTGAATGTCCGTTTTCCAGTGCTGATAAAACGTGGAGGTATGCTGCGGTCCCACGCCGTTGTGAAAACGGTTCGGCTCGCGGGAAAACCAGTAGTCCCACGTGGTTTCACCCTCTCGTGTCCCTTCCGTCTGGAGAGCGGAGCTTGCGCTGCCCCACCAGAAGTTATCGGGAAATGCGTATTTCATGACCCTTCCTCTTTGACTTAATTGCTAACTGTTTCAGCGGTGCCGACGGTTGCCTGGGCTTTCTGCTCTTCATTTTTGATGAGCGTACGCTCATAGGCGCGCAGGAATGGCAGGTACATCAGCGCCGACATCACCATGCAGACCAGGCACATCACCACCGGGCTCAGCGCCCAGTTCGCCGCCCACGAGGCGCCAATCGGCGCGGGCGTGGTCCACGGGGTTAACGAAACCACCTGGGCCAGCCAGCCGAGTTTGGTTGCGCCGTACGCCAGGCAGGCATTGACCAGCGGAACAAACACGAACGGGATAAACAGCATCGGGTTCATGATGATCGGCGCGCCGAACAGAATCGGTTCGTTGATGTTAAAGAAGCTTGGCACAACGCCCATTTTGCCGATGGTGCGCAGGTGAGTGGCGCGGCTGCGCAGCAGCAGGAACGCCAGCGGCAGGGTCGAGCCTACGCCGCCAATCAGCAGGTAGTGATCCCAGAAACCTTGCAGATAAACGTGCGGCAGCGCCGCGCCCGCCGCCAGCGCCGCCTGGTTTGCAGAGAGGTTCGCCATCCAGAACGGGTTCATGATGCCGGTGACAATCAGCGACCCGTGGATACCGGCAAACCAGAATATCTGGCACAGCAGAACGGAGAGCAGAATCGCTGGCAGCGAGTCAGACGCGGACACCAGCGGCTCCAGCAGGTGCATAATCGCCTGCGGGATGATCATCCCGGTCTGCGCTTCAATGAACAGGTTCAGCGGATGCAGGGTACCAATCACCACCATCACCGGGATCAGGATCTCAAACGAACGCGCCACGCCGGTCGGCACCTCTTTCGGCAGGCGGATGGTGACGTTGTTCTGCTTTAGCCACGCGTATACACGGGTGGAGTAGATCGCGGTGATAAGCGCAGTGAAGATGCCCTGACCCGACAGATACTGCGTCGAAATTTTGCCGTCGGCATACGGCGCGGCGACCAGCAGGAAGGCCATAAAGGCCAGCAGACCGGACATCACCGGATCGAGGTTAAACTGACGTCCCAGGCTCGCCCCAATCCCCACCGAGATGAAGAAGGTCATCACGCCCATGCTGAGGTTAAAGGGCAGCATCAGCTGTTCGCGGTAGGTCTCGGAGAAATCCAGCCAGCCGCGGGCGAAGCTGTTGGTGGTATCCGCCGAAAACGGCGGGAAGATAAACACCAGCATAAACGAGCCGATGATCATAAACGGCAGCGCGGCGGTAAAGCCGTCGCGGATGGCAATCACATACTTTTGCTGACCGAGCTTCGCGGCCAGCGGCGTAATTGACTGTTCAATCACCGCGACCATGGATTGATATAACGAACTCATGTGAACACCTTTTAGTGTGCCGCTTCGATGAGCGACAGAGCATAGTCCAGTACTTTATCGCCACGCTGCATGCCGTAATCCATCATGTCGATGGGCTGCACCGGTATGCCTTGCGTCGCTGCCTTGTCTGAGAGCGTCTTTAACATGTATTTCACTTGCGGTCCGAGAAGCACCACCTGATAGTGCGGAAACTGCGTATCAAATTCGGATACGCCGTACGCATCTATCTTCACGGGCAAGCCCCGTTCTTTTGCAACATCGATCATTTTGCTGACCAGCAGGCTGGTGGACATCCCGGCAGAGCAGCACAGCATAATCTTGAACATCGACGACCATCCTCAAAATGTAAAAAGTTATTGCGATGATGATTGGACATGATACGGAAACCGGTTTCCATTCATAAAAGACAGAAGTGTGACAACCATCAATATCCACTACTTATGACGCTAATTAACCGGATGTGGGTCACATAATTTGGCTGTTTTGACATCAAATTGAGTGGAAACGGAAAATCGGTTTCCATGGAAAACGGAAACGGATATACTCCGTTCTGGCTATAATGTGAGCCGTAGCGGTGATGGAAATTACAGACGCCAGTTGCGTCTGACAGGGGAGAGAGATGTCTACAATCAACGATGTATCGCGTCTGGCCGGGGTGTCCAAAGCCACGGTATCACGGGTGTTGAGCGGGTCGCGTGGCGTTAAAGAAGCCAGCCGACAGGCTGTTCTGAGAGCGGTGGATGAGCTGAACTATCGTCCCAACGTGATCGCCCAGTCGCTGCTCAGCCAGTCGACGGGCTGCATTGGGGTGATTTGCGCGCAGGAGAACATTAACCAGACCACCGGTTACCTGTACGCGCTGGAAAAACACCTCAGCCAGCATCAAAAACATCTGCTGCTGCGTTTCGCACACACGAAAACAGAAGTGATGAACGCCCTTGAAGAACTCTCCTGCGGCTTATGTGATGACATTCTGGTGATTGGCGCGCGTTTCCCGCTAGACGTGGACATGGACAACGTCATTCTGGTCGACTGTATGGAAGCCGATAACGCCAACAGCATTCAGTTCGATCACGCGTTCGCGGCTGAAACGGCCTGCAACTATCTCACCAGCCAGGGGCGTCGCCAGATAGCACTGATCCACCCGCACGGCAGCGGCTTTGCCGATCAGGTGCTGCTGGGTTACAAACATGCGCTGGAGAAAAACTTCCTGCCCTTTAATCGCAACCTCGTGTTTATGGACGCGACTTCATCGTCCGTTGCGCTTCAGGAATTACTCAACAACGCGTCCACGCTGAATTTCAACGCGCTGCTGGTGGCAGACGAGCAGGAAGCCCAGCGGGTGATCCCGCAGTTACAGGCGTTTAATAAATCGGTACCGGAAGACATCATGGTCTTCAGCCTCGGCGGTTCGCTGCATCTCCCGGGTATTCCGGTGATCCCGGCCATTGAGTATTCCATGGACGCCATGGCGGCGCGCATCGTGAGCTGGCTGACGGCGAAAACGCAGATGCTGGGGTCGTACGTGCTGCGTGGGGATTTGATTATTCCGGATGTGCGGAAGCGTTAAACATGTGATGTAGGCCGGGTAAGGCGCAGCCGCCACCCGGCGCTCAACCCTCAGTAATCTTCCATACAATCCACCTGACTTACTGCATCCCAGTAGGCGTCCAGGTTGTCACGCTTCACGGCGGTGATGGCATTTTTGATCAGCAGCTGATTGGCCTCAGACGACAAAATCATCGCCTGCCAGGCCTTATCGCTCTGCTTTTTCTGCGGGGTACAGGTTTTCTTCACATCTTTCAGGACCTGCTGTTTTATCTGGGCCTCTTTCTCCGGAGCGCTCTTCTCCTGCGCGTGAACAAACGCAGCGAAAATCAGGCAAACGAGCAGGCAAACCAGGTGTGCAGATTTCATTGAGACCTCCGGTAAAGTCACAGGCTTTCTCTGAAATGTATCGTTACATTCAGGCAGGCGATTCCAGCCGAAAGTATGAATTTACTTTTCACCTGGTATGAGAATCGCCCTCTCAGGCCGTTACTGAACCCCTCCACCCAGCGATTGCCACAGCGTGATGCGGTTTTGCAGGTCGGTTTGCTGCAAGGCAATCAGTGATTCCTGTGCCGACCACAGCGATCGCTGCGCGGTGAGCACCGTCAGATAATCGCCCGCGCCAGCCTTGTAACTGCGCGTCGCCACATCCAGCGTTTTTTGCTCCGCCGCCACGTATTCACGCTGGGCATCAAGCTGTTCGCTCAACGTTTCGCGCCGCGCCAGCGCGTCGGCCACGTCCTTGAACGCGCTCTGGATGGTCTTCTCATAGGTGGCGATTAGCCCCTTCTTCTCCGCTTCCGCATAGCGCAGCTGCGCCATATTGTTGCCCCCGCTAAACAGCGGCAGGGTGATGGACGGCGCGAACGACCAGACCTTCATGCCGTGGCTGAACAGGGATGACAGCGAATCGCTGCCGACGCCCGCGCTGGCGGTCAGTGAAATGGTCGGGAAGAAGTTGGCGCGTGCCGCGCCGATGTTGGCGTTAGCGCTCAGCAGGTTATGTTCCGCCTCCTGAATGTCCGGGCGACGCAGCAGCGCTCTGGAGCTGACGCCCGCCGGGATCAGCGTGATGGCGTTATCGCTCAGGCTCTCCAGCGTGCCGGGCAGCAGGTTCTCGGGCACCGTATCGCCCGCCAGCAGGTTAAGGGCGTTTTTGTCCTGCATCACCAGCGTCTGGTAGCTCGCCACGCTGGCGCGCGCCTGCTGGTAAACCGCCATCGCTTCACTGACGTCCGTGGCCGCTGCCACACCTACTTCCTGCTGACGTTTGACGATTTTGAGCGAGTTCGCGGCGCTCTCCAGGGTGGATTTCGCCAGCGCCAGATTGCTGTTATCCGCCGCCAGCGTCACCCAGGCCGTGGTCAGCTCGCTGACCATTGTCAGGCGCGTGTTCTGCGCGGTGAACTCGCTGGCAAGCCAGGTTTCACGCGCGGCGCGCGACAGGCTCTGGTTGCGGCCAAACAGATCCAGTTCGAAGCTGGAGACCGTGCCGTTGGCTTCGTCGCTCGTCGCGACGCCGCTCGCCAGCGTGCGGCTGCGGGTATGACTCAGTTCCGCGTCCACCGTCGGGAACAGGGACGAGCGCGTTTCGCCATACTGGGCACGGGCGGCGTCGATATCCGCAATCGCTTTTTGCACGTCGCGGTTGCTGTTGAGCGCCATCGTCACCACGCTTTTCAGCCGCGCATCATTCATCACCTGCTGCCACTGGCTCACCACGGCGCTGGCTTCGCCGTGCGCGCCGGGCAGTGTGGCCGGAACGGGCGCGTCCGGGCGCTGATACGTGGGATCTAATGATACACAGCCTGCGCTCAGCAGTGCTAACGCTAAAACAGTTACACGAAACATTATGACCTCCGGTTTGCGTGCTTACCGGAGAACAGACGTTTCACCAGTACAAAGAATAAAGGAACAAAGAAGATGGCCAGCAGCGTCGCGGCCAGCGTCCCGCCGATAATGCCTGTACCGATCGCCACGCGGCTGTTGGCCCCGGCGCCGGTGGCAATCGCCAGCGGCGTCACGCCTGCGATAAACGCCAGCGAGGTCATGATGATCGGACGCAGACGCGTCTGGGCGGCCCGCAGGGCGGCGCGCGTCAGGGAGTAGCCTTCGGCCACTTTGGCTTCGGCAAACTCGACAATCAGAATGGCGTTCTTCGACGACAGACCGATGGTGGTCAGCAGCGCCACCTGGAAATAGACATCGTTGCTCAGGCCGCGCAGGGAGGCGGCAATGGCCGCGCCCAGCACCCCAAGCGGGATCACGAGGATCACCGAAATGGGCACCGACCAGCTCTCATACAGTGCTGCCAGGCACAGGAACACCACGAGGATGGAGAGGGCATAAAGGCTCATCGCCTGACCGCTCGCCAGTTTTTCCTGCAACGACAAACCGCTCCACGCCCAGGTGCTGCCGGACGGCAGGTTATTCGCCAGCTGCTCCATTTTGCTCATTGCCGTACCGGAGCTGGCGCCGCTGGCGTTCTCGCCCTGAATTTCATACGCCGCCGAGCCGTTGTAGCGCACCAGGCTTTCCGGGCCATACTCCCAGCGGGTGGTGGCGAAGGCGGAGAATGGGGTCATAGTGCTGTCGCTGCCGCGCACATACCATTTGTTGAGATCCGACGGTACCGCGCGATAGTCGCTGTCGCCCTGGATGTAGACCTTTTTCACGCGGCCACGGTCAATGAAGTCGTTCACGTAGGTGCCGCCCCAGGCGCTGGACAGGGTGTCGGTGACGTCGCTCAGGGAGAGCCCCAGCGACACGGCTTTGTTGTTATCGATATCCACCTGAAGCTGCGGCATCTGCGGCAGATCGTTGGCGCGCACGGCGTGCAGCGAGCTGTCCTGATTCGCTTCGCCAATCAGCTGGTTACGCAGTTTCAGCAGCGCGTCGCGGTCGGTGCCGCCGCTCGCCATCAGCTCAAAGGTAAAGCCGTTGCTCTGGCCCAGACCGTCCACTGCCGGCGGTGTCATCGCAAAGATGGTGGCATCGCGGATGGCGCTCAGCTCCTGCGTGGCGCGCAGGGCAATGGCCTGCGCGGTGTTTTCCTCGCCTTTACGCTCTGACCAGTTTTTCAGGGAGACGAACGCCATCCCGGCGTTCTGGCCGCTGCCGCTGAAGCTGAAACCTTCGACGGTAAAGATCACGTCGGTATTGGCTTTCTCTTTGGTGAGGAACCACTCGCGTACCTGGCGGCTTACCTCTGCGGTACGCACCGCGGTTGCACCGGCAGGGAGGGTGTACTGCACCATGATTTCTCCCTGGTCTTCGGTTGGCAGGAAGCTGCCCGGCAGTTTCAGCATGGCGAACCCCATCGCGCCGCAGAGCAGGGCGAAGATCACCAGCATGCCGCCGGAACGGCGCAGGGCGCGCAGAACCTTATTCTGATAGCCGTGCTCGGTCTTACTGTAGAAGCGGTTAAACGCGCCGAAGAAGCCCTTTTTGTGCGGAGCGGTGTGATTCAGGATCGAGCCGCACAGCGCGGGCGTCAGGGTCAGCGCCACCACCACGGAGAGGAACATCGCCGAAATAATGGTGACCGAGAACTGACGGTAAATGACCCCGGTAGAGCCGCCGAAGAAGGCCATCGGCAGGAATACCGCAGAGAGCACCAGCGCAATGGCGATCAGCGCGCCGGAAATTTCGCCCATCGATTTTTCGGTCGCTTCCCGGGCGGGCAGCCCTTCGTCTCGCATAATACGCTCGACGTTTTCCACCACCACGATGGCGTCATCCACCAACAGTCCTATCGCCAGCACCATGGCAAACAGCGTCAGGGTGTTGATGGAGTAACCGAACAGCGCCAGCACGCCGAAGGTGCCCAGCAGCACCACCGGCACCGCCAGCGCCGGGATCAGCGTCGCGCGGATGTTTTGCAGAAACAGGTACATCACCACCACCACGAGGATAATGGCTTCGAACAGGGTCTGAATCACGTCCTCAACGGAGATCTTGATGAACTCGGTGCTGTCTTTCGGGTAGGCCACGTCGTAGCCTTCCGGCATCGACTTTTTGAACTCGGCGATCTTGTCTTTTACCGCCGTGGCGGTGTTAAGCGCGTTGGCGCCCGGCGAGAGCATCACCGCCATACCCGCCGCCGGGTGGCCGTTCAGCTTCGCGGTGGCGGTGTAATCTTCGCTGCCCATCTCCACGCGCGCGACGTCGCTGATGCGCACCACCGCACCGTTGGACTCGCTCTTGACGATGATTTTTTTGAACTCATCGACCGTTTGCAGACGCGACTGAGCGCGGACGGTGGCGGTCAGCTGTTGGGCGTTCGACGAGGGCAGCGCGCCGATTTTACCGGCGGAGACCTGCACGTTCTGCGCTTCAATCGCGCTCTGCACGTCGGAGGGCATCAGCGAGTACGACGCCAGCTTAGCCGGGTCGAGCCAGATGCGCATCGCGTATTCTGCACCGAACACCTGCAGGCTGCCGACGCCATCCACGCGCGCCAGCGGATCCTGCATATTACTCACCAGCCAGTCGGCGATATCCGAGCTGCTGGCGGTGTCGGTTTTATCATATACGCCCATGATCAGCAGGAAGTTGCTCTGGGATTTTTCGACGGTGATCCCGGACTGCTGCACCTCGGTCGGCAGGCGTGATTCCGCCTGCTGGACTTTGTTCTGCACCTGTACCTGAGCGGTGTCCGGATCGGTTCCCTGTTCAAACGTGACGTTGATGCTCACCGAACCGTCCGAGCTGCTGGTGGAGGTGAAGTAGAGCAGGTTATCCAGCCCGGTGAGCTGCTGCTCGATCACCTGCGTCACGCTGTTCTCCAGCGTTTGTGCGGAGGCGCCGGTGTAGGTGGCGGATATTTTGATCGACGGCGGGGCAACGTCCGGGTACTGCGCAACGGGCAGCGTGCGGATCGCCAGTATCCCGGCGAGCATGATGAGAATGGCGATAACCCAGGCAAAGACCGGGCGACGCACGAAGAAACGGGAAAACATCAGGCGTTTCCTCCGTTGGTTTTCATCTCTTCAGCTTTCACTTCCTGCCCGGCGGTGACTTTGTCGGTGCCTTCCACAATCAGCTTATCGCCCGCCTTCAGGCCATTCAGCACCAGCCATTTATCGCCATAGGTGTCGCCCGTCTCCAGCTGACGCTGCTCGACCTTGTTGCTGGCGTTCACCACCAGCGCGGTGGCGGTACCTTTGGCATCGCGAGTGATGCCCTGCTGCGGCGCGAGGATCGCGTCATTCATGATGCCTTCATCCACTCGGGCGCGGACGAACATGCCCGGCAGAAGCTGATGCTGCGGGTTCGGGAAGACGGCGCGCAGGGTGACTGAGCCGGTAGACTCATCCACCGCCACTTCGGTTAACGCCAGATGGCCTTTTTCGCTGTAGCTGCTGCCGTCTTCGAGGATCAACGACACGTTCAGCGTATCGCTGTTGCTGGCGAGGGTTTGCTTGCGTAATCGCAGCAGATCGGCGCTGGAACGGGTTAAATCGACGTACATACTGTCCAGCCCGCGAATAGTGGCCAGCGCGGTATCCTGCTGGGCGGTCACCAGCGCGCCGGGGGTCACAGAGGAGATGCCGATACGTCCGGCAATCGGCGCGGTGACGGTGGTCCAGTTGAGGTTAATGCGGGCACTTTCCAGCGCGGCTTTCTTTGACTCGACGCTGGCCTTGTCCTGCGCGCAGGTGGACTTCGCGTCTTCCGCATCCTGACGTGATACGCCGTCATCCTTAACCAGCTGCGCATAGCGCCGGGCTTTCTGGCAGTCGGCCTGCACCAGCGCCTGCGCCTGTTTCAGTGCGGCGGCAGCTTCATCATAAGCGGCGCGGTAGCTGGAAGGATCGATCTGATACAGCGCCTGCCCGGCCTTGACCGTATCGCCTTCGGTGAAGAGCCGTTTCTGAATAATGCCGCCCACCTGAGGGCGCACTTCGGCGCTCATCGCGGCGGCGGTGCGGCCGGTCAGCTCGCTGACCACGGACACCGGCTGGCTCATGAGTGTGACAATCCCCACTTCCGGAAGAGGACGCTGGGGAGCAGATGTTTGCGCATTATCGCACCCTGTCAGGAGGAGTAATGCTGCGATGGAGGTTGTTATGGTTTTCATAATCTTTTTCCAGGGTGAACGAAGCCTGCCCTGTTAATCGCTTAACAGGGAGGAGGGCTAATTAAAAGCACAGCGATCCCGCATCTCTGGCAGAGCCAGAAATGAAAAAAGGAAATTACTTATTTCCGCTAATTATTCACATGCGATTACTTCGCAGAGAAAAGCATATTTAAAATATTCTGGTATATGGGCTCTAATTGTTCTGACGGTACTTTTAAAGGCGTGAGTCGACGGTAAATCGTGCCTTCGATCATCACGGCGGTAATCTCCACGCAGCAGCGAATATGCTCATCGCTCAGGTGGGGGAACTGCTTTTTCAGGTGCTCACAGGCGTTGGCGAACATGCGGGCTTCGGCTTCGATCAGCATGTTTGCCACCAGCGGATTGCGCGTGGCCTCTGCGGACATTTCGAGCATTAGCGCATCATCATCTTCGTTAAGCGTCTGGCGCCAGGCAAGCGCCTGCGGCATCCCTTCAACCAGGGTTTTGCCCTGCATCTCCTCAATACGTGAGTCGATAATGCGCCGGATCATCTCTTCAATGATCGCGTCTTTGTTACTGAAATAGCGATAGATTTGTCCGACGCTGAGCCTGGCTTCGCTGGCGATCTGCGACATGCTGGCAGCGTGAAATCCACTGGCGCGAAAGCAGCGGCGCGCGGCGGTGATGATTTCGTCCTGCCGTAGTTTTTGTCGTTCTTCCAGCTTTGTGCTCATCGTCGGCTACCGTAAAAAGTGAGAATGATCGTTCTCATTATACGTTTTCGGAGCCTATTGGAAAGGTTTTTTTTATTTACATATTGAATGAATATTTCCTTGTTTAAACAATGGAGGAAATAAGGAGTTTTTATGAAGGTTAAGCTGTGAGATATTCAGATTGCGCTGAAAATAAGGAGAGATTTATGCACCTGAGCATTACAGATAAAGTCACGGCTGAAGAAAAAGAAGAATTATTAACGGGGCTAAGAGCCTATAACGCGCAGTATTTAGATCTGGCGACGTTTAGTGGCGATATTGGCGTATATGTGCGGGACGACAGCGGCGTCATGCTGGGCGGGTTAATCGGCGTACGTAAAGGCGACTGGCTGAATATCGACTTTCTGTGGGTCAGCGACAGGGTGCGGGGAACGGGCGTCGGCAGCCAGCTGATCAAAACGGCTGAAGAGGAGGCCCGTCGCAAAGGGTGCCGTCACGCGCTGGTGGATACGGTCAGCTTCCAGGCGCGTCCGTTCTATGAAAAACAGGGTTATCAGGTGCAGATGTCCTTACAGGATTACCCTTATCAGGGAATGCAGAGACACTATCTGACCAGGGATCTTTAACCGCCGATCCCGTTGCCGATCACGGCTAACACGTGGCGCACAACGATCTCCGGCGAGAGGGCATTAAGCCTCTCGTCATTGCGCATGCGAGAGAACGGCACCAGCACCAGGCTCAGCAGCGTCGTGAACAGCAGTTCGGGGGCCAGCGCCGGATTCAGCTTTCCTTCCTGCTGCCAGCCTTTGATGGTTGCCAGCGTGGTGTGATATTTCTCATCGCCAAAGCGCTCCTGCAAATGCGTACGCAGTACCGGCATCTCGCCGATCACCTCCTGCATCCACAGCGGGGCAAACCAGCGATACTTTTCCGCCAGTTCGGCCAGCACCCTGACCATTTCCGTCAGGGCATCCACCGGCGAATCCCGGTTGTCGGCGAAAATTGCCCCGATCCGCTCACGTAACGGCAGGAAGCGCTCCTCAATCATCGCATCCAGCAACTGTTCTCTGGAGTTGAAGTAGTAGTGCAGCATGGCGGGCGTCACGCCGGCTTCGCGGGCAATAGCGTTCAACGACGTATTGGCGATCCCCTGGCGGGAGAAGAGGTTCAGGGCGATGTCCAGCAGCTGTTCGCGGCTGGCGGTAACGCGCTTGCCGCCGCGCGGACGTCCGGGGCGGCGGGGTTCAGAATTGTCTTTTAGTGCTGGCACGGTCACGCTGTCTCTTGATCTTATCCATAACTTACCTGAATATTAATTATTCGATTAATTAATTTCAAGCGATCTCTTATGGAGTCCGACGTAATGACTCAACCTGCGAAAAAGGCGCCGTCGATTAAGCTGCTGTTCAGCGCGCTCCTGCTGGTGATGCTGCTCTCGGCGCTGGATCAGACCATTGTCTCCACCGCGCTGCCGACCATCGTCGGTGAGCTGGGCGGGCTGGATAAGCTCTCTTGGGTGGTAACGGCCTATATCCTCAGTTCGACCATCGTGGTGCCGCTGTACGGCAAATTCGGCGATCTGTTTGGCCGAAAAATCGTTCTGCAAATCGCGATTGTGCTGTTTCTTGTAGGGTCCGCGCTGTGCGGTCTGGCGCAGAACATGACCCAGCTGGTGCTGATGCGCGCCCTGCAAGGGCTGGGGGGCGGCGGTCTGATGGTGATCAGCATGGCTGCCGTGGCGGACGTGATCCCGCCTGCCGATCGGGGTCGCTATCAGGGGTTGTTTGGCGGCGTGTTTGGCCTGGCGACGGTGATAGGGCCGCTGATCGGCGGGTTTATCGTTCAGCACGCATCCTGGCGCTGGATTTTCTACATCAACCTGCCGCTGGGGCTGTTTGCCCTGCTGGTGATTGGCGCGGTATTCCACGGCAGCGCGCGGCGCAGCAAGCATGAGATTGATTACCTGGGGGCGATTTACCTCAGCATGGCGCTGCTGTGCATCATTCTGTTTACCACCGAGGGCGGTACGATCCGCCAATGGAACGACCCGCAGCTGTGGTGCATTCTGGCCTTCGGCCTGACGGGGATCGCCGGGTTTATTTACGAAGAGCGGCTGGCGTGGGAGCCGATTATCCCGCTGTCGCTCTTCCGCGACCGCAGCTTCCTGCTCTGTAGCCTGATTGGCTTTATCATCGGCATGTCCCTGTTTGGCTCGGTAACGTTCCTGCCGCTCTATTTACAGGTGGTGAAAGACGCCACGCCAACGCAGGCCGGCTTGCAGCTGATCCCCCTGATGGGCGGGCTGTTGCTCACCTCCATCATCAGCGGGCGCATCATCAGCCGCACCGGGAAATACCGTCTGTTCCCGATCCTCGGCACGCTGCTCGGCGTGGTGGGGATGGCGTTACTGACGCGCATTTCAATCACCTCCCCAACCTGGCAGCTGTACCTGTTTACCGGCGTGCTGGGCATGGGGCTGGGACTGGTGATGCAGGTGCTGGTGCTGGCGGTGCAGAACAGCGTGTCAGCCGATCAATACGGCGTAGCGACCTCTGGGGTGACGCTGTTCCGTTCCATTGGCGGGGCGATTGGCGTTGCGCTGTTTGGCGCGGTGTTCACCCATATTCTGCAATCAGGGCTGATCGACAGGCTGCCGGAAGGGGCGGAACTGCCGCGCGAACTTAATCCCGTTGCCATTCACCATCTGCCTGATGCCCTGCGTCTGGACTATCTGGATGCGTTCGGCTCGGCTATCCATGCGGTGTTTATGCTGGCGGCGGGGATTATGGTGCTGGCGTTTGTGCTGTCGTGGTTTTTGCGCGAAGCGCCGCTGCGTCGGCAGGCGTGAGGTTAGCGGTTCTGCTTGCGCCTGGACTACCGTAGCCTGATGCCCATCGCCCGGTGGCGCTACGCTTACCGGGCCTACACGTCTACCGTCACGTAGGCCGGGTAAGCGCAGCGCCACCCGGCAACAGGCCGCATATAACTTAACCGTCTTACTGATTCCTTTTCGTTTTTTAGCCTGCCGTCTCGTTGTCGATATAGTCTTCAAAACCACTGTCGAAAGGAACTGTCTCGTGAAATTTCAGTTGAGTGCTCTGGTGCTCGCGGCCCTGCTGCTGGCAGGTTGCGATCAAGGCGGCAATGATGCCAAACACATTAAAGTCGGCGTGATTAATGGCGCTGAGCAGGACGTGGCGGAAGTCGCCAAAAAGGTGGCAAAGGAGAAATACGGTCTGGATGTTGAGCTGGTGGGCTTTAGCGGCTCGCTGCTACCCAACGATGCCACCAACCAGGGCGAACTGGACGCCAACGTCTTCCAGCATCGCCCGTTCCTTGCACAAGATAACAAGGCGCACAATTACACGCTGGTCGCCGTGGCCAATACCTTCGTCTTCCCGATGGCGGGTTACTCCCGAAAGATTAAATCGGTGTCGGAGCTGAAGGATGGCGCAACCATTGCGATTCCAAACGATCCCACCAACCTTGGTCGCGCGCTGTTGCTGCTGCAAAAAGAGAAGCTGATTACCCTTAAACCGGATGTGGGCCTGCTGCCGACGGCGCTGGATATTACCGCGAATCCCAAAAACGTACAGATTATGGAGCTGGAAGGGGCGCAGCTGCCGCGCGTGCTGGACGATCCGAAAGTGGATGTGGCCATCATCAGTACCACCTATCTTCAGCAAACGGGGCTGTCTCCGGTACATGACAGCGTCTTTATTGAGGACAAAAACTCGCCTTACGTGAATATAGTGGTCACGCGTGAAGACAACAAAGACGCCGAAAACGTGAAGGAATTTATCCAGTCCTATCAGTCGCCGGAAGTGGCGAAAGCGGCAGAGACCCTTTTTAACGGCGGTGCGGTGCCGGGCTGGTAGGCCACGGTAAGCTGGCCCTCACAGCGTTACGCGGGCATCGGTGCGGCTTTCGGGCCACAGAAAACCCTGGCCAGACTGTGCGCCAGACGCGCGGGCGCGCGCCAGATCCCGCGAATTCTCGATGCCTTCGATAAGAATTGATTGCGCGATACCTGCCCTGACCTCCTGCACAAACGGGGCAAGCGGCGCGCGCTCGCTCAGCGCTGAGCGGTCAATTTTTACCCCATCCAGCGGCAGCGCAAGCCGCGCGAGCGCCTCAGCCAACTCCCGGGTTAAATCGTCCAGCCAGATTTGCCATCCCGCCTCTTTTAACCGAACAAGCGTGGCATGAAGACGATGTTGCTCAGCCTTACTCAGCCGTGTGATGGTGAGAGGATCCTGAATTTCAATCGTTAACCGCTGCTGATGGCGTAACGCCAGCAACAACCGGATAGCGCGTTCGTCGAGAAGGTGCTCTGCCGGAAGGTTTAGCCAGTAAGCGTCCCGGGCGGGTATCTGTAACAGGGTGTTGGCCTGCCAGAAGAAGATTTGCAGCGCGCTGCGCGAAGGCAGAGAAGCAAACAATATCTCCAGATTGACGTTATGGATCTCCACGAGAACTTCATGCGCGAACATCTGGCCCGAATGAAGATCGACAAGCGGCTGGAATCGCAGCCCTGAGATACGTTGCAACAGGGGAGAGGGAAGAACGGTATACATGGAACAGCCTTCAGGAAATGAAAAAAGGTTCCCGCGGACACGGGAACAAAAGGCAAACGACACACGGTCAAATTCTTAATTCAGGATCCAGCGAATGCTCTGGTAAAACGAGGGGCCACGCACGGCCTTAAGCTTGTTCATGGCGTTGTTTTTATAAAAGTAAACCAGCCTGACGTTACACCCCAGCTGACGGGCGATTTGCTTGGTTTTGAGATTACAGGAATAGCCGCGCAATACGCTGGCCTCCTCGCTGGACAGCCTCGCCGGGGTGCGTAAGCGGGTAGTCATGCCTACGTTGTAACGACCAGACTCTTGCGGCGTCTGGCTCATCAGTATTTGCCACAGCGCTTTGATATCCCCCAGGGAGACTCTTTTGCTGATTACCCCATCAACATGTTTGAATTTCAAATAGCCAGCGGATAACGAATAGATATAGATCTTCGCCGTCACTTGTTTCTGTTTAATACAGAGAATGTCGTCATTCGTCGTCACCCGGAAATGACGCGTATTCAACGGATCATAAATGATGATATCAAAGAGTTGTTCACTCATAGCAAGTTCTTCGATATGGGTAAACCCATGGAAAATAACGTCGTGTTTTTCATCAGGCTCACGCTTTCCGAGCGATTGCAGGCCAATCATCGTGAATTCGCAGCTGTCAACAACGGCAACGTGAATTGTTTTTTTATTTTGCATTGGCATTCTCCTTTCGCTGAGTAAACAGTCCATATAAGAGAAAATGGCGGTTCGCACTCTCTTATTAAAAGAATGGCGAGCACTTTTTAAATAACGCGATGCGATGGCATCAATGTAAGCCAATACAAACCGTCGAGTAAAGCTGATGCCAATTATTAGAGGAAGATAAAATTGAAAAATGGTTTTAATGGTATATGCAATTGTTTTAATCTTCTAATAATATTCATGCCAGATTTTTATTCTGTGAATGGGCGATTAATAAGCATCAGAAGGTTGATTGATGGGGTTTATCCACCGTTTTTTCAGTGGCTTACTGCTATTCCTGAAAGAAAAATTGTGATCGCGGCAGGGTTATCGACAAAGCTTTATCTGCAAGAGGAAACGGCGTGCAGAATAAAATAGAATTTTTTCTATAAATTTAATGTCCTTGTTCAGATTTTTAAGCCTGAGAAGGATAAAATCCTGGCGTGAAGAGGTTGTGAGTGATGAGTACATAAACTATTATCATTTTCCTCCGGTCACGAGAATTTAGAAAAGACATGAATAATACTGAACGTATCGTAAAGGTAATGGTGTTTTACAAAATAAATATATTTAAAGAGATAATATTCCGGGCGCTCCATGATCTTTTACCCGATTACGTACTGAACATTACTCAGGTCGATTCCACTGAACAGGCGCTGGCGGCGGTCGCGGATAATAACGTGGATGTTTTCTTCACTGAATTTAATTATCTGCTTAATCATAAAGAGTGGAGTGCGGAGGTCAGCAGCCGTTTTACATCTTTATGTAAAACCCATCACGTCAGGCGTGTTCTGTTGGTGCCCGAGCTGCCTTACGGGCTGTTAAAAAAAGTTCTGGAGATGAAATTTGAATTAACCATCAGTCAGCAGGATGAATTGACTGAACTGAAAAAGGAATTACCCGCGTTGCTCATGGCAGACGGGCAAACACCGTCGATCTCTTCGTGGCTCAGGCGGGTAATGCGGTCCGGTTCCCGGGCGCGCTCCATCCTCTCGGCCAGAGAGTGGGAGGTGCTCCATCTTATCGTGGAAGGATTTTCAACGACGGAGATTGCCCGTCATCGAAACCGTTCGGTCAGTACCATTGCGACGCAGAAGCACAATGCGATGAAAAAGCTGAATCTTTCCAACCACAGCGAACTGATTAAGTATGTGCAAGCGGTTGGAAAGATGGAGAAATAGCTCACATCAGGGATAGATAATATTCAGCGTAGCCGATGTATTGATCTTACCCTGGCTCACCTGGGCGGGCGCCCACACGTAATAGTACGCCGCCATCGGAAGGGTGAAATGTTCGTCCAGCGCCGCGCCAGCCGCCACGCTGAAAATCATCGTGGCGTTGCCACGGCTGGTGGTTGAGGTAGAGAAGGTCACCGGCGTTTGCGGGGCGTCACGTTTTATCAGGCGTAGCCCCACGCCCTGCGCCGCGCTACTGCTGCTGTCGATCAGCACCGAGCTGTCGGTTGAGAGCAGCTGCGTGCTGGACAGAAACATCTCAATTGCCCGATCGGAATTGCCGTTAACCCCGACGTTCTGACAGCTCATGTTCAGTGAAAAAGGCGTCAGCCCCGGCTGTGAGGATGCACTGAGCTGGGGAATGCCGAGCGTCGGCAGCGCTACGGTCAGCCCCGCATTATCAAAGGAACAGGTAGTCAGTTTTGGCGCGTATTTGATGATCATCGGCTGACCAAACATATCCCGGTTGTCGTAAGGCCACTTGAACCCGCTGAATAACCACTGCGCTATCTTGATGACCTGATTGATTGGCCAGGTGATGATTTCCCAGAAGGATAACCCACTCATGTCGCTGACGAACAGAACGTCGCTCATGTTCGCCGTATCCCCCGTCAGAGTAGTGCCGCTCTGGTTAACGAGGGTGAAGCGAACCGTAAACGGTGTGTTCAGCTCAGACGCCGTATGGCTACCGCTGGCAGTCAGGGTTTTATTGGCCGGGGGATTGGTGATCTCCGCCCGCACCATATACTTGTTATTGCTGAATCCGAGGATGGTCGCGTATTTGCTGTCGGTCGAGAGGATCGGCGTGTAAGAAAATTCACTGTTACCCGTCGTACAGTTGAATGAGCCGCTGTACTGGGTGCTGAAGCTGCCGGTCCATGTGGGCGTGGCCGGGCTCAGCTTATCCGATAAATCAATGGTAATCGGTGTGCCATAAACGATGCTGCTGCCGGAGCAGGTGGCATAGCTCATCCCACTAATACTGGAGAGGAGCAGGAATATGAATGATCGTAACATTTTGATAATCCGTAATTAATGGCAAACCGATGAGAGGCTGTTCAGCCCCCAGGCTGGGGCGGAGATTTCGCACTTCCCGCCGCGGAGATGCACGTTGAGCGCGCGTGGCGGCTGTTCAGCGCGGATATACAGTACGCTGGCCTGGCCGACATACCCGACAGATTCACCGTGTTCATCCAGCACTTCGGTACCAAAGGGCAGCGGTTTGCCGTCGGCACGCGTCGCATGAAGTACCCATGACTGGCGTTTGTCGGTTTCGAAGCGGATGTAGCTCACCGCCCCGTCGTAAGGGGCCACGTTAGCCATGTTGCCGATCACCTCCGCGCCAGCGCTGTTTTCCGTTTGCGATAACGTAATGGCGTTTTTGCGATACGGGGTGGCGTAAGGCACCAGCGCCACGCCATCGCGGTTCGTCATAATGCTTTCATCGCCGTTCACCATCAGTCCCTCCGCTTTTGGCGCATCGACGATAGTCATGGTTGTGCCGGTTTCGTTTGAGGCGAGAACGTGCCACGGGTAGGCCACCAGGCTTCCCCGTCCGCTGAGCCCGGTCTGGCGGTAGTCGGAGGATTCGCTGTAAGAGCCACCGAGTGTCGCGAAGTTCGAACGGTACGCGGCGTTAACGCTTGCCGCATTTTTACCCCCCCGCGCATTACTGCCGGAGAGGGTGTAGCTCAGTCGGTTCGACGCCAGCGCGTTCCCGCTCATGCTGATATTGCTCTGCTCGTAATGCGAATCGCTGGCCGTCAGGCTGGAGGTGATCCAGGCATTATTATCAAACAGCGAGAACGGCAGGCTGAGGGAGAGGTAAAGGCGCGTCTCTTCTTCACTGTCCCTGTTCCGTACCCGGCTGGCCGACAGGGTATAGCTGGCGCGGCCGATGGCGTTGGAATAGCCCATCTGGTATTCGCGCGTGGTTTGCTGTGAGTTCCAGTAATCGCGCTGTGTGCCGGAGACAAATACCGTGCCCCAGTTATTGAGCAGGCGCTGATTAAGGTTAAGCGTAAAGGTATTCTTGGGCTGCGCCGCGCGCAGGGCATCCCAGGTGCTTAGCGACATGTCGGGCGCAACGCCAAACCGATCTTCATAGTCGTCGTACTGCGCTCTCAGGCGCTGATACCCTTCGCGCGAATAGAGCGCGTCGCTGAAGCTGTAATAGCCTTTAGTGGAATAGCGATATGCCGCCAGGGTGAAGTTGGTGGCGGTGGTATCGATAAATTTGCTGTACGACACGCGATAACTCTGACCGCTGCTGGTGCGATCCTGTAGGGTGGTTTTGGCGTGGGTGACATCAAACGAGACCGCGCCAAACGGAAGGTTCCACCCGGTACCGACAAGCCCGGCCTGGTAGTTATCGCTAATAATCGTCCCGGTATACCCGGTGATGAGGTTATTAAACCCGTAGCGCAGCGTGGCCTGCATGAATGCGGGTTCGGCATCGAGCGTGTTCTGGTGCACTTTACCCGCCACCACGCTGTACTGACTCACCCCTTCTTTTAGCATCCCGGGCACGGCGGAAAACGGCACCGTGAAGGACTGCTGTGAACCGTCCGCTTCACGCACCACCACCAGCAAATCGCCCGCAGAGCCGGTAGGCTGAATGCTGTCGAGGGTAAACTGGCCCGGCGGTACGTTCTCCTGATAGATCACGTTGCCATTCTGGATAACTTTCACCAGGGCGTTCGTCCGTGCCACGCCGTGAACCACCGGTGAAAAACCCTGCTGTGAATTTGGGCGCATCTTCATGTCCGACGCCAGCGACACGCCGCGCACGCGCAGGGAATCAAACAGATCGCCAGGAATATAAAAGTCACCCAGCGTCAGGTTGGATTTCAGCGAGGCCAGGGGACGGCGCAGATAGCGGGTATTATTCTGCCAGCTACTCTCTCCGCTGGCCGTTTTCCGCCAGGCGCTGCTGTCGCGAAACTGCCAGCCGAACAGGTTGGCGCCGGAATCCAGCCCGGCATAAAAATCATCATTTGTGTCTTTCGCAGCGCCTTTTGCACGGGTGTTATACCAGGTCGTGTTCCACGAGAGCATCAGCGCCGGGATCCCCTCGTCCCAAAACTGGGGGGCAATGTAACCTTCTTCAGTACGCAGCACAGCCGCCTGCGGAACGGTAAGCGCCAGACTCAGGGTGCTGGTATCGGTTTTGACTTCACCGCCCTGAACCAGATCGCGCAGCTGCACCTGCCCGTGCGCAATGGCGGGCGCAGGCACGGACGTGGTGTTGATGCCAAGCGACCGGGCATCTTTCCAGGCAAGGCGGATGTCGTCACGCTGCTCGCCGTAGATGACGGTATAACGTCCCTTCCAGCTGCCGTTTACGTAGATATCCATCTCCTGACTGCCGGCAGGCATGGCGTTGTTTTCGGAAAAGCGAGACAGATCGGACTCACCGGATGCGCCAGCAAGCAGGGAGGGATCAAACGAGACGGCCCCTGATTTATGCGAAAGCAGAAGCGTGCAGACTGCCAGCAGACAGAGTCTGTTTTGTTTCATTTTCATGGTGAGTCTTTCCGATCACTGACTGGTGAAAGTCCGGGTTTTATACGCGCCAAGATCGTCCACATACATCAGCTGGAAGGTCTGTCCGCGATTAACCGTATTTTTTGCGGCGACCGTCAGCTGCCCAAACGGGGAAACCATCGGGGACTCCTGGAGCATTTTCGTTTTACCCAGCGAAATATTGGCGACCGTAATATGGAACGGACTGTTATTTGTAATGCGAAAGCGATCGCCTTCGGCGGCGAGCGTCAGTTTCGCCACCGCGTCATCCAGCGTGCCTTTCAGCGCAGCGGGCCGGTAAAAAAGTTTGATACGGGATTTAATCGCCAGCTGAACGGTATTCTGATTTTGCAGATTTTCAGGTCTGGGCGGAATGTCGAGGACATTCAGGAAAAAGACGGATTCGCGATCCGCAGGCAAGCTGGACGGCAGCTTTTTAATACGAAGCTGTTGGCCATTATGTTCGTTAACTTTTATCACCGGCGGCGACAGCAGAAACGGCACATTGGCTGTTTCCGGCGTGGAATTAATATCACCGTCATCTATCCAGGATTGCACCAGAGCGGGCGCATCGCCCGTATTCATTAACTGGACGATCACCTCTTTGTTATTTTCAGGATAAAGGACACGGGTGCCATTAATGACAATATTGGCCCATGAGTGACCGGTGCTTAGCAGTAAGCCTGCCAGCAAAATTGTCTTGCGCATGATTGCAACCTTAAATACAGGCTCTGCGAAAACAGAGCCTGAATAATCATTATTACAGGTAGGAAATGGTATACGTTACGTTGGAGCTTAACTCGCCCACGGTGGCGGCAGCGGCGTTCGTTTTATAGTAATAAACATCCAGCGTCAGCGTCTCGGAATCTGGCGCGGTCGCTGTACCCATAATATCCGTAGTGTAAGGCTGGTTCAGGGTAATTGGCGTAGACGAACCTGGCTCCACTAACGCAAAACCGACATTACGTGCCACACTGGCATCGCTTTCGTTCACGCTGTTATTCAGCAGGTATTTACCGTCAGTGGAAATATTATCCGCGCTGGAGAAATACACTTTCAGCGGGGTACCGGTTGTTCCGGCTGCTGGTGAACAACCTGAGAAGGTCAGCGCAATAGATTTTTTATTCTTAGTGATCAGGCCAACCGTGGTGCCTGCATCTTTTACCGAAATAGGGGAAAGCGCAACGGTAAAGTCCGCGCTTTTACCGCCGTTAATGGTACAGGTTGTATCGGTAATAGCGCCGGTAAAGTTAATGATACCACCCGCTGAATTGTCTGCGGCAACTGCGCTGGTAGAAGCAATAGCGGCGGCCAGCAGTGATACGGTCATGATCGATTTGAACATGATAAACTCCATGAAGATTTGTGTTATTTAAAATGAATGTTAATCGGCTACACATGTCCCTGATGTACCGGCTAGACGCATGGCGACTCGGGAGAATGCTTTGACGATATTATGTTGCACTAAAAAAGTACATAACAAAACATTATTCCAACAACTTCTAAAGTTTAAGATTATAATCTTGCGAGTTAGTTTTTTTTAATGTTTTAACCTAAATGCGTTAGTTCGAATATTTTTATTAATGATTTAATAATTGTTAATTAATGAAGCTTTATGAATTCATCTCTCAATTAATATCACGCGACTTGACCACACAAACTTTAGACTTATTATTGCCTGGCAAATGCACATAATTTTAACAATGGCGTAATAATAATATGAAGTATCTCATTGATCTTACAATGCTTTATGAAGTCGACACCGGTATGATCATGATTAATGGAGAGGAAGAGTCATCCATTAAGTTATCTAACCAGGCGGGTCGTCTGCTTTATGAACTTATCATCAATAATGGTAAAACTCTCGACAGAGACGACCTGATAAAGAAGGTCTGGGAGGATCATGGTTTCTCTGGTTCTTCGGTAAGTCTGAATGTTGCCATAAGTGAAATCAGAAAAGCATTTCGTACTTTAGGATGCGATCCTTTACTGATAAAAACGATACGTGGCAAGGGATTTAGCCTTGCCGCGCATATTGAACATCACACGGTCAGGCCGCCGGTCGTTTCAACGCTTAGTGAGCAATCTGCCTCTGAAGCATTCGATACGCTAGCGCATAAGAAAGATGCCGATCCGCCTAAACAATTAATATCGCTGCACAGACTCTTTATTTCTCTTTGCACGTTATTACTGATTACCGTTATCGGCACCGCTGTTTTACTGTTGCACCAAAGGGATTCCTATGCCGAGAGCCTGAAAGATTCTGATATGCATCTGCTCGGTAAAGTGGACCGGTGTACGGTATACCTGATCGATAAGAATATGTATCAGCCGCGACAGCACTACTTTAATCACGTAAAAGAGGTCATTGCCAGTCAACATATCGACTGTCAACACCAGGTTGCAGATGCTTACTATTCCAGGTTTAAAAAGTCGCAGATAGAAAATTATTTCCTGGCCATCTGTTATCAGCAGGACAGTATCGACGATTATAAGAACTGCATTTCTTACAGAAGCCTGACCGGGAGTTAAAATATGTCAAGGACTAAAATGAGTGTACTGTTCAGTATCGTACTGGCGCTGTCTGCCATCGCGTTGTTGTGGATCTATTTTACCAGAACGCAGGATGAGGGGTTTGGCTGCCAGTCAGATACCATTTCCTGGAAAACCTATTCCACGGGTGAGTTAACCGATATGTCGCTAACCACGCTTTTCCTGTTTAACAACAAAGATGTTGTGACGGTTATTCATAAAGGCGTACTCAAGAAAGAGGGCAAAAGCTACCTGATTGACAGAAATTACACGCTCAGCGTGGAAAAAGTCGACGGAAGCAATATCTTTTATATTAAGGATAAAAAGCTGAATAAATCTGAAGATGATGCGGCACCGGATGGCGTTGTAAACGAAATGTTACTTGATAATATCAACTTCTTCTATATTACCCGCGTTAAACCGCACGCCTGGTTAATTAAGGGGCTGGTTTTGCCTGTAATGATGTGTGTGGCTGTTCCGACGTCCTGATATTTCTCTTTATTGAAAAATCGATATTTATCTATTGCTCGGGAAATTGAGTGATTTACTCAATATGTAACAATAAGATACGAGAAATTTATTTATATTTTTATTGTTATTCTCCGGCGAGTGAATTTTTCTGTATTGCCTCGTTATTTTGCGGCTGTCTATACTCCGCCTCGAAAAAGGGGCTCCCCTTTTTATACACGTGGATTCTTTTTTGAAGGACTAAATAAATGAACAAACTGAACGCTATCGTTCTGGGCTCCCTGTTGTCTGTTTCTGCCCTGAGCGCAGTTAATGCAGCAGAAACGACGGCTTCTGCCACCTGGCAGGCAACCGCGACCAAAGACAGCGAATCCGACCTGGTTGTTACGCCAACGCGTGCTTTGAACTTCGTTTACAGCGCCAATACCAAATCTTTCAACACCGATACCGGTCTGTTTGATGTGGCTATCCGTGGCGATCACTCTACGGCGACCAGCTTCAAACTCGAAGCTATCCTCGACGATTCAAACAACACGCTGTTCAGCGTGGGCGGTGAAGCGACCAAGCTGAAAGTGGGTGCGCGTTGGGGCGGTAACGACCTGGGCTCTATCGGTGGCACCGTGGGGGCGAAATCAACCGCATGGACCACGCTGGTTGATTCTTCTTCTAACACCGGCGTCTCTTCTGGCCTGTGGAACCTGACCACCAGCGCAGGCGCGGCGGCAGATACCGAAATTACCGGCCAGGACAAATTCGTCTTCTACGTTGACTCCGCTCAGGACAACGCGGGTACTGCGAAAGAGTTCAAAGACCTGACCAACAGCCTGTGGGAAGGGACCGTATCTGTTGCGTTCCGCGCAACCTGGGGCTAAGGCCTGATCGATCCAGGGGCGCAAGCCCCTGTTTAGGGAAATAGCATGTTTAACCTCAAATCCGCCTTCTTATTATTATTATTTATCTCTTCCTCCGCGCTGGCCATTAATGTGGGAAAAGTCACCACCATTATTCCTGCGGATGCTGACTCCACCGCCAAGGAAATAAAAAACGAAGCAGACAGCGTGCGTATTGTTTCTGTTCGCGCACAGCGGATCAGTAGCCCAATGGATGAAGGGATCGTCATTAATCCGGAGAAAGTGGACGAGCTGTTGCTGACGCCCACGCGCATGGTAATGCCCGCCGGTACCAGTAATATTGTCAAATTTTACTATCACGGGAACGCCGATAACAAAGAGCGTTACTACCGCATTACCTTCACGGATGAAGGGGTGAGCGAAGAGGTGGACAGCGGTTCACCAAAAAACGGTACCGGGATGACGCGCGCGGTGGTGAGCACCATTCTGGTGGTTCAGCCCCGTGATAAGAAGATCGACTTCGTCTATGTGGCGGGGAAAATAACGAATAAGGGCAACACCGCTTTTCGCGTCAATGCGACCGGAACCTGCCTGAAGCCGAATCCGGAATCACCGACTACGCCGTGTACCAAAAACTTCTACCTGATGCCGGATACCTCGCGCGCTATCGAGGATATCAACGTTACGGATAACCATTTTCATCTCGGAATATGGGACCTGAAACAGTTCATACCTGTTAAGTAAGGATGCATGGTGAAAAATAAATTAGTGTTGCCGGTGATGATGGCTTGCGCATCCGGCACGCTGCCCGCGCTTGCGCATGCAGCCTCAAGCTCCGTGGTTATCGCTAATTACCGTTTTCCCGACTCGCTTTATGCACTGCTGGAGCAGGGGATCAAAATTCCCGTCTATCTGGTGAATACGCGTCCACACTCAGCACAACAAGGGAACCACGAAGGCACGGCGAGCGAATATGTTCGTATCGGTGACGTGACGCTCTTTGCAAAAGATCTGAAGCTGGGGCTGAGGGACGTTCAGGTCCAGGAGTCTGATAACGGCATTCGTCTGTCAAAAGAGATGAGAACGTTATTGCAGAGCATTAACGACAAGCAGTTTGATGACCAGATGCGCATTCCGGTAAGTACGGGGTCCGCGTTCGAGCTGGATCAGAAAAAAATGCGCCTGTTGCTGAATCTGTCGCAGAGCGACTACGGGGTAAATATCCGCCCGCGCGAGGTGGATATTGATGCGCCCGAGTCTGACGATCTGAGCGGCACATTCTCCTACAACCTCGGGGCGTATCACACCGAAAGCGGCTACGGTGACAGCTGGTCATCGGGCTATCTGAACGCGAGAAACTGGATCTCAATGGGCGTTGATCATGTGCTGATCGACGGCTCTGGCTACGTCAACGAGAGCAGCAGCGATACCCAGATGAACGCGGTTATGTGGGAGCGCGACTATCAGGGGATGCGCTACGCCGCGGGCATGCTGAACGGCTGGGCGATGCAGTCTCTGGCGAGCGTCAGCGGGATTTCCGGCGGTGAAGTCTACGGCGTTTCCATGGGCAACCAGGCCAACTCCCGTAAGCGCGATAACACGCTCTCTCTGACGCCGGTGGTGGTCTATTTCCCCACGGCGGGCGAGGCCCGTATTCGTCGTGACGGGCAGCTTATCGGGATTCAGCGCTTTGACGTCGGCAACCATGAAATTGACACCAGCAGCCTGCCCTACGGGATCTACAGCATCGAAGTTGAGGTGGTGAGCGGAAGCCGCACCGTGTCGCGTAGCATGTACACCGTGAATAAGCCGTTCTCCAGCAACGTGTCGGAAACGCTGCGCTGGCAGATGTGGGGCGGGATGTATAGCCGCGATAAATCCGTCGTCAATTATAAAAAATACGCGAAACACAAAAACGAGCAGGACAACACCTACTACTACGATTACGACACCAAACATAAAGACACCATGTCGCTGGTGGGGGCCTCGTTCAGCAAGCGCAGCGGGATGGTCGACTGGAACGCCTCCACCTACATGATGCGGGAACACATCGTCAGCGAGCTGTGGGCCTCCATGAACCTGACGGGCTATTTCTCGGTGAATACCCAGACCATGGCCGCCTCCGACGGAACGTACCGCGCCAACTACGGCGCGAATCTCAGCCTGCCGTGGCAGATCGGTTCGGTCTGGTACTCCCATGAACAGCTCTCCAGCGGCAAGTTCCTCGATATCTATGAGAGCAAGGGCAACACCTGGGGCGCCTCCTTTAGCCTGCCGTCGTTCGGCCTGCCCTCAGCGGGCAACCTGAGCCTGATGCGTCAGGAGGACGACCTCTATCGCTATAAACGCTATCAGCTGGACTACTCCCAGGGGTTATACGCCGGTCGCTACGGTACGGCGCGCCTGCGGGTGGGGATGTCGCGCAACAAATACGACGGGTATTACGAAGAGAAAGATCGCTACGTGATGCTCGATTTCGCCATACCGCTCGGCAATACCGTGTCGGTTGGCGTTTCCCACAATCGCGATACCGGCACGGCGCTGAACGTCAGCGCCAGCCGCCAGTTTGAAGGCGATTACCTGAAATCGGCCACCGCCAACGTCTCGAAAGCCTTTAACAGCCGCCAGGATCGCAGCGTAAGCGGCGGCGGCAGCGTGAACTTCGACACGCCGTGGAACAGCAACATCCTCAGCGTCCAGAGCGGCATGAGTAAAGGATGGAACTCCACGCTGACCAGTGACGGCAGCGTGGGCTGGTCCAAAGAGGCCATCGCCGCCGGGAAAGGCACCGAAAGCGCAGGGGTGATTGTCAGTACCGGTCTCAAATCTGATGAAGCGCTGACCCTGAAGCTTAACGGCCGGGCAGAACGCATCAAAGGGGATAAAACCTGGCTGTCGCTGCCGGCATACCAGGCTTATGACCTGGAAGTGATGAACAGTGAAACCGGTACGGAAAGCTATGAGATTGGCGCGAATGCGCGTCGCCATATCACGGTTTATCCGGGCAATACCGTGGTGATGAAGCCGCAGGTGAAGAAAATCGTCACCCTGTTTGGCCGCCTTGTGGATGCAAACGGCAATCCGATTGGCGCCACGCAGATCAAAAACCACGTTGGGCTGACCCGGACGGAGAACGACGGACGCTTCGTGATCGACGTTGATAAGAACAACCCTGTCCTGAGTATCGCCACGCCGGACGACAGCGTCTGCGAAGTGCGCCTGGACATTGAGTCTAACCGCGGTGCGCTGTGGCTCGGGGACATCTCCTGCGACAAAGGCGATTTCGTCTGGCAGGAAGCAAAAGGAACGCAGGAACGTGACGATGAAAAAGATATTCGCTCTTAATTTGCTGCTGATGAGCGCGGTGGCCCATGCGCAGGAGCTGCCCTATTTCGCCATTAATAATCCGGACAATAACGGTACGGGAAACAGCGCGGGGCTGTTTAGTCTGAACAGCACCTCGACCGCGTTTTTACACGGTTCGCGTGAGTGGCCGACGCTGAGCGCGAAAACGAATAACGGTATCGCCACTTACATCCCGGACAACAGCTACAGCGGTCCGGCAGGCAGCGCGTTGACCATCGACTTTTCGGTGACCGGTTCCAGCGCCTCTCCGTTCTTTAAAGGGACGGCGTGTTCCTCGTCCTGCGGCAACACGGGGTACACCCCGACGACCCGTTATACCGATACGTCGATGGTGGTTAAGCCGCCGGTGATGGAGCCCGGCACGTCATACGGGCGCTGGGTCCTGGGCGATCCGTTCTTTAACTATCTGCTCAACGCCGCGCCAGGGGATGAAGTGACCATCACCTCCACGCCGCAAATCAGCTCCATCAACAAAGTGACCACCACCAATACGCTTCACAAGGTGGGCACGCTGACCATGACCAACGCCAGGGCGCTCAACCTGGGGATTGACCCGATCAGCGGCGAGGTGACGATTGTCGATGGATCAACAGGGGCCACCTGCACCAAATACACCCGCAACACGATCTCTGGCGTGCTGTGCGACCTGCTTGAATACACGTTTGTTGGGGAAGATATCTCCGGTTACAACGGGGGGCTGGCGCTCACCTCTTCCCGCGTCAACAGCGTGCTGCAATCGCACATGAACGGCGGCACCGGGCTTGCCGCCGAGCTGACCTTCGATGAAAACACCTGGTACAGTATCTCCGGCGGTATCCTGAGTGATACGCGTGTCCTGGCAAACACCTTCCTCGCGGCGCCGCAGAAAAACGGCGGCAAAGCGTACCTTAAAATATTTTTGCCGAAAGCGTTAATTCTGAGCGTGGCGCAGGCGGGGGACGGCAGCAGCATTGGCAATATCGTCAGCCTGTGCCTGACGCCCGGCAACAGCTCGCTGGCGGCGGATTTCTGCTTCCAGCCGGGGGGCGGCCTGGTGATTAACCCTATTCAGCCGGGGCTGGAGATTACGCCCGACAACCCGGATTACGCCCTCGATCCTGACGGTCTGGGCGGCTCCGGGAAAGGCGCCATCGGCGAAACGCCCATTGAGATCCCCTACACCATCACCTACAGCGGGGCGCAAAAAGATGCGGCGATTGCGGTCACGGTAAAAGTCACCGGGCCTACTCAAAGCCTGAATGGGGTGGACTACTGCGCCTTCAGCGGCAACGGCTTTACGGTTCCCATTCCGGGCAACGTGCTGGTGGGGAAAAGCCAGACGCGCATGGCGCATAACTGTAAAGGCGAGGTACTGTCGATCCCGGCGCCAGCCACCCATGCGGAAGAGTGGGACAAAATGAGTTCCGGCGTGACCGATATGTGGCTCTGGAAAACACCGCTGATCCTCCAGTTCGTTATGGATAATCCGGTATCGAAGACCACCTATGACGGAAATAGCTGGTTTGGCGAAGTGACCGCGCAGGGAAGAATAGATGTTAGCGCATCCTGGAATTAATCAATCATGACTGGAAAATTCCTGGTTATTTTTGCAATAAATTGCTTCATTTCCACAGGGGCAAATGCTTTAATTATCGAAAGTCTGAATATTGATTTTCTTCCCGAAAGAGAAGTTGTTTTTCAGCCGATAAAAAACGATACCAGCGAACGTCAGAATTATACCGTTTCGCTTATTCAGGTAGACGTTCCTAAAGAGAAGGGAAAAGAAACCGAAATAAAAGACGGCGAAGTCATGTATTCGCCTAAGCAATTAACGCTGGGGAGCGGTGAGCGCGCGGGTTTTAAATTTTACTATACCGGCCCGCATGACAACAAAGAGCGATACTATCGCGTAAAATTCACCGAGACGCCGCTCCAGGCAAAGGTCATCACGCGCAAAGGCCAGCGCATCCAGTCTGATGTGGTGGTCTCGCTTGAGGCTATTTTGATTGTCCGTCCATGGACACGACATTTTGATTATGCGTTTAGCAACGGGGTGGTGAGTAATACCGGGAATACCTATTTTAAATATGTTTCCTCGGTCGGGTGCAGTACGCAATACAATAATTCAAAATATATTCCTCCAGGGCAACGGCTGGAAATAGATAATGCCGGGCAGGCTGCAAGGCGAATGATTATTTATGGCAATAAAATCATTCCGCTGACCACCTGCCCGTAGCAACCGCTTTCCTTCATAAAAGGAAATTAGCCTTTAGCATCATGCTAAAGATCCATTACTACAGGAGATAAAAATGAAAGCGATTTCATTCGTAGAAGCGAAAGACATTATTGGCGGCGCGTTAAACCCGTTCGCTGGTCTGGTTAAAGGTGCACAGCTGGGTTACGACACTGGCGCTAGCATCATGGGCATGGTTGGCGGTGTGGTTGGCGGAGTTCTGGGTGGCGCAATGGGCTTCCTGGGCGCGCTGGTTGGTAGCTACAACTAATTCACGTTTACAGGAAAAGTATCATGCAAGTTATCGATTTCAAAAAAGCACAGGCCATCATCGGTGGTTGGGATCCGTTTGCTGCCGCTATTCAGGGCGCAAGCGCGGGCTATAACGCGGGCAGCCAGATGTTAGGCGCGCTGGGCGGCACCATCGGCGGCGTATTCGGCCTGGTGGGCGGCTTCATCGGCGGTTTCTTCAGCGCCTAAGCGAGAAGCACGTTGTACGCATGGCCCGCATTGCCGGGCCATTTTTTTATTTCAGCCACGGATCATTATGTTTTCGCTCTTTCAGTATAAAAAACAGGGTAAGACCCCTGTTATTCGCCAGCATGAATTTACCGAATGTGGACTGGCCTGCCTGGCGATGGTGTTGGGGCACTATGACCACCATGTCTCCGTCAGCCAGCTGCGCCGGGAGATTTCCGTTTCCGCCGATGCGGGAACCTCAATGGCGGAATTGTTGACCCTTGCCAGCGATAAAAATATGTCTGGCCGGGTGCTTAAAGGCGAAATCACTGAAATAGAAACGTCTGAGCTGCCGCTCATCGCCTTCTGGCGCGGCAACCATTTCGTGGTCATCGTGAAGATCGACAGCCGCAGCGTGACCGTTCACGACCCGGCCAGCGGCGTGCGTCGTTACCGCCTGAAAGAGGCGGAAAAACTGTTTTCCGGGTATGTGCTTGAGCTTAAGCCCACGCCGTGTTTCGAAAAGAAATCCCCGGATGAAAAGCTCACGCTTGGCCGGTTAGCCAATAAATCTCCGAGCCTGTTCCAGCGCCAGCTGCTGCTGTTTGTGCTCTGTATTTTTACTCTCATCACCATGCTGGCGAGCCCCACCTACGTGCAGCTGATTATGGATGAGGCCATTTCCCGCAGCGACAGCGATCTGGTGATCCTGCTCACCGCGATCTTCGCTATCGTCTTTATCTTTGAAGTCATCGGTAAATTCCTCAAGCAGCTGCTTGAGATCCTGATGCGTAATATTGCCTATGACGATTTAAGCCAGTCCGTGCGCCACTACATGCTGCGCACCCAGACCAGCTGGTTCCGCTCGCGCCCGCCGGGCATCGTGCTGGCTATTGAAAAATCGCTCCACGCCTGCGCGGAGTTCATCAGCAATGGTTACGTGCAAATTCTCTTTTCCAGCCTGATCGCCGTCACCAGCCTGCTGTTTATGCTGCTGTATAACGTCAAAATTGCGCTGCTGACGATGCTGCTGATGGGCGTGTTTTTCCTGATCCGCTTTTCGCTGATCGGCCCCTATCAACGCGCGGTGGATGACTCCATCGAGCGTACCGCCCAGTATGAATCTCTGCTGGTAGAGACACAGAAAGGGATCATTACGCTCAAGGCGAACAATATGGAGCAGGCCCGGGATGCGGTGATGGACAAATCCCAGCGCGAACACATCGCCGGGCTGATGCGTAAAGAGCGGCTGCTGGCCCGCTTTGACGTGGCTTCGCTGCTGGTGATCAATGCCGAGCAGCTGCTGGTGGTCTGCTTTGGCGCGTGGCTGATCCTGGAAGGGCAGATGAGCATCGGGATGCTGTACGCCTATATCAGCTATAAGCGCTATTTTTCCGATGCCATGGTGCAGGTGGCGCAGAAGCTGCTGGACAAAAATGCCCTTAAGGGGCCGCTGGATCGCGTGGGCGACCTGCTGTTTGCCCCCTCTGAAACCAGCCAGTTTGGGAAGCGGATTGTCACCTCGCCGGTCTGTCTGCAATTTGAGGATGTCTCATTTGCCTATCCGGGCCGGGAGGCCACGCTACAGCATATCAACATGACCCTGAAGCAGGGCGAAGAGGCGGTGATTGTGGGCCAGAGCGGGTCGGGAAAAACCACGCTGCTGCGTCTGATCTCCGGCATGCTGCTGTCATCGTCTGGCACGCTGCGGATCAATAAGATCCCCATTGAAGAGTGCGATCTTTCCTCGCTACGCCAGCACATCCGCATTGTCCATGCAGACGATATTCTCTTCACCGGCTCGATTCTGGACAACATCGCCTGCTTTGACAGCGCGCCGGATAAAGAGCAGGTCATCGCCGCGTGTCGGCTGGCGGAAGTGGACCACGTCGTCGCCCGTCTGCCGCACGGTTACGAAACGGAGATGCTGCCGGGGAACACCTTTTTCTCGGCCGGGGAGATGCAGCGTCTGGTCCTGGCGCGCGCCCTGTACAGCCAGCCTAAGCTACTGCTCTGCGACGAAGTGACGGCGAACCTGGATAAGACCACCGCGCAAAAGGTGCTGGCGAACCTGCGTAGCCTGGGGATTGGCCTGGTATTTGTTACCCACTCGCCGGACGTGGTGGGCTGTCAGGGGCGTCTCTATACCATGGAAAACGGCACCCTGCGGGAGAGTGCGCCATGATGTTTCTGCCGCGTCTCTATGCCCGACTCTGCGCGCGCCAGGCCGGACGCACCTTAATGGCAAACCGGATTGCGCAAAACTACAGCCAGTTTATGCCCTGCCCGGAGGCCGATGTGCCGGCTGATTTTCTGCATCAGAACGCCCATGAGCTGAGCGGGTTTAACTTCGTGGAACAGATTTTCCCGCCCGCGCTGTGGGCGCGCAACGTTCGCTTCGATCTGCATGCGTACATGGCGCAGTGGACGCAGGATCAGGGGTTTTACAGTTCGCCTCGCACCCTGCTTCTGGGCATGCGCTGGGCGGGCTTTGGCCTGATTATGGATGCGCTGCTCGCCACCGCGCCAGATGATGTGCGCTTTCAGTTTATTACCCGTCACCCTGCGCTGCACAAGCTGATGGCCGCACACGACGGACGGCGCGCCGGCTCGTTTTTCGCCCCTCAGCGCCTGGTGACGGTGCTGCTGATGGATGAACGCCTGCCGGATGCGCCGCTGTTCCCAATTCAGGCAGGCGATCGCAAGGCGTGGTTAACGGACGTCTCCACGCGGTTTTTATCCCGTTATGGCTACAGCGTCCGAACGCTGCTGCCGGTCTGTTCGCTGCACGCGGCAGAGTTTGGGCTGGAGAGCCAGGCGTATGCGCCAGAGGATTACCGTCTGGCCGCCGCCGACACGCTGAACGCGCTGCGCAAAACCCCCACGCTCTGGAGTGGATGGGACGATCTTTCAGTGATTTATCATGGATGACATATCGTGAAATTAAAAAACCGAAGCCGACAGCGTCGGGCGCTAATCCCGCACCACTTCTCAAAAAGCTATCAAATCAACGCGCCGCGGCTGAAAACCGTGCTGACGCTGTTCATCGCCTTTTTTCTCTGCCTGCTGGTCTTTGCGATTGCTTTCAACTTTTCGGAAACCACGCTGGCACGCGGGGTGCTGATCCCGGCGCAGGGCGATGTGGAGGTGCGCGCCAGAGAGTCCGGAACCCTTGTTGATTTTGCCGTCCGGCCCGGCCAGTACGTGAAGGAAAACGATCCGCTGTTCACCGTGTCGCAGGACTATGGCGGCAAGCAGGGCTCGGTGGTGCAGTTTGACCGCCAGCAGATGGAAGCGGAGAAAAAGCGCAGCGAGCAGCGCATCCAGGCCATTGAGGACTCGATTGCGTCGTATCGCAAAAATCTGGCACAGCAGCTGGCTCTCACTGACAAGCAGATCGCCGTTTCCCGCGATAAGGTGAAGAAGCTGCGCGCGCTGTTAAAAAACAGCACCGACACCTACGAGGCGTGGAAATCCGTCTCCGGGAAGGGCTATGTCTCCAAAGTGGATCTCGATAAAAGCCATAACGATGTGCTCAACGCCCAGCTCAACCTGACGCTGGAGGAGAGCACTATTCTTGAGCTTGAGGCGCGCAAAACCAGCCTGACCGACAGCACCCAGTCGCAAATTGACTCGCTGAGCGAAGAGCAGCTGTACGTGAAAAACCGCATCAGCGAAATTGATCGCAACCTGTCCAGCCGGGGGAGTTCCACCATGGCGATGCTGGCCCCTTCAGATGGCTACGTGGTGGCGATTAACTTCCCGCCAGGCCGGGCCATTACGCAAAACAGCGAGGTGGTGGTGGTGATCCGTAAAAATACCGCGGCGACGATGGAGGGGTACCTGTATGTTCCGGCAACGGGGGTGGGGCGCGTGGCGAAAGGCGATAAGGTCAAGCTGCGCTTCGACTCCTGGCCCGTGGACAAATACGGTTCCGTGGAGGCGACGCTGTCCGATTTCTATGAGGTAAACATTGATGCCCATTCGGCGCTGATCCCGCTCCAGGAAGGGCAGAACTACTACCTGGCTAAAGTGCGCGTCCCCTCCTGGTTTACCGACCCGGACAAGAAAAAGCGCATGCTGATGGGCGGGATGACGGTGAACGCCGATATCGTTATCGATCGTAAACCGCTTATCAATCTGCTGATTGCGCCGCTGGAAAGGGTGCGCAAGCGGTTTATCGATTGACCCGATTTCATCGATCATCGCCCTTTAGCCCACATTCTTAACGGCACCCTGGGGCTATTCTCCTTCTCATACCAACCGGAGGATAGCCCATGAACATTACGCAAATTCGCAATGCCACCCAGCTGATCACTTACGCGGGAAAACGCTTTTTAATCGACCCAATGCTGGCGCCAAAAGGTGCTTATCCGGGTTTTCCCGGCACCGCGCGGGCCGATATTCGCAACCCGATGGTCGAGCTTCCCGTTGACGTTCAAACGCTGCTGGACACCGATGCGGTGATCGTCACCCATACCCATGACGATCACTGGGATCAGTATGCCGTTGAGCTGATCGCCAAAGACAAGCCGATCTACGTGCAAAATGATAGCGATGCCGCGCTGCTGCGCGGACAAGGCTTTCACAACCTGACGGTCATGACCGACGAAACGACGTTCGGCGATATCCGGATTGCGAAAACTTATGGCGGCCAGCACGGCACTGACCGCGCTTACGCCGTGCCGGAGCTGGCAGAGCGTCTGGGTGAAGCCTGCGGCGTGGTCTTCCGTCATCCCGATGAGAAGACGCTTTATATCGCAGGGGATACCATCTGGCGCGACGCGGTTGCGGCCGATCTACAAAAGCATCAACCGGACGTTGTCGTGCTCAACGCTGGTTACGCCCACGTCATCGGGTTTGGGCCAATTATCATGGGGGAAGAAGATCTGCTTAACGTGCATTTCCTGCTGCCGCAGGCGAAAATCGTGGCGACCCATATGGAAGCTATCAACCACTGCCTGCTGACCCGCCGCGCGCTGCGCGAGTATGTTGACGCCAACGAGATAAGTGACGCGGTGAGCATTCCTCAGGACGGCGAAACCGTTATATTCTGAGTGTTAAAGGGGAAAGGAGAGACAGATGCCGCTTGTTAACGTTGCTATTGTCGCGGTGGACGGGTTTAGCCCGTTCCACTACTCCGTCCCCTGCATTCTGTTTGGCGATACGGTATCCGGGGAAAAGCGCTTTAACGTCACGATCTGCGCTGAAAAACCGGGATTCCTGACCTCGAAAGACGGTTTTGCCCTGCATGCGACGCAGGATTTTTCCGCGATCGCATCGGCTGAAATTGTGGTTGTACCCTACTGGCAGCACGTACTGGAGCGCCCGCCTCAGACGCTGCTCGACAGCCTGGTTAAGGCCAGAGACAACGGGGCGGAAATTGTTGGGCTGTGTCTGGGATCGTTTGTGCTGGGCTATGCCGGCATACTCAGCGGCAAACGGGCCGCCACCCATTGGGAGTTTGAACACCAGTTTCAGACGCTGTTTCCGGACGTTCGACTGGACATCAACGCGCTCTACGTGGACGACGGCAATGTGATCACCTCGGCAGGTACCGCCGCCGCGCTCGACTGCTGTTTGTATATCATCCGCCAGCGCTTTGGCAGCGTCGTCGCCAATCAGATTGCCCGCCGGATGATCGTCCCGCCGCACCGCGAGGGCGGGCAGGCGCAGTTTATTGCGCAGCCTGTGCCGAAAGATACCCGCGACGGGCGGATTAACTGTCTCATAGACTACCTTCAGCAGCACATTTCCGAGCCGCATAACCTGGATTCGCTGGCGGACGTGGTGTCGATGAGCCGACGCACGCTGACCCGCCATTTTATCAAGGCGACGGGCATGAGCGTTGCCGACTGGCTTACCGCCGAGCGACTGCGGCGCAGCCAGATCCTGCTGGAGTCCGGCAGTCTGCCAATCGAAAGCGTCGCTGAGCAGGTGGGGTTTTTATCAGCGGTGACGTATCGGCAGCAGTTTAAGGCGCGCTTTGGCGTCAGTCCGGCGGAGTGGCGTAAGACGTTTCGCGTTAAGCCGTTTGCAGCGAAAAATAATGCTGGCGAGATGGAATAAAAAGACGTGGGCGACTTCTTTGCCTTTAAAGCGGGCGGTAATGGGTATGCATCAGACGGGTTACAAGCACTTCTCTTCCGGTTAAGATAATCCACGTTACTTTCCAGAAGAAAAGGTAGTGGCATGAACAATATTGAAACGCAGTTACTTGAATCAGGTTTCACCGTAAAGGAATTAGCGTATCTGAACCGAAACATTAGCCGTTATGGTTCATCCCTGCTCGAGGTGGTGCTTGAGTTGGGCAAGCGTTTCATCATGGTACTGTGTATTACTGCGGCTGTGGCTCTGATTTTCCTGGCGCTTCTTTTTTTCGCTGAACATTACAATATTGTTTCCGGCGGTATTTCTCTTTTCATCGTATTGATTATTGCCTGGTTTTTTCAACCCCCAATCATTGCTTACAAAGCCTGGCGCTTCAGAAAGAAATACATTAGTTCTGGCCAGACGCATTAGAAATTAAATCAAACGAGACTTTTGCAGAGACACCCCAGCCGACAATTTTCATAGTGAGCGCTGCGCGATTCATTCCGTCGACTTTGCGGTAGAAATCCAGCGGGAGATAACGAAACAGACGCCATGATTCGGGTTTCCGGATGGCGCCAAATACCGTATAGACGCTTGCTGCCAGGCTTACGCTATTGAATACCCCAAGTGCTGATTCACGTTTAAATCCCATAAACTGAGCGATATCCATGACGCCATCTGCCAGCATACCTTCGGAGTTTGGTTGATGTTGAAGCGTTCTGTTAATTTCTTTTGAAATGGCATTTGCACCATCCATAACCAGAATCGCTCCTGCAAGCGCACCCACTGGATTCATTGTCATCATTGCACCAACACCTGCAACAATCTGTAACCCTGAAAGCACAACCTTAATCGATGAGATAACGTAACCGACGACTTTGTTATTTTCTTTAACCAGTTCAATCTGAGCAAAAAGCTGAGCAGTACGGGAGCGAAGCATTCTGCTTTGCTCAAGAAGACTTTCGTTCTCAGCCCGGATGTTTTTCAGGCATTCCATGCACTCTTCATCACTTCTGGCTGCCCGGGTAGCACTAAATTGTTGCATCACAAACTGCCGAATATCATCCATAAATTTAATCCGTGCGAGTCCGTCGCTGAGATGTTGCCCTCCGACAATATTCGCAGTATTGATGAGCTTGCGGGCTTCAAGATTTATCATTGTTTCAGCCCATGCGCGGGCGTTCTGACCAGGGAAAAGTACAATATCCATTTTAATTTTCTCATCTGATAACCAACGTTTACAGATTATCCTGGCATCAGAAACTGGCAACAATAAATTTGATAATCTGTCGCGAGCGCAGAATTCGCCGAAGGTATATACCGACGGAAATCATCTTCGTCGTTGATGGCGACCTTGAAAGTGGTGACTGCATAAAAGAAATGCATTACCCCAGCCGCTCCATCCGCGTCTCCCCCTCCATCATCGACAGCTGATACAGCGAAAACGATCGGTGCTTCTCAATCAACTGCGCCAGCTCCGGCGAGTGGCTGGTGAGCCAGATCTGCGAGTAGCGGCTGGCCTCGGCAATGAGGCTTGCCAGAGCGGGCAGCATCTGCGGATGCAGGCTGTTTTCCGGTTCGTTGAGGGCGATGAATGCGGGAGGGCGCGGGCTTAACAGCGCCACCGCCAGGCACAGAAAACGCAGCGTCCCGTCGGAGAACTCTGCCGGTTCCAGCGGTCTGCTTAGCCCCTCGCGCTGCATCATCATGCGGAAGCGCCCGCCGGTGTTGTCGCTGTAAAACACGCAGCCGGGGAAGGCCTGGTCGAGAATGCGCATCAGCAGCAGCTCGTCGCCAATTTCTACAATGGTCTGAAACGCGGCGGCCAGGTTCGCGCCGTCGCTGGCCAGCACCGGGGAACGAAAACCCACCTGCGGCGCACGGATCGCCGAGCCGGATGAGACGGAAAACTCATGATAAAAGCGCCAGTTACGCAGGGACTCGCGCATCTGCGACACTTCGGGATAGAGGTGCGGTTCGCCGAGCTGCCCGAACACCGACTCGTTCTCATACAGCGTACCGCTGTGGGTCACTTTTTCGTGATGCACGTTGTTCAGGAAAACCGCCTGATTCTTACGCTTCATCAGCTGTGACGACGGACGACGGTGCTGGCCGCTCAGCCAGATAGCTTCCTCTTTGATCACCGGATCGAGCTGAAACTGTGAGGGATAGGGCAGCTTTTCCACGAACCCGACCTGAAGCTCATATTCATAGGTTTCCGTTTCCACCGCCAGGTTCATGCGCCGCAGCTGATCGCTGCGGGTTTTGCCCGCCCAGAACACTTTCAAAATTCCCCCCTCGTTTGCCAGCGCCTGGGAGAATTGCCCCTGCGCCGCGCTGTGCATCAGGTAAATCGCTTTATAAATATTGGATTTTCCGGTGCCGTTGGGGCCGAACACGATGTTGAGCTGTTCCAGCTCAAGCGACATATCGCGAATTGAGCGGTAGTTCTGAATATGCAGATTTTTGATCATCGGGGTACTCCGCTGTGCATGCTTAACCTGTACAGAATTACAGTATTTTACGCTGAGCGCAAAAAAAAGACGACAGTGAGGGTGTCGTCTAAACGGGGTACAGCTTTGGGCCTCTGTGGGTCAATGGGCCTTCGCTTCTTTCTTATCAGGTAACGGCCAGACGCAGACCCAAATCATCAGGATAGGGATCAAAGTAGTTTTGCGTCATCAGATACCGGTCAGGGTATTCAGCCAGATAATGCTTAAGCAGCGTCAGCGGCGCGAGGATCGGCAGCAGTCCGTCCCGGTAATGCAGGATCACATCACGCAGTTCTCCGCGCTGGCGGCTGTTCAGCTGGTTACGGAAATAGCCCTGAATGTGCATCAGCACGTTAGTATGATTCTTCCGCGAAGCGGGTTTTTTCAGGATATTCATCAATTTGTCGCGATAGGCCACGAAAAACGCGTCCAGATCGTCCCACTCATGCAGTGATGCCACAAACGGACCAATTTCACGGTAGCCTGCCTGATGGTGCGCCAGAAGCTGAAGCTTATAGCGGCTGTGAAAGTCCAGCAGGGCACGGCGCGTCAGGCCATTTTTACGCATTACGTTCAGTTCATGGAGAGCAAAAACGCGCTCAACAAAGTTTTCCCGCAGTACCGGATCGTGCAGGCGACCGTCTTCTTCGACGGGCAGCCAGGGGAAAGTTTCAAGGAGGGCGGCGGTGAACAGCCCGACACCCTCCTTGCGGCCCCGGTTGCCGTTTTCGTCGTACAGCCGCACGCGCTCCATGCCGCAGCTAGGGGATTTTGCACAGACGATAAACCCTGACAGATCGCCGATTTTCGGCAGATAATCTGCCGTAAATGCGGCCATCTTCTGCGTGACGTCATCGTGCGGCGCTTTGCTGAACCGCATTTCTGTCTCGCCGCCAGTGGTCATCACCAGGCGCAGCGCCGGACGAGGCGTGGGCAGGCCGATAGCCATTTCAGGGCATACCGGGCGGAAAGCGACCCACTGCGCCAGCTCATCCATCACAAAGCCCATACGCTTATGTCCGCCGTCAAAGCGAACGGCGGAACCGGTCAAACATCCGCTAATACCCAGCACAGGTTTTGTTGTCATGATGTGCACCTCCCGATCTCATATCTAAAAGTTACACAACAATGCGTATTTGTCCAAGTATTGACGGGATTATTTTTTAATCGTCTTTAAAATCAAGGGCAATCAGCTGCCCTTGTAGGTTGAGTAACCGTACTGGCTGAGCAGAAGCGGGATGTGCAGTTTTTCATTGGTGCGGGTGACGGTGAACAGCACCGGCACTTCCGGGAAGAAGGAGTCCAGCTTTTTGCCGTGGAAGTAATCTGCGGTTTTGAAGGTCACTTTATACACGCCTGGCGCCATATCCTGATCCTGCGGATAGAGCGATTTGATGCGCCCGTCGTGGTCAGTTTTACCGCTGGCAATCGGGGTCCACTTGTCCTGCTCCTGCTTTTCCAGCGTGACGGCCACATCCGCTGGCGGCATACCGGTTTGCTGGTCCAGAACGTGGACGCTCAGGGTACCTGCCGGGGCGCTGAACGCGGCAGGGGCGAAAGCCATTGTAGCCAGCATCATCAGAGGGAGTGTCTTTTTCATCGTGTTTTCCTGTTGAGTTGTCGGTGACAGGAAAACGTTAGCACTCGCTGCGCGAAAAAATATTCAACTTTTCGTGAAGTTTGCCACAGCAGAAAATAATCAGAGGATAATTACCTCAAGGGAAACCTGCTGCTGCCACTGCGCAACCTGCTTTTTCCGCGCGGCGGTAAGTTTACCGCTGGTAACCAGCAGCCATTTGCGATCCGGGAAAATTTCCGGGGCCAGCGCGGCAGGGGGAACCGGCAGTATGTCGATGCGGTGGCCCTGGCCGGTGCGCGTCAGGGCTTCAAGCCAGATCTCACACGGGTCGTTCAGATGCCAGCCGCTGATGAGGATGTTATCGCCCGGCGCTTTTTTATCGCCCTCAAGGCAAAACGAGGTATAGGCGATGAGGATGCCGTCGAGGATTTCACGCAGCGTCATGGCGGCGGCGACGTTGGCCGATATCTGGCTGCGCAACGGACGCAGAACGTTAGTGACCAGCTCTGGCCTTGGGTATTCGCGTCCGGCGTCGTAAATCATCTGACGCAGGGATTCAATTTTCCCCTCCTGCAACTTTTGCAGCATGGCCTGTTGCAGGGTTTGCCAGTTATTGGCGCGGCGCGGCACAGGGCGTTCCAGCAGTGATTTTACCTGGCCGATGGGTACGCCTTTTTTAACCCAGTCGAGGATTTTCAGCGCCTGCTGAACGTCCTCATCGCTGTACAGGCGGTGACCGCCGTCCGTACGCTCGGGTTTGAGTAATCCATAGCGTCGCTGCCACGCCCGAAGCGTGGTGGCGGTGATGCCGCTGAGTCTGGCGAATTCGCCGATGGAGTAAGCCATGTCTGCATCCGAAGAGAAGGAGTAGTCTCAATATACTACGAATATTCCCCGACGGGATGAAGCGCCGCACGGGTGCGCTACACTTAACGTCCAACCGCGTAAATGAAAGGAGTTCTCATGAGGCTATGGCCTGTCGTTACCGGTGTCGCCATTGCGCTGACGCTGGTTGCCTGTAAATCTCCCACGCCGCCGAAAGGCGTGCAGCCCATTACCGGCTTTGATGCCAGCCGCTATCTTGGCAAATGGTATGAAGTCGCCCGACTGGAAAATCGCTTCGAGCGCGGTCTGGAACAGGTGACCGCGACGTACGGCAAGCGCAGCGATGGCGGTATCAGCGTACTGAATCGTGGCTATGATCCGGTGAAGAACAAGTGGAATGAGAGCGAAGGAAAGGCGTACTTTACCGGCGAACCGACTACGGCTGCGCTGAAGGTATCGTTCTTCGGCCCGTTCTACGGCGGCTATAACGTGATCAAGCTGGACGATAAGTACCAGTACGCGCTGGTCAGCGGCCCGAACCGCGACTACCTGTGGATTTTATCGCGCACCCCGACCATTCCGGAGGCGGTAAAACAGGACTACCTGAATACCGCACGCGATCTGGGATTCCGGGTCGATCAGCTGGTGTGGGTTAAACACTGACCTACTGATACGAAAACGTAATGCTCGCCAGGGCGTTAGCCGAGCCGGGGACCAGCTCTCCGGTTCGGATGTACTGCGCCTGGAACGGCAGCGATAGCGTTTGTGCTGCGCTGGTGGTCTGGATGAAAAACTGTCCCGTCGTGCCTGCGGCCGAGCTGTCTGGCCCCATCATCAGCGGCCCGGTACCGTTATAGAAAAACTGCACGCCAATGCCGGAGGCCGTGGAGTCCCCGGTCAGCGTCACGACCGACGAGGTATTTGACGGCGTGGTCTGATCGGTCATTACTGCGTTAACCGCCACGTTCTCATCGCAGGTCAGGCTGACGTTAAACGCCTCCGATGGCGAGGTGCTGCCTACGCTGGGTAGCGTGTGAACATCAATGGTGCCCAGGTCGACGTTGGCGCTTTTCGTGCCTACCGTGCAGCCGCTTGCCGTCACCGTGATGGTGGTCGGGTTGATGATCACCTGCGCAGTTTTCACTTCGTTGTTATAGGCCGTCAGGATCGCCGCGTTAATGGTGGGGGTCTGGTATACGCCGGATTTCAGCGGAACGCCGGTCTTGATAAACGTCACTTTTGCCGACCAGCCCAGTGTGGAGGCGTAACCGTTAGTCCCGTCGGCCGGATAACTCTGCGTAATGCCCGTCTGCATCGGGACATAGGTGGTGCCATTATAATCTTTAAGCCCAAGAATGAAGCCGATGCCGGGCACGCCCGTTTCAAATACCATGTAATTTGCACCATCAAGAATAACCGTGATGCCGGTGGCCGTTACGCTGCTGCTCGGCTCCAGCGTCCCTTTGGAGCAGGTAAAAACCAGGCCGCACCAGAACACTTCCGAGACGCTCGCAGTGGCGCTCCATTCAGAGCCGATCGTATTTCCGGGCACGATGGAGTCTGCCGGGCCGGACCATGACATGGGTGTTGGCGAAAGGGTGATATCCGATGTCCAGGAGAGGGCAAGCGCCTGAGAGGTCATGAAAAACAGGCCTAAAAACAGTAAACGCATTATTGATACTCCGTCGTCCAGGTCGCCACTGCCGAAACGTCTCCGGCATTGACCGGCGCACCCGTGGCGGCCAGTCGCGCATAGAAGGTCATTTTTACGCTGTCATCCCCCGCCGCGCCGTAAGCAGTGGTTTGGGTGTCCAGCGGGATAAGTACGCTGTCTTTATCCAGAATCTGCACCGCCACGCCGGTCGCGCCGCCGTCAGCGACTTTCAGAAGCTGCGGGTTTTCGTCATCCGGCGTACCGCTGAAGCGGATTTTCACGCCAGCAAAGGTAGGGCCGCACGCTTCAAGGGTGAGCGTGAAGGGCGTTTTGATATTGCTGACTGCCCCCGCCTCGCTAAATTGCTTTACGCCGAGGGTGCCCAGCGGCACGTTTTGCTCCTTCGAATCTTCCGAGACAATACAGGTATTGCCGATCACGTTGCCGGTCACGGAAACCAGCACGTCATAGCCGTGTACGGGGACGGTGATGAACATCAGCAGGATCAGGGGGAGAAACCGGACGGTTACTGACATATGACCTCCTGGGAATACAGCCCGGTGCGGGCCTGATAATTTTTCGGGTTCAACGCATAGCGGATCGTGCAGCGCTGGGCGCTGTCGCGTCCCCATACGGCATGCAATGTTCCCTTCGCTGACAGGCCGGTCAGATACACGCTGCCGCCATCGCCGACGATACCGCTGGCGTTGTCATCCTCTGACGAGACCAGCGTGCCGAAGGGGAGCACGTCTTTAGCGTGATGCACGATAAACATCGCTTTTGCCCCCTGACGCGTGGTGAGGATGGCGCGAACCAGTGCCCCGTCGGTGGGGATTTTATTGGCGATGGCGTTCTCAAGTTCCACGTCATTGCCCACGGTGGTGACATCTAGCGCAACCTGATTAACGCGATACGGCGTGGCGTACGGGATCACCGCATAGCCCAGGCTGTCGGTTTTGATGCCCCTGTGGTTGAGCACGGCGACATGGCTGGCGCCCGGGGCTTTCACCAGGATATTGGTGTTCCCGAGCGGCTGGCTCAGCGTCAGGCCATCCTCATGCAGCACCGCGCCGCCGCTCATCCCGTAGCTGAGGTTGCGGGAGTCACCGGCGTAGCTGTAGCCCAGGTTATAGTCTCCCCACGCGCCCTCGTATTGCAGCGCGGCATCGCCGCCGTAGTGCTGCTGCGCGCTGTAGCGCTGGTTGACGCTATAGAAAAGATTCTCCTGTCCTGGCAGATAACCACTGACACCGGTACTCGCGGTGGTGCCAGCGGGATCCGCATGGGTAGCGGTAAAACGGAGACGGGTCGACAGCGCCGGGTTACCCAGCGGCACCGACAGGGACAACGCAAGGATATTGTCTTTCTTGTTGTCGTACAGGCTAGAGCTACGCTGGGCGCTGATGCCAAGCGACAGATTACGAAACGTTGCGTTCCACGCGAACTGCAAACTTTGCGTGGTTTTTGACGTATTCCAGTAGGTTTGTTGATCCCAGGACAGCGACAGCGCGCCGTATTCGCCCATCGGCTGCGACAACAGCAGCTGATTTTTTGCCTTACGCGACATATGCAGGTTGTAAACCGTGTCGTAGCGGGTGGTGACGGTGCCATCGTCTTCTACGGTCTGTTCTGGCGCTCCGCCCGCCATGCCTTTGTAAGTGGTATCGCTGAGAGTATAAAACCCTGCCGTTGAGTAACGCAGCGAGAAGAAATTGACCCGCGTACCGATATCGTTCAGCAGCTTGCTGTACCGCAGGCGCACCGAATCCCCGGTGTAGTGCTGATTATCAGCCAGCTGGCTGCGGGCATGGGTGAGGTCGAGGGAGTAGGCGCCAAAGCGGCCGAGATTCTGCCCGATACCTAAGGCCAGGCCGTTGTAGCGATCGGAAAACTGCGCCCCGCCATAAAACGTGAGACCGTATCGCCAGCCCAGGAACAGCTCGCCCTGCGCGAAGGAGGGCGAGATCTGATTGCCCGCAGGGCGGTATTTCCCGGCCCCCAGAGCATATTTCACCTGACCGTTACGCACCAGATTCGGCACGCTGGCAAAGGGCAGGGTGTATTGCGTCTGGCTGCCGTCGCTCTCCTGAATGGTGACCGCGAGATCGCCGCCGGAAGAGGTTGGATAGAGATCTTTCAGCACAAACGCCCCCGGCGGAACCGAGGTTTGATAGATAACGTTACCGTTCTGGCGAACCGTCACCGTGGCATTGCTGCGCGCGATGCCGCGCACTTCAGGCGCGTAACCGCTCAGGCTGGCGGGCAACATATTGTCATCGGTCTTCAGGGCAATCCCACGCAGGCCAACGGCGTCAAACACCTGCGATGAGGTGAACGTTTCACCGGCATAAACCTGGGCACGCAAGGCGCGGATATCCCGCTGTAGCCAGGTCTGGACGTGGGTGAGCTCGTTACTCTCTTTGGTCCACGTGGTGAAATCACGCAGCCGCCATGCGCCCAGGTTGGCGCCGCTGTTCAGGCTCACAAACAGCTGTTGTTCCCGCGTGCGCGTCTCGCCCCGGTAGTCATTATTCGCGCCATTGACCACATAGTTCAGCCACGCGGCAGGGATGCCGGATTCCCAGCTCTCCGGGCTGACGTACCCGCGCGGCAGAGCGCGCATCGCGCTTTGCGGTACGGTGAAGTTGAGGGTAAGCGTCCTCTGGACAAAATCAAACCGGGTATCGGCGAACGACCGGGTTAAAAAAATGCAGCGCTGCGCAGGCGACAGCTCACCCCCTTTCGCCTGACGGCTGTCGATGCCAAGTGCGGCGAATTGCGCAGGTGTAAGGCACGGTAGGGCTTCACCGGCGGTGTTTTCAGCGACGCGAAACGTGACGTTTCCTGTGAACGCGAACTGGGTGTTGATATACACGTTAAGATTGTACTCGCCCGGCGGCAACGCGCTCCCGGCGTTGACCCAGGCGAGGTCGGCGCTGTTTGCCTGTTCGCCGTTAAGAAACGCAGGATTAAAGTGCAGCTCGCTTTCGGCAGCCACGGCTTGCCGAATCACCAGGGCGATCGCCGTGGCGCACAGGATTTTAATTTTCATGTGGTCACGCCTTACTGTTTTTATTATTGGGACAATGACGTGCGGGTGACGGGCGTCCAGGCCCCATAATCGTTAATCGTCTGGTAGCTCATGCTGCTCGCATGGCTGAAGGTGTCTGCCAGCGTCACGCTGGCTTTCGGCGGCACCATGACGGGCGACACCGGCCTGCCATCAATTTTCAGGTTAATGGTGGTGAGGTAATACGGCGTTGGGTTGGTCAGCGTGACCTTGCCCGCGCGGTAGGCGCCTGCAAGGTTTTTCCATGCCTCTCCTGCGCCTTCCCGAAGCGACTCAGGGCGATAAAAGACCTTGATGCGGTTGGCAGAGGCGAATTGCAGCGAATTGCCGGAACCGTTTTTAACCTGCTGTGGGATAGCTTTGACCGTCATCCAGTACAGCGTTTCGCGATCGGCTGGCAGTGCGTTGCCGCTGAACATGATTTTCACCGCGCTTTCGCTGGCGGGCTTCATGACGTACAGCGGCGGCGTGATGACGAAGTCGTTGGTACGGCTCCCTTTCTCGTCTTCCATCCATGACTGGATCAGGAACGTGGCATCAGGGTGGGTATTTCTTACCTGCATCATCGTCTGCGTCGTCGCGCCTGCGTAGACCAGCCGCGTTGCACCCAACCCCACGCCGCCTGCATACACGGCGGATGAACATAACGTGCCAGCCAGACAAATCCATGTGTTTACGCGCATTGTGCGTCTCCTGAAAGCTGAGTCAGACCCGGCCAGCAGACCGGGCCTGAAGATTACGAATAGGTCACGGTGTAGGTTGCGACCGCGCTGGCATCACCCGCCGTGGCGTTGCCCAGTGGGGAGTAATATTTCGCGCTGAAGTTCAGGGTGTTCGCCCCCGCACGCAGGGGGATCGCTGCTGCCGGCTCACCCAGCCTGACGACGTTGCCCTGTTCATCATAAAGACGGATAGCGACATGCTGCGCCGAGCCCGCGCCGCCGTTTACTCCCGCGGCCAGGCTATTCACATCGGTACTGTCCGGCGTACCGGTGAAGGTGATAGCCACGGTCGTTGCGGCAATGGGGTTATCTTCCGTGGACGCGGAGGTATCGGCGATTTCGCAATCCTCCAGCGTGATGGAGAAGGCTTTTGCGGTACTGGCTTCACTGCCTGCGGCAGCCAGCGTGGCGGTACGCACTTCACCCATGTCGACGTCGATATTCGCGCTACCGGCGCTGATGGCACAGGCGGAGGTCACCACTTTACCGCTAAAGTTAACCGTGCCGCCGCTGGTGGTGGCGGCCAGTGCTGAGCCCGCTGGCAGCAGGGCGGCAATGCTTAATGCCAGCAGAGATTGGCAAGTAAGGCGTGCTTTCATTTCATGGTTCCTTGGTTTTTTTATTACGAGATTTGCTCTGAAAGCGGCAGGTCTAACTGGTTAAAAAGACCAGCAAATCTGTCTTATTCCTGAGCCCGAGTTTTCTTATCGCTGAGCTTTTTAAAGCGCTCACGCGGCGATAAGAAAGTTTCTCCAGTTCTGCGATGTAACGTATATCCAGTCCGTTCCTGAGTTCCTTTAATACCCTCCTTTCTCCAGGCGTCAGCGATAACGCCGCTGGCTGCTTTTGGGGCCGATAATGGCTATCGACCATTTTTGCTAGCTTTATCCGCCACTGATAAACCGTGTTCTGTAGCGAGATATAGGCATCAATATCTTCCCTGGCCCATAACAGGGAATGGGCAGAGGTTGAGTACAGGCAGATAATCACCTCTGGATGCGTGGCTTTGATTTTTTTTAAATATTTCAGTGAGCCATACCCTGTATGGTATTTCTCTGCGCCGGATATAAATAAGATATCGATACGAATCGACGACAGCGCCTTATCCAGTTCCTGATAACCTCCTTCGATGATAATGATGTGAAGGTCGTCGCGGATGCTGCGTAATAACGTTTTAATGCCGTTTCTTGCATAATGATCGCCGCCCATCAATGCAACAGTAATATGCTGTGTTATTTGGTTATTGTTCGTCATGTTATTCCTCGATTTATAATAGTAATCAGGCGAATTATTTATAAGGGTATCGCCAGTATTCTCGAAGCAATGACGTATTGCATAGTGTAGGCCTACTATACGTCGGCCAATAAAGAGGTAATCTGAATTAATCTAAAATTGTATTAATTACTAAGATCGAGACCGGTTACGACGCTTCCCTCTGATTGGTCTTATTCCGCTTCGCTTTCTGTAAATTATGATAGCCGCTATTTTTAATGAAAATTTAGCTTTGATAAATGTTTTGTAAGGAGTTTGTCGTCTGGTGTCAGTGCGGGTGTGAAGTTGCTGACGGGGAATAACAATTTACGAATGTTATCATCGATAAAAACTGATAGAGAGGTGGCTGAAAAGCATACAAAAACCATGTAAATTATTGATATTTGTCAGGTTGAGAAAACTTAAGGCTTAAGAGTACTGAATATTTCAGACACGCATGTCCGTGGCGTACAATGTTTTTTTATGTAGATATTTGTCAATGTCAAGAGGCGATGAGAGCGCCAAAAGGAGAGGCTCTGATAAAAGAGATGCTGTCGATAGTCAGATACTTCTGTGGAGCGGAAATTCACTTCACAAAACATCATAATGAGGATGATCGCGGATGAATCGGCTCTGCAAGCCGCATTCTACAAGGGTTGAGTTCTTATGCAGGTTCAGTGAAGCTTAAGGGATGAAATATAAATTAAGATTTTTCGCCAATGGCGAAGATATACAGCATGCCGTTAATCAGTCACATTAATCCCGACGCGAATGTCATCACATACATGCGGTGACTCAGGTTCAACATCTGTTAACCGGAGAATTCATACTGCCCCTATGCATAAGCATTACATTATAAATAATATCGTCGAATTTCATCCTGCGGCCAGCACGTTACGTGATATCAACAATCCTGACTGTGTGGTTGTGTTAAATTCGCCAGCAGGCCGATGCCTGTTGTTATTAATCGACAGAGCGGGGTCGATTGTCACTCAGCAAGAGTTCCTTGATATTGTCTGGCAAAGCCGCGGCATGCTTGTCTCCTCCAATACCTATTACCAGAACATCTCCATCCTGCGCAAAGGGCTCAAAAAGATTGGTTTTGAAACTGACCCTATCGTTACCATTCCCCGTATTGGGCTGACGCTGGCAAGCGACACGCAAATAACCGTCAGAGAGTCTTCGCCTGTCGCGCCTCAACCCGCAGAGGGACAATGTGTGGAGGCACCAGCGATCGAGGAGGTAGCAACATCTTCCGCGCCAGCAACGCCCGTTGCCAGGAAGCCCACGCGCTGGCTGGCTGTCGTCATGGGGCTATTGATCATCCTGGCCGGGGCAGGCGTGACGGGATATATGAGCGCCACAGAAAACCGGTTTGTTGAGGATTACCGTTTTGCGGCATCCGTCGGGGCCTGTCGCGTTTATCTTGCGAACGACATTCAGACCCACGCTGAACGCGCTTCCGCGCTGACCTATGTGGAACAATTCAAGGCTGAATGCGCGCAATATCCCTGGGTTTACATCAGCTGGTACGCTCTGCTTCCTCGTGCGTCGGTTATTCGCTGCGACCGGCCAATGAAAGAACCGAACCGCTGTATATCTGATTATTTCCTGAAGGATAGCTAGCATGACTCGTTTTCGGCAGATGCTGTATATCATCGTGACGGGCCTCGTCACGGCAGGCGTGCTGACGGGCTATTACCTGTGGCACCGAACTTACGTTCAGCCTTTTTCATGCCAGGCTAATCTGGTACAGCACCATCCGGATGAGACGCTGACGGTCTGGCTGAATTACACCTTCGACGGGAAATTCGGCACCCTGAGCATGAATGGCCGGGCGAAGAGCGATCCGGGTAAAACCATCGACAGGAAAATTTCCTTTCGGGTGGAGAGACAGGATCATCTCTATTTGCTGACGTCAGAAAAAAATATGACGTTCCCGGACGATAATGTCGACGACAGCTGGCTGGAAAAATATGAACCGCAGTTTTTTGTCTATCCGGGCAAGAGTATTTATATGCGGATCAATGAACAACATAATGGTAACTATATCTTTACCTTAGGAACATTACCGACATATGTGTGTCGTGGTTCAAAAAAAGAATGATATAAACGAGAAAAACATTATATTTTCCTCCCGTCTCATTTATGCTTGATTTAAAATATCAGGATTATCTTAGAAATATAAAGTGCGACAGATCATGTTGCGATAATGTAATTAATTTTAAATTTGGCAAGTAAATGAAAAGTGTATTTGACTCCTCCGATGGGGGGAAATCAGTACCGGAAAAGTGTCTGCATATTGGGTTGATATTATGGCCCCGTTATTCACTCCTGGCCGTCTCCGGGTTGCTGGAGGCGCTGCGTTATGCAGCGAAAGCTCAGGATAAATTAGCATTTAAAATCAGCCTGATAAGTGAATTCCCTGATATCCCGATTATCAGCAATGCGGGGATTATCATGAGGCCGGATTCTCCCCATGGGCCGCCGGACAGTTTTAACTACCTTGCTGTTATCGGCGGTGAATTGCAGTATCTGGACTTAGGGTATCAGGGGGATAAAGCGTATCTGGCACATGCCCACCATGCCGGGGTTCCGCTCATTGGCATTGGCACCGGCAGTTTTGTCCTCGCACAGGAAGGATTGCTGAATGAACGACGAGCGTCCATCCATCCTTTCCACCTTGATGCATTTCGGCAGGCTTTCCCGCTGGTTTATGCTGAGCAAGGGTATGATTTCATCGACGATGGTGATGTGCTGACCTGCCCGGGCGGTATTTCCACCCTGACGCTGGCAACTGAGCTTATCCGCGCCCATGCCGGGGATGATATCGCCAGCACCACCTGTCAGCGTTTGTCGCTCGTTCCGCATGAAATTGCCACCCCACGTCCGGCGAATCTTGCGCTTATCCCTGACTCGCGGTTGCGCCGCGCCGTCATGCTGATAGAACAGTTCCTGACCCGGCCGCTCACCACCGCCGGGCTTGCGCGAGAAGTGGCATTGAGTGAACGCCAGCTCAACCGTCTGTTCCACGCAGAATTCGGCAAAACGGCCCGCGAATTTATCCGCAGCGCCAGACTGCGCTATGCTTGCTGGCTGCTGAAGAACTCACAGCAAAGCGTGACGGATATTGCGCAGCGGATGGGGTTCAGCGACTGCGCGCACTTTATTCGTCATTTTCAGACGGAGTACGGTTGTACGCCTGGGGTGTGGCGCACGTCGCAGAATTAATTTTCTGAGGTGGATGTAAAATGCGGCTTATATAGTTGCGCCATCAACTACAGATACAATCGCGCTAGAGATGAAACGCAACCCGCTTGCCAGTGGGAAGTTCCACGTTGATGGAAAGTTTTCCGCCCATCGCTTCGATGTAACGCTTAAGCGTCGCAATCTTCAGATCGTTTCCACGCTGCTCCAGCTGTGTTACCGCAGGCTGACTTACGCCCATAAGATCGGCGACATGTTTTTGCGAGAGCTGGAGCTCTTCACGCAGAAGTTGCAGGCCGGTTTCGAGGAACATTTCCTCTGCCATCTCCTGAATGCGCTGTTGGCTTTCCGATGAGCGTGACGCAATCACTTCATTTAAGGTTTTCACTTGGCTGCCTCCAGGCTTGTCAGATGATGGGTGAATTCGGCATCTGCAATGCGAATCAGTTTTTCATAAAAGGTTTTGTCATTACGCTTATCGCCCGCGCAAAGCACAATGGCCTGACGTACAGGATCAAACGCGAAGAACGCACGAACCGGGCGACCCGCATATTGAATACGTAACTCTTTCATATTCTTATACTGTGAGCCCTTAACGGTATCCGCATAGGGACGAGGAAGACGCGGTCCATAATTCTGTAGATTTAACAGGTCTGCCAGTACCTTTTCCTGCAACCCATCTTCCTGTTCAAGCAACCATTGCTCGAATACCTTACTAAACAGTACCGTCCACATGCTTTCGTCCATGATAAGCTGTAGCTTATAAAAAGAATATAAGCTGTAGTTGATAAATGCAATGGCTGTCAGTGGCAGCCAGGGCGTGAGTGGCAGGAGTATGACAAAGAAGGGATATCAAACGGATAGTGCAAGTGAGAAACTGCGAGGCGCTTTCCAGCATTTCTTCGAAATAAACATATAGGGCGGATGATCCGATTGGAAGATTCTTCAGGCACTTGTTATCCATAACAAAGCCATTTACCAGTTATTCCTGGAGCGCCTGATCTGCCCTAACCAAAAGCGAGGAAGCCGGGAAGGCAATAGTGAAATGTGTTGCGATTGTCCTTCTTGCTGAACTTGTAAGTAAGCCTTACAAGTTGCTTTTTGTTCAAGCTCACCTTCTTCGTAAATTGCTTTGATATGCTGAGTTATGGCTTGCGGTGTGACCTGAAAAAGAGCCACTCTGGCTGCTTGCGACAGCCAGAGTGTTTCATTTTTAAAGCGACATGTAATGCGAACCGTTCCATCATCACTGGCAAACATAACAAATTCGCCTGCCGGGGATTGGATTACGTCTTTATCTGCCATGTCGCCTCCACATCTAATGCACCAAGCAGGTAGTATGCCAGAAACAGCCGCTAAGCCAGGTGGTTTGTATTTGATTTTGCGAGGCGCTTTCCAGCATGCGGAATTTGGATCGCTGCAAGCGCGTCCTCTATCTCAACGAGCTTTGCCTTCGTCCGTTTATAATCATCCTGCAAACGCTGCTCCTGCTCGTTATACGCCACCAGAACGATGCATCCTTTCATGACCTTTACCGTGACCTGCTGCCCGGTATCAAACCCCGCCGCGCGCAGCCACTTGCCGGAAAGGATGATTTTTGGCGTAGATTTGTCGTAAACATTCGGGCGGTATCCCACAATTAACGAACGCTCGGTTCCGGATTGGTCGGTGTCTGGGGTAGAATGCGAATCAGCCATAATCAACTCCTTGATAGTTGGTGAGGTTAGACGCCCTTTAGTGCTCCAACACTGCTGGGCGTTGCAGAATTCCGAATCCATGTGGTAGGTACCACATGCAGATAAATTAACCGAAGTGGTACCTACCATGCAAGAGAAAAAGAAACCAAATTTTGACCGCACTAAGAGCACGATGAAGAATATTCGGTTCGAGGATGAGCTTTTGGAGCAGATTGAGAAGGCTGCGGGGAAAGGGAACTTTAGTAAGTGGGTCAAAGAGGCTTGTAGGCTTAGGCTTTTGAGTAAGTAGCAATCAAAACTTTTTTGATAGCGGTAAGGAATAATTAAATGATAAGTTTGGAATGCATAGTCCGAACTTATCATTTGTAAACATTATGAAATAAAACTTTATTAATTTATTTTTAACCGAATCTGCTTTTAAATTTTTGCGAACTAACTTTTCGTTGCATTTTACCATTGCAATTAGGACACAAATGTTGTTTCTCTCCATCTATTTTCCATGTGTAGTATTTTCTCTTGAAATAAGTATGGCAGATATCACATTGTCTTGGTTTTAATATGGCAACAAGTATTGCTATTAAAATTACAGCACCTACAATCCATTCCATAACAGCTTCCCTTGAATATTATTTCAAAATAAAGGAAAGGATAACACTCAATACTAAAATCAATAAGTGATCATGTTCACATAAGGGAACTGCAAGGTGGGACGATTTAATGTTGGACGTGTTTTTATTAAAAGAGTGGACATTTTTGGCGGAAGATCACAGGAGTCTAATTTGTAATGCAACGGTATGATTTGTAATTAAATTATTTTTTATCCTTACTGTTGTTATACACTTTTATATACACAATACTGACCTACTGACCTACTGACCTACTGACCTACTGACCTACTGACCTACTGACCTACTGACCTACTGACCTACTGACCTACTGACCTACTGATTTACAGCATTAATATACAAAAACTATTGGAAATATCTAATTGATGCCTTATAACAGATTTAATCATATCGAAAATTAATACTAATTTAGGTTAGGTGAAAGATGCAAATCAGCGCTCAAAAAGCAATAGAATTTGGTTTTGTCTGTGACAGAAAAAATAAAAAAATAACAAAGGATTATTCTAATAAATCAAGTGTGGATCTCACAATTAGAGAGGTTCTTTACAAGGACGATAAAAATATTGTTCAGTCACTCGGGCGAGTTATTCTAAAACCACAAGACTCAGTCTTTGTAATATCTGAAGAAATATTACACGTTCCAGAAGGTTTTGTTGCGTATGTTTTTTTGAAAAACACCTTATCCAAAAAGGGTTTCTTAGCTCTTAATACCGGAATAATTGATTCAAATTATAATGGCCCAATTTCTACCTTGCTGATTAATTTTTCAGCAGTTGACGAGTATCTACCGATTACTAATAATGAGGTGGATAAATCTTTCTTTAGAGTTGTTTTTCATGAAATAGATAAAAATACGAACTATAACCCATCTTCTTCTGACTCCAATGTTTATAATGTTAAAAAGGAATATAAAAAATATAAATCTTATTGTTCCTCGGATATAGCTAAATTCCCTAAAACATTTTTAGAGCCAGTAGTACTTAAAGAGCAAATTAGTAAGGAGTTGACAGAAAAATTAAATAGCATTTCAATAACTAAAATTGGAGTGGTAATTGCGGTAGTTGGGTTGGTTTTGTCACTTATTCCAATCGGCAGGGACGTCTTTTTTGCCTACAACTATGATTTAAAAGAATTTAGTGAATACAAGGTTAAATCAGAAGAAAAAATAAGCAGTCTAGAAGAACAATTAAAGACTCTCCAAGCTAAAGTTGATGCTGATGACAAATCGTTAATAACGAATAATATTAATAATCGCAGATAGGTCAGGGTTTTCTTGATCAATAATATATGTAGCTACATCTTTTAGTTCCTTTTGCGCATTGAAGGCTATCGATGTACCTACATTTTTGGCAATAAATACATCATTTTTACCATCACCAACAAAAATGCAACTTTCAAGTTCTGAATTATATTCGGATGCAAGATGTTTCATAAAAACTAATTTTCCTTCCTCATCAGTTGGTAATAGATTAAAATGCTCAACACTACCATATTCATTAAAGAAGTATTCACAAGCGCTATAAGCATGATCTATCTTTAGCTTCCGTTGAGTCAGATCTGCTAGTTCTTTAAATCCCCCAGAGATCAACACTGTTAAATAACCTTTTTTCTTCAAGAAATTAATAAGTTCCACTGCACCTTTTTGTAATTTTGCTTGAGATAATACAGTTTGTAGATGAGTTTTATTCATTCCATGCTTGATTTGTATTTCTACAGTCTCCTTCATCCATTGCGTATAACTGATGTATTTATTTGTGAGCCATAAATCTTTTGTTTTTTCTTCTTCAATGTAACAAGCTTCACTGATTTCTTTTGCAAGCACTGTCCATGCACTTGGTGCAACCTTCCCATTATCTAATGATAAATTCTTTTCGAGTAAAGTTCCCTCCATATCAAAAAAACAAATCTTCATAATGCCCCCAGTAATTACTCATTATTCTTAATGATAGCATATAAATACTGGGAGGTATATTACAATAATGGCGATTGTATTGTTAGCGCATTATACAGAATTGTGCTCAGGGAATTATAGTGGCTTTTAATATTTGTTTTTGTGGTGATGGATTGAATCGAATGTGACTATTTTTCATAAGTAAATATTTTAGCACTCCTGTATATTTTATTTATTAAGTGTTTGACGTATAAGATGGAAGCCGAGATATTAAGTTTAAGAACTATTTTTATACTAAGCCAACCTCTGCTAGTCGATGTCCTGTCCTGAACATGGATTGCGGAAATGCGAAGGTGGTAGGGGTAAAAAGTTTTTTTGGGTTTTACTGTTCAGTCTGTTCACCTTTCATTTTTATATAATATTTTCATAAGTTTAAGAGGTGATCAGACGGTGAAGAGTGAACAGTCGATTGTTCACCCTGAGGGGCGATCAGGTATAAAAAGACCGGCGGTTGCCGGTCTGAGTGGGTTATGTCGCTGCGGTTTCATCACACTTCGGCAGCCAGTCGCCGTTGCTGTCCTCCCTGAGCGTCAGGTTGGTTTGTGTGCCCTGCTTGGTGTGCCGCTTCTCGTAGTTCATCCCGTACTCTTTCAGCATCATCGGCAGCCCCAGCCCGAACATTTTCAGGCTCAGCACATGCTTGTAACCGTTGGCCTCCATATACACCAGATAGGCGTGATAGAGATAGTTACGTGGCTGTCGCGGGGTGATATTGGCATTCCCCATAAACATCCCGTTCGTCTGCGGCAGCGCTTCCAGATAGCCGCAAAAATCAAACGTCGGGTCAGCATCGCGCTTGATATTGAGTGCCTCGTCGGAGTTCTGCTGCGACTGGAGCAGTGCGCGGGCGGTCATCGGGTCGCTGAATTTCTGCATAAGCTGGCGCACGATAACGGCCAGCTCGCGCGCAATTTTATCCCTGAGCTGCGGGTCGCGTTCCTCCGGGGCAATCTGCTCCGGGAAATGAATAATCACCCGGCGACGGGATACACCGCCGCTGCGGTCGGTGAAGCGCATCGGGTTGTTGTTCACGGCCAGAATCACCGCCGGAATATGCGTTGAATATGGATTCTGGTATTTCGGGTCAACCGAGACCGCATCGCCGCCGGTGATGGCCTTGAGTCCTGCCCCGTCACCGCTCCATTTTTCCTGGTCTGGCAGACGGATAAGCGAGAAGCCAATCAGGGATGCACGCTTGCGCGGGTCTTCCAGTGTGTCGATATCGGCTGACGTGGCGTTATCTTCCCCGGCGAGCAGGGTCGCGATTTCAGCCAGAATACTTTTGCCGCTCCCGCCGGGACCGGTGACTTCGAGAAAGAGCTGCCAGTCGTAGCGGTTCGCCAGCACCATAAACAGCGCAGCGAGTATCACGTCGCGCTTTTGTGGATTTTTACCGGCCGCCCGGTCGAGCCAGCGCCAGAAGTTCGGCGCGTGAGTGTCCAGCATTTCGCCTTCCACCGGCGGGGTAAAATCCACGTCGCACAGCGTGCGCAGCCAGTGCGATTTATGATGTGGACTGAATATGCCGCTTTGGGTATCGAGCACCCCGTTGCGAAAGCCAATCAGACGCCGTGCCGGTGCGGCCTGCTGCGGAATAATCAGTTTCAGGGTCTCCACCACCGAGGCAATTTTCCCGGATGAGAACGGGGCGCGTAAGCGCTGGAATAAATCAGCCACATTTCGTGAGAAAGTGGCGGCCGGGATATTTTTCCAGATGCCGTTTTCATAGCGGGACAGGAGCTGGCCGTTCGCATCCACCGCCAGCGCTTCGCCGTAATGCTCATGGACCCGCAAAGCCTTGTCGCTGGCGCTCATGGCGGTAAATTCTGCCTCGCTCATGGTGTCGAACGGACTTTGCGCCGGTGGCCGGATGGCGTCATAAATGGCTTTGCGCGTGGCTTCCTCGCCGTACTGTATAAACGCATCATTCCAGTCACCGAACACCGGCGGCAGGGCAACAATGCCCTCACACACTCCAGCGGCTGCTGTGGCTTTGCTCTGGCCGTCGCCGTTCAGGTCACGGTCGGCGGCGAGGACAATCTTACAGGCCGGGGATTTCTGACGGGAAAGGCTCGCCAGAGAAAGGAGGTTCACGGAGGACAGCGCCACCATGACGGTTTCCCCGGTCAGGTGATGCACGGTGAGCGCGGTCGCATAGCCCTCCGCAATCCACAGGCGTTTGCCTGCCTGTTTTTTCCCTTCGATGACATGACGAGCCCCTTTAACCTGACCGCCTTTCAGGGTGCGTTTGAGACCGTCAGAACTGATAAGCTGAAGGTTAACCAGTGCGCCGGTATCGTCATACAGCGGGACAACCACATCCCCGGCGCGGAACGTCACGCCGCCGGTTTTATGCATGACCGTCAGTACCGGACATTCCCGGTCGGGGAAGCCCTTACGGGTCAGGTAGGCGTTGCCGCTGGCCGTGTGGGTTTTCTCCATGAGCCTGACGGCCAGCGCGGCCGCAGCCTGGCGGTCAGCCTCCGTTTCGGCCTCTGCGGCCGCAATCACTTCCGGGGCAACCGGCGGCAGGTTGCCGGTCACGGCGTTCACCTTTTTGGCTGCCTCTGATGGTTTTACACCGAACACCTTTTCGACCAGTTTCAGGCCATCCCCCGCGCCGCACTGATTACAGAGCCACGTCCCTCGCCCCTCTTTATCGTCAAAGCGGAAACGGTCAGAGCCGCCGCACACCGGACAGGCCTGATGCCGGTTTTTCATGACCTTCACACCAAGCGCCGGGAGAATGCGCGGCCAGTGGCCGCACGCCTGTTTTACGGTGTCCGTTACGTTCATTTTCATCGTTATTTTCTCCCTCAGTGCACAACAGGTGATTGCATGTGACGGGCGCAGAGTTCATCCATCACGGCCAGCCCGAGAAAGGACAGCGACGGCGCGGCTTTGAGTGGTTCGGCTTCCATTAAATCTTCAAGCAGTGCACAGGCAATCTGGCGGCCTTTTTCCTCGCCGTGCTGGCGCAGGTAGAAGCCCTCCAGCTCGGCGGCAATGGCGCTTTCCAGTGCGTCGAGGGTGAGGTGCGGGTAGCGGTGCTGACGTTCGCAGACTGTCAGCCACGCACAGGCGACAGCGCGACGATACAGCGCGGCGCGTAATACGGGCGGTAATGGCTTTTTCATACGTTGCCCTCCCCGGTCAGCCAGCGCTGATTGCAGCGCTCTACCACGCCGTCGAGCTGGGCGGTCATGAGGTAAATCACGGAGGTGAGTTGCGACTGCTGCGCAGGGTCACGACGAACGGTGGCGCAGTCCTGCACCTGCATCAGCTCATTGACGAGCTGGCCGACGTTGCGCATGTGCTCAAGGCATTCGAGGTCACGGGCGGTAATGGTGGTGTGTCTCATGCGCGCACCTCCGCAACCGGCAGACGGCCAGCGAATGAGAGGACGTAATCGCGAACAAGGGAACGACGTGCAGCGTGTTCATCACCGGCAACGGTGCGGAGCATACAAATACGGGGTTTACGGTCTGCGCGACGAACGGCGGCAAACACAAAGACAAACTGCGGGTGTGACGGGGTGAGGGTCGTAGCCATAAGGGCAACCTCCTTGAAGTAGCGGTTATCGCTACCACCGGAGTTCTCACGCTCGGGTGGTAGCCCAGACGGGGGTGAGAAACCGGCCTTCAAGGGAACCGGCCAGCCCGAAGGCTGCCCCGCCTGAGCCACCATTACGCGGATACAGCAACGGCTAAAGAACCGATGCGTAAACAACAGGTGCACATAGGCATAGACACAAAAAAAGACGCATGGCGCGTCTGGTGTCGCCTTGAAGTAACTCGGGTTCTCACGCCCGGCTGCCGATTTTGCGACAGCAGGAAAACTATACCTGGAAACGGCGAAAAGAAGCAAGCCAGAAAAAGGGGCGGTTTGCTGAACGGTCATCATCATGCGTCACAGCCCCGGTTGCGTTCGGCAATGCGATCCGCCATCCATGCCGTGATCTCAGACTGCGCCCACGCCACGTTTTTACCGCCCAGACTGATTTGTTTCGGGAAAGCCTCCCGGCTGATGAGGTCGTAAATCGTCGACCGGGACAGGCCACACAGATGCATCACTTCGGGCAGGCGGATAAAGCGCTCCTGAACGGCATCAGAAACCGGCATCAGTGGCGCGGCAGGGGCAGAAAACGGGGAAGAAAAAGCGGTTTGCATCGGGCTACCTCATAATGTCCATACAGTGCCGGTCGTGTCCGTCCGGCCTCGGGTAGCTCTCTATTTTGTGAATATTTTCCCTCAGGGCAACAAGTCATTTTGCAGTACTTCACCACACAACAGACTGTTTTTTATACAGCGACAATCTCTGACAATGTTCTGGTATATCGTGGGTATCCTTTGGCACATTCTGGCACATCCATACATAACTAAAAGTGGTTAATGGCTTATTTTTTATTAATAAAAAATATATATACCTCCAGGAGAGTTCAGAAGATGGGTGAACAGTGGTGAACAGTGGTGAACAGACGGTGAACAGTCAGACCCTCAACTGTTCACCCTTTATCTTACTGTATTACTTATATTTTTATTTAAGGTGAACAGTGGTGAATAGTTATAAGTAAAAAAACAAACGGTGAGTAAGGTTTTGCTGAGACCTTTCTCTGGCCAGCCGGGTTTTAAGTGTTGTTTGTGCCAGAACTGCCACAACTGCAATGAATCGAGATGGTGTGTGATGAAGGGCAGAATCATTTCAGGTTGAATAAACGGAGAGCCTGAACATGAAACCCGAAACAGTCATTACCGCCCTGCAAGACGTTGCCGCCAAGCAGTACGCAGAGAGCAGCCAGCACGTCACCGACAAGCTGAGCGTATTTACTGCGGCCAGAGACACCCACGCGGCCAGCATGCAGGTACTGAAAGAGATTGATACGTCCATTCAACGCTGTAAGCAGGAGCGGCAGACCGCTCTCGATGAGAGCGCAGAAGCGGAGCAGGACTGGCGCAGCCGCTATCGCACCCTGCGCGGCAGTCTTACCCCTGAAATGAAAGCTGAGCACAGCAGGCGTATCGCCAGCCGCGAGCTGGCCGACGAGTTCACCAGCCTGATTGCCGAGCTGGAGGCCGACCGGACGCGCGCCATGCTGACTGCCTGCTCCACCGGCAATAAATACCTTTCAGCGCATGAAGATGCCTTTACCGCTTATGCCGGTGCGGAATGGGCTCAGGCTGTCAATGCGGTTCCTGTCACCCTCATCCGCGCTTTCCTGCTGCGCATTCGTGCCCTCGAAATGAAGGGAGAAAGCGCCCCGCAGTCCGTGGCCACTGGCGAGCTGCGCGATGCGCTGAGTCGTCAGGGCAGCCTGTATCACTTCGATATGACGCAGGAGCCGGTGTTGTCCGTGACGGGCATGCACCGGCCGCAGATTACTGACGTTGATACGGAGCTGTTACGCAGCCCTGCGAAGAGAATGATGCTTGCCAGAAAGCTGGCTGAAAATGGCGAGACAGAAGCGGAGGGGTAAGCATGTTTCACTGCCCGTTCTGCAAAACCAGCGCGTATTCCCGCACCAGTCGCTATCTGTCCGATAACGTCAAACAGCGCTATCACCAGTGCATGAACATCGAGTGCTCGGCCACGTTCCGCACGCTTGAATCCATCGACGGGGTTATTCGTTCACCGGTGACAGAGCCGGTTATCCCGCTACCCGCACCGGCGGCCACCGTTAACCGTGCTGGCGCTTAAGCATGACCAGTCAACAGGAGAAACTTACGTGACCACACTGACGCTACCGAAAGCCTTTGAGGCCTGTCAGGCAAACAAATCCGTCTGGCTGCAACGCAGGGAAGAACTGACGCAGGCTGAACAGGCCTACCGCGAACAGCTTGACGGTGACAGTCTCAGCGGCCGGAGCCTGCAAACGCTGCGTGAGATTATCGACGTGAAAAAATGGGAAATTAATCAGGCTGCCGGGCGTTATATTCGTTCGCATGAGGAGGTGCAGCGCATTAGCATCCGTCACCGTATGAATGATTTTATGCAGGTGCACGGCGCAGAGCTGGCCGCAGCGCTCGCGCCTGAATTAATGGGCTATAACAGCCAGCATCCCGCCGTCAGAAACTGCGCCATGCAGCACTCGGTCGACTATCTGCGTGAGGCACTAAATGTCTGGCTGGCCGCCGGTGAAAAAATTAATTATTCTGCGCAGGATAATGACATCTTAACAGTTATCGGATTCAGGTCTGACGGGGCTTTACGCGATGATAATCGTGAAAAATACACACCTGCACAGAACCTGAATTTCACTCGACAGCGCGCAGAAGTGGCTGCAAAGTAGACCGCTCAATAATTCCCGAAAATCCCGCCATTTTTCCGTAAAAAAGCCATGCATTCTAGGGTGCATGGTTTTGCATTCGTTTTCACGTCCCAGTCTCCCCCGCCAGCGCCAGCTCTGGTGCGGTCTGAGGCTGCTCTTGCACCTGCATTAAAAGCGGCCCCTTAAGCGGGCAGGCGTGGCGGGGAGAGCATTGCGCGCGGCGTGATTTTAATTATTTTTATTTTTCCTTTGCTCGTACGGTTCAGACGTTGAGGTAATCAAGAGTGACCAGAAGTATTCATGGACAAACGTAAATATTACGTGGAGATGGAGGATGTATTGTAAAAACATTAAAGCCACCATTTAAGTGGCTTTAATTAAAGTGTTTTTTAAAGCTGAAAATTTCCTTGAGAACGAGTTCTCAGCATAAAATAAATGTGATAGTTTATTGTTAATAGTTTCATTTTCCAGTCCCCCTTTGCTTTAGAAAAGCATCTCTTGATAGTTTTTGACCTGCTTGAGCTGTGTCTGAAATTATACCAAGATACATATTCTCTTCTGCAGGAGATGTGGCTTCCATTAAATTATTGGCTATCTCTAAAATGGTTTCTTTGTTTTCTTGAGATGTGTTTCCATAACTTGTGTATTTGTACGCGAATCTCAACAAACCACAAGTCTCAATGGTTTTTCGACCCTTATCTGTTAGAGGTAAATAATATCCGGCAATTTCGATGATTTTTATGTTATCATCAAATTCATCAAGGTGTGGATGAATGATGGTATAATCTGTACTGTTAACTGGTAATGTTCTTCTTGAATTATTTACCAGGACTGGTTTATCTCTTTTTTCATTGTTACAATCTTTGCATGATATACATAGGTTCAATGGTGTAAAGATAAATCTCGGGTGTGTACTTTTAGGAATAATATGTTCAGCATCCCATGATGCATTATGACTTACCTCAATTCTTTGTTTGCAGTATGGGCAGGTATAGTCTTGAGCTATTATATAATAGTCTTTAATGGCTTTTTTAATATTACAAATTTCAATATCTTTTGAGTCCCATATCCCGCCGTTTTTTTCAGTGTCTGGTAGTTGCTCAAAACGCTGGAAAGTTTCTAATATTTCACCGTTATAAGAAATTTGAGTTAATGGCATAGTTAAATCTCCGAAATGACTTTGCGAGCTATTTCAATTAATTTAAATACTGGGTCTGAGGGGTCTAGGTTATCACTTAATGAAATTATTTTATTAATTTCATTGAGCTTATTTCTCTCAAGATATTCATTCGGAGATGTTAAAAAAGTAATTAGTTCCCTGGTTAGATATTCATTTTTATATCCGGGCGCTAAAAAAAGATTAGCTAATTGAAAGTCAGATGACTTTTTAACATATTCTGATGCGCTTTCTAGTTCGTCATTTTTTATTGTATAGATATAAGATCTAAATGGATCTAGTTTTGAAACTATTTGTGGTGAGTGCGTTGCAATAATAAATAAACAGGAGTTGTATCTTTCAAAAATCCTCATTAGTAAAGAAATGTACTTCTCTTGCCATTCAGGGTGTAGACTTATTTCAGGCTCATCAATAAGAATCAATGAATTATTACAAATATGCGTGGCTATACCTAGCATAGATAACAGAATACATTGCTCTCCTGAGCTTGCAAGTCTTAATGACATCCAGCCGAAGGTATTTTTGGCGATTCTAAAATCTATAAGTTTTATTAGATCAAATTTTAATAAAATTAGAAGAGATGTATTTATATTAGCAGCAAAACCTTTTTTGTGTTTTATATAAGCCTCGTCTCCTATTTTTAACCTCACCTTGAAATTATTATTTGAGTCAGATGAAAAACTTAGGAAGTTATATGAGTTTTTGATAATTTCCAAATCGTCATAAGAAATTTCAACCGTCTTTTCACCAAGTCCAAGTGATAATCTAGATGTTGTTTCTTCTAATGGGTTGAATGCAAGTTCATAGTAACGAATGAGGTTTTGGTTAACTTTAAAAACGTATTCAACCTCAGAAGATACATCTAAAAACGAAAGAATCCTTTCAATATACCTATCATTATGCTTGTCTCTATTTAATAAACCTAAAGAAGATGAGCTTATTAACGACAAAATGGAGTTTCCAGAGCCCCCACCTTTCACACCGACATAATTGTACGTTATGTCATTATATTTTTTTCTAATAGGGAATTTGTCAAATGGGCTGGTAGACACAGCAATAACATTTTTATAGTCGTAATAATTAGCCTCGCTGATCAATTCGACCAAAAGCCTGCTTTTACCCTCACCATTTTGCCCTAAAATAACGACGGAACTATTGTAATAATTATGCTTAATTCTTTTTAATAAATAATTCGATTTTGAATCTTTATCATAAGCCATTGTTAGTACCTTTTAATATATAGTCATTATAAAACTGGAGCATGATTCGTCTCTTTTCCAAGTATTGAGCGTGGTTATATGTACCTCGAATGCTATTTTTATCCACATGTGCTAGCTGCATTTCAATCCAGGCACTGTCAAATCCTTGCTCATGCAATATTGTCGACATTGTATGTCTAAAGCCATGGCCTGTAGCACGTCCTTTGTAACCCAACAGCTCAATCACTTGTGAAACGCTTTCTTTTGATATCGGCTTGCTACGGTTGTTCCTACCAATAAAAATGTATGGGTAATGGCCAGTAATAGGCTTGAGCTGTTGAAAGAGGTCAATCACTTGAGTAGATAAAGGGACGATGTGAGGCCTACGCATTTTCATTCTTTCCGCCGGTATCTCCCATACACCTTTTTCAAGGTCTACTTCATCCCATGTGGCAAAGCGCATTTCCTGAGTTCGTACACCAGTAAGCATAACTATCTTTGTTGCATTTTTAGTGATGATACTGCCGGTATACGCTTCAAGATCCCGAATGAAATGGGGTAGCTCCTCTGCGGATAAGAAAGGATGGTGCTTCTGCTTAGGCACGGCCAGAGCAATAGCTAAATCAGGGGCAGGGTTGTATTCAGCTCGACCAGTTATGATCGCATAGCGAAAAACCTCTCCGCACCGCTGGCGTACCTTACGTGTTTTCTCCAGTGCCCCACGTTTCTCTATTCGTCGCAGCACTTCAAGCAATTCTAAAGGTTTGATCTCACCGATAGGACGTTTGCCGATGAACGGGAAAACATCTTGCACGAAAGTCTTAATGATTTCGTCGCGGTATGCCACTGTCCAGCGATCGGCTTTGTTTGCATGCCATTCGCGGCTTATGACTTCGAATGAGTTTTCTGTTGAAAGCTGCTGCGCCAACTTTTGGGCTTTACGATCTTCTACTGGATCTATGCCGTTTACTACCTGCTTACGGGCCGTCTCGCGTTTCTCACGTGCTTCTGCGAGGCTCACAAGGTCGTAGCTACCAAATGACATTAACCGCGCTTTCCCGGCAAAACGGAAACGGAAACGCCAGCCCTTCGAGCCATCGGGATTGATAAGCAATGACAGGCCTTGCCCATCGTTCAATGTGTATGGCTTGTCTTGGGGCTTTGCTCGCTTGATTTGTATATCTGTAAGTGCCATGTGTATAAGCCAAAAATGTGTATAAAAAATCTATACACACCACTATACATATTTTTCATGGATTCAGGGAGAGCTTGTCGGACGGTTACGGATAAGTAATTTACTATGTATTTTGAAATTAAAGGGTTTTTAGACGTTGTCGGATAGCTGTGGAGGAATATTGGCGGAAGATCACAGGAGTCGAACCTGCCCGGGAACGCTGGCGCCCCCAACTGGATTTGAAGTCCAGCCACCTCACCGGAGATGACGATCTTCCGCGCCTGCATTGCTACATGGAGGCGGGGCGCATTATAGCTACTTTCAGGCATTTACCACATACCCCACACCACTTTTTTCACCTCTCTTTTGACCTGAATCCCCCTGTTTCAGCTAATTCTTAAGAAAATCCTCAGGTTAGCATTTCGTGCTCATCAACTTTTATCCCGATCACAAAAAACAAGAAACGTAATCTCTTAACCAGAAAACGCAATACCCGCTCCTGAAACAATGGTTTAAAACCAATGCAACCGGTCTCAGCGCCCCCTACAGCGTGAAGGATAAAAATATGAGCGAAGTATTGTCAGTAAAAGAGAAGATTGGCTACGGCATGGGAGACGCCGCCAGCCATATCATTTTTGATAACGTCATGCTTTACATGATGTTTTTCTACACCGATATTTTTGGTATTCCCGCCGGGTTTGTCGGCACCATGTTCCTGCTGGCCCGCGCGCTGGATGCGATCTCCGACCCGTGCATGGGGCTGATTGCCGACCGCACCCGCAGCCGCTGGGGCAAGTTCCGTCCGTGGATTTTGTTCGGCGCGATCCCGTTCGGCATCGTCTGCGTGCTGGCGTATACCACGCCGGACCTCAGCCTTAACGGCAAAATGGTTTACGCAGCCATCACCTACACGCTGCTGACCCTGCTCTATACCGTGGTCAACATCCCCTACTGCGCGCTGGGCGGCGTAATTACCAACGACCCGACGCAGCGTATCTCCCTCCAGTCCTGGCGCTTTGTGCTGGCGACGGCGGGCGGCATGCTCTCCACGGTGCTGATGATGCCGCTGGTGAACCTGATTGGCGGCGACGATAAGGCGTTCGGCTTCCAGGGCGGGATCGCCGTGCTGTCGGTGGTCGCGTTCCTGATGATGGCGTTCTGCTTCTTCACCACCAAAGAGCGCATCCAGGTGCCGCCGAGCACCACCTCCATGCGTGAAGATCTGCGTGATATCTGGCAAAACGACCAGTGGCGCATCGTCGGCGTGCTGACCATCCTCAACATTCTCGCCGTCTGCGTGCGCGGCGGCGCGATGATGTACTACTGCACCTGGATCATGGGCTCGCCGGAGGTGTTCGTCGCCTTCCTCACCACCTACTGCGTCGGCAACCTGATTGGCTCCGCGCTGGCGAAACCGCTCACCGACTGGAAGTGCAAGGTCAGCATCTTCTGGTGGACCAACGCCGCGCTGGCGGTGGTCAGCGTGGCGATGTTCTTCGTGCCGATGCATGCCACCGTGCTGATGTTCGGCTTCATCTTCGTTATCGGCGTGCTGCACCAACTGGTGACGCCGATTCAGTGGGTAATGATGTCCGATACCGTCGACTACGGCGAATGGACCAACGGCAAACGTCTGACCGGCATCAGCTTTGCGGGCACGCTGTTCGTGCTGAAGCTCGGCCTGGCGCTGGGCGGGGCGATGATCGGCTGGATGCTGGCAGGCGGCGGCTACGACGCGGCGGCCAAAACCCAGAACAGCGCGACCATCAGCATCATTATCGGTCTGTTTACGCTGGCTCCGGCGATCTGCTACGTGCTGAGCGCCATTATCGCCAAACGCTACTACACGCTGAAAACCCCCTTCCTGACCAAAATCCTGCGCGAGCTGGCGCAGGGCGCGCGCCGCAATCAGCAGGAGTTTGAAAACCTGCCGGTCAGTAAAGAATTGCAGAACTAAGAGGACGTAAGCATGAAAATCAGTGATGGAAACTGGCTTATCCAACCGGGCCTTAACGTGACGTATCCGGTTCAGGTGTTCGACGTGGAGCAGCAGGGCAATGACCTGGTGGTGTACGTCGCGCCGCGTGACGTGCGCGAACGCACCTGGCAGCTCGACACGTTGATGTTCACGGTGCGCCTGTTTGCCCCGCAGGAAGGGATTGTCGGGGTGCGCATTGAGCACTTCCAGGGGGCGCTGAACAACGGCCCGCACTATCCGCTGAACGTTCTGAAGGATGTAAAAGTTGAGATTGAAAACAACGCCAAATTTGCCGAGCTGAAAAGCGGCAGCGTTAGCGTGCGCGTTACCAAAGGCGAGTTCTGGGCGCTGGATTTCCTGCGTAACGGCCAGCGCATTACCGGCAGCCAGCTGAAAAACAACGGCTACGTGCAGGACAGCAATACCGACCGCAATTACGTGTTCGAACGTCTGGATCTGGGCGTGGGGGAAACGGTCTACGGCCTGGGCGAGCGCTTCACCGCCCTGGTGCGCAACGGTCAGACGGTCGAAACCTGGAACCGCGACGGGGGCACCAGCACCGAGCAGTCCTACAAAAATATCCCGTTCTACCTGACCAACCGCGGCTACGGCGTGCTGGTGAATCATCCGGAAAACGTCTCGTTTGAAGTCGGCTCTGAAAAAGTCTCCAAAGTGCAGTTCAGCGTGGAAGGGGAGTATCTGGAGTACTTCGTGATCGACGGCCCGACGCCAAAAGAGGTATTAAACCGCTATACGCAGTTCACCGGCCGTCCGGCGCTGCCGCCTGCGTGGTCGTTCGGCCTGTGGCTGACCACCTCCTTCACCACTAACTACGACGAAGCGACGGTCAACAGCTTTATCGACGGCATGGCCGAACGCGACCTGCCGCTGCACGTGTTCCACTTCGACTGCTTCTGGATGAAAGCCTTCCAGTGGTGCGATTTTGAGTGGGACCCGGTGACCTTCCCCGACCCGGAAGGGATGATCCGCCGCCTGAAAGAGAAAGGGCTGAAGGTCTGCGTGTGGATCAACCCGTACATCGGCCAGAAATCGCCGATCTTCCGTGAGCTGAAAGAGAAGGGCTACCTGCTGAAGCGCCCGGACGGCTCCCTGTGGCAGTGGGACAAATGGCAGCCGGGGCTGGCGATCTACGACTTCACCAACCCGGACGCGTGCCGGTGGTACGCCGACAAGCTGAAAGGCCTGGTGGAGATCGGCGTCGACTGCTTCAAGACCGACTTCGGCGAGCGTATCCCGACGGACGTCCAGTGGTTTGACGGTTCCGATCCGCAGAAGATGCACAACCATTACGCCTACATCTACAACGAACTGGTGTGGAACGTGCTGAAAGAGACGGTGGGAGAAGAAGAGGCGGTGCTGTTTGCCCGTTCTGCCTCCGTGGGTGCGCAACAGTTCCCGGTGCATTGGGGCGGCGACTGCTACGCCAACTATGAATCGATGGCGGAAAGCCTGCGCGGCGGGCTGTCGATTGGGCTGTCCGGCTTCGGATTCTGGAGCCACGATATCGGCGGGTTTGAAAACACCGCTCCGGCGCACGTCTATAAGCGCTGGTGCGCTTTCGGGCTGTTCTCCAGCCACAGCCGCCTGCACGGCAGCAAATCCTACCGTGTGCCGTGGGCGTACGATGACGAGTCCTGCGACGTGGTGCGCCACTTCACCCAGCTGAAATGCCAGCTGATGCCGTACCTGTATCGTCAGGCTGCGCTGGCCCGCGATTTCGGCACGCCGATGCTGCGGGCGATGATGCTGGAGTTCCCGGACGACCCGGCGTGCGATTACCTTGACCGCCAGTACATGCTGGGGGATTCAATGATGGTGGCGCCGGTGTTCTCCGAGGCGGGCGACGTGCAGTTCTGGCTGCCGGAAGGGCGCTGGACGCACCTGTGGCACAACGATGTAATCGAGGGCAGCCGCTGGCATAAGCAGCAGCACGATTTCCAGAGCCTGCCGGTCTATGTGCGCGACAACACGCTGCTGGCGCTCGGCAATAATAACCAGAAGCCGGACTATGCGTGGCACGAGGGGACAGCCTTCCAGCTCTTCAACCTGAGCGATGGCGCAACGGCGGTAAGCGAAGTGCCTGCGGCGGACGGTTCTGTGGTGTTTACGCTGAAGGCGTCACGTCAGGGCGACGTCGTGACCTTTACCGGCGCGGGAGATGCGCAAAACTGGTCGGTGTGCTTGCGCAACGTGCAAAAGGTTGGCGGCGTGAAAGGCGGTTCACATGCGGGCAGCAAGTGGGGTGTGGTGGTGAAAGCCGAGGGGGATGAGGTGGTGATCCACCTCTGAGCTGGAAAAATGCCCGGTGGCGCTTCGCTTACCGGGCCTACGGTAATTATGCGGTCTGATGCCCTCACCCACGGGGAGAGGGAACCAAAACCTCGTAGGCCGGGTAAGGCGAAGCCGCCACCCGGCTTTTTACTGTGCCGGAGCCACCGCCGACACCATCCCGCCGGTCATCGTCTGCTGCACCTGCTGTTTATCCATATTTACCGCGCTCAGCTTCCCGTTCACCGTCGGCTTCAGCGGCGCATTCGCCTGCACGCTGCCGCTGGCGGTGAGCTGAATATTGCCGTCGCCCGCAATCGGCAGCGCTGGCCAGCCCCACTGCTGCAAGACGTTGAGTGGTACGCCGCGCCCGTTCAGGCTCACGGTGGTTTGTCGCTGTGGCAGCTGTGACACGGTGGCGGTCGCTTCCAGGATCCCTTTCTCGGTAAAGGCGCTCAGGTCGGTAATGTTTACCGTTGCGGCGTTGGCATTCAGCGCCAGCGACGGGCGTCGCACGTCGACGCGGTTAAAGGTTGCTGCCGCCCCGTTCAGGGTTGCGTTACCGCCCCACACGCCCCACTTGTGGTCTTGCGCCAGACGCAGATTAGCGCCATAACCGTCGAGGGAGGTGATCTGCCATGGGAACGCCGGATCGATGTCGATCACCAGGTTGCGGCTCAGGGCGAATTTTTTCAGCGTCACGCTGTTCAGCCATGCCGGAAGCGGATCCATCCACAGCGTTTTCCAGTTTTCCGGAAGCGTATATTCCAGCCCGGCAATGGCAACGTCCTCCAGCACCAGCGCCTGACCCTCGCGCAGCCAGTTGCCGGAGGTGCGCACCATGCCCCCTTCCCAGCGGGAAGTGAACTGACGCAGCGCAATGCCCTGCGGGGAGAATTCCGCGTTCAGGATAGGATCAAAAAGATGCAGCGAGCCGTAGATAAATTCGCTGGCGTTCATGGATAACCGTCCCTCCTGGCTTTGCCAGTCACCTTTACTCAGGGTGAGGTTACGCAGGCTGAGATCGAGGTCGGTTACCGCCCAGTCTGGCCCCTGTAGACGGGCATCGGTCACTTCCAGCCGCCCAATCTGTAACGAAGGCAGGGTGGAGAGAGGGGCGAAGAAATCCAGCAGCGATTTGTCGCTTTGCAGGCGTATCTCATTCAGACGCAGGGTGTCGATAACCCAGCCACCGTCGGCATTACGCTGAGCCGACCCCGTAAGCGAGCCGCGCGCCATATCGGCACCGATGGTATTGAGCACCACCTCTTTGCCGTTGAGTTGTCCCTGAATCAGCACGTTGTTGGCCGGTATGCCGTTGAGCGTGAGCGACCCGGCGCTCATCTGGATTTGCGCATTTTTCCCCAGTACGTTCCCCGCCTCGGGCTGCCACGGGCTGACGCCACCGGTCACCTTTTGCGCACTGAGATCCCACTCCGTATTCGGGCTGTTAAAGGCCATGTTATTCAGTTGCAGACGATCGGCCTGGAACGGCAGCGGCGCCGTCTGTGGAGATAAATTCAGCGTGCCATCGAACAGGGTGATGGCGTCCATATGCAGCGGGTCGGTGATCTGGCGGCTGCTTAAGCCAATATCCACTTTTTTAGCGACCAGCGTGGCCGGTTTGCCATCTCGTCCGAAGGTAACGTTTTCCAGAAGGATGTGAGAAGGGGATGAAAAGCGGTGATCCATCAGGTCAAAGTTGAGCTCGTAATCGGTATTCACCGTGATCCAGCTGCTGACCTGCGATGCGCCCCAGCGGGTCTGGAGCAGAAAATAAAAGGCGAGCACTACAATGAGCAGGGCTACCAGAAGATAGATAAGCAGCTTTCCAATAAATTTCATGGTCTTCCTTCCCGCGAAACGCACATAAGGGTGTTATGCACGAATTATGCGCAATGCTCAAGGCGGGAATGGTGTAAAGAGATGTCACGACAGGCATTGACAGCCTGCCGTGTGGGGATCAGTTCTTTTCAGGCGGGAAAATGAGATTCAGCACGATAGCGGTAATACCGCCCGCGGCGATGCCGGAAGAGAGCAGGTTTTTCACCCAGTCCGGGGCAAACTGCAAAATCATCGGCTGCTGGGAGACGCCAAGTCCTACGGCGAGAGACAGCGCAATAATCATGATTGCGCGGCGGTTCAGCGGCTCGCGGGAGACGATACGCACGCCGGAGGCCGCGATGGTACCGAACATGACCAGCGTCGCGCCGCCCAGGACCGGCTCAGGGATGTGCTGCACAAACCCGCTTACCGCCGGGAACAGGCCGAGGACCACCAGCATCAGCGCCACCACGAAGCCCACGTAGCGGCTGGCCACGCCGGTCAACTGGATCACGCCATTGTTCTGGCCGAAGCAGGAGTTCGGGAATGTGTTGAACACCGCCGAGACAAACGAGTTCAGTCCGTTCGCCAGCACGCCGCCTTTCAGACGTTTCATGTACAGCGGGCCGGAGACCGGCTGCTCGGACACGTCGGAGGTGGCAGTGATATCGCCAATGGTTTCCAGCGAGGTGATCATAAAGACCAGCATCAGCGGCAGGAGAAGACTCCAGTCAATGCCCAGGCCGTAGTAGAGCGGCGTTGGCACGGTAATCAACGCGCTGTTGGTTGGGGTGGTGTTTTCCGGCAGCATGCCCAGCGCCCACGCCAGCAGGTAACCGGCCGCCATGGCGATCACCAGCGAAGCCACGCGCAGGTACGGGTTACGCTGGCGGTTAAGCAGAATAATGATCGCCAGCACCACGCCTGCCAGCAGCAGGTTTTTCGGCGCGCCGAAGGTATGGTCGCTCATTGCCGCGTAGCCGCCCCCGATGGAGGTCAGACCCACCTGAATCAGCGACAGGCCGATAATCATCACCACCACGCCGGAGACCAGCGGGGTGATCACCCGGCGCGCAAGGTGCAGAACGCGGGAGATGATCATCTCTGTGCAGCTTGCCAGCATCAGGGTGCCGAATAGCGCCGCCATCATCGTCGGGACATCTGCGCCGCCGGTTTTCAGTGCCGTACCGCCCATGATCAGCGGCGCCACAAAGTTAAAGCTGGTGCCCTGAATCGACAGCAACCCCGAACCCACCGGACCCCAGGCTTTAATTTGAATGATGGAGGCTACACCGGAAGCGAACAGAGACATACTGATGATGTGTTGCGTATCCTGCGCCGGTAACCCCAGCGCCTGACAAATCAGCAGAGCCGGCGTGATGACCGCAACGAACATCGCCAGCAGATGCTGGCAGGCGGCAAACAGGGTTTGAGGTAGCGGGGGACGATCTTCAAGGCGGTAAATCAGTTCACTGTTTTGCTTCTGCGCAATCGGTTGCGCATCATCAGACTCCAGAGTGTTAACAGACATCGGCGGCAATCCCACGGTGGAAAAGCGGGCATTTTAGCTGACCACCTGGTAAAAGCAAACGATTGCCAGCAAAAAAAAGAGAGAAAATCTGCCGGTGTGAGCAGGTTTTCTACAACGAACAGGAAAAAAAAATTACACTTTTCGCGCCGGCGGCTCATGACGAGCATCACCCGGCCCAGGATAACGCCGCGTGTGTATGGAACACGCGCATAACAGGAGCCTTTTATGATTCATCTCGATACGTTGTCGACCCTTGTTGCCGCAACGCTGGTTCTTCTGCTTGGTCGCAAGCTGGTACACAGTGTTTCCTTTCTGAAAAAGTACACCATTCCTGAACCTGTCGCCGGTGGATTGCTGGTGGCGCTGGCCCTGCTGGTACTGAAAAAAAGCATGGGTTGGGAAATTGATTTTGATATGTCCCTGAAAGATCCGTTGATGCTGGCCTTCTTTGCCACTATCGGCCTGAACGCTAACCTCGCAAGCCTGCGTTCGGGTGGCAAGGTGCTGGGCGTGTTTTTGATTGTCGTGGTGGGCCTGCTGCTGATGCAAAACGCCATCGGCATCGGTATGGCGTCGCTGCTGGGGCTGGATCCGCTGATGGGTCTGCTGGCGGGGTCGATTACCCTGTCAGGTGGCCACGGAACGGGCGCGGCGTGGAGCAAGCTGTTCATCGAACGCTATGGCTTTGAAAACGCAACGGAAGTGGCAATGGCCTGCGCGACCTTTGGCCTGGTGCTTGGCGGGCTGATTGGCGGCCCGGTGGCGCGCTATCTGGTGAAACATTCCACTACGCCGGAAGGCAGACCAGACGATGAAATGGTGCCGACCGCGTTCGAAAAACCGGACGTTGGTCGCAGCATCACCTCGCTGGTGATGATTGAAACCATCGCCATGATTGCCATCTGCCTCACCGTGGGCAAAATCGTTGCGCAATGGCTGGCGGGAACGGCTTTCGAACTGCCAACCTTTGTCTGCGTGCTGTTTATCGGGGTGATCCTGAGCAACGGTCTGGCGCAGATGGGCTTCTACCGCGTCTTCGAACGCGCGGTGTCCGTGCTGGGGAACGTCAGCCTGTCGCTGTTCCTGGCGATGGCGCTGATGAGCCTCAAGCTGTGGGAGCTGGCCTCGCTGGCGCTGCCGATGGTGGCGATCCTGGCGGTACAGGCCGTGTTTATGGCGCTGTATGCCATCTTTGTTACCTGGCGCATGATGGGCAAAAACTATGATGCGGCGGTACTGGCTGCGGGTCACTGTGGATTTGGTCTGGGAGCGACACCAACGGCCATCGCGAATATGCAGGCGATCACCGAACGATTCGGCCCGTCGCACATGGCGTTTCTGGTGGTGCCGATGGTGGGCGCATTCTTCATTGATATCGTCAACGCGCTGGTCATTAAGCTCTATCTGATGCTGCCGATGTTTGGCTGACCGTCAGGCGTTGGAATACCGCTCGGTTTCCGGCATCCAGCGTTCAATTAACGCTGCCGCCTGTTCGGGGTAGCGTTCATGAATATGACGCGCAAGGCGTTGTACTTCGGGGATCATGGCCTGATCGCGCAGCAAATCCGCCACTTTAAATTCGGCGTTACCCGTCTGACGCGTGCCCAGCAGTTCGCCCGGGCCGCGGATCTCCAGATCTTTTTGCGCAATGACGAAGCCGTCATTGCTGTCGCGTAATACCTGCAAACGCATCTGCGCGGTTTTCGACAGCGGGGCTTTGTAGAGCAGCACGCAGTGAGAGGCAATCGCGCCACGGCCCACGCGGCCTCGTAGCTGGTGGAGCTGCGCCAGGCCCAGACGCTCCGGGTTCTCAATAATCATCAGGCTGGAGTTCGGCACATCCACGCCCACTTCGATAACCGTGGTCGCAACGAGTAAGTGCAGCTCGCCCTGTTTGAACGACTGCATCACCGCCTGCTTCTCGGCAGGCTTCATGCGCCCGTGAACCAGACCGACGTTCAGCTCTGGCAGGGCGAGCTTTAACTCTTCCCATGTGGCTTCGGCAGCCTGCGCTTCCAGCAGCTCAGACTCTTCAATCAGGGTGCAGACCCAGTATGCCTGACGCCCTTCCTGCGTACAGGCGTTGCGCACGCGGTCAATGATGTCGCTGCGCCGCGTGTCCGGTATGGCAACCGTGGTCACCGGCGTTCGGCCCGGCGGCAACTCGTCGATGGTGGAGGTATCCAGATCGGCATAGGCTGTCATCGCCAGGGTGCGCGGAATCGGCGTGGCGGTCATGATCAGCTGATGCGGGTGGAAGCCCTGTTGCAGACCTTTCTCCCACAGCGCCAGACGCTGATGAACACCAAAGCGGTGCTGTTCGTCGATAATGACCAGCGCCAGGCCGTTAAACTGCACCTGTTCCTGGAAAATGGCGTGCGTGCCGACAATCATCTGCACCTGCCCGCTGGCAATGGCTTCCTGCTGCGCAAGACGTGCTTTGCCCTTCTGCTTCCCGGCCAGCCAGCCCACTTCGATCCCCAGTGGGGCGAACCAGTTACGGAAATTGTTGGCGTGCTGCTCGGCCAGCAGTTCTGTCGGCGCCATCAGCGCCACCTGCTTGCCGTGGGCAATGGCGCGCAAAGCGGCTAGCGCGGCAACCAGCGTTTTCCCGGAACCCACGTCGCCCTGCACCAGGCGCATCATCGGCACATTCAGCGCCATATCGCGTTCAATCTCGGCGGTAACCCGCGCCTGTGCGCCGGTGGGTTTAAACGGCAGTGAGGCCAGCAGCTTATCTTTGAGCTCATCATGCGGGCCTAAAGGCTGAGCGTGGAAACGCTGCGCACCGGCGCGCAGTGCCAGCATGCTCAGGTTATGAGCCAGTAACTCCTCAAGGATAAGACGCCGTTGTGCGGGGTGTTTACCGCTTTCTAAGTCTATGAGCTGAAGCGTCGGCGGCGGACGGTGCAGGGTGCGCAACGCCTCCGGCAGGCTCATCATGCCCTGCGCTAGCTCCGGTGGCAGCAGCTCGTTAATGGCGCAGGTATCGAGCAGCTCCAGCGCCTGGTCGGTGAGCTTGCGCAGCGTGGCCTGCTTAATGCCTTCGGTGGTTGGATAGACCGGCGTGAGCGTCTCCTGTAGCTCAGGTGAGCTGAGATCGCCCTGCACGCGGTATTCCGGGTGGATCATCTCCGCGCCGTATTTGCCCCGTTTGGCTTCACCGTACGCAAGTACGCGTCGTCCAGTGGCAAGGCTGTTTTTCATCGCCGCATTGAAGTTGAAAAAGCGCATGGTGAGAATGCCGGTGCCGTCGCTGATCTGGCAGGTCATCATCCTGCGTCCGCCAAAGGTGATGTTGCAGTTCAGCACTTCCCCTTCAACGGTGGCGTAAATAGCGGGCAGCAGATCGCCAATTTTATAAAGCTGAGTACGGTCTTCGTAACGCAGGGGGAGGTGGAGCAGGAGATCCTGCACGGTGTGCAGGCCAATCTTCGCCAGTTTACTGCTTTGTGCCGCGCCCACGCCCGTCAGGCTGTTGAGCGGTATGGCGTCCAGCAGGCGGCCTTTCATGATTTACCCTGCGTACTGCATGGTGGACCACCACTCGGCATCGGCTTCAATTTCGCCCTGCGCGTTGACGTGGGGGTAAGGCAATTTCTTCTGCTTCGCAACGCGAGCCAGCACCGGATAGCCACCTTCAAACAGCAGGCGCTGCTGCTCCTCTTCCGGCAGCATGCTGTTGCTGCGCTCGTACATTCCGGCATTCTGACGCTGGCGCTGCGCTTCATACAGGATCAGCGCTGAGGCGACCGACACGTTGAGTGACTGGACCATGCCGATCATCGGAATGATGATGTCCCGGTCAGCCAAATCCAGTGCTTCCTGCGTGATCCCCGTTTTCTCCTGGCCCATTAAAATGCAGGTCGGACGGGTGTAATCGATCTCACGGAAATCCACGGCTTTAGCAGAGAGGTTGGTTGCCAGAACCTGCATGCCACGCCCTTTCAGGTGCGAGACCGCTTCACCAATAGTTTGGTGAGTTTTCACGGATACCCAGCTGTTGCTGCCTGCGGCGGTGGAGGCCATGGTACGCATACGTGCGCCTGGCCAGACGGCGTGGACTTCATGCACGCCGACGGCATCTGCGGTGCGAACGATAGCAGAGACGTTATGAGGTTTATGGACCTGCTCCATGCAGACCGTCAGATCAGGCTGACGCCTGGCGAGCATTTCGCAGATTCGCTCGTAACGTGTTGAATTCATAATGCTAGTTTCGGTTACGGGTGACTTTAATGACATCCGGCATCACGCGGATCTTGCGCATAATATTGGCCAGATGTACGCGGTCACGGGCGGTCAGGCGAATAAAGGCGCTGTAAACGCGGCCATCTTTTTCTTCAGTATTCAGGCTCTGAATGTTTGACGAGGCCGTGTTGATCGCTGCCGTCAGGTTTGCCAGTGCACCCTGGTGGTTAAACATATCCACCTTGATTTCAGTGATAAATTCCTGCGCTGTCTCTTTATCCCATTCGACCGCCATGAACTTCTCAGGCTCTTTCTGATAGCCACGGATGTTACGGCAGGATTCGTGGTGGATCACCAGCCCTTTACCCGGGCTGACGTGCGCAATAATCGGGTCGCCCGGGATAGGGCGGCAGCATTTGGCGAAGGTGATGAGCACCCCGTCAGCGCCTTTGATTGGCAGGTGACCATGATTTTGCGCGTTAGCAGGAACGGCTGTCGTTTCGCCCTGTTGCAGGTTCTTCGCCACGACCACGCTCATGGCGTTTCCGAGGCCAATCTCTGCCAGCAGGTCATCCAGCGAGGCGAGCTTCATACGCTCCAGCTCATGCTGAATGTTTTCTGGGGGGATCTCTGCCAGTTTGCGGCTGCCACCCAGCGCGTGATTGAGCAGACGACGCCCCAGGCTAACGGAGTCGTCGCGCTTGAGATTTTTCAGCAGCTGGCGGATTTTTGCGCGCGCTTTTGAGCTCACGACAAAGTTCAGCCAGGCGGCGTTAGGACGTGCGCCCGGCGCGGTAATAATTTCGACAGTCTGCCCGCTGAAGAGCGGCTGCGACAGCGGATAAGGCTGCCTGTCGACGCGGGCACCCACGCAGGCATGGCCGATATCGGTATGCACGGCGTAAGCGAAGTCGACCGGCGTCGCGCCCGCAGGCAGTTCGACAATGCGCCCTTCCGGCGTGAAAACGTAAATCTCATCCGGGAAGAGATCGGATTTAACGCTCTCGATAAATTCAAACGAGCTACCTGCACTCTGTTGCAGCTCCAGCAGGCTCTGCATCCAGCGCTGGGCGCGGATTTGCGCGGTGGTGCTGCTTTCGCCGCCGTGCTCTTTATAAGCCCAGTGCGCCGCGACACCCATTTCCGCCATCTGATCCATGTCTTCGGTACGAATTTGCACCTCAACCGGAACGCCGTGCGGGCCAATCATGGAGGTGTGCAAAGATTGATATCCGTTCGCTTTTGGAATGGCGATGTAATCTTTGACGCGCCCCGGACGTGGCTTGTACAGGCTATGCATCTGCCCCAGCACGCGGTAGCAGGTGTCCGAGTCGTGGACGATGACGCGGAACGCGTAGATATCCATGATCGAGTGAAAACGCTGCTCCTTGAGCACCATTTTGCAGTAGATAGAGTACAAATGCTTTTCGCGACCGCTGACGCGGCACGGAATACCGGCTTCCTGCAAGCGCCCTTCGATTTCAGAGAGGATCTTTTGAATCATCTCTTTACGGTTGCCTCGTGCGGCTTTCACCACCTCTTTAATCACGCGATAGCGGTTTGGGTATAACGCTTCAAAACCCAGCTCTTCCAGCTCGGTTTTAATGTGATGAATACCTAAACGGTGCGCCAGCGGACTGTAGATTTCGAGGGTTTCACGGGCGATGCGGCGACGTTTATCCGGGCGAAGTGAGCCCAGCGTGCGCATATTGTGGGTGCGGTCAGCAAGTTTGATGAGAATGACGCGGATATCCTGCACCATCGCCATGATCATCTTGCGAAAGTTTTCGGCCTGCGCCTCTTTCTTATCGCGGAATTTCAGCTTATCAAGCTTAGAGACCCCTTCCACCAGCTCGGCAACGCTTTTGCCAAACAGCTGTTCCATGTCCTGGTAGGTGGCAGGGGTATCTTCAATCACGTCATGCAGCAGGGCGGCCATGAGCGTTTCGTAGTCGAGTTTCATCTCGGCCAGAATACAGGCCACCGCTACCGGGTGCGTGATATAGGGTTCACCGCTTGAACGTGTCTGGCCCTCGTGAGCGTCACGTGCAACGAGATACGCCTGCTGAAGACGCTTAATCTGGTCTTCAGGCAGGTAGGTTTGAATCAGTTGATTCAGGCTTTCAAACAGATACAAGGGCGACCCGCAGGTTTAATTAACGACGACCTTCAGCAATGGCGGTTACGGCCTGCAGTTCTGCGGCTTCCTGCTCTTGCTGCTCCTGGCGCTCACGCACGTCGAGGATCTGGTTGTTGATCAGACCTTCTTCGATTTCGCGAAGTGCAATAACGGTGGTTTTATCGTTTTCTTCCGGTACCAGCGGATCTTTACCGCCTACCTGCATCTGACGAGCGCGACGCGCGGCGACCAGTACCAGGTCAAAACGGTTACCAATTTTCTCTACAGCGTCCTGAACAGTTACGCGTGCCATACTTAAAATGCTCCACAGGTGAAGAAATGACTGGGCATGATACTGAAAGTGGGTTCAGTCTGCCAACAGTTTGGTGATTAATGCGTCATGTCGCTGCTTCTGGCGGCTCATACGCAGACGTTCTGCGCGAAGGATAGTTTTGAGATCGCTCAGCGCGGCATCAAAATCATCATTCACAATAAGGTAATCATATTCCGCGTAATGGCTCATTTCTGCAACAGCCTGTGCCATACGCTTCGCGATAACTTCTTCGCTATCCTGGCCGCGACCACGCAGGCGACGATCCAGTTCATCTTTCGATGGCGGTAGAATAAAAATACTGCGCGAATCAGGCATTTTCTTACGAATTTGCTGCGCGCCCTGCCAGTCGATATCCAGGAACACGTTCACGCCGGTCGCCAGAACCTGCTCAATGGTTTCACGCGAAGTACCGTAGTAGTTACCGAATACTTCTGCGTGTTCAAGAAACGCGTCTCTGCCAATCATCGCTCTGAATTCGTCGTGATTCACAAAGAAATAGTGTTCACCGTGCACCTCACCCGGACGCGGTGCTCGCGTGGTGTGAGAAACAGAAACCTGCGTATCGTACAACGGTTGGGTTTTTAACAGTGCCTGAATAAGGCTGGATTTACCCGCGCCACTAGGGGCAGAAACAATATAAAGCGTGCCTTGAGCCATGAGAGTCTTTTGTATGTGTTAACGAAGAAGTCCTACATACGGGCTTATTATACACGTCGCCGCTGTGTGACGTAGCCTTTGTCACACTTTTTCCCGTGGATGATTAAATTTTGCGTGCCGTTTTCAGGTTTTGTCTGCGGTTTGCAGCAACAAAAAGAAACGCTGGATAACGCCTCGTAAAGCGTAACGTTGCCATTCGCGTCGTTTTCAATACCGGGTTATACCTCCTCCAACGCAAAGGAGGGGTAATAATGTGGCGATGGATAAGCGGGTTTGCGCTGTTGTGGTGTAGCACCGGGTTAGCGGTATGCCCGGTATGGTCGCAGGCAAAAGCAGAAAAGGAAATTGCAGCGCTGAGCGCGCAGATCAAACGCTGGGACGATGCTTACTGGAAGCAGGGAGTCAGTGACGTTGATGACGGGGTGTACGATCAGCTTAACGCGCGGTTGAACCAGTGGCAGCGCTGCTTTGGTCATGTCTCTTCCGAAGAGAGACCGCCACCTCTGACAGGTAGTGTGACACACCCGGTTGCGCATACGGGCGTGCATAAGGTTGCCAGTAAAGCTGAGCTCAGCCAGTGGATGCGAGCCCGGCAACATCTCTGGATGCAGCCCAAAGTGGATGGCGTGGCTGTGACGCTGGTGTACCAGGGCGGGAAGCTTGTCCGGGCCATTAGCCGTGGCAACGGTGTGAAAGGTGAAGACTGGACGGCGCAGGTTCGATCAATCCCCTCTGTTCCGCAAAACCTGTCCGGCCCCCTGGCAAATAGCGTCTTACAGGGTGAACTGTTCTGGATTCATGATAACCACATCCAGCGTCAGATGGGGGGGATGAACATGCGGGCAAAAGTGGCGGGCGCCATGATGCGTCATAACGATAGCGCACTTCTCAGGCAGCTCGGCGTGTTTATCTGGGCCTGGCCGGATGGACCTAAAGAGATGCAGGTATCTCTGGATGCGTTGTCAAAAGCCGGGTTCACCCTGACGGCGCGTTATACGCTGCCCGCCGCGTCTGTGAATGCGGTCGAAGCGCAGCGTTCAGCGTGGCATACAACAGCATTGCCCTTTGCCACGGACGGCATTGTGGTGCGTTCAGCGGATGAACCCGCGGGCGACGGTTGGTTACCCGGTGAAGGGCGTTGGGTTGTCGCATGGAAATATACGCCTGTCGCTCAGGTTGCTGAAGTGCGAGGGATACAGTTTGGCGTCGGGCGAACGGGCAAGGTGTCCGTTGTAGCCGAACTGGATCCAGTAAAGCTTGATGATAAACAGGTGCGGCGGGTGAGCCTGGGGTCGGTCACACGCTGGCAGCGGCTGGATATTGTTCCCGGCGATCAGGTTCTGATAAGCCTCGCCGGGCAGGGGATCCCCCGATTCGATCGAGTTGTCTGGCGGGGAGCGAACAGGGAAAAACCAGAACCTCCGGCCCTGCAGTACCACTCGCTGACCTGTTTTTATGCCTCACCAGCGTGTATGGAACAGTTCTTTGCCCGGTTGACGTGGCTTAGCTCAAAACAAGGGCTAGGGATCGAGGGGTTAGGCGAGGCGGGCTGGCGAACGCTTCATCAGACGCATCGTTTCGAGCATATTTTTTCGTGGTTAACACTGACGCAGGCGCAGCTACAGTCCACGCCTGGCTTTTCCGCCGGGCGCGGGTTATCGCTCTGGCATCGTTTTAATATGGTGCGCAAGCAACCTTTTATTCGCTGGGTCACAGCGATGGGGATCCCGCTGACAAAAGCCACGCTGAATGCGGTTGGGGCGGCGTCGTGGCAGGCGCTGAATCAGCGGAGCGCCGCTGACTGGCAGGCTTTGCCGGGAACAGGTGAAGAGAAGGCGCAGCAGGTCGTTAACTGGCTGCATGCGCCTCCTGTTGATAGGCTGGCAAGGTGGCTGGCTGAGCAGCACATTAACGGGTTCTGACCTTAATGCGCATTGTGCTTGTAATGAAAAACCGGCAGGCCCAGCTTCAGGCGCAATGCCAGCATACGCGCGGTGAAACCAAACAGCAGCGTGGAGATAACCACCACATCGTGGTTGGTGACATAGTGCTGCAAGGCGACATAAAGCACTGCCGCGGCAAAGGAGATGCCGGCATACAGTTCCTTCTGGAAAACCAGCGGGATACGTTTGCAGAACATATCGCGCAGCACCCCGCCAAACACGCCCGTGATCACCGCCGCAATGGTGGCGATAACCGGGCCTTCACCCATATCGAGAGCAATTTGTGCGCCAATGATGGAAAAAACAATCAGCCCAAGCGCATCCAGCACCAGGAACAAGCGGCGCAGATGAGGCATCACCGGAGCTACAATCGTGGTTAACACGGCTGCCGTTGCCACGATAATGACGTACTCAGGGTTTTTAACCCAGCCGAGCGGATAATGGCCAAGCAGGATATCGCGCACGGACCCGCCGCCGAGCGCAGTGGCCGTGGCAATAATGATCACGCCGAAGGTGTCCATACGGCGACGTCCGGCGGCGAGTGCGCCGGTCATGGCTTCAGCGGTAATGCCAATAAGATAGAGAATGTGAAGCAGCATAAACCCTCCGGAATGAAGTGGAGGAGGTTAGCGATTTGTGCGCAAGATCACGATTGAGATTTTCTAAGGCGAGGGGATTTGCCCTACACAAATTTATCAACGCATGGCAGACGGGCTTGTGATAAGGCGGGAGACAAAGAAAGTAAGGATAAATATGGATTAGAAAAAGTAATGGGTGATGTGCCAGACACCACCCTGAAAGGTATTACTCGATATTCTGGATCTGCTCGCGCATCTGCTCAATCAGGACCTTCAGTTCAATCGCTGAATTGGTCACCTCTGCATTGATAGACTTAGACGCCAGCGTGTTCGACTCGCGGTTGAACTCCTGCATCATAAAGTCGAGACGGCGGCCTACCGCTTCTTTCTTCTTCAGGATGTTATAGGTCTCTTTAACGTGCGCTTCCAGACGATCCAGCTCTTCAGCCACGTCCACACGCTGCGCCATCAGCACCAGCTCTTGTTCCAGACGGTTGTTTTCCAGTTGGACTTCCGCCTCTTCCAGTTTGGCGACAAGTCGCTCACGCTGCCATTGCAGCACTTCTGGCATATGCGCGCGCACTTTAGCCACTTCGGCGCTCACGCCTTCAAGGCGTTGCTCAATCATCGCTTTCAGCGCCTGGCCTTCGGTTTCGCGGGCAACGATAAAGTCATCCAGCGTGCCGTCGAGTGCAGCCAGGATTTCAGCGGTAATCGCGTCCAGATCCTGCTCTCCGGCGGCCATCACGCCAGGCCAGCGCAGAATATCAACCGGGTTGATCTCGCCTTCATCGCTTTGCATTTTGACCCAGTTCGCCGCATTAACCAGCTGTTTTGCAAGCTTTTCGTTCAGGATCAGTTCGCCCTGTGCACTGGCATCGGGCTCAAAACGCAGGTTACATTCCACTTTCCCGCGGGTCAGACGCGTACGGATACGCTCACGCACCACAGGCTCCAGGCTGCGGAACTGTTCCGGCATACGGAAATATGTTTCCAGATAGCGCTGGTTTACCGAGCGCATTTCCCAGGTAGCGCTACCCCAGCTACCCTTGATTTCACGCCGGGCGTAGGCGGTCATACTGCGGATCATAGACATTCCCGTTTTTAAAGGAGAGATGGGGGGATTATAGCTTTCAGGGGCTTCTCAGGATAGGAATAAGCGTCCTTTATCCGTATAATGCGCAGCCACATTCGTTTCAAGCCGGAGAATCCATCATGCGTCCAGCAGGTCGTAGCGCCAACCAGGTGCGTCCCGTCACCCTGACCCGTAACTATACAAAACACGCTGAAGGCTCCGTGCTGGTTGAGTTTGGTGACACCAAAGTGCTTTGCACCGCGTCCATCGAAGAGGGCGTGCCTCGCTTCCTGAAAGGTCAGGGCCAGGGGTGGATCACCGCGGAATACGGTATGTTGCCGCGCGCAACCCATACCCGTAATGCCCGTGAAGCGGCAAAAGGTAAGCAGGGCGGCCGTACTATGGAGATCCAGCGCCTGATCGCACGTGCGCTCCGCGCCGCGGTTGACTTAAAAACGCTGGGTGAGTTCACCATCACGCTGGACTGCGACGTGATCCAGGCCGATGGCGGCACGCGTACGGCCTCCATTACCGGTGCCTGTGTGGCGCTGGCAGATGCGCTGAACAAGCTGGTTTCCGCCGGTAAGCTGAAAACCAACCCAATGAAAGGGATGGTTGCTGCTGTCTCCGTTGGTATTGTTAACGGCGAAGCGCTTTGCGATCTGGAATACGTTGAAGATTCTGCCGCAGAAACCGACATGAACGTGGTGATGACCGAAGATGGTCGCATCATTGAAGTGCAGGGCACGGCAGAAGGCGAGCCATTCACTCACGAAGAACTACTCACCTTGCTGGCGTTGGCCCGAGGGGGTATTGAATCTATTGTAGCGACGCAGAAAGCGGCGTTAGAAAATTGATTTTAAGGCGACCAATGAGTCGCCTTTTTTTTGCCTGTAAGACTGAAAAGACAAAGGAGCAAATCCATGAAATCGTATCAGCGCCAGTTTATTGAGTTTGCGCTTAACAAGCAGGTACTTAAGTTTGGCGAGTTCACGCTGAAATCCGGGCGTAAAAGCCCGTATTTCTTCAACGCCGGGCTGTTTAATACCGGGCGCGATTTGGCACTGTTAGGCCGCTTCTATGCCGAAGCGCTGGTAGATTCCGGGATTGATTTCGATCTGCTGTTTGGCCCCGCGTACAAAGGCATTCCAATTGCAACCACCACGGCGGTGGCGCTGGCGGAGCACCATGACCGCGACGTACCGTACTGCTTTAACCGTAAAGAGGCCAAAACCCACGGTGAAGGCGGCAATCTGGTCGGCAGTGCGTTGCAGGGCCGCGTGATGCTGGTGGATGACGTGATCACCGCAGGCACCGCGATCCGTGAATCGATGGAAATTATCCAGGCTAACGGTGCAACGCTTGCGGGTGTGCTGATTTCGCTCGATCGTCAGGAGCGTGGGCGTGGCGACATCTCTGCTATTCAGGAAGTGGAACGCGATTATGGCTGCAAAGTGATCTCTATCATCACGCTGACAGACCTGATTGCATATCTGGAAGAGAAGCCTGAAATGGCGGATCACCTGGCGGCGGTACGTCAATACCGCGAAGAGTTTGGCGTATAATTCAATTGCCCGGTGGCGCTACGCTTACCGGGCCTACCTGTTCGTAGGCCGGATAAGGCGAAGCCGCCATCCGGCGATGGCGTTACTGTAATTGTGCTGCCACTAACGGCCAGCGGGCGTCAAAATCGTCCGTTGGTCGATATTTAAACTCGCTGCGCACAAACCGGGAGAGCATCCCTTCGCAAAATGCCAGGATCTGGCTTGCCAGCAGCGTCTCATCCGTATTATATCCCTCGCCTTCCCGCATTTTCTTCTCGCGCAGAACCTGACGAAGCTGGGCTTCGATACGCTCAAAAAGCTGGTTTATACGGCCTTGCAGACGATCCTGTTCAAACATCAGCGCGTGGCCGGTAAGAATACGGGTCAGACCCGGGTTACGTTCACCAAAGCCCAGAATCAGCAGCACAATCAGACGCAGACGCGTGCTGGTGTCTTTTTCATCCTTCAGAATCAGGTTGATGCGCGTGATCAGGCTATCTTCGATAAACTCGATCAGGCTGTCGAACATCCGGGTTTTGCTCGGGAAATGACGATACAGCGCCGCCTCTGACACGCCCACAGAGGCCGCCAGCTTGGCGGTGGTGATGCGTTGACTGCCGTCGCTGGATTCAAGCATCAGAGCCAGAGATTGAAGTATTTCTTCGCGACGATTCCTTTTCGCGGTTTGTTTTTCTGCCATGTTACAAAATACCCCTGAAAATAAGCACTTGTCAGGCTGGCAACCACACAGCGACCCGCAAACTGACGTTTGCGGTTTGTTATTGCATTATGGCGCTGTGAGATGCGTGTTTGTCGGGCGGTTATTTGCGCCCGGAATGGCCGAAGCCGCCTTCGCCACGGTCGGTAGCGTCGAAGTCTGCCACCAGGTTAAATTCTGCCTGCACCACCGGTACAAACACCATCTGCGCGATACGCTCGCCCGGTTCAATGGTGAAGCTGTCCTGGCCACGGTTCCAGACGGATACCATCAGCTGACCCTGATAGTCAGAGTCGATCAGGCCGACCAGGTTACCCAGCACGACGCCATGCTTATGGCCCAGGCCAGAGCGCGGCAGGATCACCGCTGCCAGTGACGGGTCAGCAATGTGAATCGCCAGCCCGGTCGGGATCAGGGTCGTTGCACCCGGCGCCAGTTCTACGGCGTCATCGAGACAGGCGCGCAGGTCAAGACCGGCAGAGCCGGAGGTGGCATACGTTGGCAGCGGAAATTGCTCGCCAACGCGCGGGTCCAGAATCTTAACGTCGATTTTTTTCATCATAACGGGTAACGATCTCGTCCAGTAATTGTTGGCCCAGGAGTTCTTTGCGCTCAAGCGGTAAGACTTTATCTCCATCCTGCCAGAAAAGGTGCAATGCGTTGCTGTCGCTGTTAAATCCTTGCGTGGACAGCGATACGTCGTTCGCGCAAATCAAATCGAGGTTTTTGCGGGTACGTTTTTGCCGGGCATATTCTTCCACATTATTCGTTTCTGCGGCAAACCCAACAACGTAAGGACGATGAGTTTTCAATGCGGCGACACCGGCAACGATATCCGGGTTCTTCACCATTTTTATTGTTAATTCATCACCTTGCTTTTTAATTTTGGCGTCGGCAATGGTTTCGGCGCGGTAATCAGCGACGGCCGCACAGCCGATAAAAATATGCTGCTGTTGAGCATGCGCCTGTACGGCGGCTTCCATTTCCAGCGCGGTAGTTACATCAATACGCCGCACAAACGCAGGGGTGGTAAGCGACACCGGGCCGCTCACCAGCGTCACGTTCGCGCCGCGTTTGGCTGCCGCGGCAGCAATTGCAAAGCCCATTTTGCCGGAGCTGTGGTTGGTGATGTATCGCACCGGATCCAGCGGCTCGCGCGTGGGGCCCGCGGTAATCATGATGTTGAGATGTTGCAGATCGTTGACAGGCGAGAAATGGGCGGCGGCCATATCAACAATCGTCAATGGGTCGAGCATACGCCCTGGCCCCACGTCGCCACAGGCCTGGCTGCCGCTCTCCGGTCCCCAAATTAGCAGGCCGCGCGAGGCCAGCGTATCCAGATTATGCTGGGTAGCGGCGTTGCGATACATCTGCTGGTTCATTGCGGGTACAACCGCGACGGGCGCAGGCGTGGCGAGGCAAATGGTCGTTACCAGATCGTTCGCCATCCCGGCCGCCACGCGGGCAATTACATCTGCCGTGGCGGGGGCAAGGATAACCAGATCGGCCCATTTCCCCAGCTCAATATGGCCCATTGCGGCTTCGGCTGCCGGGTCGAGAAGGCTGTCGGATACCGGGTATCCCGAGACGGCTTGCAGGCTCAGCGGGGTGATAAAGGCTTTGCCGCCTTCGGTGATCGCGACCCGTACGTCGGCCCCGCGCTCGCGCAAACGGCGCACCAGGTCTGGCGTTTTATAGGCAGCAATACCGCCGCTGACGCCAAGAACGATTTTTTTACCGGCCAGGCTCATCATGATTCTTTCCTGTTGGGTTTCACCAGAGAGCGGGCATTTTATCACAATCCCTAAAACGGGGTGATGATGTCCTCAATTCACTTTGCGAGGCGCTACGCAAGAACGAAACGCCAGCGTCGAGCCCCGAATTTGCCTGTGGCAGCATAATGGCAAACAGAAGGAGGCCGGGCATGGAAGAGACTGAACTGCTGCTACCGCGTGAAAAAATGCTGCGCCATGGCGTCACGTTGTTAAAGGACGACGAGCTGCTGGCGCTCTTTTTACGCACAGGCACGCCGGGGAAAACGGTATTTACGCTGGCGAAAGAGCTGATAGAGCATTTCGGCTCACTGTATGGATTGTTGACCGCCGAGCTGGAGGCGTTTACGCACGTTGAGGGCATTGGCGTGGCGAAATATGCCCAGCTGCGGGGCATTGCGGAGCTGGCCCGGCGATTTTACAACGTGCGTATGGAGGAAGAAGACCCGATCCTCACCCCCGACATGACCCGCGAATTTCTGCAAAGCCAGCTTTCCGATCTGGAGCGGGAGATCTTTATGGTGATCTTTCTCGACAATAAAAACCGGGTACTGAAACATACCCGCCTTTTTTCGGGAACATTGAGCCACGTTGAGGTGCATCCGCGTGAAATTGTGCGGGAAGCGATAAAAGTGAATGCAGCCGGCGTGATCCTCGCGCATAATCACCCCTCTGGCTGTGCAGAACCAAGCAGAGCTGACAAAGCAATTACCGAACGTATTATCAAATGCTGTCAATTCATGGACATTCGTGTGCTGGACCATCTGATAATTGGCCGCGGAGAGTACATTTCTTTTGCCGAACGTGGCTGGATTTAGGCCTTTTCTCGCGATCCATCGGGATCTTTGTCTGTTCGGGACTTGAGCACACCGCCGAGTCAGCGTATACTACGCCACCTTTGAGAATCTCGGGTTTGGCATTTGGGCCTGGCAATCGAGAGTTCAATAGAACTATGCGATGACCGGGCTGTAAAGCCTGACGAGGCGCCGATACCCCATACGAAGCTCGAGCTAATTTGATTTTTGGAGAATAGACATGTCCCGAGTCTGCCAAGTTACTGGCAAGCGTCCGGTGACCGGTAACAACCGTTCCCACGCACTGAACGCGACTAAACGCCGTTTCCTGCCGAACCTGCACTCTCACCGTTTCTGGGTTGAGAGCGAGAAGCGTTTTGTCACCCTGCGCGTATCTGCTAAAGGTATGCGTGTAATCGATAAGAAAGGCATCGATACAGTTCTGTCCGAACTGCGTGCCCGTGGCGAAAAGTACTAAGTACTTAAAGAGGAAATAAATCATGGCTAAAGGTATTCGCGAGAAAATCAAGCTGGTTTCTTCTGCTGGTACAGGTCACTTCTACACCACCACGAAGAACAAACGTACTAAGCCGGAAAAACTGGAACTGAAAAAATTCGATCCAGTTGTACGCCAGCACGTACTGTACAAAGAAGCTAAAATCAAATAATTTTAGTCTCCTTGTATTGAAAAACCCCGCAACTGCGGGGTTTTTTGCATTCTGCATCTCAACGGAGGAACCATGCCTGAATTACCTGAGGTAGAGACCAGCCGCCGCGGCATTGAGCCCCATCTGGTTGGCGCGACTATTCTTCATGCTGTCGTTCGCAACGGGCGTCTGCGCTGGCCGGTGTCCGATGAGATCCACGCGTTAAGCGATAAACCCGTCCTGAGCGTACAGCGCCGCGCGAAATACCTGCTGCTGGAGCTGCCTGATGGCTGGATCATTATCCATCTGGGCATGTCGGGAAGCCTGCGCATCCTCACCGAAGAGTTGCCTGCGGAAAAGCACGACCACGTTGATCTGGTGATGAGTAACGGCAAGGTGCTGCGTTACACCGACCCGCGTCGCTTTGGTGCATGGCTGTGGACCAAAGAGCTGGAAGGGCACAACGTGCTGGCGCATCTTGGACCTGAGCCGCTCTCAGAGGCGTTTAACGCGGATTATCTCAAAAAGAAGTGCGCGAAAAAGAAAACCCCGATTAAACCCTGGCTGATGGATAACAAGCTGGTCGTGGGCGTGGGGAATATCTATGCCAGCGAATCGTTGTTTGCCGCCGGGATCCATCCCGATCGGCTGGCCTCTTCGCTGTCTGCGCAGGAGTGCGAGCTGCTGGTCAGAGTGATTAAAGCGGTACTACTGCGCTCAATTGAGCAGGGCGGGACGACGCTGAAGGATTTTCTGCAAAGCGACGGGAAGCCGGGCTATTTTGCGCAGGAGTTGCAGGTTTATGGTCGTAAGGGGGAACCGTGCAGAGCATGCGGGACGCCGATTATTGCCACGAAGCACGCTCAGCGCGCCACGTTTTACTGTCGTCAGTGCCAGAAGTAGGGTTACTTTAACTTTTCCATCAACGCCTGGTGGACGTTAACCGGCAGAAAGTGGGTAACGTCCCCGCGATGGCGCGCCACCTCTTTTACCAGCGAAGAAGAGATGAAGGACCACTCTTTGGAGGGCATCAGGAATACGCTCTCCAGCTCCGGCATCAGATGGCGGTTCATGTGCGCCAGCTGCATCTCATATTCGAAGTCTGCTACCGCGCGAAGACCGCGGATCAGGATATTGGCCTGCTGAGCACGGGCAAAGTTTGCCATCAAATCGCTGAATCCGACGACCTCAACATTCGACAAATGCGAAATCGCATCGGTGGCAAGCTGCACGCGTTCGTTCAGGTCGAACATCGGCTTTTTGCTCGGGCTGGCGGCAATGGCCAGAATCACCTTGTCGAACATACACGCCGCACGGGTGATGATATCAAGATGACCGTTAGTGATCGGATCGAAGGTACCCGGATAAATCGCTTTTGTGCTCATGGCTCACGTTTTCTCTGAGTAGCCGCGGTTCAGCGCCCACAGCTCGGTGTATTTATTGAAAGTATACTGGGCATTCACTACCGCCAGTAACCAGCCCTGTTTGCCGTCCAGCACGCCACCACGTAGCAGCAGCGTTTTCAGAAACGCGCCCAGCGTGTGGGTGAAGATGCCGGTCAGCGTGGCCTTCTTGCCGCGCGCATGCCGCTCCTGTGCCCAGGCGGTGGCATAGTTCAGCTGTTTCCGCTGGAAGCTGGCGAAATCGCGGCAGGTCAGATGAAGCAGATCGCCCGTCAGGGGGATGACCTGAGCGTTATCGCAGGCCAGAGACTCATGGACCAGGTTGTCGTTGTACTGATAACGCTCGCGGGCATAGAGGCGCATCACGCGGTCGGGGTACCAGCCGCTGTGGCGCATAAAGCGGCCCAGGAAATAGTTACGACGCGCGATACTGTAGACCGCGCCGGGCTGTGGCGCGGCAAGCACCGTTTGAATGGCCTGTCGGAGTTCCGGGGTGACGCGCTCATCGGTATCGATCATCAACACGTAATCGCCCGTGGCGTAACTCTGCGCACGCTGACGCTGAATACCGTAGCCCTGCCAGTCGGTGTCGGTAAAGACTTTTGCCCCGGCTGCACGGGCAACGTCCGCCGTATTGTCCGTACTTCCGGAATCGAGAATGACGATTTCGTCAGCCCAGGCAACAGAGGCCAGGCAATCCGGAAGCAGGTCGGCGGCGTTTTTGGCGATCATCACGACCGACAGACGCGTTGACATTAGTGGCTCCGCTGCGGCAGGTAAGGTTGCAGAAGTTGCAGCAGACGGGTCAGTGCGCCCTGGTTCTGATGCAGGACTTCAACGGCGTGACGACCGTACCACAGGCGGTAATCTTCGTCAGTCAGAAGGGTTGATACCTCTTTGACCACCGAGTCCGCATCGGTCACGGTGATTAAGCCATCGGCTTGCTGCAATTTCGCGCAGATATCTTTGAAGTTAAACGTGTGTGGACCCATCAGCACGGGAATGGCGTGGGCTGCCGGCTCCAGCGGGTTATGACCACCGCGCTCCACCAGGCTTCCGCCAACGAAAGCAAGATCGGCAATCCCGTACAGCAGCATCAGTTCGCCCATCGTATCGCCAATCACCACCTGCGTGCTGCCAGAGGGGATTTCACCGCTGCTGCGCAGGGTGAAGCTGAAACCGCCTTTTTGCACCATCTCCCGGGCATCTTTAAAACGCTCAGGATGGCGAGGAACCAGAATCAGCAGTAAATCAGGGAATTTTTCCAGCAGCTGGCGGTGAGCCTGAAGAATAATGGCCTCTTCGCCGTCATGGGTGCTGGTGGCAATCCAGACCTGGCGACGCGGCGCCCACTGACGACGCAGCGTCACCGCACGGGCGGCGAGTTCAGGGGTGACGGAAATATCGAACTTCAGGCTACCCGTGACCGCAAGCTGGTTGCGCTTCAGGCCGAGGGCGATAAAGCGCGCGGCATCTTCTTCGTTCTGCGCGGCGATCAGCGTAATTTTGCTGAGCAGGCGACGCATAAATTTACCCAGCTTGCCGTACCCTTTCGCCGAGCGTTCCGACAGACGCGCGTTGGCGATAACCAAAGGAATTTTACGGGCATGCAGGGCGGAAATCATATTCGGCCACAGTTCGGTTTCCATGACGATCACCAGTTTAGGGCGAACGGTATTCAGGAAACGGTTCATGGCGCAGGGGAGATCGTACGGCAGGTAGACGTGATGCACGTCTTTACCGAAGGCAGACATCACGCGCTCTGAGCCGGTTGGCGTCATCGTGGTGACGGTGATGGGCAGTGACGGATAACGATGGCGTAAGGCACGCACCAGTGGAATGGCGGCCAGCGTTTCCCCAACTGACACGGAATGCAGCAGAATACCGTCCGGCGCCACTTTATTGCGGCAGTAGCCATAGCGTTCGGCCCAGCGTTTACGGTACGCAGGCGCTTTACGGCTACGAAGCAACAGTCGCAGCCACACCAGTGGCTGAATGATGTAGAGCAGGGCGGTATACAACAATTCCAAGCGATTATCCGTTTTTTTAGTTTCGGCCGGGAAATTCTAAGCATTTAAGCGTGCTAAAGCTATCTCTTATGCCAGATACCGTTTTAAACGGAAGTAGCGTCGGCCCAGGCGCCAGCGCAAACGCGGGCTTTTGGCACTTTTCCAGATGAGCTTCCAGATCCCGGTGTCGAAGAACTCTTTGATTATCATTGATTTCTTCGCTTCATCCTTCATGTTGTCGAAGGTATGAATAATTCCCAGACCCTCTTTGGCGATTTGCCAGTGACAGGCCGGGATATTTTTCACTTTATCCGGGTAGCGCTGGTTAATGGCATCTAGCATCTTCAGGATCTTCATGTAATGGCGCGCTGAGCGAATCAGCGTGTCGTCATTATCCGGGGTGTGCGATACCGAGGCGGAGTGAATGTAGTAGTCGTAAAAGCGTTCGCTGGTGTACTGAACGCGTTCTGCAGCAAGCAGCACCTCAGTCGTCCACGGGATATCCTGATGGCGCAGGCCAGGCTCGAAACGAAAGCCGTGCTGACGAATAAAATCGTGACGATAGATATTCAGCCAGGTCACATGCAGGAACTTACGTGAATCCAGCGCCTTTTTTAACCATGCCGCGCCATTCATGACGCTCGTTGAGGCGAGCTTATCTTCAGGGAAGATAGGGCGAGACGGTTTTTTGTTATTTTCCCAGACGTAGTTGCCATTGCAGGTGGCGACATCCAGGTTCTGCGTGACGGCCATATCCAGCAGACGCTGGTACATGCCGGGTTTGAAGACATCATCAATATCCGGGAAAGAGAGATATTGGCCGGTCGCAACGGCCAGGCCGGTATTACGCGCGATGGACACGCCCTGATTAGGTTGTTCAATGACCTGCATCTGTGGCAGCTGTTCGCGCCATTTTTCGACAATCTGCATCGAGCGGTCAGTGGAGCCGTCATTCACGATGATGACTTCCATACTGTCGATATGTTGATTTACAAGGCAGGTAAAGAACTGATCGAGAAAAGCTTCACCGTTATAAACGGCAACCACCACGCTTAATAAAGGCGCTGAATTTTGCATATGAAACCTGATTATTTTTGGTTGTCGACCAAAGCAATGTATTGCTGGCAAATGGCGTTGATACCGAACGATGCGATCGTTTCGCGATCAACAACCGGCGGAGAGGCATACAGTTCTGCCAGGGTATTCGCCAGTGATTCGTCGGTTAACGCGGTCAGACCGCGCGCCAGGGGGCCAGTAAGGATCTCAGCAGGGCCGCCAGGGCAGTTTGTACTCACCGGTGGGGTCTGACAGATAATGGACTCTACCAGTACATTACCAAAACCTTCGCAGTCGGAACTTAACACTAAAAGGCGTGCACCTTTGATCCACGGATAAGGATTGGTTTCAAACGGGCGGAAGACGATCTTGTTTTCAATTCCCAGCTTAGCGGCAAGCTGTTTGAGCTGGTTTATTTTCACGTCAGAGCCTTTGCCCATCAACACCAGCGATGCGTCAATCTTGCTCATCGCAAACGCCCGCAGCAGCCGGTCGTGACGTTTGTGCTCATGAAAACGGCCAACGTGGATAATGTAATTCTGCCCCTGCATCTCAAAGGGCGCTTCCGCCAGACGCTGAATTTCAGGGATATCAAACGGGTTATGGATAACCGCTTTGCGCCGCAGGGGGATCGCGAGTACTTCAGACAGATCGTGCAGCACGGCGCCGGATACCGCCACCACGTTGCGGTTTTCATAGGTATGACGAATTTTATAATGCTTAAACCAGCGAGAAAGCCCGCTGCGATGGCGCAAATAGGAGAAGGAGAACATCCCGTGTACGCAGAACCAGACCTTATCGCGATCCAGCACGCGGCTGTGCGCCACGATACGGTCGGTTTTATGCAGATGCGAGAAGACGACGTCAAATTTACCGCTGCGTTCTGCCTGCTCAATGGCGCGATCCAGCAAACGGGCGCGACGCGGGATCTCGGTCAGCTTCCGCCAGGGTTTTTTACAGGTATCCTGCACGACCTGAAAATCGATGCCTTCCGGAATGGCGTAGTCGCACACCTTCCGTAAGGAGAAAAGGGTGACCTGATGCCCCAGTTCTGTCAGTCCGCTGGAGAGGGTGAGAACCGTTTTTTCGGCTCCTCCACCGGGTAAACCATCAATAATCATTAGGATGCGCATTATTAATCCAGTAATTTTTGATAAAGCGAAATAAGCTGACTTGATAGTTTTTCAGGGGTTGCTTCTCTAACGCGTTCACGCGCCGCAAGCCCCATATTGTTATTTTTTTCCAGTGAAGGGATGGACATGACGGCCTCCTTCAATGTGTGGATATCAAGTGCATCACAGTAAAACCCGTTCTGGCCTTGCTCAATAAATTCTGAACCACCGCAACTCTCTGACGTAATGACGGGCAATCCACAGGCCATTGCTTCAAGTATGACGTTAGGGAAAGGATCATACAGCGTCGGCAGCAGTAAACCATCAGAAAGCTGATAAAATGGCAGCGTCTCTTTTTGCATCCCCAGGAAACGGATTTGCCCCTCACAGCCTAATGAACGGGCGAGGTCGCGATAACGGCTTTCCGCTTTATCCTGACCGACCACAACCAGCCACGCCGATGTTCCTGCTATAGCCTGAATAGCGCTTGCCAGCCCCTTGCGTTCAAACCCTGAACCCACGAAGCAGAAAATGACGGCATCAGCGGGTAAGCCAAATTGCTTACGCAGTACAGCGCGCTGCCTCTCTTCTGCCGGAACGAAGCGGCGGGAATCTATTGAATTATAAATCACATGTATCTTTTTTGCGTCAATATCAAAGTCTTCGACGATTTCGCGCTTGATCATCTCCGCATTACAGATAACGGCTTTCAACTCGGGAGCCTGGTACATTTCACGTTCGGCGTTCATCACGTAGCGGTGATAGCGATCGTGCATGAGCAGCTTCGCGCGCCAGGCGGGAAGAATACGCGTACGCTGTAGCAGCCAGCGTCGATGTACACCATCTCCGGCGCGGTAAATATCGCAGCCCGCAATACGTTCGTGGCTCTGTACAATATCAAACTGCTGTTGCTGCCACAGCGCGCGCGCGGCGTGTGCAAAGCCGCGTTCACGGCTGATGCGGCCCCACTTTCGTGGATCGCAGATATGAATATGCCAGTCGTCCTGCTTTTCGCCCTGCCACTCGCGGGTGATGACGTTGAGCTCAAGATTTTGATTGCTCAGCGCGGTGAGTGCCCTGGAGACAAAACGTTCTGCTCCCCCATCCGGCCGATATTTTTGGCGCACAATGGCCAGACGATGAAGCTTCATTGCAGGTATCTCCTTGCGGCGGAGACGACAGCATCAACGGGGATGGCGTCGAGATAACGTTCCGTCGTTTTTGTATCAATGGCGTCAGGGTTGGGAAGCAGGCCGTAGTTACCAGCCCAGATGACCTCGCCGTTAACCTGCCATGGCGACCAGAACGTCAACTTTGATGGGCCAAACAGCGCCACGCAGGGCGTCTGAAGGGCGGCGGCCATGTGCATGGGGACGGAGTCAACGCCAATGAACAGGGCTGCGTGATCGATAAGCGAGGCCAGCTGGCGCAGGGTTAACTGCCCTGCCAGCGATACAACACCCGTCTGCGGGGAGGCGGCAAGAATGCGGTCAATCATCGCCAGCTCTTTCTTATCCGGTCCCGCCGTAAGGACGATAGTGTGGCCGTCCTGCTGCAATGCGGCGATAGTTTGCGCCATTTTGCCTTCGTCCCAGCACTTAAAGAACCAGCGTGAAGTGGGTTGAATAACGATATAGCGTTCCCCCACGCCCTTTTGTGTCAGCTTGTGATGAGCATGGTGCCAGTCATCCGCGCTGTAAGCCATGGTGACGGCGGGTCTGGCGGCAACGGGTAATGGTTTCAGTATGGACAGGTTTTGTTCAACGGTGTGCAGCGACTGATGGCTGGCGACCGAGACCAGTTCACTGTGACAAAAACGCCAGAAGGCATTATTGCGCTTGTTAAAAGCGAACCCGAGCCGAACCGGTGCGCCAGTGAAGCGGGTAACCAGTGCGCTGCGCCACTGATCGGCAAGATTGATCACCAGATGATAATGCTGAGCGCGTAAAGCACGAAGCAACTGCCACTCTTTTTGCAGGTGCTTCAGCGTCCCCAACTGCTTCCATTTACGATCGATACCATAGATCGTACCGATTGCCGGATGCGCGGCGAGCATGTCTCGCGTCTCTTCATAGAGAAGCACGTCGATTTGGGCTTCAGGCCATTTCTGGCGCAATGAATTGATGACGGGGGTGGTGAGTAACATGTCACCATGATGGCGAAGTTTAATCAGTAAAATGCGCAAATCAGGCGTGTCAGGTAAGTTATTCATCATCATCTTATCGGCGTTGTACTGTTGGCAATTCTAATAGACCTGGTAACGACTTGCACTCTTTCTCCATAATGTCAGGAATTTCCCTGGAAGGGTTTACTCCTGCTTTCGGGCGTGCGTAACATAGCGCTAACTATTTTGTCTTGCGGACTCATTATGAAAAAACCAGCGTTTATCATCACGATCGATACCGAAGGGGATAATCTCTGGCAGAACCACCGGGTCATCAAAACGGAAAACGCGCGCTACCTGGCGCGGTTTCAGACGCTTTGCGAGCGTTTCGGCTTTAAGCCTGTCTGGCTCACCAACTACGAGATGGCCGTCGAACCGGTGTTCATTGAGTTCGCGAAAGAGGTCATAGCCCGGGGGCAGGGCGAGGTAGGAATGCATCTCCATGCCTGGAACAGCCCTCCGGAGCACGATCTGACCGGTGATGACTGGCGCTGGCAGCCTTATCTGATTGAGTTTTCAGACGAGGTCATGCGTGAGAAAGTGCTGTTCATGACCCGCCTACTGGAAGAGACCTTCCAGACAAAAATGCTCAGCCATCGCGCCGGGCGCTGGGCATTCGACAGCCGTTACGCCCGGTTACTGATTGAGCTGGGGTATCAGGTAGATTGTTCCGTTACGCCGCGCGTGAACTGGCGCAACGCGAAAGGTGCCCCGCAGGGTAATGGCGGAACGAATTACCAGCATTTTCCCGATCGCGCCTACTTTTTGGACGTAGACGACATTTCCCGGCCGGGAAACAGCCTTCTCCTCGAAGTGCCAATGAGCATCCAGTATAAACACCCGGCATGGCTGAATTCCCTGAAGCAGGGTTACGATCGTCTGCGCGGTAAATACCGTTCTCCGTCAGTTAACTGGTTACGCCCGTCCGGCGGTAACGCGCAGGAGATGATTAAGGTTGCGCAGCAGTGCCTGTCTCAGGGAAATGACTACGTAGAGTTCATGCTGCATTCGTCGGAATTTATGCCTGGCGGCAGCCCTACTTTTAAAGACGAGGCCGCGATTGAGGGGCTTTATCAGGATCTGGAGCAGCTCTTTACCTGGTTATCAGATAAGACCGTGGGGATGACGCTGGCGGAGTTTTACCAGTACAAAAAATAGTTATGCCCGCCAGGCGGGCATATTTGCTATTGCTGCTTTGTTTGGGTGAAAGGTGTACTTAATGCAAACAAAACCATAAAGAAGATTAAGGCTTCTGAACTGAGCAGTATGACATCCGTCAGTCCATACAAAAGCAAAAGTAGCATCGAGGTTAGCAGCAGTGCGTTTCTGTTTCGTAGGGCATACACAATCATCGAAACGAAGAAAAAGAGCATAACCGCCACGCCGGGGATCCCCTGCAATGAATATTTCTCTATAAATTCATTATGCAGGTGGACTTTGATGTACACGAGCGCGGTAGCAAGATGTGGATGACCGTCTTTTATATACTGCCGTGTCCACGTTTCACGCTCTTCAAGTGATTGCCCCAACGGATGTGCAAGACCATTCTCGATCCCGACAGTCCACATCGAAAAACGTGCGCCCAGTGACGTGCGGTCATAGCCTTGCTGATATTTCTCAACTTCAATTTGGGTTTGCGTTATTTTCGGTGCAATCAACGGCTTGTAGCTTACGACGACAATGCCGGCCACAATGCATAAAAAGATGAGAGTGGATTTGAGATGAATCTTTCTGAAATGATACAGCGTGAGCACTATCGCCAGAAGCAGATATAAACCCATCGCAGCACGGGTACCCGTCAACAGTATGACGAAGTAAGAGATTAATATAGTGAAACCCGCGACAACATACAGCTTCACGTTCTGCTGAAGGTAAAGACTGTATACGAAAGCCAGTGACAGGACAGAATAAACATAGGCTGAAACGGTGGCACGGTTAATTGCCATCTCAACGCGAGTCATACCTTGCGAGGCCTGCCACAAGCCATATCCTGTGGCGAGCACAAACCCTAAGGCCGCTGCGTAGAAGAAAAATTTCCTGAAGTTGTCTTTATCAATGTAAAACTTAAAGCGGTCAATATAGAAAATCAGGATACTCGCTAAAATTAACTTTTTGCTTGCGCCTAGATAGTCGCTGTAAAGATTGAGTCCCTCGTTATGATACTCATAGATTAAGTACCAGCCGAGGTTAAGTAACCCAATCAGCAAAATGGGCAGCGCTATAGTAAAAGGTCGAAGAGTGATTTTTTTATATTCGAAAGCCAGGCCAATAATACTGACGTAAATAGCAATATAGAAAAACTCTCTTTGCTTCCCTGAACTGACTAATGCCAGCATCAAAGAGATGAGGCTCAAAGCAATCGTCAGTTGATATAGCCGTGGTTTTATTTTTTCCATAACGCCTCAATAACCCTTTTTTTGTAGCTAAAACGAACATCGGTGGACAGGAAAAAAGACAATGTGTACATGGCCTTTACGCGTTGTTTCACGAGTTGCAATTGTTGGTCTGTAAGACAGGACCGATGGTTGCTGTAAATATCAAACCAGTGGCAATTGACAAGATGCCTGTAGCTTGACGGAAATGTTCTTTCCATCTGTAACGTGCATTCGACAAGCGTTGAAATTTTGCTGGCGTCCAGACTGCTCGACAAACTGTCGCGACGCTTGACGTAATAATAATGCCCCTGGCGTTGATAGACTATTTTGCTCGACTGCATCAACATTCCGGGGAAGACAGCGAAATCCTCATAACATAACATTGGAGGAATAGGGTTGCTCTCGTACAGGCTACGATGAATAAACTGGCCAATGAGATGCGCCTGAAAGTCTTTATGGCGTAAGAAACGAGCGACTGCTTCATGTTGTGACAATGGCACAGGGTTGAATCCCTGCCAGTCTGAAGTCATTTTCCGGGGATCGCGAATCTCAAGCAAACGTGTCAGTAACATATCCGGACGTTGCGCTTTCAGAAAGGTAATTGCGTCCCTGAGGCTGCCCGGCTTTAAGCAATCGTCACTGTCGAGCATCGTAATATATTCACCGGATGCCAGTGCGACAGCACTGTTTCGTACCCGGCCGACGTTACGAAAGTTCACGGTGCGCGTTATGATCTGAGGAAATTTAGGTGACCACTCTTCAATTATTGCCTGCGTGGTATCCTCAGAACTGTCATTAAAAATAATAATTTCAGTGTCTTGAACGGTGGCTGCCAGCAGGCTTGAAAGCGTGGCATGCAGCGTAGCTTCAGCGTTATGCGCAGCAATAATGACGCTTAAAAAAGCCATAAAAATTAGTTTCCTTGAGCGTCGGTAGCGCTAGCCAGTGAGCGGGCTTTGGGTAATGTACGGATAAACTGCTGAAGATCGTGTAACGCGGAGTCAGTGACAGAGAATAGTGCTTCCCGTTCTTGCGGGAAGTAATAGCGCGTTTCAAACACATAAGAACAAATGTTGTCGTCATTCCCGATCAGCAACACATTGCCAAGCGGACGTTGTTCATAGTGACAACACGGACCAAACAGCAGGACTACCGGAACGCCAACGGCGTCTGCGATATACACATTCCCCGAGTCAGACGCGATATAACAGTCCATCTTAGAAATGGCCCAGGGAAGCTCTTCCAGCGAAATTTTGCCAATAAGATTGATAAAATTAGGGATTTCACCGTAAAGGCGGGTGATATCGTCCATCCACGACTGTTCATTTGGCGCGCCGAAGACATAAAACTCGCAGGGTAAATCAGCGAGTTGATCAACAATCCGCTTCCAGATAACCGGAGGGACGGTTTTGGCTTTATTGCCCGCCGCAATACTGATGCCGATGCGGATAACGTCAGGTTTATCAAGAATGGCCGGCCAGGTCGTCGGTTTAAAGAGCGGCTTTGTGGCGTGCTTGGGAGAGTCTTGCCATGTGAGTGCGCGGTCGGCCAGTTTCAGGTAGTTCGACACCGAAAGCGTTTTTTTGCCATGCTCAACGGTACCGTCAGCCGCAAGATAGAAAATCCCGTGATACCACCTGCGCGTGTAAATGGTTAAAAATTGTTTGTTTTTAGCATTGCAGACGGCGGCAAAAAAGAGGTTCACGCTGTTGGGTTGTAGCAGGTAGACGTTGTCGTAGCGGTTCATGATCCTGCACGCGAAGCACAGTTTACGCCACAGGTTGCGCTTATGCTGCTCAATAAAATAGATCTGCTCGATAGTCTCATCATGCTTCGCCAGCGCACCAACGCTGCGACTGACCAACACATCGCTTTTTTGCAGATATGCCAGTAGAGGTGTCGCATTAATAAAGTCACCGATTTTGGCTGTCTGAATGACAAGGTTTTTGCCCGTGTCTTTTCGAAACAGCTTCCGGAGGAGTTTCACCGGAAAGAGTAAAATCAGCAGAAATACATAACTCATGGGTTAAATATCCCTGTTGGAAAGCCGATGGCTGCCCTGTAAAAATGAAAAAATAGCATCTGCGCTAATATCCTTCGTTTGTTGCGTAGGGCTGACCATCTGATGCTGGTTTTTACCGTAACCCCCGATCAACCCCGGATCGGTCGGGCCGAAAATCGTGATATTAGGACGATCCAGTGCGGCGGTTAAATGGCTTAACCCTGTATCCACAGAAACGACGGCGTTAGCGCCCGCCAGCTGTGCGGCAACCTGCGCCAGCGTGAGTTTGGGTAACACCTCAACGTGGGAAAAGCCTGCTGCCAGACGTTCCGCACGCTGCCGCTCATGTTCTGCACCCCACGGGAGTTTAATATGGATACCGCAAGGTTGCATTAGTTCAATCAGCCTTCTCCAGTGCGTTTCCGGCCAGTGCTTATCGTCGCGCGTTGTGGCATGCAGGAACACCAGATACGGTTCAGCATGCTCCTCCGTCTCGCGCAAAAAATGCTGTGCAATAGCGTAGTCACCCTGGGCTTCAGGTTTTGCATAGCCCAGGCTTTTCGCGAACAGCTCGCGGGTACGTTCCACGGCGTGCTGCTGCTTCGCAATATGGTGGCGACGATTATAGAACAGGCTCGCCAGCGGTTCGCGGGCGGTTTGCCAGTCCATGCCGTGCTTTACGCCGTGCGCCAGACGCGTGACCAGCGCGGCGCTTTTCACCAGGCCCTGAGCGTCAATGATCGCGTCGTAACGCCGGGCCTGCACCGCTTCGCGGAAGGCTTTACGTTCGGCTTTAATCGGTGCGGAGAACCATGCTTTGCGCCAGCGGCGAATGGCCACCGGGATCACGCGGTCAACCGCTTCGTGCCAGGTGGGGATCTGCGCGAAGCCTTCTTCCACCACCCAGTCAAAACGAATGCCGGGAATGGCCCGCATCGCGTCCGTCAGTGACGGCAGCGTATGCAGCACATCGCCCATCGAAGAGGTTTTAACGATCAATACCCGCATTCGTTATCCTTCTTCGCTCAACAGAAGTTCGTTGAGCTCTTCGAGAACGCGCTGCGGCGTAATGTCGATCAGGCTCTGATGGTAGCCTTCTGCGGCATCACCTTTACGTACCTTGTGGTAGCCGGTGATCAGGCGAATTACGCGCGCTTTGTGCGACAGCGGCGGCGTGAAGTCCGGGCTGCTCGGGCCATACAGCGCCACCAGCGGACGATCCAGCGCGGCGGCGACGTGCATCAGGCCAGAGTCGTTGCTGACAACGGCTTTACAGGCGGCAATCAAAATAACCGCCTGCTCGAGCTGCGTTTCCCCGGCCAGGTTTCGGCACCAGGCCTGTTGCTCGGTGCTGAGCGTGGCGAGAATTTCATTGCCCGCCTCGTGATCTTTCGCCGAGCCAAACAGCACAATTTGATAGCCTTCGTCGATCAGCTGTTTCGCCAGCTCTGCGTAGTGATAGTGCGGCCAGCGTTTTGCCGGACCAAACTCCGCGCCGGGGCAGAAGCCAATCATCGGGCGTTCGGACGAAATGCCAAACGCGTTGCAGGTGTGGGATTTCTCCCCGTCGCTTACCTGGAGCTGCGGCCACAGTAGCGGCTGCGGCAGATCTTTCGCGCTGCGCATCACGCCTTTGTCGTAGGCCAGCGCCACGTAGCGTTCTACCATCAGCGGCCAGGCCTCTTTATCCAGCACACGGGCATCGTTCAGCAGGCCGTAGCGCATTTCACCGCGCCACCCGGTACGGTGCGGGATGCCCGCAAAGAAGGGCACAAGAGCGGATTTGAAGGAGTTTGGCAGGACATATGCGCGGTCATAGCGTTTCTCGCGCAGGCTGTGGCCGAGTTTGCGGCGTTCACCGATTTCCAGCGCCCCGTGGCCGAGCGGCATCGGGATCGCCTCGTTCACTTCCGGCATACGCGATAACAGCGGACGGCACCATGCGGGTGCCATCACGTCGATTATCGCCTGGGGATAACGCGCCTTGAGCGTGCGATAGAGACTTTGCGACATCATCATGTCGCCCACCCAGGACGGGCCGATCACCAGTATTTTCATTCACTTCATCCTTCAAGCTGTCTCTGCGTTGGCTGCCTGCGTTCACTCCAGTCACTTACTTTTGTAAGCTCCCGGAGATTCACTTAGTTGCCGCCTTGATACCGCTCGAATGATTTTGTGAATTTATATCGCGGTCACGGTTCAGCCAGGCCATATATTCCGTTACGCCTTCGGCAACGGTCTTGAACGGCTTGTCGTAGCCTGCGGCGCGCAGGTTAGTCAGGTCCGCCTGGGTGAATGCCTGGTAGCGGCCTTTCAGCTTATCCGGGAACGGAATGTACTCGATGCTGCCTTTCTTATGGTAAGCCAGCGTCGCGTCTGCCACCGCCTGGAAGGATTCCGCGCGGCCTGTGCCCAGGTTGAAAATGCCGGAGACGCCGTTTTCCAGGAACCACAGGTTCACTGCCGCCACGTCGCCTACGTAGACGAAGTCACGCTTAAAGCCGTCGCTGCCTTCGAACAGTTTCGGACTTTCGCCGTTATTTAACTGGGTGTTCAGGTGGAACGCCACGCTCGCCATGCTGCCTTTGTGGCCTTCGCGCGGTCCGTAGACGTTGAAGTAGCGGAAGCCGACAATCTGAGAGTTGGCTTCTGGGAGGATCTGACGCACGTACTCATCAAACAGGAATTTGGAGTAACCGTAAACGTTCAGCGGCTGCTCATACTCGCGGGATTCGATGAAATCTGAAGTGCGTCCACCGTAGGTTGCCGCGGAAGAGGCGTACAGGAACGGAATTTCACGCTCCAGGCAGTAGTGCAGGATCTCTTTGGAGTACTGATAGTTGTTGTCCATCATGTACTTGCCGTCCCACTCGGTGGTGGAGGAACAGGCCCCTTCGTGGAAGATGGCTTCGATCTCGCCGAACTCTTCACCCGCCATAATCTGGATAAGAAAGTCTTCTTTATCCATGTAGTCAGCGATGTTCAGATCCACCAGGTTTACGAACTTGGTGCCGTCTTTCAGGTTGTCCACCACCAGGATGTCGGTGATGCCTTTGTCATTGAGGGCCTTAACAATATTGCTGCCGATAAAGCCCGCGCCGCCGGTAACGATGATCATAACTGTAACCTTTGAAGTGTGGAGTCCGGGGAACATCCCGAACGCTAATCTCTTTATCATATCATCACAATGCCCGGTCTTCAGCCATTCACCGATATGCAGCAGGGGTACACGTGATTTATGCTGCAAAAACGAGAAGAGATACGGCGTCATCTCGTCATGAACTATTGGTTTGGGTAATATGTGCCAAAATTTGCCGAGTCTGGAGAATTGCAATGCGTGGTGATTTTTACAAACAGTTAAACAGCGACCTCGACACCGCACGTGCGGAAGGGTTGTTCAAAGAAGAGCGTATTATCACGTCTGCCCAGCAGGCGGACATCACCGTTGCCGACGGCAGCCATGTGATCAACTTTTGCGCGAACAACTATTTAGGTCTTGCGAATCACCCTGAGCTGATTGCCGCGGCGAAAAACGGCATGGATACCCACGGCTTCGGCATGGCCTCCGTTCGCTTTATCTGCGGTACCCAGGACAGCCACAAGCAGCTTGAGCAAAAGCTGGCGAACTTCCTCGGAATGGAAGACGCGATTCTGTACTCCTCCTGCTTCGACGCCAACGGCGGTCTGTTTGAGACCCTGCTCGGTGCAGAAGACGCGATTATCTCCGACGCCCTGAACCACGCCTCCATCATCGACGGTGTACGCCTGTGCAAAGCGAAGCGTTTCCGCTACGCCAACAACGACATGGTTGAGCTGGAAGCCCGCCTGAAAGAGGCCCGTGAAGCCGGTGCCCGCCACGTGCTGATCGCCACCGACGGCGTGTTCTCCATGGACGGCGTGATCGCCAACCTGAAAGGCGTGTGCGATCTGGCGGATAAATACGACGCGCTGGTGATGGTGGATGACTCTCACGCGGTTGGCTTTGTCGGCGAAAATGGCCGCGGCTCCCACGAATACTGCGACGTAATGGGCCGCGTAGATATCATCACCGGTACGCTGGGCAAAGCGCTTGGTGGCGCGTCTGGCGGCTACACTGCTGCGCGCAAAGAGGTGGTTGAGTGGCTGCGTCAGCGCTCCCGCCCGTACCTGTTCTCCAACTCCCTGGCGCCGGCGATTGTGGCCGCCTCTATTAAAGTGCTGGAGATGGTGGAATCCGGGGCTGAGCTGCGCGACCGCCTGTGGGCTAACGCCCGCCTGTTCCGTGAAAAAATGAGCGCCGCAGGATTCACCCTGGCCGGCGCTGACCATGCGATCATTCCGGTGATGCTGGGTGACGCGGTTGTCGCGCAGAAATTTGCTCGTGAGCTTCAGAAAGAAGGGATTTACGTGACCGGGTTCTTCTTCCCGGTGGTACCAAAAGGTCAGGCGCGTATCCGCACCCAGATGTCTGCGGCGCACTCGCCTGAACAAATTGAACGTGCGGTGGAAGCCTTTACCCGCATCGGCAAACAGCTGGGCGTAATTGCCTGAGGACGTGTGATGAAAGCGTTATCCAAACTGAAAGCGGAAGAAGGGATTTGGATGACCGACGTGCCGGAGCCGGAAGTCGGTCATAACGATCTGCTGATCAAAATTCGTAAAACCGCCATCTGCGGTACTGACGTTCACATCTACAACTGGGACCAGTGGTCGCAAAAAACCATTCCCGTGCCAATGGTTGTCGGCCACGAATATGTCGGCGAAGTGGTCGGCATTGGCCAGGAAGTGAAAGGCTTCAACATTGGCGACCGCGTCTCCGGTGAAGGCCACATTACCTGCGGTCACTGCCGCAACTGTCGCGGTGGGCGTACGCACCTGTGCCGCAACACCGTCGGCGTGGGCGTGAACCGTCCGGGCTGCTTCGCGGAATACCTGGTGATCCCGGCGTTTAACGCGTTCAAAATCCCGGACAATATCTCTGACGACCTGGCCTCCATCTTCGACCCGTTCGGCAACGCGGTACACACGGCGCTCTCCTTCGACCTGGTGGGTGAAGACGTGCTGGTCTCCGGCGCGGGCCCAATCGGCATTATGGCGGCAGCCGTGGCGAAGCATGTGGGTGCGCGCAACGTGGTGATCACCGACGTGAACGAATACCGCCTGTCGCTGGCGCGCAAAATGGGCGTCACCCGCGCTGTGGATGTCTCGAAAGAGAGCCTGACAGACGTGATGGAAGAGCTGGGCATGACCGAAGGTTTTGACGTGGGTCTGGAGATGTCCGGTGCGCCACCGGCGTTCCGCACCATGCTCGACACCATGAACCACGGAGGCCGTATCGCGATGCTGGGTATTCCGCCGTCAGATATGTCCATCGACTGGAACAAAGTCATCTTCAAGGGGCTGTTCATTAAGGGCATTTATGGCCGCGAGATGTTCGAAACCTGGTACAAGATGGCTGCGCTGATCCAGTCCGGTCTGGATCTGTCCCCGATTATCACTCACCGTTTCTCCATCGATGAGTTCCAGCAGGGCTTCGACGCAATGCGTTCCGGCCAGTCAGGGAAAGTGATCCTGAGCTGGGATAAGTAATCAAAAAGGGGCCTGAGGCCCCTTTTTTACTGATTCTTTTTCTCTTCGTCCGTCAGGTAACGCACCTTGCGGGTGTAATCCTGACCTTTGAACAGCAGCTTATTATCCGGTGATTCCAGATACTTCTGCCATTCGGAAAGCGGGAAACCGCCGTGCGCGCCAATCACCTCTTTTGGCACAACGGCTTCCTGTCCGCCGATCTTCTTGGAGACCGGCCAGTTCATCCAGTCGCCCAGGTTAACCGTTTTGACATCCAGCATGTCCAGCAGCGCAGCGAGCGGCAGCTGATCGGTCGGCGGCTGCGTATCGTCCATCAGCTCCCAGGTATCCTGGAACAGCGTCAGCCACAGCGGGCAGATACGGCGCCAGGTCTTTTTGGTGGCGGCAAGAAACGCGCCGTTAACGTGATCGACCAGATACGGGCGCACTGTTTCTTTGTAATACGCCGGCACTTTCTCCGCTGGCGCGCCGTCCAGCTTGGCAATCATTTTGCCCTGACGGAAGCTGGAGTAGATGTGCATATCCGCCATGTTGATCTCTGGCATTTTAAGCAGGTTGAGATCGGAGTCGATCATCAGCACACCTTCACCGCGCGCCTGCAACGGAGCGTTAAGCTTCACCAGACGACTGAGGTAGATCTGCTTATAGCGGTAACCTTCTTCACGTTTTGGAAGCGTGAGGGTAACAACGCGAGTTTTTGGCGGCAGTTCGCCGAAAGCGGATTCAGGCTGATCGCTGACGATAACAATCTCGCTGACGTCAGAGGCATAACGCTCTGCAAAGGTCGCTGACAATAACGCCTCTTCGACGAAATCCGCGCCCGTACACGGGATCACAATGGAATCAACCGCAACGAGATCGCGCGTGACCGGAAGGGAAGCGTAAGGAATGTTATGACGCCCGGTAATGTGGCGGTAGCGAGCATTCAGGAATTTAAACATGTTCTTCTCGTTTGGTTATTGCGCGCCAAGAACGGCCTCGACACCGTTAACATAGCTTTCAATGGCATACATGTTGCAGACATTCTGGTGCGCGGCTGCGGCAAGCCGGGCGCGCAGAGCAGGATCCTGCCAGATATTATCCAGATGTTGAGCAAGTTGCGACACGTCGCTCCAGGGGAACAGCAGCCCGGTCGACTCATGGTCGATCAATTCTGCCGTGCCGGTCACTTTTGAACCAATCACGGGGATGTTGAGCAGCATTGCTTCCAGCACGACGCGGGGCAAGCCTTCGCTCTGCGAGGCCAGAATGAACGCGTCAAAAGTGGCGAGATAGTCAAAAGGCGTGTTCTGGAAACCGGTAAAAATGACGTGCTCAGCAATACCTGATGCATCAGCTTGTGCAGCCAGCGCGCCGCGTTCAGCCCCTTCACCAACCAGCACCATTTTCCATTTTGCCTGCGGGTGTCTCTGGCTGAACTGTGCCAGCGCCTCCAGCGTGTGGTGGTTGGCCTTACGAGGGATTAACGAGCCAATGCTGCCGAATACAAACGTATCGTCTTCAATATTCAGTCGCTGGCGCATCGCGCATCGGTCCGGCAAAGGCTGATGGATGTCGATGGCATTGTTGACCGTGGTACACAGCTCTGGCCGGACGCCATGCTGAAGTAGCACGCGTTCAACGCCGTGCGAGACGGCAATGATTTTTGTGGCATGGGCATTCACCAGCTTCACCAGCGGCGGGGTCAGCACTGGTTCAATCCGGCAGTGCTGGATTATCCGTGCACGCAGGTTTGCGCCCGCCAGATACCCTTCTTCATTAGAGCCTGGCTGGTTGTTCATATACAGCGTATCGAATCCACCTTCCCTGAAAATGGTCTCGATCTTGCTGACGTTGGGCCGGATACGCCACAGGGTATCAATATGCCGCGTAAATGCTTTGCGCGCCGAACGCGAGAAAAACAGCAGACCACGTCCCGCTTCTTTCAGGAGTTTTGCCCATGCTGGTTGCTTACGTTGAGGGATAACGAGTAATGGGATCCCCATGCTGTTGAGCACCTGGCCTATCGTTTGACCTTCAGCACGACTATAATCACTGTAAAAACAACAGGTAATGTCGAATTTGTCGCGGTTGATTCGCTTCAGAAGCTCAAGCATACTGTTGGTACCTCCCCCCCATTCTTTGCCTGTGTCCAGGAGGAGGATTTTACGTTTTTGCGGCATGTCTGAATCCGTATGCTACCCTTCATCTGACCGCATTATAAAGAATTTACTGAAATAAAATAGATTTTTTGTATTTCTTTGTCTTTTTATAAGGAAAGGTTTTAAACGCGCTTATTTTAAAAGTGCGATTTAAGACTTTAATCGCCTCTTCTCAATTCGATAGTATTAGCGCAAAAATTTTATGTTGTTTTTGAGAGGGTGCGAATATGTTTAAAATAACGGTTTGCTTATTAACGTTTAACTCCGAAAGAACGTTGCACGATGTTATTCCTCCTCTTTTAAAAATAGCGGATGAATTCGTTGTAGTTGATTCCGGAAGTACAGACGCAACGATATATATTTGCCAGAGTTATGGATTGTCGCCCATATTCAAAAAATATAGCTGGCACGGCGAGCAGATGAACCATGCCATATCCCATGCGCACAACGACTGGGTGCTGTGCATGGACAGTGACGAAATACTCGATCAAGAAACCGTTGGTGCTATTTTAAAATTAAAAATGGGCGATGAACCCGAATCGGATATGGCGTGGCGGATATGTCGTCACTGGTTTGTTCTGGGAGAAAATGTCCGAACGATTTATCCAGTCTCATCTCCGGATTATCCGGTGCGTCTTTTTAACCGTACGCAGTCGCGATTTAATAACCGGCCAGTAGACGATCAGGTTGAAGGTTTTCTCCGTTCTGAACGTATTCCTGGCTATGTCAGACATGATACGTTTTATTCACTGCATGAACTTTTCAATAAATTAAACGGATATACCACTCGCCTGGTTCAATATCAGACGATACGTCCCTCTCTTGGTCGCGGCGCGATCAGCGCTATCGGCGCATTTTTCAAATGGTATCTGTTTAGCGGTGCGTGGCGTCAGGGCAAAGTGGGTGTGGTGACAGGGTTTTATGCCACGGCGTACAGTTTTTTGAAGTATTTCAAGGCCTGGTATCAGGATCGGGAAAAGAAAGAGTCCGTTGCAAAAGAGCAGTCGGACTCTTATCTGGCAGAATAGGCGTTAGCCGATCAGGCTTTTTTTCCCCAACCCTGCCACTGTTGCTGGACGTATTTAACCAGCGTACTGCTGCTGATGCTTTCGCCAATCACCGTGAAGAAGCGGGTTGCATAGACCGGTTCAGGCGGCTGTTTCAGCGAGCAGTTCTTCACGCCGCGGAATGGATTACGCGGCTGCGTTGTGGGTGGTTGCGCGCTACCCGGACGGGAAGTATCCACCTGAGGTTCATTGAGCAGATCGCTCGGACGCACCAGCGTGATATCGGCGGGTAAGCCCGGCAACATTTGCTGCAAAACGCGAACGGTAGACGGATGCGGATGCCCAATGGCAATCGCCGAACCGTTACGGCGCGCCAGCTGTACCGCGCGGTTGAACTGCACGCGGATATCCGCTTCGTTCTGGGAGTCGTCCAGGAAGACTTTGCGCTTGATGACTTTTACACCCGTCCCCTGAGCGGCACGCATCGCCTGGCTGTTGCCGATGGTCATGCTGTCGAGGAAGTAGAGATTGTAACGCTCCAGCGCCTGCATCACTTTCAGCATACCGTACAGGCTGGAGGTCATCGCGCTGCCCATATGGTTATTCAGACCCACGGCATACGGCACTTTATTGTACGCATCGCGGATGATGCGATCGATCTCGTCGCTGCTCATGTCCGGACGCAGGGTATCTTTTTCCAGCGGCTGCTTGCTGAGAGGGGCCATCGGCAGATGGATGAGGACCTGATGGCCGCCATTGTGCGCTTTGGTCGCCATTTCATGCGCGTGAGGCGCATTAGGCAGGACGGCGACAGAGATGGCTGACGGCATCGCCAGCACCTGATTTTCATAGTGTGGTCGATAACCGAAGTCATCAATCACAATCGCGAGTTTGCCTGCATAAACCGGTGCAGCCAGCGCCAGTGCGCTGACGACGGAAAAAACAATTCGACGAAATTGAAGCAAAACTTATCTTCCCAACCACGGCTGTGGATTGACCGCCTGACCCTGACGACGAATTTCGAAATAGAGTGACGGGCGGCCCTGACCGCCACTGCTGCCCACAAGGGCAATGGGTTGACCCGCGCGCACCTGAGTGCCAACGCTGACCAGCGCGCTCTGGTTGTAGCCGTAAAGACTCATGTCGCCTTTACCGTGCTCGACCACCACCACGAGCCCGTAACCCTGTAGCCAGTCGGCCAGGATCACGCGGCCATCGGCGATGGCTTTCACTTCGCTACCTTCAGACGCACCGATAACGATCCCCTTCCAACGTAGCTCACCCTGCAACTGTTCGCCATAGCGATGCAGGATCGTACCGCGAACGGGCCAGTAAGCCTGACCACGCGGGGAGCCGAGGCCGCCGGTACGCGACATCAGGGAACGTTCATTTTCAGTCGGTTTGTAGGTGGTGCCTTTCCGGGAGGCTTCCTGCTGCTTATTACGCACCGCCTGCGCTTCGCGCGCTTCTTTTTCGGCGCGCGCTTTGGCCGCGGCTTCTGCCCGGGCAATGCTGTTACGCAGTCTGGATTCGTTGGCGCGCATTTCGCTCAGCTGGCTTTGTCCTGCCTGGATAGAGGACTCCAGCCCGGCGAGCGTCTTCTTACGCTCATTGCGCGCCTGCTCAAGCTTCTCCTGCTGCGCCTGCTGATCGTAGAGCAGCGTTTGCTGCTGGCTCTGCTTCTCTTCCAGCTCGGCTTTTTGCGTGGTGACTTCTTCGCGCGTCTGTTTCAGCTGCGCAATGGTCTCCTGACGAGCCTGGTTGAGATAGCCGAAATAGGCCTGTAAACGCTGACCGCGCTGGCTCTCTTCACCGCTGAGGATCAACTGAAGGCCTGTGTGCTCACCCTGGCGGAAAGCGGCATCAAGCTGTGCAGCAAGGTTCCGCTCCTGGGCATCGCGCTGACGCTCCAGTTTCGCAATCGATGCGTTCATTTCATCGATTTGCTTATTAAGCTGGGCAAGGGTGTTTTGTGTTTCACGCAGCTTACGCGCGGCGGCGGAAATAGCCTCTTCCTGCTTTTTAAGCTGGGCAAGCAGGGCAGAGCGCTGCTGCTGCTGCTGGCGTACCACACGCTCTTTGGCGGCGATATCGGCCTGAATGGATTTGAGCTGGTCGCGGTCATCCGCGTGGGCAGATGCGGCGCACAGCAATACGCCAGCGCTGAGTGCGCTGGCGCAAAGCAGAGGTCTGACTGATAACCGAAACGGCTTCACGACCCATGTGATTGAAAAAATCGCCTTTCCCCTCATGGGGAGCGATTATTCCACGATGAACAGCGGCTTGCCAGTCATCTCTTCAGGGATTTCCATACCCATCAGCGACAACATGGTTGGCGCGATGTCGGAAAGCTTGCCGCCTTCCACTGCTTTCACTGACTTATCACCTACATAAATCAGTGGAACAGGCAGGTTGGTATGGGCGGTATGCGCCTGACCGGTTGCCGGGTCACGCATCTGTTCTGCGTTACCGTGGTCAGCGGTGATCAGCAGCTGGCCGCCCACGGATTCAACCGCTTTCGCGACCTGCTCAACGCAGTGGTCCAGCGCTTCAACCGCTTTAACGGCAGCTTCCATCACGCCGGTGTGGCCCACCATGTCGCCATTCGGATAGTTACAGATGATGGTGTCGTATTTACCGCTTTCGATCGCGGCCACCAGTTTTTCGGTCAGCTCCGCAGAGCTCATTTCTGGCTGGAGATCGTATGTGGCGACTTTCGGTGAGTTAATCAGGATGCGGTCTTCGCCTTTAAACGGCTCTTCTACGCCGCCGTTAAAGAAGAAGGTCACGTGCGCATACTTCTCAGTTTCGGAGATGCGCAGCTGCGTTTTATCGTTTTTCGCCATCCACTCGCCGAAGGTATTTTCCAGGGAAGCGGGTGGATACGCGCATGGGGCTTTGATATCCGCTGCATACTCGGTCAACTGGATGAAATCGATCTTCGCCACTTTCTTACGGGCGAAACCGTCGAAATCGCTGTTGACGAAGGCGCGGGTGATTTCGCGCGCGCGGTCAGCACGGAAGTTCATGAAGATCAGCGCATCGCCATCTTCCATAGCGGCATCGGCCTGGCCTTCAGCGCGGATCACGGTTGCCTTCACAAATTCGTCGTTTTCATCACGCGCGTAAGCCGCTTCCAGGCCTTCAACGGCGGTCGGGAACTGGAACTCGCCTTTTGCCAGGGTCAGCAGATCATAGGCTTGCTCAACGCGGTCCCAGCGGTTGTCGCGGTCCATGGCATAGTAACGGCCAACGATGGATGCCACGCGGCCTTTGCCCAGTGCGGCAAATTTATCTTCAAAGGCTTTCAGAGAACCTTTTGCGCTGCGTGGCGGCGTATCGCGACCATCCAGGAAGGCGTGCAGATAGATTTTTTCCGCACCGCGCTCGGCGGCCAGCTCTACCATCGCCATGATGTGATCTTCGTGGCTGTGAACGCCGCCCGCAGAGAGCAGGCCCATAATGTGAACGGCCTTGCCTGCGGCAACGGCTTTATCAACCGCTCCGGTGAGCGTTGGGTTGGCAAAGAATGTACGTTCTTTGATTTCAACGTCCAGGCGCGTCAGGTCCTGATAAACGATACGGCCTGCGCCCAGGTTAACGTGACCCACTTCAGAGTTGCCCATCTGACGATCCGGCAGGCCGACTTCCAGACCAGACGCATCAATCAGGGTGTGGGGACGTTTTGCCCATAGCGCATCCATAACCGGGGTTTTGGCGTTGAAAATGGCGTTATCCTGTTGATCTTCACGGTAGCCATAGCCATCCAGAATCACCAGTACCATAGGTTTTTTAGAAACCGACATTGCGACAACCTCATGCTCAAGAGACAAAAAATTTGCGTAATTTTACTACAGCTGAATCGATAAAATAGCCGCAGAAGATCAAAGAAAGCGCGGGGGCAAGGCCGTTCTCAGGCCATTTTGAGGCTTTTTTTACGTGGCATGCCGCAGAAAATAGATTAGCTTTATGTCGCTGGCTGTATTTGCCACAGCGCACAGGTATACTCCTGTCCTGGTTTTTTTAATCACTTAGTCGGGAGTTGTTACCCCCCATGCAAGAAATTATGCAATTCGTTAGCCGCCACCCGGTTCTGAGCATCGCGTGGATTGGCCTGCTGGTCGCTGTACTGTTCACCACATTTAAGGGACTGACGTCTAAAATTAAGGTGATCACCCGCGGTGAAGCGACACGTCTGATCAACAAAGAGGACGCCGTGGTTGTCGATCTGCGTCAGCGCGACGATTTCCGCAAGGGCCATATTGCAGGTGCTATCAACCTGCTGCCAGCGGAAATTAAAGCGAACAACATTGGTGAGCTGGAGAAGCATAAAGCCCAGCCGATTATTGTTGTTGACGGCACTGGCATGCAGGCGCAGGAATCTGCCAACGCACTGCATAAAGCAGGCTTTGAAAACGTAACGGTGCTGAAAGAAGGCATCTCCGGCTGGAGCGGGGAGAATCTTCCTTTAGTGCGCGGTAAATAAGGAGTTAAGTGATGGCCAATATTGAGATCTACACCAAAGCAACGTGCCCGTTCTGCCACCGAGCGAAAGCGCTGCTGTCCAGCAAAGGCGTAACGTTTAAGGAACTGCCGATTGATGGTGACGCGATTAAACGCGAAGAGATGATCCAACGCAGTGGTCGCACAACGGTTCCACAGATTTTTATTGATGCGCAGCACATTGGCGGCTGTGATGACTTGTATGCGCTCGACGCCCGCGGTGGACTCGATCCGCTGCTGAGCTAGAGACTTTAGGACAATTAAAAAGGGTTTTTCCATGTCAGAACAAAACAACACCGAGATGACTTTCCAGATCCAGCGCATCTACACCAAGGATGTCTCTTTCGAAGCGCCAAATGCGCCGCACGTTTTCCAGAAAGACTGGCAGCCAGAGGTTAAACTTGATCTGGATACCGCATCCACCCAACTGGCGGATGACGTGTATGAAGTCGTACTGCGTGTCACCGTGACCGCCTCCTTGGGCGAAGAAACTGCATTCCTGTGCGAAGTCCAGCAGGGCGGTATCTTCTCTATCGGCGGCATCGAAGGTAACCAGATGGCGCATTGCCTGGGTGCATACTGCCCGAACATCCTGTTCCCGTATGCGCGTGAATGCATCACCAGCCTGGTTTCTCGCGGTACATTCCCGCAACTGAACCTTGCGCCAGTCAACTTTGATGCGCTGTTTATGAACTATCTACAGCAGCAGGCTGGCGAAGGTGCCGAACAACATCAGGATGCCTGATGAGCACTGTTAATGCGTCAATGACTGTGATCGGTGCCGGCTCTTACGGCACCGCTCTTGCCATCACACTGGCAAGAAATGGTCACGACGTGGTCCTGTGGGGCCACGATCCAAAACATATCGCGACGTTGCAACACGACCGCTGCAACGTGGCGTTTCTCCCGGACGTTCCGTTCCCTGACTCACTGTATCTGGAAAGCGACCTCGCGACCGCGCTGGCGGCCAGCCGCAATATTTTGATTGTGGTGCCAAGCCATGTGTTTGGCGAAGTCCTGCGTCAGATTAAGCCGCTGATGCGTGCGGATGCGCGTATTGTGTGGGCGACGAAAGGGCTGGAAGCGGAAACCGGACGTCTGTTGCAGGACGTTGCCCGCGAAGCGCTGGGAACAGCGATCCCGCTGGCGGTGATCTCCGGGCCGACATTCGCCAAAGAGCTGGCTGCGGGCTTGCCGACGGCGATCTCGCTGGCGTCCACCGACCAGGCATTTTCCGACGATCTTCAGCAACTGCTGCACTGCGGCAAAAGCTTCCGCGTGTACAGCAACCCTGATTTTATCGGCGTACAGCTGGGCGGCGCGGTGAAGAACGTCATTGCCATCGGGGCCGGGATGTCTGACGGCATCGGCTTCGGCGCGAATGCGCGTACGGCGCTGATCACCCGTGGCCTGACCGAAATGTCACGCCTGGGAGAAGCGCTGGGCGCCGATCCGGCCACCTTTATGGGAATGGCTGGGCTGGGCGATCTGGTGCTGACCTGCACCGACAACCAGTCGCGTAACCGCCGCTTTGGCATGATGCTCGGACAGGGTAGCGATGTCAAAAGCGCGCAGGAGAAGATTGGTCAGGTGGTTGAAGGCTATCGCAATACCAAAGAAGTTCGCGAATTGGCGCATCGTTTCGGTGTCGAAATGCCAATAACCGAGGAAATTTATCAGGTATTGTATTGCGGAAAAAATGCGCGCGAGGCAGCATTGACCTTATTAGGTCGTGCGCGCAAGGACGAGCGCAGCAGCAATTAGCCGGGAAGTATCGTCACCTGAATGACCCAGCCAGCGCAGAACTGGCTGGTCATTAACTATCGTCTGGAGCAAGCAATGCCGTGTGAAGAACTGGATATCGTCTGGAATAATATTAAAGCCGAAGCCCGAGCGTTGGCCGACTGTGAGCCCATGCTGGCCAGTTTTTATCACGCGACGCTACTCAAGCACGAAAATCTCGGCAGCGCCCTGAGCTACATGCTCGCCAATAAACTGGCTTCCCCTATCATGCCTGCTATCGCTATTCGCGAGGTGGTGGAAGAGGCCTACGCTGCCGATCCGGAAATGATTGCTTCTGCCGCCTGCGATATTCAGGCCGTGCGCACGCGTGACCCGGCGGTGGATAAATACTCCACGCCGCTGCTGTATCTCAAAGGCTTCCACGCCTTACAGGCGTACCGCATCGGCCACTGGTTATGGAATGAGGGACGCCGCGCGCTGGCCATCTTCCTGCAAAACCAGGTTTCCGTGACCTTCCAGGTCGATATTCACCCGGCGGCGAAAATTGGCCGCGGGATCATGCTCGATCACGCCACCGGCATTGTTGTCGGTGAAACGGCGGTGATCGAAGATGACGTGTCGATTCTGCAATCCGTTACGCTGGGCGGTACAGGTAAAACCAGCGGCGATCGCCATCCGAAAATTCGTGAAGGGGTGATGATCGGCGCGGGTGCTAAAATCCTTGGCAATATTGAAGTCGGACGCGGCGCAAAGATTGGCGCGGGATCGGTTGTGCTCCAGCCTGTACCGCCGCACACCACCGCCGCTGGCGTCCCGGCGCGCATCGTCGGTAAGCCAGACAGCGATAAACCGTCGATGGATATGGATCAGCACTTTAACGGTATTCACCACACCTTCGAATACGGCGACGGTATCTGAACGCTGGAACACTCAAATAAAAAAGCCCGGTGAGTTAATGCACCGGGCTTTTGATTAGTTGCGGTATAACACTTTGATAATGTGATAGCCGAACTGCGTATGCAGTGGGCCGGTTGGCTCCAGCACCGGGCAGGAGAAGACCACTTTATCAAACGCCGGAACCATCTGGCCCTGGCGGAACTCGCCTAAGTCACCACCGCGTTTGCCTGACGGGCAAATCGAGTGTTTCTTCGCCAGTTTGCCGAAGTCGGCGCCGTTTTTAATCTGTTCGAGCAGATCCTGTGCCAGTTTTTCTTCTTTAACAAGGATATGCAGTGCTGCTGCTGTTTTTGCCATGATCGTGCCTTGAGTCAACGAGTTTACGATCGGTATACTACCACGCGTTTTTCCTCCTCTCCCGACTTTCATTGAGTGATCATTTATGCGTTTAAACCCCGGACAACAACAAGCTGTCGAATTCGTCACCGGACCCTGCCTGGTGCTGGCGGGAGCGGGATCCGGTAAAACACGCGTGATCACCAACAAAATCGCCCACTTAATTCGGGGTTGTGGATACCAGGCGCGCCATATCGCGGCGGTCACCTTTACCAACAAAGCGGCGCGTGAGATGAAAGAGCGCGTCGGCCAGACGCTGGGCCGTAAAGAGGCGCGCGGGCTGATGATCTCCACCTTCCACACGCTGGGTCTGGATATCATCAAGCGCGAATACGCGGCGCTGGGAATGAAGTCCAACTTTTCGCTCTTTGATGACACCGACCAGGTGGCGCTGCTCAAAGAGCTGACGGAAGGGCTGATCGAAGATGACAAAGTGCTGTTGCAACAGCTGATCTCGACGATCTCGAACTGGAAAAACGATCTGATGACGCCGGCCCAGGCTGCGGCAAGTGCCAAAGGCGAGCGTGACCGCATCTTTGCCCACTGCTATGGCCTGTACGACGCGCATATGAAAGCCTGCAACGTACTGGATTTCGACGATCTGATCCTGCTGCCGACGCTGCTGCTTCAGCGGAATGAAGAGGTGCGCGAGCGCTGGCAGAACAAAATTCGTTACCTGCTGGTGGATGAATACCAGGATACCAACACCAGCCAGTACGAGCTGGTGAAGCTGCTGGTAGGACAGCGCGCGCGTTTTACCGTCGTAGGCGATGACGATCAGTCGATTTACTCCTGGCGTGGCGCACGTCCGCAGAACCTGGTGCTGCTGAGCAAAGACTTCCCGGCGTTGCAGGTGATTAAACTGGAGCAGAACTACCGTTCTTCCGGGCGTATCCTGAAGGCGGCGAACATCCTGATTGCCAACAACCCACACGTCTTTGAGAAGCGCCTGTTCTCTGAACTGGGTTACGGGACCGAGCTGAAAGTCCTTAGCGCCAATAACGAAGAGCACGAAGCGGAGCGCGTAACCGGCGAGCTGATTGCCCATCACTTCGTCAACAAAACTGAATACAAGGATTACGCGATCCTCTATCGCGGAAACCACCAGTCGCGCGTCTTTGAAAAGATGCTGATGCAGAACCGCATCCCCTACAAAATCTCCGGCGGTACGTCATTCTTTTCGCGTCCGGAAATCAAGGATCTGCTGGCCTATCTGCGCGTGCTGACCAACCCGGATGACGACAGCGCTTTCCTGCGCATTGTAAATACGCCGAAGCGCGAGATTGGCTCTGCGACGCTGCAAAAGCTGGGTGAATGGGCGATGACCCGCAATAAAAGTCTGTTCACCGCCAGCTTCGATATGGGGCTGAGCCAGACCCTGACCGGGCGCGGCTATGACGCCTTAACCCGCTTTACCCACTGGCTGGGTGAGGTGCAGCGTCTGGCAGAGCGCGAGCCCGTGGCGGCAGTACGCGATCTGATCCACGGCATTGATTACGAATCCTGGTTGTATGAAACCTCCGCCAGCCCGAAAGCGGCAGAAATGCGCATGAAAAACGTTAATCAGCTCTTCAGCTGGATGACCGAAATGCTTGAAGGATCTGAGATTGACGAGCCGATGACCCTGACGCAGGTGGTCACCCGCTTCACGCTGCGCGATATGATGGAGCGCGGCGAGAGTGAAGAAGAAGCCGATCAGGTCCAGCTGATGACGTTGCATGCCTCGAAAGGGCTGGAGTTCCCGTATGTCTATCTGGTGGGGATGGAAGAGGGCCTGCTGCCGCACCAGAGCAGCATTGATGAAGATAACGTCGACGAAGAGCGCCGTCTGGCCTACGTGGGGATCACCCGTGCGCAGAAAGAGCTGACGTTTACGCTGTGCAAAGAGCGCCGTCAGTATGGTGAGCTGGTGCGCCCGGAGCCGAGCCGTTTCCTGCTGGAGTTGCCTCAGGACGATCTTATCTGGGAGCAGGAGCGTAAAGCTATTACCGCTGAAGAGCGGATGCACAAGGGTCAAGCCAACGTGGCGAACATACGCGCCATGCTGGCGAAAGCCAAAGAGAAAGGATAACAATTTTGTAGGCCGGGTAAGGCGAAGCCGCCCCCCGGCACGCTTCAAAGGGTCACTTCACATCAAGCGCCCAGTGCACATAGCTCTGCCACTGGCACTCCTGCTCGATCAACTCTGCTCCAAGCGGATGATCTTCTAGCCAATTTTCCGGCAGCGTCAGCGTTAGTTTTTCATCGTCTGCCACCAGCGTAATGGCCGGGAGGAGATCGTCGCGACGCCGGCTGGCAAACAGAATCGCCAGACGAAGTAAGCGGCAGAGATGTTCGGCCACGCGCGGCGGTACAGCGTTTTGCTGATGAAGTGAAGAGAGGTCAACGGCGTTGGTTTGATTCAGCAGCAGGGTCGCGAGCAATTTTTTCTGCGCGGGAGTGTAGCCCGGCAAATCGAGATTACGCACCAGCCAGGCTGCGTGTAGCGGCGCTTGTTTGTACTCAACGCTAAGCCCAATTTCATGCAACGCACACGCACTTAGCAGCAAATCGCGGCTTAACGGTTCGATATCCCAACGTGGTTTAACCTGATCCGCAAAGAGCGATGCCAGTTGGCCCACTCGCTGCGCCTGATCGGTATCCACAATAAAGCGGCGCTGGACGTTACGTAGCGTACGGCTTCGAATGTCCTGATCCACCGAAAGATGCAGCATCCCATAGACCAGACCTTCGCGCAGTGCGCCGCCTGCCAGGGTCATGCACTGGATGTTTAGCTCGGTAAAAATGGCGATGAGAATGGCTAGCCCGCTGGGGAAGACCAGCGCACGTTCGAGCGTCAGCCCTTCAATTTCCAGCTCTTCCAGACGACCACATTGAATGGCGCGCTGTTTAAGCTGCTGGAGTTTAGCAAGCGTGATCCGCTCATCCATCCCCTGCGCCATCATGATTTCCTGCAACGCCTGTACAGTTCCTGACGCCCCAACACACACTTTCCAGCCGTGGTAGCGCAGTTCGTCCATGACCGGACGCAGCACTTCACGCGCGGCATTTTCAGCCTCGTCGAAGTTTTCTTGCGCGAGATTGCGGTCAGTAAAGTAGCGCTCAAGCCAGGTTACGCAGCCCATCGACAGACTGAACAGCGAGGTCGCCTGGGCACCTGTGCCGGTCACCAGTTCAGTACTCGCTCCGCCAATATCCACCACCAGACGGCGATCGTCGCCCCCGGTAGTGTGCGCCACGCCCTGATATATCAGACGCGCTTCTTCTTCACCGCTGATGACTTGCACCGGGCAGCCGAGAATTTCCTGCGCTTTGGCAATAAAATCGACGGCATTAACCGCCAGACGGAGCGTCGCGGTCGCGACAACGCGGATTTGGGCATGCGGTATGTCCTGCAGACGCTCTGCAAAGAGGCGCAGACACTGCCAGCCACGTTCCATGGCTTCGGGAGAGAGGTGATTATCGCTGCTCAGGCCCGCCGCCAGGCGGACCTTGCGCTTGATGCGCGTCAGCGTCTGTATGCTTCCCGCCACCTCGCGTACAACCAGCATATGAAAACTATTCGAACCGAGATCAATTGCCGCATAGAGCGAGGTGGAACTGAGCATCATTTTTTAACCTGAACGACGACGATTACGCGGCGCACCGCCGGAACGACGCGGGCCATTACCGGTACGTGGACGGGTAAGGCGCTTAGGTGGCGGCAGTTCGCTCATCAGCGCGTCCGGATTGTATTTACTCTGTGGAATAGAGTGACCGATATAGGTCTCAATGGCCGGAAGGTTCAGCGCATACTCTTCACATGCAAGGCTGATGGAGTGACCGCTTGCGCCGGCACGACCGGTACGACCGATACGGTGTACATAGTCTTCACAGTCATCTGGCAGGTCATAGTTAAAGACGTGCGTCACGGCTGGAATGTGCAGGCCACGGGCCGCCACGTCGGTCGCGACCAGAATATCAAGGTCGCCACGAGTAAATTCGTCGAGAATGCGCAGGCGTTTTTTCTGCGCCACGTCGCCGGTCAGCAGGCCCACACGGTGACCATCTGCCGCCAGGTGGCCCCAGATATCTTCACAGCGGTGTTTAGTGTTCGCAAAGATGATCGCGCGATCCGGCCACTCTTCTTCGATCAGGGTTTGCAGCAGGCGCATTTTCTCTTCATTAGAAGGATAGAAGAGCTCTTCTTTAATGCGGTGCCCGGTTTTCTGCTCCGGTTCTACTTCCACATATTCCGCATTGTTCATCTGCTCGAATGCGAGTTCACGTACGCGGTATGAAAGGGTTGCGGAGAACAGCATGTTCAGACGCTGGTTTGCCGCAGGCATACGGCGGAACAGCCAGCGGATGTCTTTAATGAAGCCCAGATCGTACATGCGGTCTGCTTCATCCAGCACCACGACCTGGATTGCGCCGAGGTTGATATGGTTCTGTTTAGCGTAGTCGATAAGACGGCCTGTGGTCCCAATCAGGATATCCACGCCGCTTTCCAGCACTTTCAGCTGTTTATCGTAGCCGTCGCCGCCATAGGCCAGGCCAAGTTTCAGGCCAGTGGCTTGCGCCAGGGGCTCAGCGTCTGCGTGGATCTGTACCGCCAGTTCTCGCGTCGGGGCCATAATTAGCGCGCGCGGCTGGTTAACTTTGCGGTCTGCAATCGCTGGGTGAGAAAGTAAATAATGAAACGTTGACGTTAAAAACGCCATCGTTTTGCCAGTACCGGTTTGCGCCTGCCCTGCAACATCACGACCGGCCAGCGTCAGCGGCAGGGCGAGAGCCTGAATGGGCGTGCAGTTATGAAACCCTTTAGTTTCAAGGGCTTCGATCACCTTTGGGTGCAGGGCGAAGTCGGAAAACTTCTGTTCTGTTAAATGTGTTTTGCTCATAGTGTGGTAGAATATCAGCTTACTATTGCTTTACGAAAGCGTATCCGGTGAAATAAAGTCAACCTTTAGTTGGTTAATGCGACATCAACACGTCGTTGGTGGAGACAAAACCAACGTACCAGGCTTATTCCTGTGGAGTTATATATGAGCGATAAAATTATTCACCTGACTGACGACAGTTTTGACACGGACGTACTTAAAGCTGACGGGCTGATCCTCGTTGATTTCTGGGCTGAATGGTGTGGTCCTTGCAAAATGATCGCTCCGATTCTGGATGAAATCGCTGACGAATATCAGGGCAAACTGACCGTTGCCAAGCTGAACATCGACCAGAACCCGGGCACCGCGCCAAAATACGGTATCCGTGGCATCCCGACCCTGCTGCTGTTCAAGAACGGTGACGTGGCGGCGACCAAAGTGGGCGCACTGTCCAAAGGTCAACTGAAAGAGTTCCTGGACGCTAACCTGGCGTAAGGTTTCTCCGCTGAGCGTCCAGAGCGCCTAATTAATGGTGAGCTCTGGACGCCCGGCTTTAGTCGTGCTAAGTTAGCTATGACTACGTTTTAAACATATCTTGTTGTTTGAATCTTGTTTTACCCGATACTTCCCGTTGTTAACTTAAACAGTGCGTGAAGTTGCTAGATTCCGGGCTTGTCACTCAATCCGTCTTGTCGTTTCAGTTCTGCGTTCTTTCCCTGTGACCAGACAGCGAACAGACATGAGGTGATGGCCGCTAAACAGGCATGGATGACCCTGCCATACCATTCACAACATTAAGTTCGAGAATCACCCCGAGTTTAAGAACCCACACCATTATGAATCTTACCGAATTAAAGAATACGCCGGTTTCTGAGCTGATCACTCTCGGCGAAAATATGGGACTGGAAAACCAGGCTCGTATGCGCAAGCAGGACATCATTTTCGCCATCCTGAAGCAACACGCTAAGAGTGGCGAAGATATCTTTGGCGACGGTGTGCTGGAGATACTGCAAGACGGATTTGGTTTCCTCCGCTCTGCAGACAGCTCCTACCTCGCCGGCCCTGACGACATCTACGTATCCCCTAGCCAAATCCGCCGTTTCAACCTCCGCACTGGTGACACCATTTCAGGTAAGATTCGTCCTCCAAAAGAGGGTGAACGCTACTTTGCGCTGTTGAAGGTTAATGAAGTCAACTACGACAAACCGGAAAACTCCCGCAATAAGATCCTGTTCGAGAACTTAACGCCGCTGCACGCGAACTCTCGTCTGCGTATGGAGCGTGGTAACGGGTCTACTGAAGACTTAACCGCTCGTGTGCTGGATCTGGCATCGCCAATTGGTCGTGGCCAGCGTGGTCTGATTGTGGCACCACCGAAAGCCGGTAAAACCATGCTGCTGCAAAACATCGCGCAGAGCATTGCTTACAACCATCCAGACTGTGTGCTGATGGTGCTGCTGATTGACGAACGTCCGGAAGAAGTGACCGAGATGCAGCGTCTGGTGAAAGGGGAAGTGGTTGCGTCAACCTTCGACGAGCCTGCTTCCCGCCACGTTCAGGTTGCGGAAATGGTTATCGAGAAGGCGAAACGCCTGGTTGAGCACAAGAAAGACGTGATCATCCTGCTCGATTCCATTACCCGTCTGGCGCGTGCCTACAACACCGTGGTGCCGGCTTCCGGTAAAGTACTGACCGGTGGTGTGGATGCCAACGCCCTGCATCGTCCGAAGCGTTTCTTCGGTGCGGCGCGTAACGTGGAAGAGGGCGGTAGCCTGACCATTATCGCGACGGCGCTGATCGATACCGGCTCCAAAATGGACGAAGTTATCTACGAAGAGTTTAAAGGTACAGGCAACATGGAACTGCACCTTTCTCGTAAAATCGCAGAAAAACGCGTCTTTCCGGCGATCGACTACAACCGTTCCGGTACCCGTAAAGAAGAGCTGCTTACCACTCAGGAAGAGCTGCAGAAAATGTGGATCCTGCGCAAAATCATCCATCCAATGGGCGAAATCGACGCAATGGAATTCCTCATTAACAAATTGGCGATGACTAAAACGAACGACGATTTCTTCGACATGATGAAACGCTCGTAACGCAAATAATCCCAGTAAACGCCACGTTTTTACGTGGCGTTTTTTATTTATGGACTATACGCTATTACCACACACTCCCAATTTTGACCGGTCGGTGCGACAATAAGAAGGTTTGCACAGTCAAAGAAATAATTGATTGAAAAACATACAAAGGGAGTTGTGATAAGCCTTCTTTAATCCTTCTGAGGCAGAGGCTTCATGGTTATACTTCCGGGACTAACATTTGTTGAGAGCAATCCATTGTGAATCTACTCACTGCAGTAACTGAGCTGATCAGTATTTTTTTATTCACAACCTGTTTTTTGTTCATTGCGCGCAAGGTAGCAAAAAGAATTGGGTTAGTGGACAAACCGAATTTCCGTAAACGTCATCAGGGGCTTATTCCGCTGGTGGGCGGCATTTCGGTATACGCAGGCATCTGTTTCACATTCGGGATCGCGGATTACTATATCCCCCATGCCGCACTCTACCTGGCATGTGCCGGTGTGCTGGTACTGGTCGGCGCCCTTGATGATCGTTTTGATATCAGCGTGAAGTTCCGCGCGACGGTGCAGGCGGCCATTGGCATCATTATGATGGTGGTGGGCGGCCTCTATCTCAGAAGCCTGGGCTACGTGTTTGGTCCCTGGGAGCTGGTGCTTGGGCCGTTCGGCTTCTTCCTCACGCTGTTTGCCGTGTGGGCGGCTATCAACGCCTTTAACATGGTTGATGGCATAGACGGTCTGCTCGGTGGGCTGTCCTCTGTTTCGTTTGGCGCAATCGGCATCATTTTATGGTTTGACGGCCAGTACAGCTTGTCAATGTGGTGCTTTGCCATGATTGCCGCCATTCTGCCTTACATCTGCCTGAACCTGGGTGTGTTAGGGCGTCGCTATAAAGTCTTTATGGGCGATGCGGGCAGTACCCTGATTGGCTTTACGGTGATCTGGGTCCTGCTGGAGACCACGCAGGGTAAAACGCACCCTATCAGCCCGGTAACGGCTCTCTGGATTATCGCCATCCCGCTGATGGACATGGTCGCTATTATGTACCGTCGTCTACGTAAAGGGATGAGCCCGTTTTCTCCCGATCGGCAGCATATTCATCATCTGATTATGCGCGCCGGCTTCACGTCTCGTCAGGCGTTTGTGCTGATTACGCTAGCGGCTGCTATTCTGGCTGCGATTGGCGTTGCCGCGGAATACGCTCATTTCATTCCTGAATGGGTAATGTTGGTATTATTCTTGCTAGCATTTTTCATGTACGGTTACTGCATCAAGCGTGCATGGAAAGTCGCGCGTTTTATTAAACGTTTAAAACGCAGGATGCGTCGGAACAGTGGCAAAAACACAACATTAACTAAGTAAAACCGGGACTATGATGACTCAACCGTTGGCGGGAGCGAAATCAGTGGGCACTGAGAACGAGCTGGATATTCGTGGTTTGTTTCGAGTGTTATGGCAGGGCAAACTGTGGATTGTGGGGATTGGCCTGGGGTTCGCGCTGTTAGCGCTTGCCTACACCTTCTTTGCGAAACAAGAGTGGAGCGCCACGGCGATCACAGACCGACCAACGGTGAATATGCTTGGAGGCTACTACTCCCAGCAGCAATTCCTGCGTAATCTTGATATCAAGGCCAATCTGGCGACCCCGGATCAGGCCTCGGTGATGGATGAGTCCTACAAAGAGTTTGTGATGCAGCTGGCGTCGTGGGATACACGTCGCGATTTCTGGTCCCAGACAGACTACTACAAGCAGCGTATGGTCGGTAACAGCAAAGCGGATGCCGCGCTGCTGGATGATTTAATCAACAACATTCAGTTTATGCCTGGCGATGTGCTCCGTAACGTTAGCGACAGCGTGAAGCTGATTGCGGAAACGGCGCCTGACGCCAATAACCTGTTGCGTCAGTACGTTGCTTTTGCCAGCCAGCGTGCGGCCAGTCATCTGAATGACGAGCTGAAAGGCGCCTGGGCTGCGCGAACTATCCAGATGAAAGCGCAGGTCAAACGTCAGGAAGAGGTCGCTAAGGCCATCTTCGCCCGTCGCGTGCATAATATTGAGCAGGCGCTGAAGATTGCGGAACAGCACAATATTTCCCGTAGCGAAACGGATGTTCCGGCTGACGAACTCCCTGATTCAGAAATGTTCCTTCTTGGTCGCCCAATGCTTCAGGCACGTCTGGAAAATATCCAGGCCGTTGGCCCTGACTTTGACCTTGATTACGACCAAAACCGCGCCATGCTCAATACGCTCAACGTCGGTCCAACGCTGGACCCGCGTTTTCAGACCTATCGTTATTTAAGAACGCCTGAAGAGCCTGTAAAACGCGATAGTCCGCGTCGCGCATTCCTGATGATCATGTGGGGGATTGTGGGCGCACTGACTGGCGCTGGCGTAGCGTTATTGCGTCGCCGCACAAACTAAGAACGCCGTCTACGATGAAGGCTGCGGCCTTCATCGTCTAATCGAAGAGAATCGATGTGAAAGTACTAACCGTATTTGGCACCAGGCCGGAGGCCATCAAGATGGCGCCTCTGGTTCATGCGCTGGCCAGAGATCCTGATATTGAAGCGAAAGTGTGCGTGACTGCCCAGCACCGTGAGATGCTCGATCAGGTCTTAACCCTCTTTTCTATCGTCCCGGATTACGATCTCAATATAATGAAACCGGGACAGGGACTGACGGAAATCACCTGCCGTATTCTGCAAGAATTAAAGCCTATTCTGGAGTCGTTCAAGCCGGATGTAGTGCTGGTGCACGGCGACACCACCACCACCGTGGCGACCAGCCTGGCCGCGTTCTATCAGCGTATCCCTGTTGGCCATGTCGAAGCGGGACTGCGTACCGGCAATCTTTATTCCCCGTGGCCGGAAGAGGCCAACCGTACGCTCACCGGTCACCTGGCGATGTACCATTTTGCGCCAACCGAGAACTCACGTCAGAACCTGCTGCGCGAAAATATCAGCGACAGCAAAATCTTCGTTACCGGCAATACGGTCATTGATGCGCTGATTTGGGTGCGTGACCGCGTGCTGGCTAACAGCGAGCTTCAGGCAGAACTCGCTGCGCGCTATCCGTTCCTGAACAACGGCAAGAAAACGATTCTGGTGACGGGACACCGCCGCGAAAGTTTTGGCCGTGGCTTTGAGCAAATCTGCCACGCGCTGGCTGAAATCGCCGCGCAGAATGAGGATGTGCAGATTGTCTATCCGGTGCACCTTAACCCTAACGTCAGCGAACCGGTCAACCGTATCCTGGGCCACGTGGAAAACGTGCTCCTGATAGAGCCGCAGGACTATCTGCCATTTGTCTGGCTGATGAACCACGCCTGGCTGATCCTGACCGATTCTGGCGGCATTCAGGAAGAGGCGCCTTCCCTCGGTAAGCCGGTACTGGTGATGCGCGAAACCACTGAACGTCCGGAAGCGGTCACTGCCGGTACCGTGCGTCTGGTGGGAACGGATCCGCATCGTATTGTCGAAGAGGTCACGCGCTTACTGCATGACGAAGAAGAGTATCAGGCGATGAGCCGTGCCCATAATCCGTACGGGGACGGGCAGGCTTGTGGACGTATTTTGCACGCACTTAAACACAATCGGGTAACGCTATGAGTTTTACTACCATCTCTGTTGTTGGTCTCGGCTATATCGGGCTGCCTACTGCGGCGGCCTTTGCCTCTCGTCAAAAGCAGGTTATTGGCGTAGATATCAACGCGCATGCGGTAGAAACCATCAACCGTGGCGAAATTCATATCGTGGAGCCCGATCTCGATCGCGTGGTGAAAAAGGCGGTGGACGGTGGCTTCCTGCGCGCCAGCACCACGCCGGTAGAAGCCGATGCGTACCTGATTGCGGTGCCTACGCCCTTTAAAGGCGATCACGAGCCTGACATGGTTTACGTCGAGGCGGCGGCAAAATCCATTGCGCCTGTGCTGAAGAAAGGGGCACTGGTTATTCTTGAGTCCACTTCACCTGTTGGGGCAACCGAGCAGATGGCACAGTGGCTGGCCGAGGCGCGTCCCGATCTCAGCTTCCCCCAGCATGCGGGCGACCAGGCCGATATCAACATCGCCTACTGCCCTGAGCGCGTACTGCCAGGCCAGGTGATGGTGGAACTGATTAAAAATGACCGCGTGATTGGCGGCATGACCCCAGTCTGCTCCGCGCGCGCCAGCGAGCTGTATAAGATCTTCCTTGAAGGCGAATGCGTGGTGACCAACTCCCGCACCGCCGAGATGTGCAAACTGACCGAAAACAGCTTCCGCGATGTTAACATTGCATTTGCGAATGAACTGTCGTTGATTTGCGCCGATCAGGGGATTAACGTCTGGGAACTTGTTCGCCTTGCCAATCGTCACCCACGCGTGAACATCCTTCAGCCGGGGCCGGGTGTGGGTGGGCACTGTATCGCTGTCGATCCGTGGTTTATCGTGGCGCAGAATCCGGAACAGGCACGCCTGATTCGCACCGCGCGCGAAGTAAACGACCACAAACCGCACTGGGTTATCAACCAGGTGAAAGCCACGGTGGCGGATTGCCTCGCGGACAGCGGCAAACGTGCCAGTGAGCTGAAAATTGCCTGCTTTGGTCTGGCATTCAAACCGAATATTGACGATCTGCGCGAAAGCCCGGCAATGGAAATTGCCGAAACGATCGCAGCCTGGCACAGCGGTGAAACGCTGGTGGTTGAGCCGAATATTCATGCGTTGCCGGCAAAACTTGCCGGTCACTGCACCCTTACCGCACTGGATGACGCGCTGGCGACGGCGGATGTGCTGGTGCTGCTGGTGGATCACAATGCGTTTAAAGCGGTCTCCGCTGATGCCGTGCGTCAGCAGTATATTGTTGATACTAAGGGCGTTTGGCGTTGATTACTCTCAACGGCGTGCTGGAGTCCCTTGAGTGGGAAAGCGTATTTTTTTCGCTCCCCTCAGCGATAGTGCGCCTGCGCGATAACGCTCCTGCGTTGCAGGACGCAGACTTCAGCGCCTGGCAGCGCGTACAGGCTAAGATCCCGGCGGACCGCGCCGATCTGCTGGACGCGCTCCAGCAGCACGGGTTCCGGCTGGTCGAGGGCGAGGTTGATCTCTCTGTTACCGTGGCCCGCCACGGCTCACCGGGCGCGGAAATTGCAACGGAGCAGGATATCCCCGCGCTGCGCAAGATGGCGGCGCTGGCTTTCGCTCAAAGCCGTTTCCGGACGCCCTGGTATGCGCCCGATGACAGCGGTCGCTTTTATGCCCGGTGGATAGAGAATGCGGTTAAAGGCACGTTTGACCACGTCTGTCTGGTGTTCCGTACTGCCGGGGGGCAGATTCAGGGTTTTGTTTCGCTTCGCAGGCTCAACGAGCACGAGGCGCGCATCGGTTTGTTAGCCGGGCGCGGCATGGGCGAAAAACTCATGCAGGCGGCGCTGCACTGGGCGGAGCAACAACAGGTATCGACGCTGCGGGTCGCAACCCAGATGGGCAACACCGCTGCGCTTAAACGTTATATTGCGAGTGGTGCCAGCATTGACGCCACCGCCTACTGGTTATACAGGTGACAAGATGATTCCATTTAACGCGCCTCCCGTTGTGGGCACTGAACTTGATTACATGCAGTCGGCTATGGGCAGCGGCAAGCTCTGTGGCGACGGTGGTTTTACCCGTCGCTGCCAGCAGTGGATGGAGCAACGTTTTCACAGTGCCAAGGTGCTGCTGACGCCGTCCTGCACCGCATCGCTCGAAATGGCCGCGCTGCTGCTGGATATTCAGCCCGGCGATGAAGTGATCATGCCGAGCTACACCTTCGTCTCCACGGCGAACGCGTTTGTCCTGCGCGGGGCGAAAATCGTGTTTGTGGATATCCGTCCGGATACCATGAACATCAACGAAACGCTGATTGAAGCGGCGATCACCGACAAAACGCGGGCGATTGTTCCGGTGCATTACGCGGGCGTGGCCTGTGAAATGGACACCATCATGGCCATCGCCAAAAAGCACAACCTGTTCGTGGTGGAAGATGCCGCGCAGGGCGTGATGTCCACCTACAAAGGTCGCGCGCTGGGAACCATCGGTCATATCGGCTGCTTTAGCTTCCACGAAACCAAAAACTACACCGCAGGCGGCGAAGGCGGCGCGACGCTGATTAACGATCGTGCCCTTGTCGAGCGTGCGGAAGTGATCCGTGAAAAAGGGACCAACCGCAGCCAGTTCTTCCGCGGTCAGGTGGATAAATACACCTGGCGCGATATCGGCTCAAGCTACCTGATGGCGGACTTGCAGGCCGCGTATCTCTGGGCGCAGCTGGAAGCGGCAGAGCGAATCAATCTGCAACGCCTCTCCCTGTGGCAAACCTACTACGACGCGCTGGAGCCGCTGGCTAAAGCCGGACGTATTGAACTGCCGACTATTCCGGCAGACTGCATCCACAACGCCCACATGTTCTATATCAAGCTGCGCGATAACGACGATCGCAGCAAGCTGATTGCCTGGCTGAAGGAGGCGGAAATTATGGCGGTATTCCACTATATTCCGCTGCACTCCAGCCCGGCTGGCGAAGCCTTCGGGATGTTTGCCGGTGAAGACCGCTACACCACCAAAGAGAGCGAACGTCTGCTCCGCCTGCCCCTGTTCTACAACCTCGCGCCGGTGAACCAGCGTACGGTGATCAATTCGCTTCTGAGTTATTTCGCCTGATATGTCTCTGGCAAAAGCGTCGGTGTGGACGGCAGCGTCCACGCTAGTAAAAATTGGCGCCGGGTTACTGGTCGTCAAGCTGCTGGCCGTCTCATTTGGTCCGTCAGGCGTTGGGCTGGCAGGGAACTTCCGCCAGCTGGTCACGGTGCTTGGCGTGCTGGCAGGTGCCGGGATATTCAATGGCGTCACCAAATACGTCGCGCAGCATCATGACGATGCCGAAAAGCTTCGCACGGTGGTGGGCACCTCCTCTGCTATGGTGCTGGGCTTCTCTACGTTGCTGGCCATCGTCTTTTTGCTGGCGGCTGCACCTGTTAGTCAGGGACTGTTCGGACACACGCACTATCAGGGACTGGTGCGCCTGGTGGCGCTCGTTCAGATGGGCATCGCCTGGGCGAACCTGCTGCTGGCGCTGATGAAAGGCTTCCGTGATGCCGCCGGGAATGCGCTGGCGCTGATCCTCGGCAGCCTTATCGGCGTTATCGCCTACTACTTCTGCTATCGGCTGGGCGGCTATGAAGGCGCGCTGCTGGGGCTGGCGCTGGTGCCTGCGCTCGTTGTCATTCCGGCAGCGTTTATGCTGATGCGCAGAGGCAATGTCCCGCTGAGTTACCTGAAACCGCAGTGGGACAAGATGCTGGCGGGGCAGCTAGGAAAGTTTACCCTGATGGCGCTCATCACTTCGGTAACGCTTCCCGTGGCTTACGTGATGATGCGAAACCTGCTGGCAGCGCATTACAGCTGGGATGAAGTGGGGATCTGGCAGGGCGTGAGCAGCATTTCAGATGCTTACCTCCAATTTATTACGGCTTCCTTTAGCGTCTATTTGCTGCCAACCTTATCGCGCCTGACGTCCAGGCAGGATATTACCCGCGAGATTTTTCGCGCCCTGCGTTTCGTGTTGCCGGCGGTTGCGATCGCCAGCTTTACCGTGTGGTTACTGCGTGATTTCGCCATCTGGCTGCTGTTTTCGGCGAAGTTTACCGCCATGCGCGATCTGTTTGCCTGGCAACTGGTCGGCGATGTGCTGAAAGTGGGGGCATACGTTTTCGGCTATCTGGTGATTGCGAAGGCTTCGCTGCGGTTGTATATCCTGGCAGAGATCGGCCAGTTTGCGCTGCTGACGGCATTTTCTCACTGGCTGATCCCCACCCACGGTGCGCTGGGGGCGGCGCAGGCCTATATGGCAACTTATATCGTTTATTTCGCTGCCTGTTGCGGCGTATTTTTACTTTGGCGTAAACGCGCATGACTGCACTGATACACATACTGGGATCGGATATCCCGCATCATAACCAGACCGTTCTGCGGTTCTTCAACGATGAACTGGCATCCGGCACGCCCGATGCGCGTGAGTTTATGGTCGTTGGACGCGACAGCGGCCTGAGCGCGGCGTGTCCGGCATTGCATATCACCTTCTGGCCAGACAAAGCGGCGCTGACGAAGGCCGTGGTTGCTAAAGCCAAAGCGGATCGAAGCCAACGTTTCTTCTTCCATGGACAGTTCAATACCGGACTGTGGCTGGCGCTGTTAAGCGGCGGGATCAAACCTTCTCAGTTCAGCTGGCATATCTGGGGAGCGGATCTCTACGAAGTCTCCCGTGGCTGGAAGTTCCGACTTTTCTATCCGCTGCGTCGTCTGGCGCAGGCGCGCGTGGGCTGCGTTTTTGCTACCCGAGGCGATCTCAACTATTTTGCTAAACAGCACCCGAAGGTTCGCGGGGAGCTGCTCTATTTCCCGACCCGTATGGATCCGGCGCTGAACACCATGGCGAATGACACGGTTCGAGAGGGCAAGCTGACCATCCTGGTGGGGAATTCCGGCGATCGCAGTAACGAGCATGTCGCGGCGCTGAGGGCGGTGCATCAGCAGTTTGGCGACACGGTGAACGTGGTGGTGCCGATGGGCTATCCCGCCAATAACGACGCCTACATCGATGAAGTTCGCCAGCAGGGGCTTGCGCTGTTTAGCGCGGAAAACCTGCACATTCTCAGCGATAAGCTGGAATTTGATGACTATCTCGCGCTGCTGCGAAAATGCGATCTGGGCTATTTCATCTTTGCCCGTCAGCAGGGGATTGGCACGCTGTGTCTGCTGATTCAGGCGGGCGTACCCTGCGTGCTCAACCGCGAAAACCCGTTCTGGCAGGACATGGCCGAGCAGCATATTCCGGTGCTGTTTACCTCTGACACGCTTAATGTCGAGGTGGTACGGGAAGCGCAGCGTCAGCTCACGCTGGTGGATAAAAATAGCATCGACTTTTTCAGCCCGAACTACCTCACGCCGTGGCACCGCGCGCTGCGTATTGCTTCAGGAGACAACGCATGAGCCAGTTGCAGTTTAGCGGCTTGCTGGTGGTCTGGCTGCTGAGCACGCTGTTTATCGCCACGCTCACCTGGTTTGAATTCCGGCGGGTACGTTTTAACTTCAACGTATTCTTCTCGCTGCTGTTTTTGCTGACCTTTTTCTTTGGCTTCCCGCTGACCAGCATCCTCGTGTTCCGCTTTGATGTTGGCGTCGCGCCGCCGGAAATCTTGTTGCAGGCGCTGCTCTCTGCGACCTGCTTCTACGCGGTGTACTACGTCACTTATAAAACGCGCCTGCGCGCGGCAAAAGACACCACCCCCCGTCGTCCGCTGTTTACCATGAACCGGGTAGAAACCCATCTGACGTGGGTTATGCTGATGACTATCGCCCTCGTCAGCGTGGCGATTTTCTTCATGCATAACGGCTTTTTACTGTTTAAGTTGCAGTCCTATAGCCAGATTTTCTCCGCCGAAGTCTCCGGCGTCGCGCTCAAGCGTTTCTTCTATTTCTTTATCCCGGCGATGCTGGTGGTCTTTTTCCTGCGTCAGGACAGCAAAGCCTGGCTGTTCTTCCTGGTCAGCACCGTCGCATTTGGCATTCTGACCTACATGATCGTCGGCGGCACCCGCGCCAACATCATTATCGCCTTCGCGATTTTCCTGTTTATCGGCATTATTCGCGGCTGGATCTCGCTGTGGATGCTGGCGGCGGCAGGCGTCTTTGGCATTGTGGGGATGTTCTGGCTGGCGCTGAAGCGCTACGGGCTGAACGTGGCCGGCGACGAAGCGTTTTACACCTTCCTGTATCTGACGCGCGACACCTTCTCGCCGTGGGAAAACCTGGCATTACTGCTGCAAAACTACGACAAAATCGAATTCCAGGGGCTGGCGCCGATTGTTCGCGATTTCTATGTCTTTATACCGACGTGGCTGTGGCCCGATCGTCCCGGCATTGTCCTGAACACGGCGAACTACTTCACCTGGGAAGTGCTGAACAACCATTCGGGTCTGGCGATTTCCCCAACCCTGATTGGCTCGCTGGTAGTGATGGGCGGAACGTGGTTTATCCTGCCTGGCGCGATCGCGGTAGGGCTGATAATAAAATGGTTCGACTGGCTATATACGCTGGGTAACGAAGAGACCAACCGCTACAAAGCCGCTGTTTTGCACAGTTTCTGTTTCGGTGCCATTTTCAATATGATCGTTCTGGCGCGCGAGGGGCTGGATTCATTCGTCTCACGCGTGGTGTTCTTTATGGTCGTTTTCGGACTCTGTCTGCTGCTGGCAAAACTGCTGTACTGGTTGTTTGACAGTGCAGGGCTTGTGCACAGACGTGAGCCACAGGGCAGCACAACGCTGTCGCAAGTCTGAGTAGGGATTATCATGACGGATACAACTTCAGCCCCGCGTTATGCGCTGCGCGGGCTACAGCTGATTGGCTGGCGTGACATGCAGCATGCGCTGGATTTTCTGTTCGCGGACGGGCAGATGAAGTCGGGCACGCTGGTGGCCATCAACGCAGAAAAAATGCTGGCGGTTGAAGATAATGCGGAAGTGAAAAGCCTGATTGAAGCCGCGGAGTTTAAATACGCAGACGGTATTAGCGTGGTGCGTTCAATTCGTAAAAAGTTTCCAGACGCTAATGTGTCTCGCGTGGCGGGTGCTGACCTTTGGGAGCGGCTTATGGAGCGCGCAGGCGCTGAAGGCACGCCGGTATTTTTGATCGGTGGCAAGCCAGAGGTGCTGGCGCAGACCGAACAAAAGCTGCGTAACCAGTGGAATGTTAACATTGTGGGCAGCCAGGATGGCTATTTCAGGCCGGAAGATCGCCAGGCGTTATATGAGCGCGTGCGCGACAGCGGGGCGAAAATTGTCACTGTCGCTATGGGGTCGCCGCGCCAGGAAATACTGATGCGCGATTGCCGTCTGGTCAGCCCGGATGCGCTTTATATGGGCGTTGGCGGCACCTACGACGTCTTTACCGGCCACGTTAAGCGTGCGCCCAAAGTCTGGCAAAATCTGGGGCTGGAGTGGCTCTACCGCCTGCTCTCCCAACCGACGCGTATAAAACGACAGATTCGCCTTCTGCGCTACCTCGCCTGGCACTACACCGGGAAAATGTAATCAATATGCAGCGCGATCTGCTGTTCGCGCTGCAACGCCCCCCGCAAAACTGCTGAGTTTATGTGCAATGCATTCATTTTTTTAATGCATTGTTTGCCATTTGCCAGAATTTAAGAAACCATTCGCTCCGTATTTCAGTACCCCTCAAAACAATACCCGGCAACAAGTCGGGAAACAGCAAACACAACCGAGGAATTATGGCAGAGAAAAAACCGGAGCTTCAGCGTGGGCTGGAAGCTCGACATATTGAACTGATCGCGCTGGGCGGGACTATCGGCGTTGGCCTGTTTATGGGCTCGGCAAGCACGCTGAAGTGGGCGGGGCCTTCCGTCCTGCTGGCGTATATTATTGCCGGACTGTTCGTCTTCTTCATCATGCGCTCAATGGGCGAAATGCTGTTTCTGGAGCCGGTGACGGGCTCTTTCGCCGTTTACGCCCACCGGTATATGAGCCCGTTCTTTGGTTATCTCACGGCCTGGTCGTACTGGTTTATGTGGATGGCCGTGGGGATTTCGGAGATCACCGCCATCGGGGTCTACGTGCAGTTCTGGTTCCCGGAGATGGCCCAGTGGATACCCGCGCTTATTGCCGTAGGGCTGGTGGCGCTGGCGAACCTTGCCGCCGTTCGTCTTTACGGCGAAATCGAGTTCTGGTTTGCGATGATCAAAGTCACCACCATCATCGTGATGATTGTCGTTGGCCTTGGGGTCATCTTCTTTGGCTTCGGTAACGGCGGGCACGCTATCGGTTTTGGTAACCTGACCGGGCACGGCGGCTTCTTTGCGGGCGGCTGGAAGGGCTTTCTCACGGCGCTCTGTATCGTTGTCGCCTCCTATCAGGGCGTTGAGCTGATCGGCATTACCGCAGGTGAGGCGAAAAACCCGCAGGTCACGCTGCGTAGCGCGGTAGGCAAGGTGCTGTGGCGTATCCTGATTTTCTATGTGGGCGCGATCTTCGTTATCGTGACCATTTTCCCATGGAACGAGATCGGCACCACCGGCAGTCCGTTTGTCTTAACCTTCGCTAAGATTGGCATCACGGCGGCAGCCGCCATTATCAACTTTGTGGTGCTGACGGCGGCGCTCTCCGGCTGTAACAGCGGAATGTACAGCTGCGGGCGTATGCTTTACGCGCTCTCGCAAAACAAACAGCTGCCGGCGGTGATGGGTAAAGTCTCCCGCGTGGGTGTACCGGTGGCGGGCGTAGCGGTGTCGATTGTGATTCTGCTGATTGGCTCTTGCCTGAACTACATCATCCCGAATCCGCAGCGCGTGTTTGTTTATGTTTATAGCGCCAGCGTGCTGCCGGGGATGGTACCGTGGTTTGTCATTTTGATTAGCCAGCTGCGTTTCCGACAGGCGCACAAAGAAGCGATCGCCAGCCATCCATTCCGTTCCATTCTGTTCCCGTATGCGAACTATTTGACGATGGCGTTCCTGATTTGCGTATTAATTGGAATGTACTTTAATGAAGATACCCGCATGTCGCTGTTTGTCGGGATGATCTTCCTGGCTGCCGTCACAGCTGCATATAAACTTTTTGGCCTGGGTCGCCGTGGCTCCGCCCATAAAGTGGAGGAATAAGCGGCAAAATGTGCAAACCATAACCAAACGCGCATTTTTTTCAAAAAAGCACTAGACAGCGGGGTCGGAGGTACGTAATATCCAGCCCCGCAACGGCGCTAAGCGCCCGTAGCTCAGCTGGATAGAGCGCTGCCCTCCGGAGGCAGAGGTCTCAGGTTCGAATCCTGTCGGGCGCGCCATTTTAGTCCCGGCGCTAGAGCTGCGGTGGTCTGAGAAGTAGTCAGAACCGCGTGAAAGAATACAGTGGTGGCTATAGCTCAGTTGGTAGAGCCCTGGATTGTGATTCCAGTTGTCGTGGGTTCGAATCCCATTAGCCACCCCATTATTGAAAGAGTTGTGAATTGCGAAGGTGGCGGAATTGGTAGACGCGCTAGCTTCAGGTGTTAGTGTTCTTACGGACGTGGGGGTTCAAGTCCCCCCCCTCGCACCACGACTTTTAATGAGTTGAACTAAAAATTCAAAAAAGCAGTACATCGGCGAGTAGCGCAGCTTGGTAGCGCAACTGGTTTGGGACCAGTGGGTCGGAGGTTCGAATCCTCTCTCGCCGACCAATTTTGAACCCCGCTTCGGCGGGGTTTTTTGTTTTCTGCGCTTTTTCATCCTGTAGCCATTCCCCGACAACACTCTATACCCTTGTCGCGATTCAGCGACATATAAGCCTTTAATAATAAAGAATTTATTATTTTCTCTCTTAACCTGTCTCCTGGTGACGACAGATTTCCGCCCTTAGCGCGATTTTGTATGGCGTTAGGCGTCTCTTAACAACATAATTTCCTTTTATCTTAAAATGTTGCGCGATGTAAAAGTTATGCGTGTAAACCTGGCACATTACATGCAATAATATGCGTGTAGATGCTCATTCCATCTCTTATGTTCGCCCTACGGCCTCATAAACTCAGGAATGACGCAGAGCCGTTTACGGTGCTTATCGTCCACTGACAGATGTCGCTTCGGCCTCATCAAACACCATGGACATAACGTTGAGTGAAGCACCAAATATGTTGTCTTACAGACCTGTTTTAACGCCTGCTTTTATAGCAGGCGTTTTTTTATGGGTACAAAAAAGGAGGCCATCTGGCCTCCTGGATAATTACTGCTGCGTTCCGTTATTGTGTAGCGTAAGCAGAAGCCCATCACGCCGCATGGCTGCGGCCTCTTCCGGCTTGTGCTGCTTGTCCAGCGAATCAGCAAGCCAGGCGTAATCAAATGCGTCCGGGCGTTGCTTCAGCGCAGCGCGGAAGGCCAGACTCGCCTCCTGCCACTCGCCGTGTTTCATCAAAGACTGGCCAAGCGTACTCCACAGCAGCGGACGATCGCCCACGGTTTTGATCTGCTGGCGCAATGCTTTTTCTATTTGTTCCGGATTGTTGGTTTTCAGACGCGGGATGACCATCACCAGGCGGTCATCATACTGTCGCTTGAGACCGTCGAGAAGGATCTCCTGCGCGGTGTCATGGTCGTCACACTCAATCAGATGTTCTGCCATCGCCACCTGAAGGGGAACCTGCTGGCGCGTTTTGCGGCTCTGGTTTTTCCACCAGGTTTTCAGGCCGTCGCTGCCAAGATCGGCGCGCGCCTGATCCATCAGGCCAATCCAGGCCAGACGCTGAAGTTCATCACGATGTTCATCATCGCCCACGTCGGCTTTCGCCATGGAAGGGATAATGTCCAGCAGCGAACCCCAGGCACCGGTCCGAATGTATGCCTGCTCCGCAAGACGCAGCACTTCCGGATGACGAGGGGTAATTTCCAGCAGACGGTCAACGCCGTGACGTGCGGCATGGTTTTCATTGCGCGCCAGTTGCAGACGAACGCGGGTGATCTCAACGGGAATCGGATCCTTAGTTGAGAGCTCAGATGCGCGTTCAAGATGCTGATTGGCGCGGGCCTCATCGCCTCGCTGTTGCGCCGCCTCAGCGGCCAGCAGATAGTTAACAACCGGCTGTTCTGCATGGTCGGCATTTTTCGACATCAGCTTTTCAACCTGCTGATAGTCGCCTTCGGCCAGCTTCAGCAACGCTTGCTCGGTCTGCTTACGGGCGCGACGGCGCTTACGGCCAACGAACCAGCCGCGCGTGTGAACCCCGGTACGGAAAATCCGACGCAGGATCCATTCCACTGCCAGCAGGACGACCACACCCAGGATCAGGATGATCACCAGCCCTGTCACGCTGGTTTCGACGTTGTAGTTATCGGTCTGGATCAATACGTAACCCTGGTGACCCGCGAGCATCGGTCCCAGTACAATCCCGGCGATCAGCAGGATGAAGAGTAAGAAGACTTTTAGCATCATCACTCTCCTTGCGGCGCGCTTTCAGGCGCTGGCGCGGCGGCAGGTGCTTCAGCCGGGCGCTCTGCCGGAACGCCCGGCTGGGCCAGCAGGTTACGCACGCGCGTCTGCATGATCTTCTCCAGAATCGGCTGGCTTTCCAGCTTGTCCGGCACGTTCATGGTGATGTTTTGCTGGCTCAGCTTGTCGATATCCTCCAGGAACGCGGTCGTGGTTGCGTCATTGGTATCGTAGTAAGCACGTACCCACGTTGAAACGTTATCCAGCGCCTGTTTGTAGGTCTCTTCCTGGTGACGCGGTACGGCCTGAGCAGCCACCAGCAGGCGGGAGCGAATGTTTTCGCGCAGATAAACATCCTGGTTCGGTGCCAGCAGCGGCACGGCGGTTTCATCGCGGCGGCGAATGGTAATAAAGCTGTCCATAAAGTTCTGCCAGCTCTTTTGCAGGTTGATACGCCATTCGCTCAGGGAGCTGGACAGCTCGGTGCCGTCAGAATCCATCGGGGAGTCATCGTCGTTGTTATCGGCCAGCTGAAGGTTATCAATCTGATTGGAGAGCTGATTTACCTTAAGGATGATACCGTCGTAGTCGACCTGAGAAACCGCAGACAGGCTGGCGATATCTTCCGTAATAGCGCGGCGTGCGTTGATGAGGCTCGGATCGTTCATATCGGCCAGGCTTGCGTCGGCGCTTTTCAGCAGCGCGGCGGCGGTGGTGACATCCTGATCGCTCCAGAGCTTGCGCCCGGCCAGCTTCACCAGAAAATCGGCCTGTGAGAGCAGCCAGGTTTTGGCATCGGTTCCCGAAATCGTGGCGACTTTCTCCTGCACTTCGCTCAGCTGTTTGGTCAACTCTTCACGTTTGCTGTTCGCGTCGGCGAGGGCGGCAGCCTGCTGTTTGATCACGCCTTCCAGCTCAGCTTTTTGCGTCTCCTGCGCTTTCTGTAGGGCGGTGATTTGGTTAACCAGCGCGTCGCTGGTGGCCGTCTGGTTGGTGCCTTGTTTCTTCACCAGTCCGTAGAGACCCACGCCTGCGGCCAGCGCAATCGCGATGGCAATCACGCTCAGCGTGAGGCTGGTTTTATTGCTGCCGTTTTTCTTCTCAACGGTTTTGTCTGTCGTCTCTGGCTGTGACGTGGTGTCCACAGTCTCCCTGGTCTCTTCAACCACGGCGGAGGATTTTTCGTGTTCCGTCATTATGGCTTCCCATTTGAGAGTTATTGTAATGCGCGCAGCAGCGCATCGTTGTCGGCGTTATCAGCGATCCGAATATCCTGCCAGCCCAGTTCCCGGGCGTGGTTCGCCAGACGCTCGCTGACGACCAGAAGCCGACAGCGGAGTAACCAGTTTTCGCGATACCAAAGCGGAATCAGCGACCAAAGCTGTTGTAACATTTCACCGCTGGTAACCACCAGCGTATTAATGCCGCGCGCATGCCAGCGCATGGCTTCTTCCGCGCCATCATAGTGTTTCGCACAGCGCTGATAGCACTCCACAAACGTCACGTCTGCGCCGCGTTCGCGCAGCGTCTCGCCCAGCAGTTCGCGGCCACCGTTGCCGCGCAAAATGAGCGCACGCTTTCCGGCAATAGTTTGTAATTCAGGTAATTGTAGCAAGACTTCGCTGATTTCCCGATCTAACGGGTAACGAACATCGATTCCGCTCGCGGTATGTAAGGCCAGCGCCGTGGTGCGCCCGATGGCGAAATAGCGGGGTGCGTGGGGCCAGTTAACGCCCTGCTGTTGTAGCTGCGCATGGGCAAATTCCACGGCATGCTGCGATAGCGCAAAGAGCAGATCACCTTCCTGCAAGGCACGCATCTGGTCAGCGAGCGTAGGCAGCTCGCGACCGGGGGAGAATTCAATCAACGGAAAACTCCAGGCCACCTGCCCCAGTGCGCGCAGACGGCTCACTAACTGCTCTCCTGCGGGAGAAGGGCGGGTGACAAGTATGCTCATGCAGGGGGCTCTCCGTTATAGACCTCAGCCAGAATTTCACGCGCGCCGTTACTCAGCAGCTCTTCCGCCAGCGATACGCCAAGCGCCTCGGCATCCCGCGGCTTGCCGCGACGTTCACCGCGAACCATCTGCGAGCCGTCCGGCGCGCCAACCAGCGCACGCAGCCACAGCTCACCGTCAGTTAATTCAGCATAGCTGCCAATTGGCACCTGACAGCCTCCTTCGAGGCGAGTATTCATCGCGCGCTCGGCTTTTACGCGAACGGCGGTATCGTCATGATTCAGCGGCGCGAGCAGTGCCTGAGTACGCGCATCATCCAGACGACACTCAATGCCGACGGCACCCTGGCCGACGGCGGGGAGCGACAGCTCCGGCGGCAACGCCACGCGAATACGTTCTTCCAGCCCCAGGCGTTTCAGGCCCGCAACCGCAAGAATAATGGCATCGTAGTCGCCGTTATCCAGCTTGCCAAGGCGTGTGCCGACGTTCCCACGCAGCGAGCGAATCACCAGATCCGGGCGACGTTCAGCCAGCTGACACTGGCGGCGTAAACTTGACGTGCCGACCACGCTGCCTGCCGGCAACGCATCAAGCGAGTCATAGCGATTAGAGACAAACGCATCGCGCGGATCCTCGCGCTCGCAGATGGTCACCAGCCCCAGCCCTTCCGGGAACTCAACGGGCACATCCTTCATCGAATGCACGGCGATATCGGCGCGGTTCTCAAGCAATGCCAGCTCCAGCTCTTTGACAAACAGACCCTTTCCGCCCACTTTGGCCAGCGGCGTATCAAGAATGACATCGCCACGCGTGACCATTGGCACCAGCTCAACGCGTAATCCGGTGTGGCAGGCTTCCAGGCGCTGCTTAACATAATGTGCCTGCCAGAGCGCAAGAGGACTTTGGCGTGTGGCAATTCTCAAAACATTGTCTAACATGCTTGTTACCGTCATTATCAATCGCTAACCATCCTAACATTGTTGACACTCGGATGGCAGTTTTACGGTTGATGAAGAGTGAGAGGGACAGGGCGGCGTTCGCGTCAGCCACCGCCGTATTCAGGAATTTACACGTACAGAACGGTGCTACACTTGTATGTAGCGCATCTTTCTTTACGGTCAACCGGCAAGGTGTTAAATTGATCACGTTTTAGACCATTTTTTCGGCTGTACCACCAGAAAAGCAAAAGGCGAAAAAAGGGTAACGGTTATTTTTTGAAATACTGCGGGTCCGCTGCTTTTTCTGTTCTGACTGGCATGCGACACCCGGAAACATCAGGCGATACGTCTTGTACCTCTATATTGAGACTCTGAAACAGAGACTGGATGCCATCAATCAATTGCGCGTGGATCGCGCGCTTGCTGCCATGGGCCCTGCTTTCCAGCAGGTATACAGTCTTCTGCCGACATTGTTGCACTATCACCATCCGCTAATGCCGGGTTACCTTGATGGTAACGTTCCCCAGGGCATTTGCCTCTTCACGCCTGATGAAACCCAACAGCATTACCTGACTGAACTTGAACTTTACCGTGGTATGCCGCCGCAGGTTTCGCCGAAAGGCGAGCTGCCGATTACCGGGGTTTACTCCATGGGCAGCACGTCATCGGTTGGGCAAAGTTGTTCTTCTGACCTGGATATCTGGGTCTGCCATCAGTCCTGGCTCGACAATGAAGAGCGCCAGCTGTTGCAGCGTAAATGCAGTCTGCTGGAGAGCTGGGCGGCGTCGCTCGGCGTGGAAGTGAGCTTCTTCCTGATTGATGAAAACCGTTTCCGCCATAACGAAAGCGGCAGTCTGGGTGGTGAAGACTGCGGCTCGACTCAGCATATTCTGTTGCTGGATGAGTTTTACCGTACAGCGGTTCGCCTGGCCGGAAAACGTATTCTGTGGAATATGGTGCCGTGCGATGAAGAAGAGAATTATGACGACTACGTCATGTCGCTTTACTCGCAGGGCGTACTGACGCCAAACGAGTGGCTGGATCTGGGCGGTCTGAGCTCCCTGTCCGCCGAAGAGTACTTTGGTGCAAGCCTCTGGCAGCTCTATAAGAGCATTGATTCACCGTACAAAGCGGTGCTGAAAACCCTGCTGCTGGAAGCCTACTCCTGGGAATACCCCACCCCGCGTCTGCTGGCGAAAGATATTAAGCAGCGTCTGCACGATGGGGAGATCGTCTCCTACGGGCTTGATGCCTACTGCATGATGCTGGAACGCGTCACCGAATACCTGACGGCCATTGATGACGCCACGCGTCTTGACCTGGTGCGTCGATGTTTCTATCTCAAAGTCTGTGAAAAACTGAGCCGCGAGCGCGCCTGCGTTGGCTGGCGCCGTGAAGTGGTCAGCCAGTTAGTCAAAGAGTGGGGATGGGACGAAGCGCGTCTCGCCATGCTCGACAACCGCGCCAACTGGAAAATCGATCAGGTGCGCGAGGCGCACAACGAGCTGCTTGATGCGATGATGCAGAGCTACCGCAACCTGATCCGCTTTGCCCGCCGTAACAACCTTAGCGTTTCTGCCAGCCCACAGGATATCGGGGTGCTGACCCGTAAACTGTACGCCGCGTTTGAAGCGTTGCCGGGCAAGGTAACGCTGGTGAACCCACAGATTTCGCCTGACCTGTCTGAACCGAATCTGACCTTTATCTACGTGCCGCCGGGCCGCGCGAACCGCACCGGGTGGTATCTGTACAACCGTGCGCCAAGCATGGATTCGATCATCAGCCATCAGCCGCTGGAGTATAACCGCTACCTTAACAAGCTGGTGGCCTGGGCCTGGTTTAACGGCCTTCTCACCTCACGCACCCGGTTGTTTATCAAGGGCAACGAGGTGGTCGATTTAGCCAAATTGCAGGAGATGGTGGCGGATGTCTCGCACCACTTCCCACTGCGTCTGCCTGCGCCGACGCCAAAAGCGCTCTACAGCCCGTGTGAGATTCGCCATCTGGCGATCATCGTCAACCTGGAATACGACCCGACGGCGGCCTTCCGCAATCAGGTGGTTCACTTTGACTTCCGTAAGCTGGACGTCTTTAGCTTCGGTGAGCAGCAAAACTGCCTGGTGGGCAGCGTGGATCTGCTGTACCGCAACTCGTGGAACGAAGTGCGTACCCTGCACTTTAACGGCGAGCAGGCGATGATCGAGGCGCTGAAAACGATCCTCGGCAAGATGCACCAGGACGCCGCGCCGCCGGACAGCGTGGAGGTGTTCTGCTACAGCCAGCACCTTCGCGGCCTGATTCGTACCCGCGTGCAGCAGCTGGTGTCTGAGTGCATCGAATTGCGTCTTTCCAGCACCCGGAATGAAACCGGACGCTTTAAAGCGCTGCGCGTCTCCGGCCAGACCTGGGGGCTGTTCTTTGAGCGCCTGAACGTGTCGGTGCAGAAGCTGGAGAACGCCATTGAATTCTACGGCGCGATTTCACACAACAAACTGCATGGCCTGTCGGTTCAGGTGGAAACCAACCACGTTAAGCTGCCGCAGGTGGTGGATGGCTTTGCGAGTGAAGGGATTATTCAGTTCTTCTTCGAGGAGTCGGGCGATAACGCCGGGTTTAATATCTACATTCTGGATGAAACCAACCGTGCCGAGGTGTATCACCACTGTGAAGGCAGCAAAGAGGAGCTGGTGCGCGACGTCAGCCGGTTCTATTCATCCTCGCACGATCGCTTTACCTACGGCTCAAGTTTTATCAACTTCAACCTGCCGCAGTTCTACCAGATTGTGAATGTGGATGGACGAGCGCAGGTGATCCCGTTCCGTACGCAGGCGATTACCCCTGCGGCGCCCGCTAACCAGGAAACTGCGCCGCTGTTGCAGCAGTATTTCTCCTGACCCTTTTCGCCGGGTGGCGCTAACGCTTACCCTGCCTACGGTCCGAGCTGCTGTTGCCGGGTGGCGCTAACGCTTACCCGGCCTACGGTCTGAGCTGCTGTTGCCGGGTGGCGCTAACGCTTACCCGGCCTACGGTCCGAGCCGCTGTTGCCGGTTGGCGCTCACGCTTACCCGGCCTACGGTCCGAGCTGCTGTTGCGGTTGGCGCTCACGCTTACCCGGACTATGGTTCGAGCCGTTGTAGGCCCGGTAAGGCGTAGCCGCCACCGGGCAACAAAACTACCTGAAACTCACGTTCTCACCCGCCTGCGCGGTCGCCGCCTGCTCCAGCAGATCCCAGAACGTTTCGCCGCTGCGGTCGCAGACCCACTCGTCACCTTTCAGATCAAAGTGATAGCCGCCCTGTTTCGCCGCCAGCCACACCTGGTGAAGCGGCTCCTGACGGTTAATAATAATCTTGCTGCCGTTTTCGAAGCTTAAGGTCAGGATCCCGCCGTTGATTTCACAATCGATATCGCTGTCGCCGTCCCAGTCGTCGATACGCTCTTCGATGGTCATCCACAGGGTATCGGCCAGGCGATGAAATTCACTGTCGTTCATGGTTTTATTCCTGTTTTTCGTGATGGCGGCAGTATAACGCTAAATAATTCCCGTTGCAGGAAAGCGGCAAACTCTTGCTTTTGTGTCTTCTCCTGCGATGATAGAAACAGATTTGAACTTACGGGCAACCTCTACATGAAAAACGTCTTTCGAACGCTTGTCGTTCTTGTCACTCTGTTTAGCCTGACCGGCTGTGGACTGAAGGGACCACTGTACTTCCCGCCAGAGGATAAAAACGCACCACCGCCGACAAAACCAGTGCAAAGTGGTATCGAGTCATCTACGCCGGATACCAACGATCGCGGCAATAACGGCGGCCCGACTCAGGTCAATCTCTGACAATTACGTTCTGTACCCGCGCAATGGAGCAAATGATGCAGTTCTCTAAAATGCATGGCCTTGGCAACGACTTTATGGTCGTCGACGCGGTAACGCAGAATGTCTTTTTCTCCCCGGAACTGATCCGTCGCCTGGCGGATCGACACGTGGGCGTGGGGTTTGACCAGCTGCTGGTGGTGGAGCCGCCTTACGATCCTGACCTGGACTTCCACTATCGCATTTTTAACGCCGACGGCAGCGAAGTTTCCCAGTGCGGCAATGGCGCACGCTGTTTTGCCCGCTTTGTTCGGCTGAAAGGGCTGACCAACAAGCGCGATATCCGCGTCAGCACCGCCAATGGCCGGATGGTGCTCAGCGTCACCGACGACGAACTGGTGCGCGTGAACATGGGCGAGCCGAACTTCGAACCCGCTGCCGTGCCGTTTCGCGCCAACAAAGCGGAAAAGACCTATATTATGCGTGCCGCCGAGCAGACAGTATTGTGCGGCGTCGTCTCGATGGGTAACCCGCACTGCGTGATTCAGGTAGATGATGTGCAAACCGCGGCGGTTGAAACGCTCGGCCCGGTGCTGGAAAGCCATGAGCGCTTCCCGGAGCGGGCGAACATCGGTTTCATGCAGGTGGTGAAGCGTGAACACATTCGCCTGCGGGTTTACGAGCGCGGCGCGGGCGAAACCCAGGCCTGCGGAAGCGGTGCCTGTGCGGCGGTGGCCGTCGGTATCTCACAGGGGTTACTGGCGGAAGAGGTTCGCGTGGAATTACCGGGCGGGCGTCTTGATATCGCCTGGAAAGGAGCGGGTCATCCACTGTACATGACTGGCCCGGCGACACATGTTTATGACGGGTTTATCCATCTATGAAGCAACCAGGGGAAGAACTGCGGGAACCTGTAACGGAGCTGGATGACAGCGCTGTTGTGGATTACCTGCTGCACAATCCTGAGTTTTTTATCCGCAATGCACGCGTCGTCGAAAGGATGCGCGTGCCGCATCCGGTTCGCGAGACCGTGTCGCTGGTTGAATGGCACATGGCGCGCTCGCGCAACCACATCAATCAGCTCGAAGAGAACATGACGCTGCTGATGGAGCAGGCCAGCAATAACGAAAGCCTGTTCTATCGTCTTCTGCACCTTCAGGCGCGTCTGGCTTCCGCACACAGTCTCGAAGAGTTCCTCAACCGCTTCCACCGCTGGGCGCGCGAGCTGGGGCTGGCAGGCGCGACGATCCGTCTCTTTCCCGACCGCTGGCGCATTGGCGCGCCGTCCGGGTTTACCCATCTGGCGCTGAGCCGTCAGGCGTTTGAGCCGCTGCGCATTCAGCGTCTGGGCCATGAGCACCACTATCTGGGACCGCTTAACGGGCCAGAACTGCTGGTGGTGCTACCGGAAGCCAAAGCTATCGGCTCGGTGGCGATGTCGCTGATGGGGCGCGATGGTGACCTGGGCGTGATGTTATTTACCAGCCGCGACGCGCATCATTATGAACAGGGGCAGGGCACGCAACTGTTGCAGGAGATCGCCCTGATGCTGCCTGAGCTGCTGGAGCGCTGGATTGAGCGCGTATGACGGACGGACTGCTCGCCACTGACGTCACCCGTTTTCTGCGCTATCTTGGCGTAGAACGCCAGCTTAGCCCTATTACGCTGCTCAACTATCAGCGTCAGCTTGATGCCATCATGCAGATTGCCGATGAAATCGGTCTTAAAAGCTGGCAACAATGTGACGCCGCCACGGTTCGCGGCTTCGTTGTGCGTAGCCGTAAAAAAAACTTAAGCCCGGCGAGCCTGGCGCTCCGGCTCTCTGCCCTGCGCAGTTTCTTCGACTGGCTGGTCAGTCAGGGCGGTCTGAAAGCCAACCCGGCAAAAGGGATCGCCACGCCAAAGGCCCCGCGTCATCTGCCGAAAAATATCGACGTCGACGACGTAAACCGCCTGCTGGATATCGATCTTAACGATCCGCTGGCCGTGCGCGACCGCGCGATGCTGGAGGTGATGTACGGCGCGGGCCTGCGTCTCTCTGAGCTGGTGAACCTCGACTTAAAGCACCTCGATCTGGAATCTGGCGAAGTGTGGGTGATGGGCAAAGGCAGCAAAGAGCGCCGCCTGCCGATCGGCCGCAATGCGGTTTCCTGGATTGAGCACTGGCTGGATCTGCGCGGTCTGTTTGGCGCGGAAGAGGATGCGCTGTTCCTGTCGAAGCTCGGCAAGCGGATCTCGGCGCGTAACGTGCAGAAGCGCTTTGCGGAGTGGGGCATTAAGCAGGGGCTGAACAGCCACGTTCACCCGCATAAGCTGCGCCACTCTTTTGCGACGCACATGCTGGAATCAAGCGGCGACCTGCGCGGCGTACAGGAGCTGCTTGGTCACGCGAATCTGTCGACCACCCAAATCTATACCCACTTAGACTTCCAACACCTTGCCTCGGTGTATGACGCGGCGCATCCACGCGCCAAACGGGGGAAATAATGCGTTTTTACCGCCCACTCGGTCAGATCTCAGCCCTGACGTTTGATCTTGATGACACCCTTTACGACAACCGCCCAGTGATCCTGCGTACCGAGCAGGAGTCGCTGGCGTTTGTGCAAAACTACCATCCTGCGCTGAAAGCGATCCAGAACAAAGAGTTCCAGAAGCTGCGTCAGTCCCTGCGGGAAACCGAGCCGGAAATTTACCATGACGTGACCGAATGGCGCCGCCGTGCGGTTGAGCAGGCGATGCTCAATGCCGGCCTGAGCGCGCAGGACGCGGCCATGGGTGCCGAAGCGGCCATGGAAAATTTCGCCAAATGGCGCAGCCGCATCGATGTGCCGCAGGAGACCCACGACACGCTGGCGAAGCTCGCTGAAAAGTGGCCGCTGGTCGCCATCACCAACGGCAACGCTCAGCCTGAACTGTTTGGTCTGGGGAACTATTTTCAGTTCGTGCTGCGCGCGGGCCCGCACGGACGCTCGAAGCCGTTCAACGATATGTATCATCTGGCGGCGGAAAAACTGGATTTGCCGCTCGGTGAGATCCTGCACGTGGGCGACGACCTGACCACGGACGTCGCCGGGGCGATCCGCTGCGGCATGCAGGCCTGCTGGATCAAGCCGGAAAATGCCGATCTGATGACTACCCCGGATAGCCGTCTTCTGCCGCACGTGGAAATTTCACGGTTGGCATCCCTCACGACGCTGATATAATCATCAATTGTTCTGTATAAATTAACAGGGTTTTGGCGAATGGAAACATTTGCCCGCCCGACATGACGTGACGGTGCCAATGGACGTTTCTTACCTGCTCGACAGCCTTAATGACAAACAGCGTGACGCGGTTGCCGCCTCGCGTACAAACCTGCTGGTACTGGCTGGAGCGGGCAGTGGTAAGACGCGCGTGCTGGTTCACCGTATCGCCTGGCTACAGAGCGTGGAGAACTGCTCGCCGTACTCGATTATGGCCGTGACGTTCACCAACAAGGCGGCGGCGGAGATGCGCCACCGTATCGCACAGCTGATGGGCACCAGCCAGGGCGGCATGTGGGTTGGCACCTTCCACGGCCTGGCGCACCGTCTGCTGCGCGCGCACCATATGGACGCTAACCTGCCGCAGGATTTCCAGATCCTCGACAGCGAAGATCAGCTGCGCTTACTGAAACGTCTGATCAAGGCGATGAACCTCGACGAGAAGCAGTGGCCGCCGCGTCAGGCGATGTGGTACATCAACGGTCAGAAAGACGAAGGGCTGCGTCCGCACCACATTCAAAGCTTCGGTAACCCGGTTGAGCAGACCTGGCAGAACGTCTACAAGGCCTATCAGGAAGCGTGCGATCGCGCCGGTCTGGTGGATTTCGCCGAACTGCTGCTGCGCGCCCACGAGCTGTGGCTCAACAAACCACATATCCTGCAACACTACCGTGAACGCTTCACCAACATTCTGGTGGACGAATTCCAGGATACCAACAACATTCAGTACGCGTGGATCCGCCTGCTGGCCGGGGATACCGGCAAGGTGATGATCGTGGGCGATGACGACCAGTCTATCTACGGCTGGCGCGGCGCGCAGGTGGAGAACATCCAGCGCTTTCTCAACGATTTCCCCGGCGCGCAAACCATCCGTCTGGAGCAGAACTACCGTTCTACCAGCAACATACTGAGCGCGGCCAACGCCCTGATTGAGAACAACAACGGGCGCCTGGGTAAAAAGCTGTGGACCGATGGCGTCGACGGCGAACCGATTTCGATTTACTGCGCCTTCAACGAGCTCGACGAAGCCCGCTTCGTGGTGAACCGCATTAAAACCTGGCAGGAGAACGGCGGTGCGCTGGAGCAGTGTGCCATTCTCTATCGCAGCAACGCCCAGTCGCGCGTGCTGGAAGAGGCGCTGTTACAGGTGAGCATGCCGTACCGCATTTATGGCGGTATGCGCTTCTTCGAACGTCAGGAGATCAAAGATGCGCTCTCGTATTTGCGTCTGATTGCCAACCGTAACGACGATGCGGCGTTTGAGCGCGTGGTGAACACGCCGACGCGCGGCATCGGCGATCGTACGCTGGACGTGGTGCGTCAGGCCTCGCGCGATCGTCAGCTCACGTTGTGGCAGGCATGCCGCGAGTTGTTACAGGAAAAAGCCCTCGCCGGGCGCGCCGCCAGCGCATTGCAACGCTTTCTGGAGTTAATCGACGCGCTGGCGCAGGAAACGGCCGACATGCCGCTGCACGTCCAGACCGACCGGGTGATCAAAGATTCCGGCCTGCGCACCATGTACGAGCAGGAAAAAGGCGAGAAGGGCCAGACCCGTATTGAGAACTTAGAGGAGCTGGTGACGGCAACGCGCCAGTTCAGCTACAACGAAGAAGACGAAGACCTGATGCCGTTGCAGGCATTCCTCTCTCACGCCGCGCTGGAGGCGGGTGAAGGGCAGGCCGATACCTGGCAGGATGCGGTTCAGCTGATGACCCTGCACTCCGCGAAAGGTCTGGAGTTCCCGCAGGTGTTCATCGTCGGGATGGAAGAGGGGATGTTCCCGAGCCAGATGTCGCTGGATGAAGGCGGGCGTCTGGAAGAGGAGCGTCGTCTGGCCTACGTGGGTGTGACCCGTGCGATGCAGAAACTGACCCTGACCTACGCGGAAACCCGCCGCCTGTACGGGAAAGAAGTGTATCACCGTCCGTCGCGCTTTATCGGCGAACTGCCGGAAGAGTGTGTGGAAGAGGTGCGCCTGCGCGCCAGCATCAGCCGTCCGGTCAGTCATCAGCGTATGGGCTCGCCAATCTCTGAAACCGATACCGGTTACAAGCTGGGCCAGCGCGTGCGCCACTCGAAGTTTGGCGAAGGCACCATCGTCAATCTGGAAGGTAGCGGCGAGCACAGCCGTTTGCAGGTCGCGTTCCAGGGGCAGGGGATCAAATGGCTGGTGGCAGCCTATGCCAAGCTGGAAAGTGTGTAACTTTCAGAAAAATATCACTATTTTGTAATAATCTGCTAGCCTTATACGTTGAAGGTCAATTAATGCCCTTCAGCGTTCCGTTGCGTGTTGACGCCACAGTTATTGCTGGCGTAACATGCGCGCACGATTACGCTAAGAGGACATTCGCCTTGGACACACCCAGTAGATACTGGCTCAATTCCCTGTCATCCAGGAACAACTCCTAAGGCTATCTCCTCTTGCTGATGGCCTTAGTGGTTGTCAGCGACTGCATCATTCCCGTCGCGCTGAGTCAGGCTGTTTAATGGTCTGAAACCCAATTTGTTTCTGTGTGCCCACCGAACTGTCCGATATTTTTTGCATTGGGAGTCCCGGTCATGTTGAGCGCATTTCAACTCGAAAATAACCGACTGACTCGGCTTGAAGCCGAAGAGTCACAGCCCCTCATTGATGCCGTATGGGTGGATCTGGTCGAGCCGGACGACGATGAGCGCCTTCGCGTACAATCTGAACTGGGGCAAAGCCTGGCGACACGCCCGGAACTGGAAGACATCGAAGCATCCGCCCGTTTTTTTGAAGACGAAGACGGCCTGCACATTCACTCCTTCTTCTTCTTCGAAGATGCCGAAGACCACGCGGGGAACTCCACCGTGGCGTTTACCATCCGCGATGGCCGCCTGTTCACCCTGCGCGAGCGCGAACTGCCTGCGTTTCGTCTCTACCGCATGCGCGCCCGCAGCCAGGCGATGATGGACGGTAACGCCTATGAGCTGCTGCTGGATCTGTTCGAAACCAAAATCGAACAGCTGGCGGATGAAATCGAAAACATCTACAGCGACCTGGAAAAGCTGAGCCGCGTGATCATGGAAGGCCATCAGGGCGATGAGTACGACGAAGCGTTGTCCACGCTTGCAGAGCTGGAAGATATCGGCTGGAAGGTGCGTTTGTGTCTGATGGATACCCAGCGCGCGCTGAACTTCCTGGTTCGCAAGGCGCGTCTGCCGGGCGGTCAGCTGGAGCAGGCGCGTGAGATCTTACGCGATATCGAATCCCTGCTACCGCACAACGAATCCCTGTTCCAGAAGGTCAACTTCCTGATGCAGGCGGCAATGGGCTTTATCAACATCGAGCAGAACCGCATCATCAAGATCTTCTCGGTGGTTTCCGTGGTGTTCCTGCCGCCGACGCTGGTGGCATCCAGCTACGGGATGAACTTTGAGTTTATGCCGGAGCTGAAGTGGAGCTTTGGCTACCCGGGGGCGATTATCTTTATGATCCTCGCCGGGCTGGCGCCGTACCTGTACTTCAAGCGGAAGAACTGGTTGTAAAAATCAGGCGGGTGGCGCTGCGCTTACCCGCCCTACAAAGCACCTAAATTCCTCTGCGAGTCCTGCGCTGGGTATAAATTGCATCCGCAACGAAAATCGCCAGCGCCACCCAGATAAAGGCAAACGTCACCATCTTATCCGCACCCGGCACCTCGCCGTAAAACACCACCGCCAGCAGGAACATTAGCGTCGGGCCGATGTACTGGAAGAAGCCAAGCGTCGAGAGACGCAGACGCGTTGCCGCGCCGGTGAAGCACAGCAGGGGAATCGTCGTGACCACGCCCGCCGCCATCAGCATCAGGTTCAGCGACCATGGGTTGCTGCCCATGTGGCTGGTGGCGCTGTCGGCAATACCGAACAGGTAGATCGCCGCGACAGGCAGCAGCCACAGGGTTTCAAACAGCATTCCCGTCTGCGCTTCCACGGCGATTTTTTTACGCACCAGGCCGTAGAAGGCAAAGCTGAACGCCAGCCCCAGGGCGATAACCGGCAGTGAGCCGAAGGTCCACAGCTGTACCAGCACGCCGCAGAAGGCCAGAATCACTGCCACCCACTGCATCCGGCGGAAACGTTCGCCGAGGAAAATCATCCCCAGCACGATGTTCACCAGCGGGTTAATGAAGTACCCCAGGCTCGCTTCGAGCATGTGATGGTTATTCACCGCCCAGATAAACAGCAGCCAGTTTCCGCCAATCAGCACCGCAGAGAGGGCAAGCAGGAAGACCTTTTTCGGGGTTTTCAGTAGCGTTTTGACGCCTGACCACTGACGGCTGATGCTCATCAGCGCGATCATAAAGAAAAACGACCAGATGACGCGGTGAGTGAGGATCTCGTCCGCCGGGACATAGGCGATAAGCTTGAAGTACGCCGGTGCGATACCCCAAATAAAATAAGCGGCAAGGGCGAGTAAAACGCCCTGCCGCGTCTGTTTAGCATCCATCGGGAAAATCCGTTACAAAAAAGTGAAGTAATTTTACCCGAATTCGCCGTCTCAACCCACCATATAAGTGGCGGTTGCGCTGGCGATATAAACCTGCTCCTCGTTATGCAGCTCAACGCGGGCGACGGCAACTTTATTCCCGGCGCGCAGCAGGCTGCTGGTGCAGGTGAAGCGGTTTCCGCGTCCCGGTCGCAGATAGTCGACGCGTAAATCTATGGTGCCCATGCGCGACAGGCGCTGGCGTAACTCATCTTCGTTGATGGTGTCATGGCGCGTCAGCGTGCTGCCCACACACACCAGACCGGCCGCCACGTCCAGCGCAGAGGCAATCACTCCGCCGTGCAAAATGCTTTGCGCCCAGTTACCGACCATCATTGGCTGATTATTGAAACTCAGCTGAGCGAAGTCTTTTTCGTATCGCTCCAGCTCAAGACCCAGTGCACGGTTGAATGGCATGTGGTACACAAAAATCTCGCCCACGAGCTTTAAGGTTTCTTCGGCGGTGAGTGTGGCTGACATCTGACGTGGCATCCTTGTTGTTAACAAAATGTTGATTTTATGCTTCAGGATAAAGGAATGCCACTTTAAGAAACGAGGAAGCGGAAGTTATCGCAGAAGTCTGTAGAATGCCCGGACAAAACTATTCATTAAATGTCACAATTTCAGGAGAACACCACCGATGCGGACGTATCTGGGTTGGTTACTGGCGGCGGTTGCGCTGCCCCTCACAGCATATGCGCAGGAAGCGACGATCAAAGAAGTGCATGATAAACCTGCCGTTCAGGGCAGCATCATCGCCAATATGCTTCAGGAGCATGACAATCCGTTCACGCTCTACCCCTATGACACAAACTACGTGATCTATACCCAGACCAGCGATCTCAACAAAGAGGCGATAAGTTCCTATAACTGGTCTGACAATGCGCGTAAAGATGAGGTGAAGTTCCAGCTCAGCCTGGCCTTCCCGTTATGGCGCGGCATCCTGGGGCCGAACTCGGTGCTTGGTGCATCTTACACGCAGAAGTCATGGTGGCAGCTCTCCAACAGCGGGGAATCTTCACCGTTCCGCGAAACCAACTATGAACCGCAGCTGTTCCTCGGTTTCGCCACTGATTATGAGTTTGCAGGCTGGACGCTGCGAGACGTGGAGGTGGGCTATAACCACGATTCCAACGGTCGTTCCGACCCAACCTCACGCAGCTGGAATCGCGTCTATACGCGTCTGATGGCGCAGAACGGCAATTTCATGGTGGAAGTGAAGCCGTGGTACGTGGTGGGCAGCACCGATGACAACCCGGATATCACCAAATACATGGGCTATTATCAGCTTAAAGTGGGCTATCAGCTGGGTGACGCGGTGCTGAGCGCTAAAGGGCAGTACAACTGGAATACCGGCTACGGCGGCGCAGAGCTGGGCCTGAGCTACCCGGTGACGAAACACGTTCGTCTCTATACCCAGGTGTATAGCGGTTATGGCGAATCGCTGATCGACTATAACTTCAACCAGACCCGCGTTGGTGTGGGCGTCATGCTGAACGATATTTTCTAAGCTGCTCGAATGTTTTTGCGTTAAACGTTGAAGTTTCTCTCTCAGGCGCTGAAAATAGCGCCTGTTTCATTTCTGGCATATGGGGTTAACGTGGCGCAGGCGGAAGTATTGAATCAGGAATCGCTGGCTAAACAGGTTTTGCATGAAACCTTTGGCTACCAGCAGTTCCGTCCTGGCCAGGAAACCATCATTGAAACCGTGCTGGAAGGCCGCGATTGCCTGGTGGTCATGCCGACCGGCGGCGGAAAATCGCTCTGCTATCAGGTGCCCGCGCTGGTACTTAATGGCCTGACGGTTGTGGTCTCCCCCCTTATTTCCCTGATGAAAGACCAGGTCGACCAGCTGCTTGCCAACGGCGTGGCGGCGGCCTGTCTTAACTCGACGCAAACCCGCGAGCAGCAGCAAGAGGTGATGGCCGGGTGCCGCACCGGGCAGATCCGCCTGCTGTATATCGCGCCAGAGCGCCTGATGCTGGACAACTTCCTCGACCACCTGGCGCACTGGAACCCGGTGCTGCTGGCGGTGGATGAAGCGCACTGTATCTCCCAGTGGGGGCACGATTTCCGCCCGGAATATGCCGCCCTCGGCCAGCTGCGTCAGCGCTTCCCTGAGCTGCCGTTTATGGCGCTTACCGCCACGGCGGATGATACCACGCGTCAGGACATCGTTCGCCTGCTGGGGCTGAAAGACCCCTATATTCAGGTCAGCAGCTTCGACCGGCCGAACATCCGCTATATGCTGATGGAAAAATTCAAGCCGCTGGATCAGCTCCTGCGCTACGTGCAGGAGCAGCGCGGCAAGTCCGGCATCATCTACTGCAACAGCCGCGCGAAGGTGGAAGACACCGCTGCGCGTCTGCAAAATCGCGGCTTTAGCGCGGCGGCATACCATGCCGGGTTAGAAAACCACATCCGCGCCGACGTACAGGAAAAATTCCAGCGCGACGACCTGCAAATCGTGGTCGCAACGGTGGCGTTTGGGATGGGGATCAACAAGCCCAACGTGCGCTTTGTGGTGCACTTTGATATCCCGCGCAATATCGAATCCTATTATCAGGAAACCGGCCGCGCCGGGCGTGATGGCCTGCCTGCGGAAGCGATGCTGTTTTACGATCCGGCGGATATGGCGTGGCTGCGCCGCTGTCTCGAGGAGAAACCGCAGGGGCAGTTGCAGGATATCGAACGCCACAAGCTTAATGCGATGGGTGCCTTCGCCGAAGCGCAAACCTGCCGCCGTCTGGTGCTGCTCAACTACTTTGGTGAAGGGCGTCAGGCGCCGTGCGGCAACTGCGATATCTGCCTCGACCCGCCGAAGCAGTACGACGGTCTGATGGACGCGCGCAAAGCGCTCTCGACTATCGGACGCGTGAACCAGCGCTTTGGGATGGGCTACGTCGTCGAAGTGCTGCGCGGGGCTAACAACCAGCGTATCCGCGACATGGGTCACGACAAGCTGCCGGTTTACGGCATCGGGAAAGACCAGAGCCATGAGCACTGGGTGAGTATCATCCGCCAGCTGATCCATCTCGGCTTTGCCACGCAAAATATTGCCCAGCACTCTGCGCTTCAGCTTACCGAAGCGGCGCGACCGGTCCTGCGCGGTGAGGTTGAACTGAAGCTCGCCGTTCCGCGCGTCGTCGCCCTCAAGCCGCGCGTGATGCAAAAATCCTACGGCGGCAACTATGATCGCAAGCTGTTCGCCAAGCTGCGCAAGCTGCGTAAAGCCATTGCCGATGAAGAGAACATCCCGCCATACGTGGTGTTCAATGACGCGACGCTGATCGAGATGGCCGAGCAAATGCCACTCAGCGCCAGCGAGATGCTCAGCGTCAACGGCGTCGGCACGCGCAAGCTGGAGCGCTTTGGTAAAGAGTTTATGGCGCTTATCCGTTCCCACGCTGATGGTGATGATGAGGAGTAGTCAGCCGGGCGAAAAAGTGCCAGGATGATGACTCACTACATTATTTCCCCGCGAGCTAATTATGTTAATGCTATTTCTCACCGTGGCGTTAGTGCACATCGTTGCGCTGATGAGCCCTGGCCCTGACTTCTTCTTCGTGTCACAAACGGCCGTCAGCCGCTCCCGCAAAGAGGCGATGATGGGTGTGCTCGGTATCACCATGGGCGTTATGGTCTGGGCGGCGGTTGCGCTGCTTGGTCTGAACCTGATCCTGGCGAAAATGGCGTGGCTGCATAACATCATCATGGTTGGCGGCGGTCTGTACCTGTACTGGATGGGCTACCAGATGCTGCGCGGGGCGCTGAAGAAAGAAGAGAAAAAGCCGGAAGAGCCAAAGGTTGAGCTGGCAACGGGCGGCCGTAGCTTTGTGAAAGGGCTGCTGACTAACCTGGCGAACCCGAAAGCGATTATTTACTTCGGCTCTGTGTTCTCGCTGTTTGTGGGGGATAACGTCGGTGCGGGCGCGCGCTGGGGGATCTTCCTGCTAATCGTTGTTGAGACGTTCGCCTGGTTTACCGTTGTGGCAAGCCTGTTTGCTTTACCGGCGATGCGTCGAGGCTACCAGCGCATCGCGAAGTGGATCGACGGCTTTGCCGGCGCACTGTTCGCCGGCTTCGGCATTCATCTCATCATTTCTCGCTAAGCATGACGCGCTGACGCAAGCAGCGCGCCAACCAGCATAAACAGCGAACCAAAGACTTTGTTCAGGGCCTTCATCTGCTTAGGCCCTTTGATCCATGCCGCAATTCGCTGCGCCAGCGTCGCGTAACCAATCATCACAATGATATCGACAATAATGGTTGTCGCGCCCAGCACCACGTACTGCATCACCTGGGGCTGATGCGGCACGATAAACTGCGGGAACAGGGCGGCGAGGAACACAATGCTTTTCGGGTTGGTCAGGTTAACGAATACCGCGCGCTTAAACAGGTGGCCGCGTGTTTGCGTCCGGGAGAGCGTATGCAGATCAATCGAGCCTGCGGCGCGCCACTGCTGAATGCCCAGCCAGATAAGATACGCTGCGCCAGCCCATTTCAGCACCTCGAAGGCCAGTACCGAACGGGAGAACAGCGTGCCCAGACCAATCCCCACCAGCACAATGTGAATGCCAAGCCCTGTCTGTAAACCGGCAATTGACGCCGCCGCGCCGCGATAGCCGTGATTAATGGAGGTGGTCATGGTGTTGATTGCGCCCGAGCCAGGTGAAAGGCTGAGGATGATGGATGTCAGCAGGTAAGCGAACCACCACTCGAAGGTCATTTGAAACTCCCGGATCGTCTGTTTTTATGCCACAATACGCTATTGTTGAGTCATTTTGTGACCGGTGACGAAAAAAACGATATTCCCTGAATTACGGGGGGTGGAAACCCAATGTTTCAGCAGAAAAAGGACTGGGAAACACGAGAAAACGCATTTGCTGCTTTCTCCATGGGGCCGCTGACCGATTTCTGGCGCCAGCGTGAGGAAGATGAGTTTATGGGCGTCGGGGATATCCCGGTACGCTTCGTTCGTTTCCATGATGAAAAAAATGACCGGGTGATTGTGGTTTGCCCCGGGCGCATCGAAAGCTATATCAAATATGCCGAGCTGGCGTATGACCTGTTCCATCTGGGCTTTGATGTGTTAATTATCGACCATCGCGGGCAGGGGCTTTCCGGCCGGATGCTGCCGGATACCCATCGCGGCCACGTGGATAACTTCAGCGATTACGTCGACGATCTGGCCGCGTTCTGGCAGCAGGAAGTGCAGCCCGGACCGTGGCGCAAGCGTTATATTCTTGCCCACTCCATGGGGGGCGCGATCTCGACGTTGTTTTTGCAGCGCCATAAGCACCAGTGCGACGCCATTGCGCTGACCGCGCCGATGTACGGCATTGTGATACGTTTTCCTGACTGGATGGTGCGCCATCTTCTCGACTGGGCTGAGGGCCATCAGCGCATTCGTGAAGGCTATGCCATAGGAACAGGACGCTGGCGGGCGTTGCCGTTTGCCATCAACGTGTTAACCCACAGTCGGCAGCGTTATCGCCGCAACCTGCGTTTTTATGCCGATGAACCGCGTCTGCGGGTCGGCGGCCCCACCTGGCACTGGGTGCGGGAAGGTATTCATGCCGGTGAGCAGGTGCTGGCGGGCGTAGGCGATGATGACACGCCGACGCTTCTGATCCAGGCGGAAGAAGAGCGTGTGGTGGATAACCGCATGCATGACCGCTATTGTGAACTTCGCGCCGCGGCGGGCCATCCCTGTGAAGGGGGTAAACCGCTGGTCATCAACGGTGCGTACCATGAGATCCTTTTTGAAAAGGACGCTATGCGCTCAGTCGCGCTCAACGCCATTGTTGAATTTTTCAACAGGCATAACTGATTATTGTTTTCCACCAGAGGTTGAAATCCCTATGTACCAGGTTGTTGCATCTGATTTAGATGGCACGCTGCTTTCCCCCGACCACACCCTGTCGCCTTATGCGAAAGAGACCTTAAAACTCCTGACTGCCCGCGGCGTGAACTTTGTGTTCGCCACCGGCCGCCACCACGTGGACGTGGGGCAGATCCGCGATAACCTTGAGATCAAGTCGTACATGATCACCTCCAACGGTGCGCGCGTACACGACACGGACGGCAACCTGATTTTTACCCACAATCTCGATCGCGACATCGCCACTGATTTGTTCGGCATTGTGCATAACAACCCGGATATCGTCACTAACGTTTATCGCGACGACGAGTGGTTTATGAACCGTCATCGCCCGGACGAAATGCGTTTCTTCAAGGAAGCCGTCTTCAACTACTCCCTGTATGAACCGGGTTTGCTGGATCCTGAAGGGATCAGCAAGGTGTTCTTTACCTGCGAAAGTCACGAAGCGCTGCTTCCGCTGGAGCAGGCGATCAACGCCCGCTGGGGAGACCGCGTGAACGTGAGCTTCTCCACGCTGACTTGTCTGGAAGTGATGGCGGGCGGGGTGTCCAAAGGTCACGCGCTGGAAGCGGTCGCGAAGCGTCTGGGCTTTGATCTGAAAGACTGCATCGCGTTCGGCGATGGCATGAACGATGCCGAGATGCTCTCCATGGCGGGCAAAGGCTGCATCATGCAGAACGCGCACCAGCGCCTGAAAGATCTGCACCCGGAGCTGGAAGTGATTGGCACCAACGCAGACAACGCGGTACCTAAGTATTTGCGCAAACTGTTCCTTGAATAATCTTCATTTGATTATTTATTGTTCAGATGTCAACTAAAGAGTTCGCTACAATGCCTCTCCTTCTTTCTGAGAGACAAGCATTGTGGCGCTACTCATTATCACCACTATCCTGTGGGCCTTCTCCTTTAGCCTGATTGGCGAATACCTTGCCGGATCGGTCGACAGCTACTTTTCGGTGCTGATGCGTGTGGGGCTGGCGGCGCTGGTGTTCCTGCCGTTCCTGCGTACCCGCGGGCAATCGCTGAAAACCATTCTGCTGTATATGCTGGTGGGCGCGATGCAGCTCGGCATCATGTACCTGTTCAGCTTCCGGGCTTACGTCTACCTCTCCGTCTCGGAATTTCTGCTCTTTACCGTGCTCACGCCGCTCTATATCACGCTGATTTACGACCTGCTCAGCAGGCGCCGCCTGCGCTGGGGATATCTGCTGAGCGCGGCGCTGGCAGTCATTGGCGCGGCGATAATTCGCTATGACAAGGTGAGCGATCACTTCTGGACCGGGCTGATGTTCGTCCAGCTCGCCAATATCAGCTTCGCCATCGGGATGGTGGGCTATAAACGCCTGATGGAGACCCGCCCGATGCCGCAGCATAACGCGTTTGCGTGGTTCTATATGGGCGCGGCGATTGTCGCGATTGCGGCATGGTTTATGCTCGGCAACCCGCAAAAGCTGCCGACCACCACCGTGCAGTGGAGCGTTCTGGTCTGGCTGGGCGTGGTGGCCTCGGGGCTGGGCTACTTTATGTGGAACTACGGCGCGACGCAGGTAGACGCCGGAACGCTGGGGATCATGAACAACGTGCACGTGCCGGCGGGGCTACTGGTGAACCTCGCCATCTGGCAGGAACAGCCGCACTGGCCGAGTTTCCTTATTGGGGGAACGGTGATCCTGGCTTCGCTGTGGGTACATCGCCGCTGGGTCGCTCCGCGCTCCGCACAAACGGAAGATGGTCGCACGCGTGGTTCCGCGCTGAGCGAATAAACGCTTCCGTAATCGGCTGACGCTGCTCGCCGTCGCGCACGGCGGCGTACAGCCGGCTCCACAGTCCTTCACCCAGGGTTTTGGTAACCACCAGACCCTGGCGTTCAACCGTCTCGACCACCCAGTGCGGCAGCGCCGCAATTCCCATTCTGGCCGCCACCATCTGAATTAACAGCAGCGTGTTATCCACGCTTTTCAGCTGTGGGCTGATGCCTGCGGGTTGCAGGAAATGGCGCCAGATATCCAGACGACTGCGCTGTACCGGGTAAATCAGCAGCGTCTCCGTTGCCAGATCTTCCGGCGTGATGCGCGTTTTGGCGGCCAGCGGATGGTCCGGGGCCAGCACCAGACGTACCTCAAAATCAAACATTGGCGAATAGTGCAGACCGCTGCGCGGCAGAATATCTGAGGTCATCACCAGATCCAGCTCACCCTGCTGAAGCGACGGCTGCGGATCAAACGTGACGCCGGACTTGAAGTCCATCTCCACCTGCGGCCACTTCTGGCGGAAATTCTCAAGCGCGGGGGTCAGCCACTGAATACAGCTGTGACACTCAATGGCGATGCGCAGGGTGGTCTGCTGCGGCTCGTTACAGGACTGCAACGCGCTGGCAATCTGCGGCAGCACCTGGTTCGCCAGCTGAAGCAAAATTTCGCCCTGCGGCGTAAAGCGCAAAGGCTGGCTCTTACGCACAAAAAGACGAAAGCCGAGGCGTTGTTCCAGATCGCTGAACTGGTGAGAAAGGGCAGACTGAGTCTGGTGCAGCGTGGCCGCTGCCGCCGCAAGAGAACCGCAGTTCCGCAACGCTTGTAGCGTTTTCAGGTGTTTTATCTCGATCATGAAAGTCCTTCACTTCGCCATGAACATTTTGCGCTTGAGGAATATACAGTACCTGCCAATTATAGATGTGTAAACATCTGGACGTCTAAATAACGAATTTCACAAGGGGCATACCATGACAATCCGCACTCACACTCTCGGTTTCCCTCGCGTTGGCCTGCGTCGCGAGCTAAAAAAAGCGCAAGAAAGCTACTGGGCAGGTAACGCCACCCGTGAAGAACTGCTGGCGGTGGGACGTGAGCTGCGCGCGCGTCACTGGGATCAGCAAAAACAGGCGGGCATTGACCTGCTGCCGGTGGGCGATTTCGCCTGGTACGACCATGTTCTGACCACCAGCCTGCTGCTTGGCAACGTGCCGGCTCGTCATCAGAACAACGATGGATCGGTGGATATCGATACCCTGTTCCGCATCGGCCGTGGCCGCGCGCCAACGGGTGAGCCAGCGGCAGCGGCGGAAATGACCAAGTGGTTCAACACCAACTATCACTATATGGTGCCGGAGTTCGTTAAAGGCCAGCAGTTCAAACTGACCTGGACCCAGCTTCTGGATGAAGTGGACGAAGCGCTGGCGCTGGGTCACCAGGTGAAACCCGTGCTGCTGGGGCCGATAACCTACCTGTGGCTGGGCAAAGTGAAAGGTGAACAGTTCGACCGCCTCAGCCTGCTGAACGACATTCTGCCGGTTTATAAGCAGGTGCTGATTGAGCTGGGCAAACGCGGCATTCAGTGGGTGCAAATCGATGAACCGGCGCTGGTGCTTGAGCTGCCGCAGGCGTGGCTGGACGCCTTCAAACCGGCGTATAACGCGCTCACCGGGCAGGTGAAGCTGCTGCTGACCACCTACTTCGAAGGCGTCACGCCGAACCTGAAAACCATTACCGCGCTGCCGGTTCAGGGTCTGCACATTGACCTCGTTCACGGCAAAGACGATGTAGCAGAGTTGCACAAGCGTCTGCCAGTGGACTGGCTGCTCTCTGCCGGTCTGGTGAATGGTCGTAACGTCTGGCGTGCCGATCTCACCGAGAAATATGCACAAATTAAAGACATAGTCGGTAAACGTGAATTGTGGGTGGCCTCTTCCTGTTCCCTGCTGCATAGCCCGATTGACCTGAGCGTGGAGACCCGACTCGACCCTGAGGTGAAAAGCTGGTTTGCCTTCGCCCTGCAAAAGTGTGAGGAGCTGGCTCTGCTGCGCGACGCGTTGAACAGCGGCGACACGGCAGCGATTAGCGACTGGAGCGCTCCGATCCAGGCGCGCCGTCACTCGACGCGCGTGCATAACCCGGCAGTGGAAAAACGTCTGGCGGCCATCACCGCCCGGGACAGCCAGCGCCAGAGCCCGTATGAAGTGCGCGCCGAAGCCCAGCGTGCGCGCTTTAACCTGCCCGCGTGGCCGACCACGACAATCGGCTCCTTCCCGCAGACTACCGAGATCCGCAGCCTGCGCCTGGACTTCAAAAAGGGCAATCTGGATGCGAATCACTACCGCACCGGTATTGCGGAACACATCAAACAGGCGATTATCGAGCAGGAACGTTTAGGTCTGGACGTGCTCGTGCACGGTGAAGCCGAGCGTAACGACATGGTGGAATACTTCGGTGAGCACCTGGACGGGTTTGTCTTTACTCAGAACGGTTGGGTGCAGAGCTACGGCTCCCGCTGCGTGAAGCCGCCGGTAGTAATCGGCGACGTCAGCCGCCCGGAAGCGATTACCGTGGAGTGGGCGAAGTATGCCCAGTCTCTGACCGACAAACCGGTAAAAGGCATGCTGACGGGTCCGGTGACCATTCTCTGCTGGTCGTTCCCGCGTGAAGACGTAACCCGGGAAACCATCGCCAAACAGATCGCCCTGGCGCTGCGCGATGAAGTTGCGGATCTGGAAGCGGCCGGGATTGGCATCATTCAGATCGACGAACCTGCGCTGCGTGAAGGTTTGCCGCTGCGTCGCAGCGACTGGGATGCTTACTTACAGTGGGGCGTGGAGGCGTTCCGCCTCAACGCGGCTGTCGCGAAGGACGATACGCAGATCCACACCCACATGTGTTACTGCGAATTTAACGACATCATGGACTCCATTGCCGCGCTCGACGCCGATGTGATCACCATCGAGACCTCGCGTTCAGACATGGAACTGCTGGAGTCGTTCGAAGAGTTCGACTACCCGAACGAAATCGGGCCGGGCGTGTACGACATTCACTCCCCGAATGTGCCAAGCGTGGAGTGGATTGAATCGCTGCTGCAAAAAGCGGCCCAGCGCATCCCGGCGGAACGTCTTTGGGTAAACCCGGACTGCGGCCTGAAAACCCGTGGCTGGCCTGAAACCCGCGCGGCGCTGGCGAACATGGTGCAGGCGGCGCAGAATTTGCGTCAGGCTTGATGAAATGTAGGCCCGGTCAGGCGTAGCCGCCACCGGGCTTTTTGCTTTTACGCTTTTTTCCCGCCGTACTGGCTAAACCATGTCAGCATCCGCTGCCAGCCATCTTTTGCCGATTCCGCGTGATAGCTCGGACGATAATCGGCATTAAAGGCGTGCCCGGCTTCCGGATACACCACAATTTCCGCCTTCGCGTTTGCTGCGCGCAACGCATGGCGCATGGTCTCGACCGTATCAAGCGGGATCCCGGTATCCTGACCGCCATAGAGCCCCAACACAGGCGCATTTAAATCCGTGGCAATATCAACAGGTTGCTTCGGTGAATTCAGCGTTTTTTCACCCACCAGCTTGCCGTACCAGGCCACGGCCGCTTTTAGCTGCGGGTTATGCGCGGCGTACAACCAGCTAATGCGTCCGCCCCAACAGAAGCCAGTCACCATCAGACGATGCGCATCGCCACCGTTGCGCGCTGCCCAGCTGGCAACGTGGTCGAGATCGGCCAGCACCTGCGCGTCCGGCACTTTGCTGACCAGGTTGCTGAACAGCGTCGGGATGTCACTGTAATCATTCGGATCGCCCTGACGGAAATAGAGTTCCGGCGCAACGGCCAGGTAACCCTCCAGCGCCAGACGGCGGCAGAGGTCGCGAATATGTTCATGAACGCCAAATATTTCCTGCACCACGATCACGATGGGCAGCGGGCCATCGGCGGATTTTGGCCGCGCGTGGTACGCTGGCATGTTCTCTCCCTGGGAGGGAATGGAGGTCTCGCCTGCGGTAATGGCCTCTTCAGGGGTTGAGACGACGGTTGAAGCATGCGGGGCCGCAGCAGGTGCAAAACCGGTTTTTTCAGTCATGGCATTCTCCGTACCAATGAATGGATTAGCGCAAAGATAAATATAGACACCAGGTTAACAACCCACAGTGCCTTATAGCGTCTATCTTTTGTGCAGCACCCGGCGATATAACTTGTTAATGTGATGTGAATCACCATTTTATGGAAATTAACTGCAATCATTTTCATTCATGGTGAGGTGTGTCACGAAATAATGCACATTGCTTCTGTAAAGTACCGTTTTACTTCTTCTGACAAACCGACCCACAGAGGAGTCACCTATGTCTAAGTCTGATGTTTTTCATCTCGGCCTCACTAAAAACGATTTACAAGGGGCTACGCTTGCTATCGTCCCTGGCGATCCTGAGCGTGTGGAAAAGATCGCCGCGCTGATGGATAAGCCGGTTAAGCTGGCAGCGCATCGCGAATTCACCACCTGGCGCGCAGAGCTGGACGGTAAAGCGGTGATCGTGTGCTCTACCGGTATCGGTGGCCCGTCTACCTCTATCGCCGTTGAAGAGCTGGCACAGCTGGGCATTCGTACTTTCCTGCGCATTGGCACCACAGGCGCCATTCAGCCGCACATCAACGTGGGCGACGTGCTGGTTACCACCGCATCCGTGCGTCTGGACGGGGCAAGCCTGCACTTTGCACCGATGGAATTCCCGGCAGTGGCTGATTTCGAATGCACCACCGCACTGGTTGAAGCGGCGAAATCCGTGGGCGCCACCACCCATGTGGGCGTCACGGCATCATCCGATACCTTCTACCCGGGCCAGGAGCGTTACGACACCTTCTCTGGTCGCGTGGTGAGCCGTTTCAAAGGCTCAATGGAAGAGTGGCAGTCGATGGGCGTCATGAACTACGAAATGGAATCTGCGACGCTGCTGACCATGTGCGCAAGCCAGGGTCTGCGTGCCGGTATGGTGGCGGGCGTTATCGTCAACCGTACCCAGCAGGAGATCCCGAACGCTGAAACCATGAAGCAGACTGAAAGCCATGCGGTGAAAATCGTGGTTGAAGCGGCGCGCCGTCTGATCTAATTCTCTCTTCAGTGCTAAAAGGCCGACATGCTCGGCCTTTCTTTTTTGCGTAACGCCTCGCAGGAAAACCCTTTCAAACTGGACGTTCATACAGCACAATTCTATTTTGTGCGGGTTACACGTGGATGCAGGGGGCATTGTGGATATCTCAATCCTGGTTTATGCGGTAGTTGCGCTGGTGAGCGTGGGGATTGGCTGGCTCATTTGCGGCTACCAACATGCTCAGCAGAAAGCCGATCAGCTGGCAGAGCGCGAAGAGATCGTCGCCGAACTCAGCGCGACGAAACAACAGCTTGCGCTGTGTGACCACTGGCGCGATGAGTGTGAACTGCTCAATAACGAACTGCGCAATCTTCGCGACATTAACACCTCGCTGGAGGCCGATCTCCGGGAAGTGACCACCCGCCTTGAATCCACCCAACTGCACGCCGAAGACAAAATCCGTCAGATGATCAACAGCGAGCAGCGTCTTAGCGAGCAGTTTGAGAACCTCGCGAACCGAATTTTTGAGCACAGCAATCGCCGCGTGGATGAGCAGAACCGCCAGAGCCTGAACAGCCTTCTGACGCCGCTGCGTGAACAGCTGGACGGCTTTCGCCGTCAGGTGCAGGACAGCTTTGGTCAGGAGGCTCGCGAGCGCCACACGCTGGCGCATGAGATCCGTAATCTCCAGCAGCTGAATGCGCAGATGGCTCAGGAGGCGGTTAACCTGACGCGCGCACTGAAAGGTGATAACAAAGCGCAGGGAAACTGGGGCGAAGTGGTCATGACGCGCGTGCTGGAGGCCTCTGGCCTGCGTGAAGGATACGAATACGAAACGCAGGTCAGCATTGAAAACGATGCGCGCTCGCGAATGCAGCCGGATGTCATTGTTCGTCTGCCGCAGGGCAAAGATGTGGTTATCGACGCCAAAATGACGCTGGTGGCCTATGAGCGCTACTTCAACGCGGAAGATGACTATACCCGCGAGACAGCGTTGCAGGAGCATATCGCCTCCGTGCGTAACCATATCCGTCAGCTGGGCAGAAAAGATTATCAACAGTTGCCGGGGCTGCGATCGCTGGATTATGTGCTGATGTTCATTCCGGTTGAGCCAGCCTTCCTGCTGGCGCTCGACAGACAGCCCGAACTGATCACCGAAGCGCTGAAAAATAACATTATGCTGGTCAGCCCCACCACGCTGCTGGTGGCGTTACGTACCATTGCCAACCTGTGGCGTTATGAGCACCAAAGCCGAAACGCGCAGCAGATTGCCGATCGCGCCAGCAAGCTGTACGACAAAATGCGGCTGTTTGTGGACGATATGTCCTCGGTGGGGCAAAGCCTGGATCGCGCGCAGGATAACTACCGCCAGGCGATGAAAAAACTCTCCTCCGGGCGCGGCAATTTGCTGGCGCAGGCGGAGGCGTTTCGCAGCCTGGGGGTGGAAGTTAAACGCGAGATTAATCCGGAACTGGTGGAGCAGGCTACGGCTCAGGACGAGGAGTTTCGTTTGCGTGAAGGCGATGGTGAGCAAAATAGCCGCAATGAAGACAATGGGTTAGCGGCGAGTTTATCCCCCGAAGCGCAGTCGGCGAGTTTCTTTCGCGGTGGTTGAAACGTAGGGCAAATGCGCCCAATCTGTTACACTTCACGAACATTTGACTGATTAGCAGGCTCTGAGATGGTTGACGATTCACAAGACACAACGCACTTTGGCTTTCAGACTGTCGCCAAAGCGCAGAAAGCTGACATGGTGGCCCACGTATTTCATTCCGTGGCGGCGAAGTACGATGTGATGAATGATTTAATGTCATTTGGCATTCATCGCTTGTGGAAGCGCTTCACTATTGATTGCAGCGGCGTGCGCCGTGGACAAAAGGTACTGGATTTAGCCGGCGGCACAGGGGATCTGACCGCTAAATTCTCCCGTCTGGTTGGCGAAACCGGTCGCGTGGTGCTGGCAGATATCAACGACTCCATGCTGAAAATGGGACGCGAAAAGCTGCGTAACATCGGCGTGGTAGGCAACGTTGAATATGTGCAGGCCAACGCCGAAGCGCTGCCGTTCCCGGACAATACGTTCGACTGCATCACCATCTCCTTCGGCCTGCGTAACGTGACCGATAAAGATAAAGCGCTGCGCTCTATGTACCGCGTGCTGAAGCCGGGTGGCCGACTGCTGGTACTCGAGTTTTCTAAACCGATTATCGACCCGCTGAGCAAAGCTTACGATGCCTATTCCTTCCACGTTCTGCCGCGCATCGGCGAGCTGGTGGCAAACGATGCAGAAAGTTACCGTTATCTGGCCGAATCCATCCGAATGCACCCGGATCAGGACACGCTGAAAGCGATGATGCAGGATGCGGAGTTTGAAAACGTGGAATACTTCAATATGACGGCGGGTGTCGTCGCGCTGCATCGTGGTTACAAGTTCTGAGTGGAGGTTTCCCGTGCCCATTAAACCCTTAGTCACCGCAGGCATCGAGAATGTACTGAATGCCTTTCTGTATCGCGCCCCGGCGCTGAAAACCGCACGTCAGCGGCTTAACGGAAAGGTGCTGCGTATCGTTTTAAAAGAGTTCTCGACGCCGCTTGTGCTGGTCTTCAGCGAACGCCAGCTTGACGTTCTGGGGGAGTGGGAAGGCGAGGCTGACTGCTCGGTGATTACGCACATGAGCGTATTGCCAAAACTGCGTGACCGTCAGCAGATGACGGCGCTTATTCGCAGCGGTGAGCTGGAGGTCGAGGGCGATATTCAGGTGGTACAGAACTTCGTTGCACTCAGCGATCAGGCTGAATTTGACCCCGCGGAACTGCTGGCGCCCTATATCGGCGACATCGCGGCTGAAGGGATAAGCAAAACGCTGCGCACGGGTTCCACTTTCCTGCGTAAAGGCCTGCTCCGTCAACAGCGCTATGCTGCCGAGGTGCTGACCGAAGAGTGGCGTATGGCGCCTGGGCCTTTAGAAGTCGCCTGGTTTGCAGAAGAGACCGCGGCAGTTGAGCGCGCAGTTGATGCGTTAACCAAACGGCTTGAAAAACTGGAGGGCAAATGACGCCTGGTGAAATTCGGCGCCTCTATTTTATCGTTCGCACCTTTTTGAGCTACGGGCTCGACGAGCTTATCCCCAGAATGCGTATCACCCTGCCGCTTCGGCTTTGGCGTCGCACGCTGTTCTGGATGCCGAATCGCCATAAGGATCAGGAGCTGGGCGCACGCCTGCGTCTTGCGTTGCAGGAGCTGGGACCGGTCTGGATCAAGTTTGGGCAGATGCTCTCAACGCGTCGCGACCTTTTCCCGCCGCAGATTGCCGATCAGCTCGCGCTATTGCAGGACCGCGTCGCTCCGTTTGACGGAGAGAGAGCGAAGAAACAAATCGAAGAAGCGATGGGCAATATCCCCATCGAGACCTGGTTTGATGATTTCGACATTCAGCCTCTGGCCTCTGCCTCTATTGCGCAGGTTCACACCGCGCGCCTGAAGGAGAATGGCAAAGAGGTGGTCATTAAGGTGATTCGCCCGGATATCCTGCCGGTTATCAGAGCGGACATGAAGCTGATCTATCGCCTGGCTCGCTGGGTGCCGCGTCTGTTGCCGGATGGCCGCCGTCTGCGTCCGCTGGAAGTGGTACGGGAATACGAAAAAACGCTCATCGATGAACTTAACCTGCTGCGTGAATCGGCGAACGCCATTCAGCTGCGTCGAAACTTTGAAGACAGCCCGATGCTGTATGTTCCTGAAGTCTATTCTGACTATTGCAGTCAGAACATGATGGTGATGGAACGTATCTACGGCATCCCGGTCTCGGACGTGGTAGCGCTGGAAAAACAGGGCACCAACATGAAGCTGCTTGCCGAGCGCGGCGTGCAGGTCTTCTTTACTCAGGTTTTCCGCGACAGCTTCTTCCATGCTGACATGCATCCGGGCAACATTTTCGTCAGCTATGAGCACCCGGAAGATCCGAAATACATCGGCATCGACTGCGGTATTGTCGGCTCGCTGAATAAAGAGGATAAGCGTTATCTCGCCGAGAACTTTATCGCTTTCTTCAATCGCGACTACCGTAAGGTGGCCGAACTGCACGTGGATTCAGGATGGGTTCCGCCAGATACCAACGTGGAAGAGTTTGAATTTGCGATCCGTACCGTCTGTGAGCCAATTTTTGAAAAGCCGCTCTCAGAGATCTCTTTCGGGCATGTTCTGCTCAACCTGTTCAACACCGCACGCCGGTTTAATATGGAAGTGCAGCCGCAATTAGTTTTACTTCAGAAAACATTACTTTACGTTGAGGGCGTAGGCCGCCAGCTCTATCCTCAGTTAGACTTGTGGAAAACCGCGAAACCGTTCCTCGAATCCTGGATTAAGGATCAGGTCGGTATTCCAGCCCTGGTTCGCTCGCTTAAAGAGAAAGGCCCGTTCTGGATTGAAAAAATGCCAGAAATTCCTGAACTGGTTTACGACAGTTTGCGTCAGAGCAAGAACCTTCAGCACAGCATGGATAAAATCGCGCACGAGCTTCAATCCAGTCGCGTGCGTCAGGGGCAGTCCCGCTATCTCTTCGGAATTGGCGCGACGCTGCTGATAAGCGGCACGTTGCTGTTGATCAATCGTCCGGACTGGGAAATGATGCCAGCCTGGATTATGGCTGCCGGTGTGGTTGTCTGGCTTGCTGGCTGGCAAAAAACACGCTGAATTAGCGTCGCTATCGAGGGATTGCATACGTATAATGCGATCTGACTAATTAATCATCTATCACTGGGGAACACGCATGGGTGGTATCAGTATCTGGCAGTTAGTGATCATTGCCGTCATCGTTGTGCTGCTGTTCGGCACGAAAAAACTCGGATCAATTGGTTCCGACCTGGGCGCGTCAATCAAAGGCTTCAAGAAAGCCATGAGCGATGATGAGAATAAGCAGGAAAAAAGCGGTCAGGACGCTGATTTTACCGCTAAATCTATCGCCGATAAGCAGGACGAAGCCAAAAAGGAAGAGGCCAAACGTCACGATAAAGAGCAGGTGTAATTCGTGTTCGACATTGGTTTTGGTGAGTTACTGCTGGTCTTTGTGATTGGTTTGATTGTGCTGGGGCCGCAGCGTTTACCCGTTGCGGTAAAAACTGTCGTGGGCTGGGTGCGTGCGCTCCGTTCGCTGGCAACGACCGTGCAGAACGAGCTGGCGCAGGAGCTGAAGCTTCAGGAATTTCAGGACAGCCTGAAAAAGGTTGAAAAGGCGAGCATGGACAACCTGACGCCGGAGCTGAAAGCATCCATGGATGAGTTGCGCGAAGCGGCTGAATCCATGAAGCGCTCATACAGCGTTAACGATCCTGAGAAGGCGAGTGATGAAGCAAACACCATCCATAATCCGGTGGTGAAGGGCAGCGAAGAGCAGCGCGAGGGTGTGACGCCTTCCAGCGCGGAGCATCAGGCTGCTTCGCCAGAGCAATCGCCGCAGGAGCCCGAAGTGAAAAAGCAGGTGCCGCCGGAAGAGCCCGTGGTCAAAACGGCTGAGGTAAAACCCGCCGCGCCCGTTTCCGAATCATCCCCCTCGTCGAGTGATAAAGCGTAAACATGGCAGTAGATGATACTCAACCGCTGATTACGCACCTCATTGAGCTGCGTAAGCGTCTGTTAAACTGCATTATTGCGGTTTTCCTCATTTTTTTATGTCTGGTCTATTTTGCCAACGATATCTATCAGGTGGTTTCCGCACCGCTGATTAAGCAGATGCCGCTGGGCGCAACGATGATTGCAACGGACGTTGCTTCGCCGTTCTTTACCCCGATCAAGCTGACCTTCTGGGTGTCGTTGATTGCCTCTGCGCCGGTCATTTTGTATCAGGTCTGGGCATTTGTGGCACCCGCGCTGTACAGGCATGAACGCAAGCTGGTTATTCCGCTGCTGGTGTCCAGTTCGCTGCTGTTTTATATCGGTATGGCGTTCGCCTACTTCGTTGTCTTCCCGCTGGCCTTCGGCTTCCTGACGCATACCGCGCCGGAAGGGGTACAGGTGTCGACGGACATCGCCAGCTACCTCAGCTTTGTTATGGCGCTGTTTATGGCCTTTGGTGTCGCCTTCGAGGTGCCCGTCGCGATTGTCCTGCTCTGCTGGGTGGGGGTGACCACGCCTGACGATCTGCGTAAGAAGCGCCCGTACATCCTGGTGGGGGCATTTGTCGTAGGTATGCTGTTAACGCCACCGGACGTCTTCTCACAAACCTTACTGGCGATACCCATGTACTGCCTGTTTGAAGTCGGCGTATTCTTCGCTCGTTTCTACGTCGGAAAGGGGCGTACCCGGGACGAAGAAGACGAGCCGTCTGAAGAGACTACTAAAGAATAAAACCAACCGCCCGTCAGGGCGGTTGTCATATGGGGATACGTATGTTTGATATCGGGCTTAACCTGACCAGCGCCCAGTTTGCGAAAGACCGCGATGAGGTGGTGGCGCGCGCCTTTGCCGCCGGCGTGAACGGGCTGTTACTGACGGGAACAAATCTGCATGAGAGTGAGCAGGCACGGCAGCTGGCGCAACGCTATCAACACTGCTGGTCCACCGCAGGCGTGCATCCTCATGACAGCAGCCAGTGGACGCATGAAAGCGCTGAGGCGCTTCATCGTCTGGCGGCTACGCCAGAAGTGGTTGCCATTGGCGAATGCGGGCTTGATTTCAACCGTAACTTCTCGACGCCTGAAGAGCAGGAGAAGGCATTTACCGCCCAGCTCGCGCTGGCTGCAGAGCTGGGGATGCCGGTGTTTATGCACTGTCGCGATGCGCATGAACGTTTTCTGGCGCTACTGGACCCCTGGCTGGAGAAACTGCCAGGCGCGGTGTTGCACTGCTTTACGGGCTCCCGTCAGGAAGCGCTGGATTGCCTGAACCGCGGGCTTTACTTGGGTATCACGGGCTGGGTGTGCGATGAGCGTCGTGGGCTGGAGCTGCGCGAGCTGTTATCCGTAATCCCGGCCGATCGTTTGTTGCTGGAAACGGATGCGCCGTATCTGTTGCCCCGGGATATGCAGCCCAAACCGGCATCACGACGTAACGAACCGGCTTATCTGGGACACATTGCTGAGCGAGTGGCGTACTGGCGCGGGGAAGATGCGCAGTGGCTGGCAGCCCAAACCGATGACAACGTGCGTCGTCTGTTCGGCGTGCAGTTCTAAACTTTGCGGAAATCGGTGTTTTTAACGCTCTGCAACACCTCTTTGTTCAGCAGGTTGAGCAGCAGCATAGAACGCGCTTCACCGTCTGGTTCAGCGAAGATGGCCTGTAACCCTTCAAAAGCGCCTTCGGTGATCACCACGCTGTCCCCGGCATAAGGGGTTTCCGGATCGGTAATATCTTCAGGCTGCTGGTAGACAGAGAGCTGATGAATAACCGATGACGGTACTCTTGCCGGATGGGCACCAAAACGCACAAAATGGCTGACGCCGCGCGTGGCGCTGATCGTCGTGGTGTGGATCACTTCGGGGTCGAACTCAACGAACAGATAGTTCGGGAACAGAGGCTCACTGACGGTCGTGCGTTTTCCACGCTGCATTTTTTCAAGCGTGATCACGGGCGTCAGGCAGTTAACAGACTGACGTTCAAGATGTTCCTGTGCGCGCTGAAGTTGCCCGCGTTTGCAATACAGTAAATACCAGGCCTGCATAATCACTCTTCCCATTGTTCGGGGCGCAAGCATACCAAAACCCTGGCGGGATCGCTAAGGTGATTATAATGGCGAAAAAGAGAGTAAGTCGTGGAAGTTCACGCTAATTTAACAAAATTACAGCATCACGCGGTCTTACGCCGTATAATGAAGCGCTTACAGAGAGGCCATGATTAACTGCATGAAATACCACGATCTACGCGACTTCCTGGCGCTGCTGGAAAAGCAGGGCGAACTCAAACGCATTACGCTTCCTGTTGATCCGTATCTGGAAATGACAGAAATCGCTGACCGCACCCTGCGCGCGGGCGGCCCGGCGTTGCTGTTTGAAAACCCAAAAGGCTACGCCATGCCGGTACTGTGCAACCTGTTTGGCACACCTCGCCGCGTGGCGATGGGCATGGGGCAGGAAGATGTCACGGCGTTACGTGAAGTGGGCAAACTGCTGGCCTTTCTGAAAGAGCCGGAGCCGCCAAAAGGGTTCCGCGACCTGTTCGACAAGCTGCCGCAGTTTAAGCAGGTGTTGAATATGCCCACCAAACGCCTGCGCGGCGCGCCATGCCAGCAAAAAGTGCTGGAAGGCGATGCAGTTGATCTGACCAAAATTCCCATTATGCAGTGCTGGCCTGAAGATGCCGCACCGCTGATTACCTGGGGCCTCACCGTGACGCGTGGGCCGCATAAAGAGCGTCAAAACCTCGGCATTTACCGCCAGCAGTTGATTGGCAAAAACAAGCTCATCATGCGCTGGTTGTCCCACCGCGGTGGCGCGCTGGATTTCCAGGAGTGGTGCGCGGCCCATCCGGGCGAACGCTTCCCGGTTTCCGTCGCGCTGGGTGCCGATCCGGCAACCATTCTGGGCGCGGTGACGCCTGTTCCTGATACGCTGTCGGAATATGCCTTTGCAGGGCTGCTGCGCGGCACCAAAACCGAAGTGGTGAAGTGCATCTCCAATGACCTGGAAGTGCCAGCCAGCGCAGAGATCGTGCTGGAAGGTTACATTGAACAGGGCGAGCTGGCACCCGAAGGACCGTACGGCGACCACACCGGCTATTACAACGAAGTGGATAACTTCCCGGTATTCACCGTCACGCACATTACCCAGCGTGAAGATGCCATCTATCACTCTACCTACACCGGCCGTCCACCGGATGAACCGGCGGTACTTGGCGTGGCGCTGAACGAAGTGTTCGTGCCGATCCTGCAAAAGCAGTTCCCGGAAATTGTTGATTTTTATCTGCCGCCGGAAGGGTGTTCGTATCGCCTGGCGGTGGTGACGATGAAGAAGCAGTATGCCGGTCACGCTAAGCGCGTGATGATGGGCGTATGGTCTTTCCTGCGCCAGTTTATGTATACCAAGTTTGTGATTGTCTGCGATGATGACGTCAATGCCCGCGACTGGAATGACGTCATCTGGGCCATCACCACGCGTATGGATCCGGCGCGTGATACGGTGTTAGTGGAAAACACGCCGATTGATTATCTGGACTTTGCCTCGCCGGTTTCCGGCCTTGGTTCAAAAATGGGACTGGATGCCACGAACAAATGGCCTGGCGAAACCGACCGTGAATGGGGTCGCCCGATCGAAAAAGATCCTGCCGTGACCGCGCGAATTGACGCGATCTGGGACGAGCTGGCCATAATGAATAACGGTAAGGCAGAATAAGACCGTTTAGCCCTATAGACTTCCCGACAGAGAGAGCGAATGACAACCTTAAGCTGTAAAGTGACGTCGGTAGATGCTATTACCGACACCGTATATCGCGTCCGTTTGGTTCCTGAAGCGGCATTCTCATTCCGTGCCGGTCAGTACCTGATGGTCGTGATGGACGAGCGTGATAAGCGTCCTTTCTCTATGGCCTCAACGCCAGCAGAGAAGGAATTTATTGAGCTGCATATTGGTGCGTCTGAGCTTAACCTGTACGCGATGGCCGTGATGGATCGCATCCTGAAAGAGCGTGAAATCGTGGTCGATATTCCTCATGGCGAGGCCTGGCTGCGTGAAGACGAAGACCGTCCGCTGATCCTGATTGCCGGTGGTACAGGCTTCTCCTATGTCCGCTCTATTCTGTTGACGGCGCTGGCGCGTAATCAAAATCGCGATATCACCATCTACTGGGGCGGCCGTGAAGAGAAGCACCTTTACGATCTGTCTGAGCTGGAAGCGCTGAGCGTCAATCATCCAAACCTGCGCATCGAGCCGGTCGTCGAGCAGCCGGAAGAGGGCTGGCGCGGGCGCAGCGGCACGGTGCTGACTGCGGTATTGCAGGATCACGGAACGCTGGCCGGGCACGATATCTACATTGCCGGTCGCTTTGAAATGGCGAAAATTGCCCGCGACCTGTTCTGCAACGAGCGTGACGCGCGGGAAGATCGTCTGTTTGGCGATGCGTTTGCGTTTATCTGATTGTGAGACCCGCTTCGGCGGGTTTTTTACGCTCGGGCAATAGCGCTGGTGAAAATTTAACCTTGAAATGGGCGGCGCATTGCCGTTATTCTTGTTCCCGTTAAATTTCGCCCTCAGGAGCGCCCCCCAAAAATGAACAAACACGACTGATGAATTTCGATCCTTGCTCAACGCATCGCGTCGGCAGGGGATGTTTTGATTTCATTCAGGAGTGCTTATGGCTCATTTTGCGCAATCCCCCTCTTTTATTTTGCATCAGGTCACCTGTCAGTTTGCGACGGGCGATATCCTTTTTGGTCCACTGAATCTTTCTCTGGATACGTCAGTGTGTGCGCTGGTTGGCCGCAACGGCAGCGGTAAAACACGCCTTCTGCGTCTGCTGGCAGGGGTTGATGAACCCGCCAGCGGTCACGTTGAGCGCTTTGGTTCACACGTCTATGTGGCGCAGCAGCAGGATATTTCTGCGGATACGACTCTTGCCGGACTGCTTGGTTACGACGCGATCTTTGCGGCGCGCACGCGCATCGACGGCGGTCATTATGAACCCGACGATCTCGACACGCTCGATGGTTACTGGGATCTGGCTGAACGGCTAAGCCAGGCTTTTATCGCTGCAAAACTTCCCGCTTTTGAGCCGAACAAACGCGCGGCAGAGCTAAGCGGCGGCGAGCGCATTCGTGCCTTGCTGTGCGGTGCATTCACCGCGGATGCTGATTTCCTGCTGCTGGACGAACCGACCAACCACCTCGACAGGCAAGGCCGCGTGTGGTTCTACGAGCAGCTTTCCCGGTATCAGGGCGGGGTGCTGGTGGCCTCTCACGACCGTGAGTTGCTGGCCCAGGTACCGCGTATCCTTGAACTGAGCGCGTTGGGCTTGCGCAGCTACGGCGGGAATTATGCTGACTATCGAACCCAGCGTGATGCTGAGCAGCTGGCTGCCCGCGCCGCGCTGGAGCATGCTGCCACCGAACGCAAGCGTACCCGCGCCCGTATGCATAAAGAGCATGACGACAGCCAGCGGCGTTCGGCCAAAACGCTTCGCACGGTCGACAGCCTTAACATCGCCTCGTTTGAACGGGTCAAATACAAAGGGGCGGCGAAAGAGCGGATTGGTTCCTGGAAAAAACAGCATAGCGATCAAAATCATGCCCTGAACGCTGCGGTTAACCAGGCACGCGAGCGGTTTGAAGAAGATAACGCGGTGATGTTTACCCTGCCGGGCAGTGAAATCCCGGAAGGAAAACAGGTGCTGGTGCTGGAAGAACTGGTGCTTCCGCACGTGCCTGTCTCCCCGATAAACTGGCGAATGGATGGCCCGATGCGCGTGGCGCTACGCGGGCCGAACGGCTGTGGGAAATCCACGCTGTTGAAAGTGATGTTGGGCGAAACCGCCCCTGTTACGGGAACCTGTAAGGTCTCCGTCAGATGTGCTTATCTCGATCAGCATCTTTCCCGGCTGGATCTGTCGCAGTCGGTGATGACACACCTTAGCCTGGGCAATACGCCGCTCGAAGAGGGGGCGCTGCGTACCCGTTTAGCGCAGCTTCAGCTGGGCGCGGAGAAAGTGACACTTCCACTGGCCGATCTAAGCGGCGGCGAGCGCCTGAAGGCCGCGCTGGCCTGCGTATTGTGGCGTGAAGCGGCAACGCAGCTGTTGCTTCTGGATGAGCCGACCAACCACCTCGATCTGGCTTCCGTTCAGGCCATTGAAGCGGCCCTGGCCGATTATCCCGGCGCGCTGCTGGTGGTGTCGCACGATGAAGCGTTTTTAGCAGGATTAAAGCTGACGCATGAGCTGGTGTGGGAAGAGTCGGGATGGCGATGTGAAAGCTTCTAAACACAAGCCCCCGCAAGGGCGGGGGCAAACAAACTTTATCAGGCTAACTGCTTGCGAAGGTCAGGGTTTGCCTGGATCAGGCGCATCAGCTTTAGCTCGGCTGGGGTAGGTTTTTCACGCTTTGACTCCCACTCCAGCACCATCGCTACGCTGACACCCATCGCTCTTGCGAATTCATCTGTTTTCAGGCCCGACCCTTTGCGTAAACGCTCAAATTCACTAAAAGGATTGGACTTTTGATTCAGGGTAACCGTCGGCGGTACATCTTTAAAAATAATCTGTTCCAGGCTGCTCAGCAGCTCAAACTCAGGATCTTTTAATTCCATTGAGAACTCCTCATAAATCACACATCGGGATCATGAACATCAGAGAGCATGTTAAGAATAGTCCCTAAACCAAACACAGGATCGTTACGGTTGTGATTAATTGTGCGATAACGATCGCTTTACCCGTTTCAGCTATATGGATAGTTATGCTAATTACCTGATTAATCATATGTAGGGATGCACAGGTATTTTTTTGTAAATAGTCAGTACAAAAACAGCAATACCCGTTTTGCATGAAAACTCTATCTTGCAAGGCTGACCTGGACTATCCTTGTCAGCGTTGGGCACGCGTGTGCCGGTGTGCGCTTTTTGGGTGAAAGGAGTAATAAAATGGCGACAGGAAAGTCCTGCTCTCGCTGGTTTGCGCCTATTGCGGCGTTGTTGATGGTTGTTAGCCTGAGTGGGTGTTTCGATAAAGAAGGCGATCAGCGCAAAGCGTTTATCGATTTTCTACAGAATACAGTGATGCGTAGCGGCGAGCGTTTACCAACGCTGACTGCGGATCAGAAAAAACAGTTTGGTCCATTCGTGTCGGATTACGCCATTCTGTATGGCTATTCACAGCAGGTAAGCCAGGCGATGGATTCCGGTATTCGCCCGGTAGTGGATAGCGTGAATGCCATCCGCGTTCCACAGGATTATATGACCCAGCGCGAACCGCTGCGCCAGTCAAATGGCGCGCTTGGGGTACTGAGCCAGCAGCTGCAAAATGCCAAAATGCAGGCTGATGCGTCGCGCTCCGCGTTGAAGCAGGACGAGGATCTCAAGCCGGTTTATGACCAGGTGTATGAGAAAGTCGTGACCAAGCCGTCAAACGCCTTGCAACCACTGATCCCGGCGGCGCAGGTCTTTACTCAGCAGCTGGTTCAGGTGGGTGACTTTATTAATGAGCAGGGTACGCAGGTGAGCTTCGTCTCTAACGGTATCCAGTTCCCGACCTCCCAGCAGGCGAGTCAGTACAATACGCTGATAGGGCCGCTGGCGTCCCAGCATCAGGCCTTTAGCCAGGCCTGGAGCGCAGCGGTCGCTGCAACGGAATAAGAAAAACCCCCGCTTCGGCGGGGTTTTTTTATGCATGATGAAAATAACGCTTGTCATTCTTCTACCATATCGGTATAACTATCTTCGTCGGTTTGTTACACAGACCTAAAGCAGTTTAGTAAAGCAGTCCAGATTGTTATCCATAGATACCCTTCGTAGTGACCCTTCCTTCATCGCTTAAAAATCTGTAACGCAATCCATCAAGCCGGAAGGCACAATATATTTGTTAATAAGGTAATTTCTATGTCTGCTAAAATGACTGGTCTGGTAAAATGGTTCAACGCTGATAAAGGTTTCGGCTTCATCACTCCTGACGATGGCTCTAAAGACGTGTTCGTACACTTCTCTGCTATCCAGAACGATGGCTACAAATCTCTGGATGAAGGTCAGAAAGTTTCCTTCACCATCGAAAGCGGCGCTAAAGGCCCAGCAGCTGGTAACGTTGTAAGCCTGTAAGCTTCCAACCCAGTAGCACAAAATTCAAAAACCCGCCTTCTGGCGGGTTTTTTCGTTTCTACTGTTGTATCTGCGGGTTAACGCAGTTCTTATCCACTTTACCGCCGAGCGCGGCAATCAGGTTATCCACGGCGGTCGCCGCCATGTTGTAGCGTGTTTCATGAGTTGCAGAGCCGATGTGGGGCAGGGCGACGACGTTTGGCATGTTCAGTAACGGAGAATCCACCGGCAGTGGCTCCTGTTCAAACACGTCCAGACCGGCGGCGTGGATCTCACCGTTTTGCAGTGCCTCAATCAGCGCCTTCTCATCGACCACCGGACCACGACCCGCGTTGATAAAAATGGCCGATTTCTTCATCTTTTCAAACGCCGCCCTGCCGATGAGATGACGCGTTTCATCCGTCAGCGGCAGGATCAGGCAGACAAAGTCGGCTTCCTGCAACAACGTATCAAGCTCGCAGTAACGGGCGTTGAAACGTTCTTCAGCTTCAGCGTGATGACGGCGTGCATTATACAGAATGGGCATGTTGAAGCCGAAATGGGCGCGCTGTGCCAGCGCCAGACCGATACGGCCCATCCCAACAATCCCCAGCGTTTTGCCATGTACGTCCACGCCGAACCAGTCCGGGCCAATGCTTTTCGTCCATTCGCCCGCTTTCACGCGCTCAGCCACCTCCACCACGCGACGAGCAGTGCTGAGCACCAGCGCCATCAGCGTGTCGGCGACGGTTTCCGTCAGAGCATGTGGCGTGTGCATCAGCAGGATGTTGCGCGCGTTAAGCGCATCCACGTCGAAATTGTCGTAGCCCACAGAAACGGTTGAGGTTGCACGAAGCTTCGGCATTTTCTCCAGCAGCGCTGCATCCACCTTTTCGCTTGAACCCAGCAGGCCCTCGGCGCAGGCAAACGCGTCGGCGTGCTGTGCCACGGTTTGCGGGCTGAGGTTCTTTACCCGGGTAACGGTAAAGTGTTCCTCCAGGCGTTTTTGCAGATCTTCAGGCAGTGCTTTGTACAAAATGACGGACGGCTTCATGCTAATCTCCGTTGATTTAAAAGGATTCAGGCGTGGCGTGCGCCGACGGGTAGCTGTTGATTATTAGCAGGCTTAACGATCAGAGTAAGCCATACCGAGGCAAAAAGCGCCACCCCCATAAAGATGTAAGAAGCTGAAGGGCTGCCGGTGGCGCCGTTCAGATAGCCCACAAACCACGAGCCAAAGAACGAACCCAGCGCACCCATACTGTTGATCAGCGCCATCGCGCCCCCTGCGACGTTACGCGGCAGCATTTCCGGGATGATGGCAAAGAACGGACCATAGGGGGCATACATGGCCGCACCCGCAATCACCAGCAGCGTATACGAGGCCCAGAAGTGGTTCGCGCCTACGGCCCAGGAACCAATGAAGGCAAAAGCAGCGATCAGCAGGAGTGGCCAGACGAACAGCTTACGGTTTTGCAGCTTGTCCGATGCCCAGGAGACGATAATCATCGCGATGGTTGCAGCCAGGTAAGGCACTGATGACAGCCAGCCCACTTCCACCATGCCAAGGTTTTCACCGCCGCTGCGGATAATCGACGGCAGCCACAGAACAAAGCCGTACACGCCAATACTCCAGGTAAAATACTGTGCGCATAGTAGAATAACGTTCCGGGAGCGGAAGGCTTCGCCGTAGTTACGCACCGCTTTCAGCCCCTGCTGCTCTTTATCCAGCTGCGCCTGGAGTGCGGCTTTTTCGTCTTCAGAAAGCCATTTTGCCTGGGCTGGCTTATCTTTCACCAGCACCCACCAGCAGAAGGCCCAGATAATCGCGGGAACCCCTTCGATAATGAACATCTCGCGCCAGCCGAAGGACTGGATCAGATAGCCGGAAACCACCGACATCCACAGCACGGTGACCGGGTTACCGAGTATCAGGAACGTATTGGCACGTGAACGCTCAGATTTTGTGAACCAGTTGCTGATGTAAATCAGCATTGCTGGCATGACGGCCGCCTCAACCACGCCGAGAATAAAGCGAATAGCCGCCAGAGCAGGAATGTTATTCACCACGCCAGTCAGCGATGCACAGGCACCCCATAAGATCAGGCAGATGAAAATGAGCTTTCGCACGCTGCGGCGTTCAGCGTAAATCGCGCCGGGGATCTGGAAGAAGAAATAACCCAGGAAGAAGAGGGCGCCCAGCAGGGAGGAGACCCCTTTGGTGATCCCGAGGTCTTCGTTGATCCCGGCGGCGGATGCAAAACTGAAGTTGGCACGATCCAGGTACGCCAGGCTGTACGTGATAAACACGATTGGCATGATGTACCACCAGCGTTTTACTGCATTGGTCGAACTGTTCATAGGCTTGCCTCTGTTGTTGAGGTTGTTGCCGCCGTTGTCTGTAGGGTACACGGTGGCTTAATTATCTGGTGCGGATTGCTGCCCTCACCCTGGCCCTCTCCCTGTGGGAGAGGGAATTCAGATTCCGAGCTCTGCTCGTGTTGGTAATCCTTCGCTGTCGCCCTGCACCTGAATCGCCAGCGAACCAATTTTGTTGCCTCGCGCCACGGCCTGCGACAGCGGTTTGCCCTCCAGCAGGGCGCTGATGATCCCGACGGCAAACCCATCGCCCGCACCCACGGTATCGACCACGTTATCGACTTTTACCGCAGCGACGGCGCCTTGCTCGCCGTCGGCAGTTTTGAACCATGCACCGTCAGCACCGGTTTTCAGCACCACGGCTTTTACTCCTTTGTTGAGGTAAAAATCAGCAATGCCTTCCGGCGTGCTCTCGCCAGTGAGGATCATTCCCTCTTTTACCCCCGGCAGTACCCAGTCCGCCTGAAACGCCAGTCGGTTGAGTTTCTCAACCATCTCCGCTTCGCTTTTCCACAGCACCGGACGCAGGTTTGGATCAAAGGAGATTGTTTTGCCCTGCGCTTTCATTGCCGAAGCGGCATGATCGAGTAAATCGTACGAACTGGCCGAGAGCGCCGCCGCCACGCCGCTCAGGTGCAGGTGGCGCGCAGAGGAGAAATACGCGGCGTGATAATCATCCACGGAGAGATGGCTTGCCGCTGAGCCTTTACGGAAATACTCCACGATGGGATCGGTTCCATTTTCAACTTTAGATTTCAGCTGAAAACCCGTCGGGAAGCGTCCGTCGAGGGTCACGCCTGCGGCATCAATGCCCTCTTTTTTCAGCGAGTCGAGTACGAAATGGCCAAAGCTGTCATTTCCCACGCGGCTTACCCAGCCAACATTCAGCCCCAGCCGCGCAAGGCCGGTAGCAACATTCAGCTCAGCACCTGCAACGCGTTTGATAAAGTGCTCCACTGCGCTCAGCTCGCCTGTTTCGGTGGCGACAAACATCGCCATGGCCTCGCCGATGGTGATGACATCCAGCGTCTTGTGCATGGTTTACTCCTCGCGCAGCAGGTTGACGTAATGGCGGGTGACGGCGGTGAGATCCGTCCCTTCCAGCGGAAATTCGATACCGCGTGGCGCATCGGCAGGGAGTTGATTAAGCAGATCCCGCCAGCGAGAATCGGTCTGATCCGGCGCGACGGCGCGGAATTGCGCCTTATGCGGGACCGCGGCCTTCACATGAATGTAGCTCACGGCGGGAGCCAACTGACGTGCAGCCTCTTCCGGGGAGTCGCCAACCCACAGCCAGTTGCCCATATCGAACGTCAGCGTGACCGGCAGCGCCATTACCCGGCAGGCGGCTTTGAAGCGCTGCATCGGAGCGAGCTGACCGCAGTCGGTCTGGTCGTTTTCCACCACCAGCGTCATGCCGCTTTCATCCAGCAGTACGCGCAGGGCTTCAAGCTGTTGTTTGTCGCTGAAATGGCCCAGCGAGACTTTAAGCCACAGGGCGTTCAGGGTGCTGGCTTCGCTAAGGTAGCGCGGAAGATCCGGGTTGAGGGTTCCATCGGGCATAAACAGGGGGGCCGGGGCGGAGTAGCACGCCAGTAAACCCAGCAGTTCAATGGACTCGCCGAGCGCAGGCAGGGCCATTAACTCGTCGCTGCTGAAGAGCTCGCGGCGGATTTCAACGCCATCAGCCCCTGCGCCGGCAATAACGGGAAGCATCGCCCGTTGACCGCCTGCTTGTCGCACCTGATCCGCGCCATACGCGGCGGTGACCACCATAATTTTCCTGCTCATTTCCTGACTCCAGGGCGTAATCGATAGTATTACGCTAGATGGAACCGGTTCCAAAGAAAAGATCGGGATGCTGAATTTATGATCGCTGTCACGAAGGGGAAATTAACGGGCAGTAGAGCCGCGAACGATCAGCTCGCCAGAAAAAACCTGCTCGCGTACGGCGTCGCGTGTGCCTTCAATGCGGCGAACCACTTGTTCAACCGCGGCATAGCCGATCTGCCAGGTGGGTTGTTTGAGGGTGGTAATGCCTACGCCAGCAAGTTCAGCCCACTCCAGTTCATCAAAGCCGAGTAAGCCGATGTCGCTGCCCCAGTGCAGGCCAATGCGTTTAAGCGAGCGGGCAACCTGAAGCGTCAGCGCCCCGTTCGCGGAGATCACCGCTTTGCGCATACCCCGATGGCGGGTATGAAACTGGCGCAGGGTATTATCCAGCTGACCGGCTTCATGGAGGGAGATTTCGGCATTTTCGGCGATCACACCGGGATAACGCGCCAGCGTGGCACGAAATGCAGCCAGGCGGTCGCGGCGGGTGTTAACCATACCCAGCGGTTCGCTCAGGAACAAAATGGCTTCGAAACCCTGTTCAATCAGATGTTCGGTGGCAGTGGTGGCCGCCTGGGTGTTATCCAGCCCGACCACATCGCAGGCAAATTCCGGGATTTTGCGGTCAATAAGCACCATCGGCAGCGACGATTGTTGCAGGCGATTTAGTCCCTCTTCGCGCATCCCGACGGCATTGACCACGATCCCTTCCACCTGATAGCTGCGCAGCAGATCGAGGTAGTGCAACTCCTGATCAACTTCGTTATTGGTGTTACAGACCAGCGGGGTAAAGCCTTTCTCACGGCACGCCGCCTCAATGCCGCTGAGGACGTTAACGGAGTAAGGGTTGGTGATATCGGCGATGATGAGGCCAATCAGACGGGTACGACCCCGCTTGAGGCCGCGCGCCATCAGGCTGGGACGGTAGTCGAGATCGGCAATGGCCTGTTCAATTCGCGCCAGCAGCGCATCGGAAAGCAGGTGTTTCTCGCCGTTGAGGTAGCGTGAAATGCTGGTTTTACCGGTTTTGGCGGCTTTCGCCACGTCGCTGATGGTGGCCCGGGTTGGTTTGCTCATCGCTGATTTCCCTGAAATTAGTGAGAATACCTTAGCGGGAAAATCTGACGAATCAAGCAATTTGCCGGGTGGCGGTCTGATGCCCTCACCCCAACCCTCTCCCACGGGAGAGGGCGCAAACACTAAAACGGCAACAGGGTTGCCGTTTTGCTTTTACCTACTGCACAGGGCTCAACGTAATCTCAACGCGGCGGTTCTGCGCTTTGCCTTCCGCCGTGCTGTTGCTGGCGATCGGGTTAGCCGGACCCATGCCGCTGGTGCGGATGCGGTTCGCTTCTACGCCCTGGGTGATCAGCGAGCTGGCCACGGAATCGGCACGCTGCTGCGACAGACGCATGTTCAGATCCTGGCTGCCGGTACTGTCGGTGTAGCCAATCACGTTCACGGCAGTTTTGTTGTACTCTTTCAGCACCGCGGCCACGCCGGTCAGGGTGTTCGCGCCTGCGGGTTTCAGCGTCGCGCTGCTGCTGTCAAAGGTCACGTTGTTTGGCATGTTCAGGATGATGTTGTCACCGCTGCGCGTCACGCTCACGCCTGTACCTTTCATTTTGTCACGGAGTTTTGCTTCCTGCACATCCATGTAATAACCCACGCCGCCGCCCAGGGCTGCGCCTGCCGCTGCGCCAATCAGCGCACCTTTACCGCGATCTTTCTTGGAGGAGGAGAGTGCGCCAACGCCAGCGCCCACCAGGGAACCAATACCCGCGCCAATGCCGGATTTACCCGCTTCGCGTTCGCCGGTGTAAGGGTTGGTTGTGCAGCCTGAAACAGCCAGAGCACCGCTCACCAGAGCGGCAATAATGAGTACGCGTTTTTTCATCTTATTTCCTTAATCCTTTTTATTCTTTGCCACGACGGACGTGGCAGTGGATTATGACGTCCGAATACGGAGAAAATTCAGTGTATAACTCTGAAATTTGTCACAAACGATAAACTGCCTCAATGAAAGGCCGTCATACCTGCACGCAACCAGGAGCGCACGCTTTGAGCACCTCAACAAAAACCATTCTGACCGCCGCCCACTGGGGGCCGATGCTGGTCGAAACCGATGGCGACACCGTGCTGTCGTCTCGCGGGGCTTTGCCTTCGCGCCATCTCAACTCTTTACAGACCGTCGTTCGCGATCAGGTACATAGCAAAACCCGCGTACGCTGGCCGATGGTGCGTAAAGGCTTTCTGGCGTCACCGGATAAACCGCAAGGTATTCGCGGGCAGGATGAGTTCGTGCGCGTGAGCTGGGACGATGCCCTGGCGCTGATCCATACGCAGCATAAACGCATCCGCGACAGCTATGGCCCGTCGTCCATTTTTGCCGGCTCCTATGGCTGGCGCTCAAACGGCGTGCTGCATAAGGCCGCAACCCTGCTGCAACGCTATATGAGCCTGGCCGGAGGATATACCGGCCATCTGGGTGATTACTCGACCGGCGCGGCGCAGGCGATCATGCCGTATGTCGTGGGCGGAAATGAGGTTTATCAGCAGCAGACCAGCTGGCCGCTGGTGCTGGAGCATACAGAGGTGGTGGTGCTGTGGAGCGCCAACCCGCTCAATACCCTTAAAATTGCCTGGAATGCGTCCGACGAGCAGGGCGTTTCCTACTTCGATGCGCTGCGCAAAAGCGGCAAGCGCATCATCTGTATCGATCCGATGCGTTCTGAAACGCTTGATTTCTTCGGCGACAGCGCCGACTGGATCGCGCCGCATATGGGCACCGACGTGGCGATGATGCTGGGTATCGCCCACACCCTGGTGGAGAACGGCTGGCACGACACGGAATTTCTGACGCGCTGCACAACGGGGTTCGATAAATTTGCCGACTATCTGACGGGCAAAACCGACGGTATCGCCAAAACCGCAGAGTGGGCTGCGGCGATTTGCGGCGTTGATGCCGCTAAAATCCGCGAACTGGCAGCGTTATTCCATAGCAATGTCACGATGCTCATGTCCGGATGGGGGATGCAGCGCCAGCAGTTTGGCGAGCAGAAGCACTGGATGCTGGTGACGCTCGCCGCGATGCTTGGGCAGATTGGCACAGCCGGCGGCGGTTTTGGCCTTTCCTATCACTTTGCCAACGGCGGCAACCCGACGCGTAAAGCGGCGGTGCTGGCGTCCATGCAGGGCTCGGTGCAGGGTGGCGTGGACGCTGTGGATAAAATTCCGGTGGCACGCATTGTTGAAGCTCTGGAGAACCCCGGCGGGTTTTATCAGCACAACGGTCAGGATCGCCATTTCCCGGATATTAAGTTTGTCTGGTGGGCGGGTGGGGCCAACTTCACCCATCACCAGGATACCAACCGCCTGATCCGCGCCTGGCAGAAACCGGAGTTGGTGGTGATCTCGGAGTGCTTCTGGACCGCGTCAGCGAAACATGCCGATATCGTTTTGCCCGCCACGACCTCGTTCGAGCGTAACGATCTCACCATGACGGGGGATTACAGCAACCAGCATATGGTGCCGATGAAGCGCGTCGTGGCTCCCCGGGATGAAGCGCGGGATGATTTTGACGTCTTTGCTGACCTGAGTGAATTATGGGAAGCGGGCGGACGGGAGCGTTTCACCGAGGGCAAAACGGATCTGCAATGGCTGGAAACGTTTTACCAGATTGCCTGCCAGCGCGGGGCTGCGCAGGGCGTGACGCTGCCGCCATTTGCTGAGTTCTGGGAGGCGAATCAACTCTTCGAAATGCCGGAAAGCGAGCAGAACGCGCGGTTTGTGCGCTTTGCTGACTTCCGTCGCGATCCGGAGAATCACCCGTTAAAAACCGAAAGCGGGAAGATTGTGATCCACAGCGAGCGCATCGCCAGCTTTGGCTACGCGGACTGCCCGCCGCACCCGGCGTGGCTGGAGCCGGACGAATGGCATGGCAATGCGCAGCCGGGGCAGCTTCAGCTGCTGTCTGCTCATCCTGCCCATCGTCTGCACAGCCAGCTCAACTATTCGGCTCTGCGCGAGCAGTATGCGGTGGCGGGTCGTGAGCCGATCGCGCTGAATAGCGACGATGCAAAGGCGCGGCGGATTAACGACGGCGATCTCGTTCGCGTCTGGAACGCACGCGGGCAGGTGCTGGCTGGCGCCGTGGTGAGTGACGGGATCCGCCCTGGCGTGTTCTGCATTCATCAGGGAGCATGGCCGGATCTGGCGCTGGACGAGGGCGGTATTTGTAAGAACGGCGCCGTAAACGTGCTGACCAAAGATCTCCCCAGCTCGAAGCTGGGGAATGGCTGTGCGGGGAATACGGCGCTGGCATGGGTGGAGAAATATGAGGGACCGGCGCTTCCCCTTACGGCATTTGATCCGCCTGCCAGCTCATGATCCACGTCGGGTGTTGGGTATCATCCTGCCAGGCGCTGTCTTCGATGCGAAAACCCTGAGCATGATAGAAATTCACCGCCCGCACGTTTTTCTGATACACCTCCAGGGTTAAATACGGGTAGTGCTGCTGAACATAGTTCAGCAGCGCACGCCCGATCCCCCTTCCGATGAACGCCGGGGCGACAAACAACGCCCCCACGAACTGGAACTGCATGACGCTGATAAAACCGCACAGGGTACCGTTTTCCTCCCAGACCCAGGTCTCGGCGGCGGGAAGGTAATCATCCCGCACTACCGCTTCATTCGCTTGCCAGTAACTTGCGTCGATAAACGGATGCGCCTCGGTGGTGCTCTCTAGCCACAGACTTAAAAGCGGAGCGGTATCCTCACTTTGCCATTTGCGGATCATGGTGGCCCTCCGGGTGGCAGAAGCAGCCCTTAATGTGGTCATTGACCAGCCCGCAGGCCTGCATAAAGGAGTAGCAGATGGTGGTGCCCACAAACTTAAAGCCGCGTTTTTTCAGCGCTTTTGACAGGGCATCTGAGGCGGGGGTAGACGTTGGGATCTCTGCAAGCGTGGCGGCCTGCGTTACCTTCGGCTCGTTATCCACAAACGACCAGACAAAAGCTGAGAAGGGTTCGCCGTTTTGCTCCATCGCCAGATAAGCACGCGCGTTACCAATAATGGCCTGAATTTTACCGCGATGGCGGATGATACCGGTATCCAGAACCAGCCTTTCCACGTCTTCGTCGGTCATGGCGGCCACCGCAACCGGATCGAAATGGTGGAAGGCCTTGCGATAGTTCTCACGCTTTTTCAGAACGGTGATCCACGACAGCCCGGCCTGCTGGCCTTCAAGGCAAATCATTTCAAACAGTTTTTTACCGTCGGTTTCCGGCACGCCCCATTCCTTGTCGTGATAATCGATATAAAGCTGATCCTGGCTTACCCAGCCGCAACGTTGCATAGGTCATCTCCCTTCCTGATACGGTAAACGCAAAAATTTCAATCTGCCCGGCTTGACGTGTTTGCTAAAGAGACAATAGTTAATACAGGGCTATACGCCCTAATACCTCTTCGAACAATGACATATATCGCCGAACTCGGCTCTTTCTGGAGTCGCTTTGATGATGTTAAAAAAAATCAGTGGTCGCCATGCTGCTTCTGGCCTGGTGGGTGTCTCAGCCTGCCTGCTTATATGTAACACCGCTTTTGCGTGGCAACAGGAATATATCGTTTCAGATGCACAAAGTAATACGACGGAACGCTATACATGGGACGCCGATCACCAACCTCGTTATGAAGATATTCTCGCGGAGCGTATCAACCATTCGCAGAATGCTGCGGGCTTTGCCCTGAACGACCCATCCGGTTCAGATGCGGAAACCGTTCTGAGCGTTGGCTGGAATTTTCCCGTGGCGGGACATTTTACCACCGGCCCCGTCATGGCGTGGCGCACTGATGGCGCTCCCCCTGCAACGGTGAATGCATTTGGTGAGGTAACTACCACGCAGCCGCTTACCGATCCCCTCTGGCATGCCAGCGTGAACTCGTTGGGGTGGCGCGTTGATACGCAGTATGGTGATTTACATCCCTGGGCGAAGATCAGCTACAACCAGCAGTCGGAGGAAGAATATTTGTACACCCTGGGCTTAAGCGCCAAATTTTAGGGTTGTTACTTTTTTAAACGCTGCGGTAACATATTTAATACAATAACGGCGCGGGCTGTGGTGATAGTGGTCACTCACCTTTAAGCGTTTTCTTTTCCGGCAAGGTCATTCATTCCCGCTTCCAGGCATTTCATTCCGTATCTCCTGCATTTCGTGCCGTTTTACCCCTGGCGTTTTGGGGTTTTGTTTATCGTGTCCTCAGCGAACTTCCTTAATTTCTCTTGCAGGACACTGCCATGAACACATCAACTTATAACCGCACGCGTTGGCTGACGCTTTTCGGCACCATCGTTACCCAGTTCGCACTGGGCTCGGTCTATACCTGGAGCCTGTTTAACAGCGCCCTGTCCGATAAGCTCGGCGCACCGATAAGCCAGGTGGCATTCTCCTTCGGCTTGCTGAGCCTTGGATTAGCGATTTCCTCTTCCGTGGCGGGCAAACTTCAGGAGCGCTTCGGCGTGAAGCGCGTAACCATGGCCTCCGGGATCCTGCTGGGCGTGGGCTTCTTCCTGACGGCACATTCAAACAACCTGATGATGCTGTGGTTAAGCGCCGGGGTGCTGGTGGGTCTGGCGGACGGCGCAGGTTATCTGCTGACGCTGTCTAACTGCGTGAAGTGGTTCCCGGAGCGTAAAGGGCTTATCTCCGCGTTTGCCATTGGTTCATATGGCCTGGGCAGCCTGGGGTTCAAATTCATTGACTCCCATCTGCTGGCCTCGGTGGGGCTTGAGAAAACCTTTATGATCTGGGGCGTGATTGTGCTGGTAATGATCCTCTTCGGCGCCACGCTGATGAAAGATGCGCCACAGCAGGAAGTGAAAACCGTTAACGGCGTGGTGGAGAACGATTTCACCCTCGCTCAGTCCATGCGTAAGCCGCAGTACTGGATGCTGGCGGTGATGTTCCTGACGGCCTGCATGAGCGGTCTGTATGTCATCGGTGTGGCGAAAGATATCGCGCAGGGGATGGTAAAACTGGACGCGGCGACGGCGGCGAACGCGGTAACGGTCATCTCCATCGCTAACCTCTCGGGTCGTCTGGTACTGGGTATCCTGTCTGACAAAATCGCCCGTATCCGTGTGATTACGCTGGGGCAGGTCATCTCCCTGGTGGGTATGGCAGCACTGCTGTTCGCTCCGCTGAACGAGGCGACATTCTTTGCAGCAATTGCCTGCGTAGCCTTTAACTTTGGCGGCACTATTACCGTCTTCCCGTCACTGGTGAGCGAGTTCTTCGGCCTGAACAACCTGGCGAAAAACTACGGCGTCATTTATCTCGGCTTCGGTATCGGCAGTATTTGCGGTTCACTGATTGCCTCGCTGTTTGGCGGCTTCTACGTGACCTTCTGCGTGATATTCGCTTTGCTGATTATTTCGCTGGCGCTGTCCACCACGATCCGTCAGCCGCAGCGCGAACTGTATAAAGAAGCGCATGTATGATGCGATGAAAAGAGGCCGCAGGGCCTCTTTTATTTATTTCTAAATCGCTTCCGGACTTGCTATTTTGTAAAAATCTTCATCGATTCACATTCTCTGCTGCCACTTTTCTTCCCTGCTGTGGTCTACTTATCGCGCTTGTAGACGTTTCTGATAACGGTTTCTCTCGCATCTACTTACTCTGTCTGCTTTCTCACTGAGATTCGGCGGGTTTTTATACCCCTTCCCCCAGGGTTGTTTGCATGAAATATATTAGGTCTCTTACCCAGCAAAGATTGTGTCTGATGCTGGCTGTCTATATCGGTTTGTTTCTGAATGGCGCGGTGCTGTTCAGACGAGTGGAAGGTTATTTCGAACACCTCACTGTAAGAAATGGAATTTTTGCCGCGATTGAAGTGTTTGGCTCAATTCTGGCGACCTTCTTCCTGTTACGCCTGCTCTCTCTCTTTGGCCGTCGTACATGGCAAATTCTGGCCTCGCTGGTGGTGATTATCTCCGCCGCCGCAAGCTATTACATGACATTCATGAACGTGGTCATTGGCTACGGTATTGTGGCCTCGGTGATGACCACGGACATCGACCTCTCGAAAGAGGTGGTGGGTCAAGGGTTCATCCTGTGGACGATTCTGACCTGCCTGATCCCGCTCTTCTTTATCTGGAGTAACACCTGTCGCTACACCCTGTTACGCCAGTTGCGTACCCGGGGACAGCGCATCCGCAACGTCGCCGTCGTTCTTCTGGCGGGTCTGCTGGTATGGGCGCCTATTCGCCTGATGGAAAAGCAGCAAAAACGGATCGAAAAAGCGACAGGCGTGGATATGCCAAGCTACGGCGGCGTGGTGGCTAACTCGTACCTGCCGTCTAACTGGCTGTCGGCGTTAGGTCTTTATGCCTGGGCTCAGGCGGACGAATCCAGCGATGTGAAATCGCTGATTAACCCAACCAAAAAGTTCACCTACCAGGCTCCGGCTGACGGGCTGGATGATACTTACGTGGTCTTCGTTATCGGCGAAACGACGCGCTGGGATCATATGGGTATTCTCGGTTATGACCGCGATACCACCCCGAAACTGGCGCAGGAAAAGAATCTGGTGGCATACCGCGGCTACTCCTGCGATACCGCCACGAAGCTCTCGTTGCGCTGTATGTTTGTTCGCGAGGGCGGTGCGAGTGATAACCCTCAGCGCACTCTCAAAGAGCAAAACGTATTTGCTGTTCTGAAGCAGCTTGGATTTAGCTCCGATCTGTTCGCCATGCAAAGTGAGATGTGGTTCTACACCAACACCATGGCGGATAACATCGCCTACCGCGAGCAGATTGGCGCCGAGCCGCGTAACCGCGGAAAGAACGTTGATGACATGCTGCTGCTCTCTGAGATGGAACAGTCGCTGAAAAACCATCCGCAGGGTAAGCACCTTATTGTTCTGCATACCAAAGGGTCACACTACAGCTACTATCAGCGTTACACGCGCGATTTCGCCAAATGGACGCCTGAGTGCGTCGGCATTAACAAGAACTGTAGCAAGCAGGAGTTGATCAATGCCTATGATAACTCGATTCTGTATGTGGATACCTTCCTCAGCCGGGTGATTGACCAGCTTCGCGATAAGAAAGCGATTGTGATCTACGCGGCCGACCACGGCGAGTCCATCAACGAGAAAGAGCATTTACACGGTACGCCGCGTAAGCTGGCGCCACCAGAGCAGTTCCGCGTGCCGATGATCATGTGGATGTCGGACAAGTATCTGGAAAACCCGGACAAAGCCAAAATGTTTGCCCACCTGAAACAGCAGGCAGAGATTAAGGTACCGCGCCGTCACGTTGAGCTGTACGACACTATTATGGGCTGTCTCGGCTATACCTCACCGAACGGTGGGATTAACGAAAACAACAACTGGTGTAAACTCCCTGATAACACCACAAAAGCCGCGCAGTAGCTGGTCTGGCGAGAATATCGCCAGTTGAATGGCTTTTTGAAAATAAGGGATTGACGAGGGCGCACCTCAGCAGTAAGATGCGCTCCGCATTCGGCGAGTAGCGCAGCTTGGTAGCGCAACTGGTTTGGGACCAGTGGGTCGGAGGTTCGAATCCTCTCTCGCCGACCACATTCTAAAAAGGGCTAACCGCAAGGTTAGCCCTTTTTGCATTAACGCGTTACCCCACCCGAGTCCTCAAAATACCCCTTAGCCCTGCTTCCCCCTGCCTGCTTGCGGTTTTGTGACATAATCCATTGTATTTTTTTATATATAGTTTGATCTTTTTTCGCGTTGCTTATGGATAACCTCAGCATTTTTCGCTGTGCGTTTTAACGTTCGCGGTATTTAGTGCTCAGATAATCACCATCCTGTAAGAAAATTTACCCATTCTGAATAAAACTTAATCACTGGGTGTTGCGAAATAGGGAGGGGTTTGTGCTGCAACATGGCGAGTAGCATAAATTTCTCTGCTGAAAACTGGCATTCAGAGTTTTTTTAATCTTTGTTTGCGGTTTCTCACACTCCACGTAAATCCCCGCCACCTGTATTGACGTTTTCACATTCTGTTGACAGATTGTAGGGCACGAGGGGCATTTCAGGGAGGATCTGCGCTGCAACTCAAACGCTCTTCTGAAAGGATTCTCTATCCCTTTTAACGCCCTCGGGCATCACCGACCGGACCGGGTAAAAAATAAATAAAGGTCAGGCGGCGTAACACAACAAAGCAAAACATCACATTGGAGCACAATAATGAGTATTTCCTTGAAGAAGTCAGGGATGCTGAAGCTTGGTCTGAGCCTGGTGGCCATGACCGTCGCAGCAAGCGTACAGGCAAAAACCCTGGTTTACTGTTCTGAAGGCTCTCCGGAAGGCTTTAACCCACAGCTCTTTACCTCTGGTACGACTTACGACGCAAGCTCTGTACCGATCTATAACCGTCTGGTTGAATTTAAAACCGGTACCACGGAAGTGATTCCTGGCCTGGCTGAAAAGTGGGATATCAGCGAAGACGGTAAAACCTATACCTTCCACCTGCGTCAGGGCGTGAAGTGGCAGGACAGCAAAGAATTCAAACCTACGCGCGACTTTAACGCCGACGACGTAGTGTTCTCCTTCGACCGTCAAAAAAATGCCCAGAACCCGTACCATAAAGTGTCTGGCGGCAGCTATGAATACTTCGAAGGGATGGGTCTGCCAGACCTGATTGCTGAAGTGAAAAAAGTGGACGATAAAACCGTTCAGTTCGTGCTGACGCGTCCGGAAGCGCCATTCCTCGCTGACCTGGCGATGGACTTCGCCTCTATTCTCTCTAAAGAGTACGCGGACAACATGCTGAAAGCCGGCACGCCGGAAAAAGTGGACCTGAACCCAATCGGTACCGGCCCGTTCCAGCTGCTTCAGTACCAGAAAGATTCCCGTATTCTGTATAAAGCCTTCCCGGGCTACTGGGGCACCAAGCCGCAGATCGACCGTCTGGTCTTCTCCATCACGCCTGACGCATCCGTGCGTTACGCAAAATTGCAGAAAAACGAATGTCAGGTGATGCCGTATCCAAACCCGGCTGACATCGCGCGCATGAAGCAGGACAAAAATATCAACCTGATGGAGCAGGCGGGCCTGAACGTGGGTTATCTCTCCTTCAACACCGAGAAGAAACCGTTCGATGACGTGAAAGTGCGTCAGGCGCTGACCTACGCGGTGAACAAAGAAGCGATCATCAAAGCCGTTTACCAGGGCGCTGGCGTTGCGGCCAAGAACCTGATCCCACCAACCATGTGGGGCTATAACGACGACATTAAGGACTACACCTACGATCCTGAGAAAGCGAAAGCGCTGCTGAAAGAAGCGGGCCAGGATAAAGGTTTCACCGTTGAGCTGTGGGCGATGCCGGTACAGCGTCCTTACAACCCGAACGCACGTCGTATGGCGGAAATGGTTCAGGCTGACTGGGCGAAGATTGGCGTACAGGCCAAAATTGTGACCTACGAGTGGGGCGAGTACCTGAAACGCGCCAAAGCGGGCGAACACCAGGCGGTCATGATGGGCTGGACCGGCGACAACGGGGATCCGGACAACTTCTTCGCGACCCTGTTCAGCTGTGCGGCAGCGAAAGACGGTTCCAACTACTCTCGCTGGTGCTACAAGCCGTTTGAAGACCTGATCCAGCCGGCGCGTGCGACCGATGATCACAACAAACGTATCGAACTGTACAAGCAAGCGCAGGTTGTCATGCACGATCAGGCTCCGGCGCTGATTGTTGCTCACTCCACCGTGTACGAGCCAGTGCGTAAAGAAGTGAAGGGCTACGTGGTCGATCCACTGGGCAAACACCACTTCGAAAACGTGTCTGTTGAATAATAAGTAGGGTGTTCTCCCTCTCCCTGTGGGAGAGGGCAGGGGTGAGGGGCGTGCATGCATCCCCTCACCCTAACCCTCTCCCGAAGGGAGAGGGAATTTACATTTGTGAGCAATACAGACGTCACGCTACTGAGCGTGCGTCATCAGAGAGAATCCGGGTTATGTTGCAGTTCATCCTCCGACGTCTGGGACTGGTTATCCCGACGTTTATCGGTATCACCCTTCTCACTTTTGCCTTCGTCCATATGATTCCGGGTGATCCGGTGATGATTATGGCGGGCGAGCGTGGTATCTCCCCTGAACGTCATGCGCAACTGCTGGCTGAACTCGGCCTTGATAAGCCGATGTGGCAGCAGTACCTCCACTACATCTGGGGCGTATTACACGGCGATTTAGGGATTTCACTGAAAAGCCGTCTTCCGGTGTGGGACGAGTTCGTGCCGCGTTTCCAGGCGACGCTGGAACTCGGCATCTGCGCCATGATCTTCGCGACCGCGGTGGGGATTCCCGTCGGCGTGCTGGCTGCCGTTAAGCGTGGCTCTATTTTCGACCACACCGCCGTTGGCCTGGCACTGACCGGCTACTCCATGCCTATCTTCTGGTGGGGCATGATGCTGATCATGCTGGTCTCGGTGCAGTGGAACCTGACGCCGGTCTCCGGACGTGTCAGCGATATGGTTTTCCTTGACGACACCAACCCGTTAACCGGCTTTATGCTGATTGATACGGCGATCTGGGGCGAAGAGGGCAACTTCATTGATGCGGTTGCGCACATGATCCTGCCTGCAATGGTGCTGGGCACCATCCCACTTGCGGTGATCGTGCGTATGACTCGTTCCTCCATGCTGGAAGTGCTGGGCGAAGATTATATTCGTACTGCCCGCGCTAAAGGTCTGACCCGTATGCGCGTCATCATCATTCATGCCCTGCGTAACGCCATGCTGCCGGTGGTGACCGTTATCGGTTTGCAGGTCGGTACGCTGCTGGCCGGGGCGATCCTGACCGAAACCATCTTCTCCTGGCCAGGCCTTGGACGCTGGCTAATTGATGCGCTGCAACGCCGTGACTATCCGGTTGTGCAGGGCGGTGTATTGCTGGTCGCGACGATGATTATCCTCGTCAACCTGCTGGTCGATTTGCTGTACGGCGTGGTGAACCCGCGTATTCGTCATAAGAAGTAAGGGGCCATCATGTCACAAGTTACTCAAAATAAAGCGGTTACCGCACCGGTGCCAATGACGCCGATGCAGGAATTCTGGCACTACTTCAAGCGCAACAAAGGCGCGGTCGTCGGGCTGGTATATGTTTCCATCATGATCCTGATTGCGGTGTTTGCGAACTTCCTTGCGCCGTATAACCCCGCGGACCAGTTCCGTGATGCGCTGCTCGCGCCACCGGCCTGGCAGGAAGGTGGTAGCCTGACGCACCTGCTCGGTACTGATGACGTTGGCCGCGATGTGCTGTCTCGTCTGATGTACGGCGCGCGCCTCTCTCTGCTGGTTGGCTGTCTCGTTGTGGTGTTGTCGCTGATCATGGGCGTTGTGCTTGGTCTGGTGGCGGGCTACTTCGGCGGCATTGTTGATAACGTCATCATGCGTATCGTCGATATCATGCTGGCATTGCCAAGCCTTCTGCTGGCCCTGGTGCTGGTCGCGGTCTTTGGTCCTTCGATAGGCAATGCCGCGCTCGCGCTAACGTTCGTTGCGCTTCCTCACTATGTCCGATTAACCCGTGCGGCCGTGCTGGTCGAGGTGAACCGCGATTATGTAACGGCATCTCGAGTGGCGGGTGCGGGGGCGATGCGCCAGATGTTCGTCAATATTCTTCCTAACTGCCTTGCACCGCTGATTGTTCAGGCGTCGCTCGGTTTTTCTAACGCCATTCTCGATATGGCCGCTCTTGGCTTCCTTGGCATGGGTGCGCAGCCGCCAACACCGGAATGGGGCACCATGCTCTCCGACGTGTTGCAGTTCGCGCAAAGCGCCTGGTGGGTCGTCACCTTCCCGGGTCTGGCGATTCTGCTGACGGTGCTGGCATTTAACCTGATGGGTGATGGTCTGCGTGATGCACTTGATCCCAAACTGAAGCAGTAAGAGGCACGAGATGGCGTTATTAAATGTAGATAAATTATCGGTGCACTTCGGCGATGAAGGCACACCGTTTCGTGCTGTGGACCGCATCAGCTATAGCGTAAATCAGGGCGAAGTGGTTGGTATCGTTGGGGAGTCCGGTTCCGGTAAGTCAGTGAGTTCACTGGCAATCATGGGGCTGATTGATTATCCCGGCCGCGTAATGGCGGAAAGCCTGGAGTTCAATGGTCAGGATCTGCAGCGCATTTCCGAAAAACAGCGCCGCCAACTGGTGGGAGCGGAAGTGGCGATGATCTTCCAGGACCCGATGACCAGTCTGAACCCGTGTTACACCGTGGGTTTCCAGATTATGGAAGCCATTAAGGTGCACCAGGGCGGTAACAAGCAAACCCGTCGCCAGCGCGCTATTGACCTGCTAACGCAGGTGGGTATACCCGATCCGGCATCGCGTCTGGACGTTTATCCGCACCAGTTGTCCGGTGGGATGAGTCAGCGTGTAATGATCGCGATGGCCATTGCCTGTCGTCCAAAACTGCTGATTGCCGATGAACCGACAACCGCGCTGGACGTGACCATTCAGGCGCAAATTATTGAGCTACTGCTGGAGTTGCAGCAGAAAGAGAATATGGCGCTGGTGCTGATTACGCACGATCTGGCGCTGGTGGCTGAAGCGGCACACAAAATCATTGTGATGTATGCAGGCCAGGTGGTGGAGACCGGGAGTTCACACGATATCTTCCGGGCCCCGCGTCATCCCTATACGCAGGCGCTGCTGCGCGCGCTGCCGGAGTTCGCGCAGGATAAAGCGCGTCTGGCCTCGCTGCCGGGGGTGGTACCGGGTAAATATGACCGTCCTCAGGGCTGTCTGCTTAACCCGCGCTGCCCGTATGCGACGGATAAATGCCGCGTCGACGAGCCGGAGCTGAACCTGTTAGCTGACGGACGTCAGTCGAAATGCCACTACCCACTCGATGATGCCGGGAGGCCAACACTATGAGTACGCAACAAATGCTGTTGCAGGCCATCGACCTGAAAAAACATTACCCGGTGAAGAAGGGCCTCTTTGCTCCTGAGCGCCTGGTAAAAGCGCTGGATGGTGTCTCCTTTACTCTCGAACGCGGAAAAACGCTGGCGGTGGTAGGGGAATCTGGCTGTGGGAAGTCCACGCTGGGCCGTCTGTTAACGATGATTGAAGTTCCGACTGGCGGCGAGCTTTACTATCAGGGCCAGGATCTGCTCAAGCACGATCCGCAGGCGCAGAAACTGCGACGTCAGAAAATCCAGATTGTGTTCCAGAATCCGTATGGTTCGCTGAACCCGCGAAAAAAAGTGGGGCAGATTCTGGAAGAGCCGCTGCTGATCAACAGCAACCTGAGCAAAGAGCAGCGTCGTGAAAAAGCGCTGGCGATGATGGCGAAGGTGGGCCTGAAAACCGAGCATTACGATCGCTATCCGCATATGTTCTCTGGCGGTCAACGTCAGCGTATCGCCATCGCCCGTGGTCTGATGCTCGACCCGGACGTGGTGATTGCCGATGAACCGGTTTCGGCGCTCGACGTATCCGTGCGTGCGCAGGTGCTGAACCTGATGATGGATTTACAGCAGGATCTTGGGCTGTCGTACGTTTTCATCTCCCATGACCTGTCTGTGGTTGAGCACATTGCCGATGAGGTGATGGTGATGTATCTGGGACGCTGCGTAGAGAAGGGGACGAAAGATCAGATCTTTAATAACCCGCGTCATCCATATACTCAGGCACTACTGTCTGCGACGCCGCGACTGAACCCGGATGACCGTCGTGAGCGCATTAAGCTGACCGGCGAGTTACCAAGCCCGCTTAACCCGCCGCCGGGATGTGCGTTCAACGCCCGCTGCCGTCGCCGCTTCGGTCCGTGTACGCAGTTGCAGCCACAACTGAAAGATTATGGCGGACAGCTGGTGGCCTGCTTCGCGGTCGATCAGGATGAAAACGGCGAAAAGCCGCATGCATAAAGGAAAAAACCGGCGATAAGCCGGTTTTTTTACGTCTGAGATCTACTTCCGTAAACGAATCTGGTCAACGGCGTGTTTCTCACTCTTGGTGAGGATCAGGCTTGCACGTTCGCGCGTCGGCAGGATGTTCTCTTTGAGGTTGACGTAGTTGATCTCATTCCACAGCCCGGTCGCCACGTTGATAGCCTCTTCTTCAGAGAGCTGAGCGTAGTTGTGGAAGTAAGAATCCGGGTCGGTGAACGCCCCTTCACGGAACTTCAGGAAGCGGTTGATATACCAGCGTTGCAACAGATCTTCAGGCGCATCCACATAAATTGAGAAATCGACGAAGTCAGAGACAAACACGTGATGCGGATCGTGAGGGTAATCCATCCCGCTTTGCAGTACGTTTAAGCCCTCCAGAATCAGGATGTCGGGCTGCACCACCGTTTTGTCACCATCCGGGATGCGGTCGTAGATCAGATGCGAGTAGACCGGTGCGGTAACGTTCGGCACGCCCGATTTTAAATCAGAGACAAACTTTACCAGGCGGTGCATATCATAAGAGAGCGGGAAGCCCTTCTTCTTCATCAGGCCGCGTTCTTTCAACACCTCATTGGGATGCAGGAAGCCGTCGGTGGTGATCAGCTCCACGCTGCGGTGTTCCGGCCAGCGGCTAAGCAGCGCCTGTAGCACGCGCGCGGTGGTACTTTTACCCACTGCCACGCTGCCCGCAATACTGATGATATAAGGAATACGTTGACCGTTCGTGCCGAGGAACTGTTCCAGTACGGCCTGACGACGCAAGTTGGAGCTGATGTAAAAGTTAAGCAAGCGAGAGAGGGGGAGATAGATTTCTGCCACCTCTTCCAGGGAGAGATCTTCGTTTATCCCTTTTAGCCGTGCGATTTCACCTTCCGTCAGTGTCATAGGGACGGAGTCACGCAGGGCTGCCCACTGGCTACGGTTAAACTGAAGATAGGGCGTCATTAACGTTTGCTCTTTTTTGCTCATAAGCATGCTTCTGTGAACCATCACGAAACGGCGGGTGCGGGCTCATCACATAGTTAATTTTGGACAATGGGCAGGAGGTTAACACCAGATGAGAGGAATAATAAGAAAAAATATGGGAAAGCGATGCTTAACCGGGCAGGCATCACCCGGGGCTATAGCGTGCCGAAATCAGGCGTTCATGTTGGATTTTTAATCACGAGCGGATGAATTTACAGCGGTTAGCCCTGGTTTCGAATAAAATGTGAGCGAAAGAACGTTTTATGCAATTTTTTAGTTGCATGACTGCGCAGGTCTCCATAGAATGCGCGCTACTTGATGCCGACTTAGCTCAGTAGGTAGAGCAACTGACTTGTAATCAGTAGGTCACCAGTTCGATTCCGGTAGTCGGCACCATCAAGTCCGGTGGGGTTCCCGAGCGGCCAAAGGGAGCAGACTGTAAATCTGCCGTCACAGACTTCGAAGGTTCGAATCCTTCCCCCACCACCACTTTCTGGCAGCGTCAACGCCGCCGGAGCTGGTTGGAAAAATTGACCAGCTCGAACAGAAAAGAGAGAAATCTCTTTTTTTGTTACAGAAAGAACTGGGTAGCCGAGTTTCAGGATGCGGGCATCGTATAATGGCTATTACCTCAGCCTTCCAAGCTGATGATGCGGGTTCGATTCCCGCTGCCCGCTCCAATACGTGCTGATATGGCTCAGTTGGTAGAGCGCACCCTTGGTAAGGGTGAGGTCCCCAGTTCGACTCTGGGTATCAGCACCACTTCACTTCTCCCTCCCTTTCTCTCTGTTTCAATGTAAATGTATTCAACAGTTCAGGCATTTTCGCCTGGTTGATGTGGTGATATCACCGATTTATCCGTGTCTTAGAGGGACAATCGATGTCTAAAGAAAAGTTTGAACGTACAAAACCGCACGTTAACGTCGGTACTATCGGCCACGTTGACCATGGTAAAACAACGCTGACCGCTGCAATCACTACCGTACTGGCTAAAACCTACGGCGGTGCTGCTCGTGCTTTCGACCAGATCGATAACGCACCAGAAGAAAAAGCTCGTGGTATCACCATCAACACCTCTCACGTTGAGTATGACACCCCGACTCGCCACTACGCACACGTAGACTGCCCAGGCCACGCCGACTATGTTAAAAACATGATCACCGGTGCTGCGCAGATGGACGGCGCGATCCTGGTTGTTGCTGCGACTGACGGCCCTATGCCTCAGACTCGTGAGCACATCCTGCTGGGTCGTCAGGTAGGCGTTCCTTTCATCATCGTGTTCCTGAACAAATGCGACATGGTTGATGACGAAGAGCTGCTGGAACTGGTTGAGATGGAAGTTCGTGAACTGCTGTCTCAGTACGATTTCCCAGGCGACGATACCCCAATCGTTCGTGGTTCCGCGCTGAAAGCGCTGGAAGGCGAAGCAGAGTGGGAAGAGAAAATCATCGAACTGGCTGGCTACCTGGATTCTTACATCCCAGAACCAGAGCGTGCGATTGACAAGCCATTCCTGCTGCCAATCGAAGACGTATTCTCCATCTCCGGTCGTGGTACCGTTGTTACCGGTCGTGTAGAGCGCGGTATCATCAAAGTTGGTGAAGAAGTTGAAATCGTTGGTATCAAAGAGACTGCGAAGTCTACCTGTACTGGCGTTGAAATGTTCCGCAAACTGCTGGACGAAGGCCGTGCTGGTGAGAACGTTGGTGTTCTGCTGCGTGGTATCAAACGTGAAGAAATCGAACGTGGTCAGGTTCTGGCGAAGCCAGGCTCAATCAAGCCACACACCAAGTTCGAATCTGAAGTGTACATTCTGTCCAAAGACGAAGGCGGCCGTCATACTCCGTTCTTCAAAGGCTACCGTCCACAGTTCTACTTCCGTACAACTGACGTGACCGGTACCATCGAACTGCCAGAAGGCGTAGAGATGGTAATGCCAGGCGACAACATCAAGATGGTTGTGACTCTGATCCACCCAATCGCGATGGATGACGGTCTGCGTTTCGCAATCCGTGAAGGCGGCCGTACCGTTGGCGCGGGCGTTGTTGCTAAAGTTCTCGGCTAATCGCTGATAACATTTGACGCAATGCGCAATAAAAGGGCATCATTTGATGCCCTTTTTGCACGCTTTCACATCAGAACCTGGCTCATCAGTGATTAATTTTGTCATAATCATTGCTGAGACAGGCTCTGCGGAGAGCGTATAATACGAAAAGCGAATAGCATTTCGATTGGTTTGCCTCGCACTCGCGGGGTGAAAATGTTTGTAGAATACTTCTGACAGGTTGGTTTATGAGTGCGAATACCGAAGCTCAAGGGAGCGGGCGCGGCCTGGAAGCGATGAAATGGGTAGTTGTAGCCGTGCTGCTGATTGTGGCGATTGTCGGCAACTATCTTTATCGTGACATGATGCTGCCGCTACGCGCGCTTGCAGTGGTAATTCTGATTGCTGCGGCGGGTGGTGTCGCGCTGTTGACGACGAAAGGCAAAGCGACCGTTGCGTTTGCCCGCGAAGCGCGTACCGAAGTCCGCAAGGTCATTTGGCCGACTCGCCAGGAAACATTGCACACCACGCTGATTGTAGCGGCGGTAACCGCTGTAATGTCACTGATCCTGTGGGGACTGGATGGTATTCTGGTTCGCCTGGTATCCTTTATCACTGGCCTGAGGTTCTGAGATGTCTGAAGCCCCTAAAAAGCGCTGGTACGTCGTTCAGGCGTTTTCCGGTTTTGAAGGCCGCGTAGCTACGTCGCTGCGTGAGCATATCAAATTACACAATATGGAAGAGTTATTTGGCGAAGTTATGGTTCCGACCGAAGAAGTGGTTGAGATCCGTGGCGGCCAACGTCGCAAAAGCGAGCGTAAATTCTTCCCGGGTTACGTGCTGGTTCAGATGGTGATGAACGACGCGAGCTGGCACCTGGTGCGCAGCGTACCACGCGTGATGGGCTTTATCGGCGGCACATCTGACCGTCCGGCGCCAATCAGCGACAAAGAAGTTGATGCGATTATGAACCGCCTCCAGCAGGTGGGTGATAAACCGCGTCCGAAAACGCTGTTTGAACCGGGTGAGATGGTTCGTGTTAACGACGGTCCGTTTGCTGACTTTAATGGCGTCGTCGAAGAAGTGGACTACGAGAAGTCCCGCCTGAAAGTTTCCGTTTCTATCTTTGGTCGTGCGACCCCGGTAGAGCTGGACTTTGCTCAGGTAGAAAAAGCCTAAGCAGCGATCAAAAAAGCGACGATTTAATCGTTGCACAGGGCGCGAGATTGGAATACAATTTCGCGCCTTTTGTTTTTATGGGTTCCGACCCGTAAAACGAATTTTATTCACGGGGAGCCTCTCCGAGGCGTTATTACCCAATCAGAGGATTTTAGAATGGCTAAGAAAGTACAAGCCTACGTCAAGCTGCAGGTTGCAGCAGGTATGGCGAACCCAAGTCCACCAGTTGGTCCAGCTCTGGGTCAGCAGGGTGTGAACATCATGGAATTCTGTAAAGCGTTCAACGCCAAAACTGAATCCATGGAAAAAGGTCTGCCAATCCCAGTTGTAATCACTGTTTACGCTGACCGTTCTTTCACTTTCGTTACCAAAACCCCTCCAGCAGCAGTTCTGCTGAAGAAAGCAGCGGGCATCAAGTCTGGTTCCGGTAAGCCGAACAAAGACAAAGTGGGTAAAATTTCCCGCGCTCAGCTGCAGGAAATCGCGCAGACCAAAGCTGCCGACATGACTGGTTCCGACATTGAAGCGATGACTCGCTCCATTGAAGGTACTGCACGTTCCATGGGCCTGGTAGTGGAGGACTAAGAAATGGCTAAACTGACCAAGCGCATGTCCGTGATCCGTGACAAAGTTGATGCGACCAAACAGTACGACATCAACGAAGCTATCGCTCTGCTGAAAGAACTGGCAACTGCTAAGTTCGTTGAAAGCGTTGACGTTGCCGTTAACCTGGGCATCGACGCTCGTAAATCCGATCAGAACGTTCGTGGCGCAACTGTACTGCCACACGGTACTGGCCGTTCCGTACGCGTAGCTGTATTTGCTCAGGGTGCAAACGCTGAAGCGGCTAAAGCTGCCGGCGCTGAACTGGTAGGTATGGAAGATCTGGCTGACCAGATCAAGAAAGGCGAAATGAACTTTGACGTTGTTATTGCTTCTCCAGATGCAATGCGCGTTGTTGGCCAGCTGGGCCAGGTTCTGGGTCCACGCGGCCTGATGCCAAACCCGAAAGTGGGTACTGTAACTCCTAACGTTGCTGAAGCGGTTAAGAACGCTAAAGCAGGTCAGGTTCGTTACCGTAACGACAAAAACGGCATCATCCACACCACCATCGGTAAAGTGGACTTTGACGCTGACAAACTGAAAGAAAACCTGGAAGCTCTGCTGGTTGCGCTGAAAAAAGCTAAACCAACTCAGGCGAAAGGCGTGTACATCAAGAAAGTTAGCATCTCCACCACCATGGGTGCAGGTGTTGCAGTTGACCAGGCTGGCCTGAGCGCTGCTGCAAACTAATGCCTTTACGTGGGCGGTGATTTTGTCTACAATCTTACCCCCACGTTTGCTAACAAAAGTTAGCGGCTAAAAGAATTGTTCGTTGGAGCCTGGCCTATCCAGGCCTCCGTCGAAGACCGCAGGTGTTTCGCAAGAAACTTAATCCCCTGCGTAGACGGTGACAGAACGCTAAGATTATTTTAAATACTCTGGCTTGTTTCTGCTCACCGTATTAAGACGCTCTTCCCGTTGGGTCGAGTGAAGTGAGTTCCGGAACATGAGTTCCGGCAAACATCCAGGAGCAAAGCTAATGGCTTTAAATCTTCAAGACAAACAAGCGATTGTTGCTGAAGTCAGCGAAGTAGCCAAAGGCGCGCTGTCTGCAGTAGTTGCGGATTCCCGTGGCGTTACTGTAGACAAAATGACTGAACTGCGTAAAGCAGGTCGTGAAGCTGGCGTATACATGCGTGTTGTTCGTAACACCCTGCTGCGTCGCGTAGTTGAAGGTACTCAGTTCGAGTGCCTGAAAGACACGTTTGTTGGTCCGACCCTGATTGCATACTCTATGGAACACCCGGGCGCTGCTGCTCGTCTGTTCAAAGAGTTCGCGAAAGCGAATGCAAAATTTGAGGTCAAAGCTGCAGCCTTTGAAGGTGAGTTGATCCCGGCATCGCAAATCGATCGCCTGGCCACCCTGCCGACCTACGAAGAAGCAATTGCACGCCTGATGGCAACCATGAAAGAAGCTGCGGCTGGCAAACTGGTTCGCACTCTGGCTGCTGTACGCGATGCGAAAGAAGCTGCTTAATCGCAGTTATCTTTATAAAGCATTTGCTTACGTATAAACTTATTCTGATTTTCAGGAACAATTTAAATGTCTATCACTAAAGATCAAATCATTGAAGCAGTAGCAGCTATGTCCGTAATGGACGTTGTAGAGCTGGTTTCTGCAATGGAAGAAAAATTCGGTGTTTCTGCTGCTGCTGCTGTAGCTGTAGCTGCGGGCCCGGCTGAAGCTGCTGAAGAAAAAACTGAATTCGACGTAATTCTGAAAGCTGCTGGCGCGAACAAAGTTGCTGTAATCAAAGCAGTACGTGGCGCAACTGGCCTGGGTCTGAAAGAAGCTAAAGACCTGGTAGAATCTGCTCCAGCTGCGCTGAAAGAAGGCGTGAGCAAAGACGACGCAGAAGCACTGAAAAAATCTCTGGAAGAAGCTGGCGCTGAAGTTGAAGTTAAATAAGCCAACTTTTCTGGTTGCAGCCTAAGTAATTAGGCTGATGGCTGGTGACTTTTTAGTCACCAGCCTTTTTGCGCTGTAAGGCATCAGCAGCATTTCACACTGTTTGACTGCTGGTTGTCCTGACAATGCTTGTTTCTATCGACGACTTAATATACTGCGACAGGGTGCTCGCTCTGTGTAAATCGCAATGAAATGGTTTAAGCGTGATAGCAACAGGTATTGCGGAAAGTATTCAATTTTCCGGTCCACAAAATGGTGTTGCACAAACTGTCCCTTCGTCGGACAGATGGGTCGACTTGTCAGCGAGCTGAGGAACCCTATGGTTTACTCCTATACCGAGAAAAAACGTATTCGTAAGGATTTTGGTAAACGTCCACAAGTTCTGGACATTCCATATCTCCTTTCTATCCAACTTGACTCGTTCCAGAAGTTTATCGAGCAAGATCCTGAAGGGCAGTACGGCCTGGAAGCAGCCTTCCGTTCCGTGTTCCCGATTCAGAGCTACAGCGGTAATTCCGAGCTGCAGTACGTCAGCTACCGCCTTGGCGAACCGGTGTTTGACGTTCAGGAATGTCAGATCCGTGGCGTGACCTATTCCGCACCGCTGCGCGTAAAACTGCGTCTGGTGATCTACGAGCGCGAAGCGCCGGAAGGCACCGTAAAAGACATTAAAGAACAAGAAGTCTACATGGGTGAAATTCCACTCATGACGGACAACGGTACTTTCGTTATCAACGGTACTGAGCGTGTTATCGTTTCCCAGCTGCACCGTAGCCCGGGCGTCTTCTTCGACAGCGATAAAGGTAAAACGCACTCTTCCGGTAAAGTACTGTATAACGCACGCATCATTCCTTACCGTGGTTCATGGCTGGACTTCGAATTCGATCCAAAAGACAACCTGTTTGTCCGTATCGACCGTCGTCGTAAGCTGCCTGCAACCATCATTCTGCGTGCACTGAACTATACCACTGAGCAGATCCTGGACCTGTTCTTTGAGAAAGTGATCTTTGAAATCCGCGACAACAAGTTGCAGATGGAGTTGGTGCCGGAACGTCTGCGTGGTGAGACCGCGTCGTTCGACATCGAAGCCGACGGCAAAGTGTATGTGGAAAAAGGTCGCCGTATCACCGCGCGCCACATCCGCCAGCTGGAAAAAGATGATATCAAACACATCGAAGTTCCGGTTGAATACATTGCAGGAAAAGTAGCCGCGAAAGATTACGTTGATGAATCAACTGGCGAGCTGATCTGCCCGGCGAACATGGAGCTGAGCCTGGATCTGCTGGCTAAGCTGAGCCAGTCTGGCCACAAACGTATCGAAACGCTGTTCACCAACGATCTGGACCACGGTCCGTACATCTCTGAGACTGTACGCGTAGACCCAACCAACGATCGTCTGAGCGCGCTGGTTGAAATCTACCGCATGATGCGTCCTGGTGAGCCACCAACTCGCGAAGCGGCTGAAAGCCTGTTCGAGAACCTGTTCTTCTCCGAAGACCGCTACGATCTGTCCGCGGTAGGACGTATGAAGTTCAACCGTTCTCTGCTGCGCGACGAAATCGAAGGTTCCGGTATCCTGAGCAAAGACGACATCATTGAAGTGATGAAGAAGCTCATCGATATCCGTAACGGTAAAGGCGAAGTGGACGATATCGACCACCTCGGCAACCGTCGTATCCGTTCCGTAGGCGAAATGGCGGAAAACCAGTTCCGTGTTGGCCTGGTTCGTGTAGAGCGTGCGGTGAAAGAGCGTCTGTCTCTGGGCGATCTGGATACCCTGATGCCTCAGGATATGATCAACGCCAAGCCGATTTCTGCGGCAGTGAAAGAGTTCTTCGGTTCCAGCCAGCTGTCTCAGTTCATGGACCAGAACAACCCGCTGTCTGAGATCACGCACAAACGTCGTATCTCTGCACTCGGCCCAGGCGGTCTGACCCGTGAACGTGCAGGCTTTGAAGTTCGAGACGTACACCCGACTCACTACGGTCGCGTATGTCCAATCGAAACGCCTGAAGGTCCAAACATCGGTCTGATCAACTCCCTGTCCGTGTACGCACAGACAAACGAATACGGTTTCCTTGAGACCCCGTATCGTAAAGTGACCGACGGTGTGGTTACCGACGAAATTCATTACCTGTCTGCTATCGAAGAAGGCAACTACGTTATCGCTCAGGCGAACTCCAACCTGGATGACGAAGGCCACTTTGTAGAAGATCTGGTTACCTGCCGTAGCAAAGGCGAATCCAGCCTGTTCAGCCGCGACCAGGTTGACTACATGGACGTATCCACCCAACAGGTGGTATCCGTCGGTGCGTCCCTGATCCCGTTCCTGGAACACGATGACGCCAACCGTGCATTGATGGGTGCGAACATGCAACGTCAGGCCGTTCCAACTCTGCGTGCTGATAAGCCGCTGGTTGGTACCGGTATGGAACGTGCTGTTGCCGTTGACTCCGGTGTTACAGCAGTTGCTAAGCGTGGCGGTACCGTTCAGTACGTTGACGCATCCCGTATCGTTATCAAAGTTAACGAAGACGAGATGTATCCGGGCGAAGCGGGTATCGACATCTACAACCTGACCAAATACACCCGTTCTAACCAGAACACCTGTATCAACCAGATGCCTTGCGTATCTCTGGGTGAGCCAGTTGAGCGCGGCGACGTGCTGGCAGACGGTCCGTCCACCGACCTCGGTGAACTGGCGCTCGGTCAGAACATGCGCGTAGCGTTCATGCCGTGGAACGGTTACAACTTCGAAGACTCCATCCTCGTCTCCGAGCGTGTGGTTCAGGAAGATCGTTTCACCACCATCCACATTCAGGAACTGGCCTGTGTGTCCCGTGACACCAAGCTGGGGCCAGAAGAGATCACTGCCGACATCCCTAACGTGGGTGAAGCTGCGCTCTCCAAACTGGATGAATCCGGTATTGTTTACATCGGTGCGGAAGTGACCGGCGGCGACATTCTGGTTGGTAAGGTTACACCGAAAGGCGAAACCCAGCTGACGCCAGAAGAGAAACTGCTGCGTGCTATCTTCGGTGAGAAAGCGTCTGACGTTAAAGACTCTTCTCTGCGCGTACCAAACGGTGTTTCCGGTACGGTTATCGACGTTCAGGTCTTCACTCGTGACGGCGTTGAGAAAGATAAGCGTGCGCTGGAAATCGAAGAGATGCAGCTCAAACAGGCTAAGAAAGACCTGTCTGAAGAACTGCAAATCCTCGAAGCGGGTCTGTTCAGCCGTATCTATGCGGTGCTGGTTGCCGGTGGCGTTGAAGCTGAGAAGCTCGACAAACTGCCACGCGATCGCTGGCTGGAGCTGGGCCTGACCGACGAAGAGAAACAGAATCAGCTGGAACAGCTGGCTGAGCAGTATGACGAACTGAAACACGAGTTCGAGAAAAAACTCGAAGCGAAACGCCGCAAAATCACTCAGGGCGACGATCTGGCACCAGGCGTGCTGAAGATTGTTAAGGTGTATCTGGCTGTTAAACGTCAGATCCAGCCTGGTGACAAGATGGCAGGTCGTCACGGTAACAAGGGTGTTATCTCTAAGATCAACCCGATCGAAGATATGCCGCACGATGCTAACGGTACGCCGGTAGATATCGTACTGAACCCACTGGGTGTACCGTCTCGTATGAACATCGGTCAGATCCTGGAAACCCACCTGGGTATGGCTGCGAAAGGTATCGGCGACAAGATTAACGCCATGCTGAAGCAGCAGGAAGAAGTCGCGAAACTGCGCGAGTTCATCCAGCGTGCCTACGATCTGGGTACCGACGTGCGTCAGAAAGTCGACCTGAACACCTTCAGCGATGATGAAGTTCTGCGTCTGGCGGAAAACCTGCGTAAGGGTATGCCAATTGCAACGCCGGTATTCGACGGTGCAAAAGAAGCTGAAATTAAAGAGCTGCTGCAACTGGGTGGTCTGCCAACGTCTGGTCAGATTACGCTGTTTGACGGCCGTACCGGTGAACAGTTCGAGCGTCCGGTAACCGTAGGTTACATGTACATGCTGAAACTGAACCACCTGGTCGACGACAAGATGCACGCTCGTTCTACCGGTTCTTACAGCCTGGTTACTCAGCAGCCGCTGGGTGGTAAGGCTCAGTTCGGTGGTCAGCGCTTCGGGGAGATGGAAGTGTGGGCGCTGGAAGCATACGGCGCAGCATACACCCTGCAGGAAATGCTCACCGTTAAGTCTGATGACGTGAATGGTCGTACTAAGATGTATAAGAACATCGTAGACGGCAACCATCAGATGGAACCGGGCATGCCAGAATCCTTCAACGTACTGTTGAAAGAGATTCGTTCGCTGGGTATCAACATCGAACTGGAAGACGAGTAATTCTCGCTCAAACAGGTCACTGGTGTCGGGTTAACCCCCGACACCAGATTGTGCTAACTCCGACGGGAGCAAATCCGTGAAAGATTTATTAAAGTTTCTGAAAGCGCAGACTAAAACCGAAGAGTTTGATGCGATCAAAATTGCTCTGGCTTCGCCAGACATGATCCGTTCATGGTCTTTTGGTGAAGTTAAAAAGCCGGAAACCATCAACTACCGTACGTTCAAACCTGAGCGTGACGGCCTTTTCTGTGCGCGTATTTTCGGGCCAGTAAAAGACTACGAGTGCCTGTGCGGTAAGTACAAGCGCCTGAAACACCGTGGTGTGATCTGTGAGAAGTGCGGCGTTGAAGTGACCCAGACCAAAGTACGCCGTGAGCGTATGGGCCACATTGAGCTGGCGTCTCCAACTGCTCACATCTGGTTCCTGAAATCTCTGCCGTCCCGTATCGGCCTGCTGCTGGATATGCCGCTGCGCGATATCGAACGTGTTCTGTACTTCGAATCTTATGTTGTGATCGAAGGCGGGATGACGAATCTGGAACGAAACCAGATTCTGACCGAAGAACAGTATCTGGACGCGCTGGAAGAGTTCGGTGACGAATTCGACGCGAAGATGGGTGCGGAAGCTATCCAGGCCCTGCTGAAGAGTATGGATCTGGAGCAAGAGTGTGAAACTCTGCGCGAAGAGCTGAACGAAACCAACTCCGAAACCAAGCGTAAAAAGCTGACCAAGCGTATCAAACTGCTGGAAGCGTTCGTTCAGTCTGGTAACAAACCAGAGTGGATGATCCTGACCGTTCTGCCGGTTCTGCCGCCAGATCTGCGTCCGCTGGTTCCGCTGGATGGTGGTCGTTTCGCAACGTCGGATCTGAACGATCTGTACCGTCGCGTGATCAACCGTAACAACCGTCTGAAACGTCTGCTGGATCTGGCTGCGCCGGACATCATCGTACGCAACGAAAAACGTATGCTGCAGGAAGCGGTAGATGCCCTGCTGGATAACGGTCGTCGCGGTCGTGCGATCACCGGTTCTAACAAACGTCCTCTGAAATCTTTGGCCGACATGATCAAAGGTAAGCAGGGTCGTTTCCGTCAGAACCTGCTCGGTAAGCGTGTTGACTACTCCGGTCGTTCTGTAATCACCGTAGGTCCATACCTGCGTCTGCATCAGTGCGGTCTGCCTAAGAAAATGGCTCTGGAGCTGTTCAAACCGTTCATCTACGGCAAGCTGGAACTGCGTGGCCTGGCCACCACCATCAAAGCCGCTAAGAAAATGGTTGAGCGTGAAGAAGCTGTCGTTTGGGATATCCTGGACGAAGTGATCCGCGAACACCCGGTACTGCTGAACCGTGCACCAACTCTGCACCGTTTGGGTATCCAGGCATTTGAGCCAGTCCTGATCGAAGGTAAAGCGATCCAGCTGCACCCGCTGGTTTGTGCGGCCTATAACGCCGACTTCGATGGTGACCAGATGGCTGTTCACGTACCGCTGACGCTGGAAGCCCAGCTCGAAGCGCGTGCGCTGATGATGTCTACCAACAACATCCTGTCTCCAGCGAACGGTGAACCTATCATCGTTCCTTCTCAGGACGTTGTATTGGGTCTGTACTATATGACCCGTGACTGTGTTAACGCCAAAGGCGAAGGCATGGTGCTGACTGGCCCGAAAGAAGCTGAGCGTATTTATCGCGCTGGCCTGGCCTCTCTGCATGCGCGCGTTAAAGTGCGTATCACCGAATACGAAAAAGATGAAAACGGCGAATTCGTGGCGATTACCAGCCTGAAAGACACGACCGTTGGCCGTGCGATTCTGTGGATGATCGTACCGAAAGGTCTGCCTTTCTCCATCGTCAACCAGGCGCTGGGCAAGAAAGCGATCTCCAAAATGCTGAACACCTGTTACCGCATTCTGGGCCTGAAGCCGACCGTTATCTTCGCTGACCAGACAATGTACACCGGCTTTGCTTATGCAGCGCGTTCAGGTGCATCTGTTGGTATCGATGACATGGTCATCCCAGAGAAGAAACACGAGATCATCTCTGAAGCGGAAGCTGAAGTTGCTGAGATCCAGGAGCAGTTCCAGTCTGGTCTGGTAACCGCAGGCGAACGTTACAACAAAGTTATCGATATCTGGGCTGCGGCGAACGATCGTGTATCCAAAGCGATGATGGATAACCTGCAAACCGAAACCGTGATTAACCGTGACGGCGTAGAAGAGCAGCAGGTCTCCTTCAACAGCATCTACATGATGGCCGACTCCGGTGCGCGTGGTTCTGCGGCACAGATTCGTCAGCTGGCAGGTATGCGTGGTCTGATGGCGAAGCCAGATGGCTCCATCATCGAAACGCCAATCACCGCGAACTTCCGTGAAGGTCTGAACGTACTCCAGTACTTCATCTCCACGCACGGTGCGCGTAAAGGTCTGGCGGATACCGCACTGAAAACGGCGAACTCCGGTTATCTGACGCGTCGTCTGGTTGACGTTGCGCAGGATCTGGTCGTCACCGAAGACGATTGTGGCACCCTCGAAGGTATCACCATGACCCCGGTTATCGAGGGTGGTGATGTTAAAGAGCCGCTGCGCGATCGCGTACTGGGTCGTGTGACCGCGGAAGACATCCTGAAGCCGGGCACCGCAGACATTCTGGTTCCACGCAACACTCTGCTGCACGAACAGTGGTGTGACCTGCTGGAAGCGAACTCTGTTGACTCTGTGAAAGTGCGTTCCGTTGTATCCTGTGACACCGACTTTGGTGTGTGTGCGCACTGCTACGGTCGTGACCTGGCGCGTGGCCACATCATCAACAAAGGTGAGGCTATCGGCGTTATCGCAGCACAGTCCATCGGTGAGCCGGGTACACAGCTGACGATGCGTACGTTCCACATCGGTGGTGCGGCATCTCGTGCGGCTGCTGAATCCAGCATCCAGGTGAAAAACAAAGGTAGCATCAAGCTCAGCAACGCGAAGTCTGTTGTTAACTCCGCAGGCAAGCTGGTTGTGACTTCTCGTAACACCGAGCTGAAGCTGATCGACGAATTCGGTCGTACCAAAGAGAGCTATAAAGTGCCTTACGGTGCGGTTATGGCGAAAGGTGATGGCGAGCAGGTTGCCGGCGGCGAAACCGTAGCAAACTGGGATCCACACACCATGCCGGTTATCACCGAAGTAAGTGGTTTCATCCGCTTCACTGACATGATCGACGGCCAGACCATTACTCGTCAGACCGACGAGCTGACCGGTCTGTCTTCTCTGGTGGTTCTGGATTCTGCTGAACGTACTACCGGTGGTAAAGATCTGCGTCCTGCACTGAAAATCGTTGATGCTCAGGGTAACGACGTTCTGATCCCTGGCACCGATATGCCTGCGCAGTACTTCCTGCCGGGTAAAGCGATTGTACAGCTGGAAGATGGCGTACAGATCAGCTCTGGTGACACCCTGGCGCGTATTCCTCAGGAATCCGGCGGTACCAAGGACATCACCGGTGGTCTGCCACGCGTTGCGGACCTGTTCGAAGCACGTCGTCCGAAAGAGCCTGCTATCCTGGCTGAAATCAGCGGTATCATCTCCTTCGGTAAAGAGACCAAAGGTAAGCGCCGTCTGGTTATCACGCCAGTAGATGGCAGCGAGCCGTACGAAGAGATGATTCCTAAGTGGCGTCAGCTCAACGTGTTCGAAGGTGAACGCGTGGAACGTGGTGACGTGGTCTCCGATGGTCCAGAAGCGCCGCACGACATCCTGCGTCTGCGTGGTGTGCATGCTGTTACTCGTTACATTGTTAACGAAGTACAGGACGTATACCGTCTGCAGGGCGTTAAGATTAACGATAAGCACATCGAAGTTATCGTTCGTCAGATGCTGCGTAAAGCAACCATCGAAAACGCGGGCAGCTCCGACTTCCTGGAAGGCGAGCAGGTTGAATACTCACGCGTTAAGATCGCTAACCGCGATCTGGAAGCGAACGGCAAAATCGGTGCGACCTTTGCACGCGATCTGCTGGGTATCACCAAAGCGTCTCTGGCAACCGAGTCCTTCATCTCTGCTGCATCGTTCCAGGAAACCACTCGTGTCCTGACCGAAGCGGCTGTTGCAGGTAAACGTGATGAACTGCGCGGTCTGAAAGAGAACGTTATCGTGGGTCGTCTGATTCCGGCCGGTACCGGTTATGCGTACCACCAGGATCGTATGCGTCGTCGTGCAGCGGGTGAACTGCCAGCTGCACCGCAGGTGACTGCCGAAGATGCATCCGCGAGCCTTGCAGAACTGCTGAACGCAGGTCTGGGCGGTTCCGACAACGAGTAATCGTTGATGCCCGGTAGGTAAAATTACCGGGCATATGAATCACAGGTCGGGTAAGCGCAGCGTCACCCGACAATAAAAAACCCGCCTCGGCGGGTTTTTTTACGTCTGTATGTCTTCAATTCACTAACGGGATGCGTCGATAAAGCTCAATCATATCGCCCGCCAGATCCTGAATGACCATCGCGTTCATCAGGTGATCCTGAGAGTGAACGGTGATCAGGTTAACCGGAAGTTTACCTGTCCCTTCATCAAGACCGATGAGCTGCGTCTGGATAGTATGCGCATGTTTCACATATTCACGCGACTCTTCCATCGCTTTCTCGGCTTCGTCAAAGTCACCTTTTCGCGCCATCTGCAACGCTGTCAGGGCCGCACTGCGCGCCGCACCTGCATTGACCAGTAGCTCCATGATTGTGGTTTCTAAGTCTTCCATTATGACTCCAGCAGCTTGAGCGCTTTTTCCAGTACGGCATCACCTTTCATCATGCCGTAATCCATCATGTCGATAACCGCGACCTTTTTTCCGAGCGGATCGGCCTGCGCCTGGAGTTTTGCCTGTTCGTATTTAACCTGTGGCCCCAGTAATACGATATCAGCCGTCGCGATGTTATCTTTAAACTCCGCGACCGGAACGGCTTTAATGGTTACTTCGACTCCTTTTTTCTGCGCGGCATCTTTCATACGTTGAACCAGCATGCTGGTTGACATTCCCGCTGCACAGCATAAAACGATGTTCTTCATAGTCAGCCTCGATCTACATGTGTTTATTGATAATTATCCCGCGCAGACCGCTTCAACAACCGCTTTACCGCGATTGTGTGTCAGGCATCACAAAGAAATCGGCATTTTTCTGAAACCGGTTACAATTTTATACATGAAAGCATTCTGCCCGTCTTAACGGGCGGAATTTCAGGAAGGGTATTATCGGCTGGCCGTGCTTACGATGCGGTTTTTACCCTGTTGTTTAGCGGTATACAGCGCTTCATCTACGCTGCCGATAAATTGTTCCAGCGGTTCGAAGTGCCACTCTCCCACCCCCGCGCTGAAGGTTACTCGCAGGTTCTCTTCCCGCCAGGTCCGTTTTTCCACGGCGGTGCGCCAGGCTTCCAGTAGCGCGTGCGCGGAGTTCATCAGCTCGGCCGGGAAAATCACCCCGAACTCTTCCCCACCGTAGCGGTAAACGGAAACGTGGTGAGGCTGCATGATCTGAATACCTTCGCGCGCCACGCTGCGCAGAACAATATCCCCGCTCAGGTGGCCCCAGGTGTCGTTAATAGATTTGAAGTTATCGATATCGACCAGCGCCAGAACGAAGGGTTGATGAGCGGTCAGAAGCTCATCCACATCGTTGTCGAAAGCACGGCGGTTCTTGCAGCCTGTCAGCGCATCATGGGTGGCCTGACGGACATAGGCCAGCTCGCGTTCCTTATTGGTTCGAATGGTATGGCTGAGCATCGCCTCAAGACGTGGCGCCTGATTGACGTCTCCGGTTTTGATGGCGTTGATAATGTTCATCAGCACAGAACGCGAGGCATGGCGCAGATAGAGCCCGAACAGAATGATGATGATTGCTGCCAGCGCAAATCCCCAGCCGACGACGGTGGTTTCATGCCGGGTGATGACGGAAAGCGTGGCATCGGAGACCCGATAAATCACAAACCAGTCCGGATTGGTGAAAGAGTAGTAGTAATACCAGGTTTTACTTTTGGGGTCGAAAAGATGCCCTTCGCCGCTGGTCATTTTGTCCATCAGCGCTTCGCTTACGTACTGCTTAAAGAGCGCCCCCGTGTCCGGATGCAGCACAACGGCGCCGTCACGTTCCACGACAAAAAACTCACCCTGCACCGGTGCTACCATCTGGCGCAGGGTATACCCCATGGAGGGTAAATCAAGATGGAAAGCGAGCGTGCCCTTCAGACGGCCTTCCGGTGAAATGACCGGTTTATAGAGGGTGACCGTAGGATGTTGGGTGAAATAGTCCAGATAGGGGCGGGTGTAGTGAGGAAAGTTGCTGGCTTCCGCTTGCCCGATAAACCATGGGCGTGTTCGTGCGTCGAACGACCTACTCTTCTCCGTTGGCAGTACTTCCGGCGCGCGCAGATGGTGCCCTTCGGTGTCCGCAAGAGAGATAGACGACACCGTCGGCATCAGATTCTGCAAATGCATTAACATCTGCAAACCCTGTGCTGGATCGATATTTATCGTCTGATTCACTCTGTCTTCACGGGCGTAGTACATCGCAGCGCGACCAAGAATATAGTCGTTTTCTCGCAGAATGGATTCGGTATAGTTCACCGCCAGATTATGGGTGAAGTTACCATTAATTTTATGATAATCCTCAATAAAATCCTTCCGTTGTGAAAGGATGACCAGAATCGCGATTATCGCGAAACTGAACAGAATCCCCGCGAAGCTGACCATAATTGGTCGGGTGAAAGAGAGCTTTTTACTGTGGAGTGCCATGAGTTGTGCATCAATCCAGATGGTAGGCGCGTTGCGTCTGTCGATATCCTCAGCATAGTCGCTGTCAGATTGCTGGTAGTAAATTATACAGAAAGCGATTTCCGACGGGTTGATTTATCTTAAGAGTAGATAAGAAACGACGTATTTATTTTATCAATTGAAATTTTGTTTAAGGGGCGGAGGGCAGGGCGAAACGAGGAAGAAGCATTTTCACCCTGGTCAGCGTCCGTTGCTGACGTGGTTAATCCTAATAAAACCGGGCAGATCTCCTCAATCGCCCGGCGTTGATCTTACGAGCCGTCTCGTAACCTTTCCGCATTGTTGCAGGCGGTTTCAGCGCAAATGCGAAGCTCTTCCCAGCCAGCTGTCCCAGTCTTTCCACACGGGCTGTAGCCCCTGTGCAGTCAGGGCTTCCGCCACCGCGTCGGGCCGTCGTCCGTCGTGCGGTGCAAACTGTTCCAGTTCCGGGCGATCGTCCGCGTAACCGCCCGGCTGCGTTTTGGAAAAGGCGCTGACGTTGTTGATCGCCAGAGGGATCGCGCGGTCGCGAAACGCGGGGGATTCACGCGTGGAGAGAGACAATTCCACTTCCGGCGCGAACAGGCGAAATGCGCACAGGGTTTGCACCAGCTGGCGCTCATCCATCAGCGAGGCGGGTTCAATGCCTCCCGTACACGGACGCAGCCGTGGGAATGAGATGGAATAGCGGCTTTGCCAGTAGTACTGCTGTAGCCACAGCAGATGCTCTGCCACCATATAGCAGTCAACCCGCCAGCTGTCGGACAGACCGATAAGCGCGCCCAGCCCAATTTTATCGATACCGGCGCGCCCCAGCCTGTCCGGCGTTTCCAGCCGGAAGATGAAATCCTGCTTCTTCCCTTTCAGGTGATGTCGGGCATAGGTCGCCTCGTGGTAGGTTTCCTGATAAACCATTACGCCGTCCAGCCCGAGGGTTTTCAGTTCCGCATATTCCTCTTGCGACAGAGGCTGCACTTCCATTTGCAATGAGGCAAATTCGCGGCGGATGGCCGGAAGATGCTGGCGAAAATAGTCCATCCCCACTTTGCCCTGATGTTCACCCGTCACCAGTAAGAGATGTTCAAAACCCATCTCACGAATAGCCGCACACTCGCGGGCGATCTCATGCTCATCCAGCGTTTTACGCTTAATGCGGTTGCTCATTGAGAAGCCACAGTAGGTGCAGTCGTTGGCGCACAGGTTAGAGAGATAAAGCGGCACGTAAAAGCTCACCGTGTTGCCAAAGCGCTGGCGGGTGAGGCGTTGCGCGCGCTGCGCCATCGGTTCAAGGTATGCGCTGGCTGCCGGAGAAAGCAGGGCCATCAAATCCTCGCGGGTCACATGCCGGGCTGTTAATGCCCGCTCTACGTCCGCAGAGGTTTTACTGTTGATGCGTAAGGCAATATCGTCCCAGTTAAGCTGACGCCAGCGATCGGTAAAGGTAGCCATCAGAGTGCCTCCAGAAAACCGGTCAGCGGGCTGGTGGCCTGCGCCTGAAAGCTGCGCGAGCCGGGGCCGGACTGTCGTGCCAGCAGACCGGACTCCACGGCAAGGCGGAACGCACGCGCCATCATCACCGGGTCGTCGGCCACCGCAATCGCGGTATTGACCAGCACCGCATCGGCCCCCATCTCCAGCGCCTGCGCGGCATGACTGGGTACGCCGATGCCCGCATCCACCACCACGGGCACGGTCGCCTGCTCGATGATGATCTCCAGCATCGCGCGGGTCTCCAGTCCCTGGTTGGAGCCAATGGGCGCCCCTAACGGCATCACGGCCGCGCAGCCGACCTCTTCCAGACGCTTACACAGCACGGGATCGGCACCACAGTAGGGCAGAACGGTGAATCCCTGCTGCACCAGCGTCTCTGCCGCTTTCAGGGTTTCGATCGGATCGGGCAACAGCCAGCGGGCGTCCGGGTGAATTTCCAGCTTCAGCCAGCAGGTGCCGAGCGCTTCCCGGGCCAGATGCGCAGCGAAAATTGCTTCCTCGGCCGTTTTCGCACCGGAGGTATTGGGTAGGAGCGTCACGCCTGCCTCCAGTAACGGCGCAAGTATGGCATCGTTGTGCTGACGCAGATCCACACGCTTCATCGCCAGCGTCACCAGCTGGCTGCCGCTTTCACGAATAGCATCCACCATTAGCTGCGGGGAGGCGAATTTTCCGGTTCCGGTAAACAGATGTGAATCAAAGACTTTGTCGGCAATACGTAACATCTCAGCCCCCAGCGATAACCTGAAACAGCAGGATCTGGTCGCCTTCAATGACCTGCTGATGTTCCCACCGCTCGCGCGGCAGGATCTGTTGATTGAGCGCCAGCGCCGTTCCCGGCTTCATCTGGCGCAGCGTGTCGAGCAGGGCGGCAACGGTGAGATCGTCGTCGCACGTCATCGGCTCATCGTTAAACAGAATGCGCATCGCGGCCTCCGCATACCGGGCAGCGGTTGGCGCGGTTTAACGCCAGATGGCGCCAGCCGCTGGAACGGGCGTCGAACAGCCGGAGCGTGTTGCGCTCTGTTTCCATGCCGCTGAGCAACTTGATGGCTTCCAGCGCCTGAAGGGTACCCATCACGCCCACTACCGGCCCAAGAATGCCAGCCGTGCGGCAGTTACGCTCCGGTTCAGCCTCGTCCGGCCACAGGCAGCGGTAGCAGCCCTGCGCCCACGGCGGCGTAAGCACCATTATCTGCCCGCCGAAACCGACCGCGCTGGCGGTGATCAGCGGCGTGTTCTGTGCAACACAGGCCGCATTAATGGCCTGACGCGTCGCCATATTGTCCGTGCAGTCCAGCACCACGTCGGCAAGGGCAACTTCGCGTTGCAGATCTTCTCCGCTCAGCCGCGTCTGGAGCGCCACCAGTTCAATATCGGGGTTAAGCTGGTTCAGCCGCTTGCGCGTAACCTGTGCTTTAGGCTGGTTAACATCTTCTGTCGTGAAGAGGATTTGCCGTTGCAGGTTGCTGAGGTGTACCTCATCGTCATCGGCCAGTACCAGCGTTCCCACTCCCGCGCCGGCCAGATACAGCGCGGCGGGCGCGCCCAAGCCACCCAAACCGACAATCAGTACCCGGCTGGCGAGCAGCTTTTGCTGCCCGTCAATGGCGATATCCTCCAGCAGGATCTGGCGGCTGTAGCGCATAAAATCACGATCTTTCATCGCCTGCTCCTGCCAGTTGTAAAAGCCGTGCGGTGGCGGCCTGCCAGTCTACTGCCTGGGTGATAGCGCTGACGACGGCGATACTGCCGACGCCGGTTTCCAGCACGGCGGGCGCACGTTCAAG